>Ga0114966_10001374_pt1 | contig 22605 bp, 21 predicted proteins | sample M_130207_XF_Meta_FD_87029 | JGI IMG/M metagenome (GOLD analysis project Ga0114966, IMG submission 87029) | Freshwater microbial communities from Lake Montjoie, Canada to study carbon cycling - M_130207_XF_MetaG | ecosystem: Environmental > Aquatic > Freshwater > Lake | place: Lake Montjoie... | reverse complement strand
CGTTATCTAGTTCAGATGTGTACTTGAAAAGCTGCTCCGAAAACGGCGCAGTCACCCAAGGATTAAGTACGTTTCCGGCTTGATTAAAAAGGCTCATGCCTCCGTTATCTCCAATCGGCCAAGGGTCAATACCGGACACCCCCTGTCCCAAATACACAGCAGCACGAATAGCTGTCCCATCTGTCGAGACGCTGCTTCCGGGCTTGTTACCGTGGATAAACAGGCCCGCCGTTGAAGAGATGAACATTGCTTGATTGTGAAATGCGGTCGCACTATTATCGTTAAAATCGTTGTTTGTGATGCTAATGTTTCGTGATGGGGTGTCGTACCCGCCGACAAATGGAATGTAGACATCGTAACCATTGGCGGCATTTCCATTTCTCTCAAAGTGGTTATTATCAACCACCAGACCCGTTGTTGGAGCTGCAACCCATACCCCGTGCTTACCGTTGGCTTGCTGTATAACATTGCGAATTGTGATGGTATCGGAGCCGCCCCCGGTATTTGCTATATAGACGGCTGCTTCTGAACTGAAATTCTGCTCACCTCCGTCGATAGTGATCGTGTTGTTAAACACACCGTCGATCAGAATGCCGTAGCTATACGTGAAAACACCTGTACCTGTCGCCAGCACACGCCTAATGTCTATGCCGTAGGAACCAGCAACGTGAATTTGACTGCGCGTGCAGTTCTGTGCGATCAGCGGGCCAATAATGGAATGCGTATTGTTTCCAGATACCCCAGTCAGGTGAACACAATCTCTTGCCGTTCCATTGCCGTCGAACTTGATATCTCGCACCTGCACGCCGCCAATTCCATTAGGCGCAAACAAGTCTCCTGTCATTCCGCCAAACGGCTTAACGCACGCCCCTGCTGTGCTCGTGCTGTAGCTAGATCCGACCCCTACGAAAGACTGGTAGGAAAGCGGGAGAATTGACGTGCTGACGTAATAGCAGTCTGAGCCGCCCGTCAGGTAAATAGTTTTCCCGACTCCAGCCGCCGTAGCCGCCCTGTTGATGGCTGTCACCGAATCGGACCCGGAGCCGAGCGTTAGGCCGTACCACTCCGGGAGATGAGCAGCCACCTTGGCCGATGCCAGATTGACCGTCCCACCTGCTGAATAGTCAAAAATCTTAACCGCAGCCGCCGTCACAGCCCCAGTGAGCGTAACAACCGCCCCGCTGGCAGGCTGGATCATCGCACTGATACCGGACGGAAACCAAATATTACAATTTAGCGATTGTGTGGGCGAGTTAGCAATAGTAGCGACGATGGCCAGCGTCTTGTTGTTCGATGCGGCAGCGGCGCACCCGAGAGCGAGAGTCGAATACCCGGAACTGTACAAGAATCCGCTGTTCAGCGCTCCCGCTACTGTCAGCGGCACAGTTCCGCCAGTCGGCTGGAACCCGATCTGCGCTGCGCCAGTGCTGCCAGACAATAGTAACCGAAGAGCCTGTGCCTGATCACAGATATTGTCCTGCGTCCACACCGTAGACCCTGCCTCATTTCGCAGAGTGAACTTGTAACAGGTCACGCCTACCCAGACCCCGACGATTGCGGAACTCGCCACCGGGTAGCCCCCGGCGTTGGTCCGAATCGGATTAGTGTTCGGGGTTGCGAGAGTGGAGCTTGTGTAAGTCGCAACGCGAGTTGTGGTCCCGGCTGCGTAAGTATCGAGATAGCAATTCACACACGGCAATCCGACACCTGTGCTCGTGTCTATGATCTGCATGGGTGTGATTGGGGCCGGGGCTTGCCCGATAAGTGGCACCGCAGCGAGAAGTAAGGCGGCTATTGTGATTCTGTTCAGTAGTCTCATGGTGTCTATTCCTGTCGAGTGTATCTGCTACACACCTAATCGTCAAAAACGATGTTAAATCCTCCGCCAGTCGGGTCCTGGTGCCGAAGCGGCCCGATGTCGTTGTATCCGGTTCCAAATGGTGCGGTACCTGGTGTCCCCAGTGCGCGTTTCAGTTAGCCGCAGCCTTACAGGCCACTTCAGCCCCTGTGTCATCCACTGTCGCGGTGCCGCAAGCAGCCTTGATATCAGCCATAGCCTTTTCATATGCGGCTTTAGCTTTAGTCAATTCCGCTTGGATTTCCATATATCTAACTGTGTTGCTGTGGTAGCCAGCCAACGCCTTCCAGCGTTCTTTCAACAGCGCGTCGGACAGCTTGGGCGGATCAGCTGCAAACATCGAATTTGCCATCAAAAGTCCGGCAACAAAGGTTCTCATAGTGTTCGTTTTTGCCTCTAGTTAATTATGAAATAGCTAAAGCAGGCGGGATTAGTCACCGGAGCCACATTGGCATGAATTGTAAAACTGGTCCCAGCTACTCTGGCGCCAATGTGAGGGTTCGATGTAGTAGAGTTGCACGTAACGCCAAGCTTAGTGCCTAGACTCTGGTCAAAGATGGCAAAAATCTGACTATTAGCCGTTACTGCTGTTGTGTTAACAGTTACGTCTGTTCCAGCGGCAGGGATAATAACTGACCCCGCAGCAGCCGCCGCACACACAGCAGGTCCAGCTGAGGAAGAGCAGTTAGTTTCTGAGCCAAATAGATTAGCTGATGCTCTGCCATTTACGGACAATGTAGAGCCTGGCGTTGGCGTCCCGATGCCGACGTTGCCATTGGTGCGACTGATTACCATTGCCGACACACCAGGTACACTATTGGGGTGCCGCAAAAACTCCAAATAAGGGCTGACACCAGCACCGTTATATTGAATCGTAAAACCGTAGGCGTCACTACCATCGTACAAACGTAACGCGGATGTATACCCATTCCCCGCCGCTACAGTAATTTTTTCATCGGTGCCTGCAGTATAATTTCCAATTTGCAGTCTGGTTGCAGGCGTTGCGGTGCTGATCCCAAGCTTGTTGTTTGTCGCCTCCCAGAAGAACTGGCCAGCGTCCTGATTGAGAATCCCAGAGGCCGACACATACGGAACTGAGCCAACGGTTGTGAGGTTGCCAACGCCGCCGATTAAGTCGGTGCCCGCTACGGCGATTGATGGCACTCCGGTTGCCGTCGTGTTTTTGAGTAGGCCAGTTGCCAGCCCAGACAACGCCGTGCCGTTAATTTTTACGACTGTTGGGTTTGGGTAAGCTCCTGACAAATCCCCGCCAGCCGCACCAGTTGCTTCTACCGGACCCAGTACTCCCACCTTTTGATTCTGGAGTTGGGCAGAAAGTGTAGCAGCTACACAAAGAATCAGAAGAGCTTTCCACATCACTGTTGCTCCTTCCAGATCACCGAGATATTCACCGTCGCCGTCACACTCGCAAGTGAGAAGTGGTAGTTGGATGTGGTGCCCGTACTCCGCAGTGCGATCTGCGGATCGGAAAGAGATATCGGCCAACTGAACCCGGCTGGGATATTTGTGACGACTATCGACGTGCAGCCGCTGGCGTTGCTGGCTGTCCAGAAGGTTGCAGAAGCTGGGACAATCGGACTACCGGGGAGAGGAGTAGCTGTTCCGGCAGTGGCAGTCGCTGGAGTCGTGCAGTTGTAGCTCTGGGTCAGCACGCACGCTGCCGAACAGTAGACGGTAGCCGTCTGCAACTGGATGGCCTTAGTACTTCCTGTCGATGCAGCCGGGGCCTGAAGAGTAGCAGCATATGTAGCAGCTACAACGGAGACATTACCCGTGGTTGCGATATAGTTTTGTGCGAAAGCGGGCAGAGCCAGAATCGCGAGAATCAGAAGACGTTTCATAATCACCTTTCCTATTTACCCCAGAACTGCTCTGCTGCGGCTGCTGCTCTGCGTATCTGTTTCAGTTTATCAGAGACGGGGCCGGGTAATCCAGAGGAGAATACCTCGAACCAATCGTCCAAATCACGCTTAGTGACACCCGGCAAATCTCCCCTGCCATAAGAAACAGCATGTGCGGGTATCTCCTCATCTGAAACCCCGGAATACCCACTCCTGCGGAAAGCCAATCTCATCTTGTCCGGGAGATTCTCTTCACCATCGCCTGTCAGAATCCTCCTCATCGTCATGAGAGCCGGAATACCCGTAGGTATCTTCTCACCCAGCAGCCCCGCCTGTGACAACGCCGCGTGCGTGTCTTCATGTGCGATTACACGAGACAGATCCAACATAGACGGATTCTGATGTACCACCCTGATCTCTTTCTTGTCCGGGTAATACACGCCGTTATCAATCACAGAATCAGAATCGGATGTTACCGTATACCCTTTGTCTTTCAGATCCCTCGCAACTCTTGCCAGATCGAGTATACGGATCGGAGTCTTCGTTATCCTGCTCACTGCATCAGCCATGCTATTCCTCCTGCCGACTGCGGGATGGTCTTGCCGATGTTGTCGCGGCCACTCTGCCGACAGACACGGGAAGATTGTTCTCCATTGCGCGAATCAGAGTCGCCATCGCGGGACTACCCGGCTGCAGTTTCGATGCCGCCAGAGCATACCGACGACCCGCATCGGTACGGGCCAGCATCTTCATAAGAGCAGCAGCCGCAACTATCCCACCTCCCGCAACGGCATAGGGAGAGTGAGACATGACAGCAGCAACTTCAGCTCCCCCCGTCAGTCCCGCGAGACTCATCAGACCTGCCGCAGTCATACTCTTCGGCACTTTTTTCATCTCCGCTTTCGCTTGCTCCCGCAGAGACGACTCCGACGCCTTAGCCGTCCGAGCTACGTTTTCTCCCTGTGCCGTATGCTGAACCGCTGCCGCCTCCATCCGGGATGCAGAGTCAGCCACTCGATCCTTCAGCGCATTGTCGAGCATGTCGATCATCTGGCCCGATGTCACTCCGAGTTTTGCGAGTCGGTCTTTGGCCGCAGCAAGCTCTGCCTCTGTAGCAGCTACACGAGAGGCGGCATCAGACGACACCGAGAACATGGTCGATGCCTTCTTGGCCTCATCCCCGAGGAGAATGGCTTGTCCTGCGATATTACGAATCCCCCGCAGCTCTGCCCCGTCAGCGCCCGAGAAGAAGGCAGGCTGCGTTTTCTCAAGCTCGTCGAGATGATCGAAGAATTTCTTGGGATTGAGTGCCCCCGTTGCCGGATCGGTCGCTCCGTTGAAAGCGTCCTGCACTCCGCGATACCGGACAGCTACCCGTCCCTTTGGATCGAGGACGTTGTAGTACCGCTGCGCCTGGTCAGCACTCTTGGACCCCATGATCTGGCCGTAGATCTTATCCGCATCCAGTTCCGATCCGGCTTTTGCGATATCGGGTGCCTTGAATGGAACACGAGCCTGCTTATAGTACGCATTCGCAGCCGCCTCAGCCTTCGCGAGTTCCGGGTGAGACTGTGCATACTTCGTGAGATCTTCACGAACGGCTTCCCGGAGCTGCGTGAGCATCGGCAAAGATCTGTCCCCGATCATGCTCTTCGCGCCCTTCTGCATACCCCGGATCTCTGCCCCGAGAGCCGACTCATAAGCCCGCATGTTGGCATACGAGTTATCAACCGGGATCTCGACCATTGCACCTGTGAATCCGGGAGCAAGTTTGCGCCCAGACAGCTTCGACTGCGCTGTCTTCAGGATGTCTTCAAGGCCTGAATCTGCCGGGAACTTATCAGTCTTCATGGTTCTCAGGGCTTCCTTAACGAACGCTCTGGTATTCTCCGGGTTGACTGGCCCGAGATCAAGACTCTCCGCCAGATCCCCGACCTTGTCGTACAGGGCTGTAGCCTGCTGCCGTGTGTTCCAATTCTGCAACTGGATGCTGGCCCGCTGAATGAGGTCCGGGTTGTTACTCTTCTGCGCGGTCAGCACCTGATCCAGCACTTGACTCGCCCTGCCATCTCCGCCCTTTGACGCCGCGAGGAGATCATCGGTACCGTGGAACGCCGTGTTCCCCATTGCGCTACGGAGCGTAGATGACGCCATCGACGCATTGGTGCCGAGGGTATGCACAGCCCCTTCTGCCGCATCCTGTGCCCGCCGAGCCGCTTCTTCTGACAGCTTCGACACCTTCTCCTCTGCTGTCTTCAGTGCCAGCTTCGCCTGCGCGAACTTGTTTGAAGCTCCGGTTACTCCTGATTCCAGCCCTTCTTTCGCACGCTGCGCTGCCGCTCTGGCCTTCTCCAACTCCGCTGCCGCCGCATCCACGACCCGCTCGTGGTCCAGCTTATCTTGCATGATGCGGCCTTTGGCTGTCTCTGCTGCTTTTGTAGCTGCTACACCCTCCGCGTCCGCTTGCAGATTCAGCTTCGCCGCAAGCTCTTCCGGGAGTAAAGTGGAGGCGTAGTTCTGAAGTTTGCCTGCCAATTTGGTGCCGCCCTTTACGACACCATCTACCGCTTTGCCGAACACTAGTCCGAGGATGCCCCCAGTCGCGGCCTGATCCAGCTTCTGGGAAGCGAACCCGTCCTTGCTTGTCTCGTCCACGGGCTGCATCACCCCGGATGCGGCTCCGGTACGGGCCATGCCCAGCGCCGTTCTCGCTGCTGCCCCTGTTGCTGCTCCGGGTACGGGAAAGACCATAGACCCGACCGTCTCCGTAATCGGGTTCTTCTCGTTATTGCGGTCGTAGTTGGCGTTGAACGCGGAGTGCCGCATCTTCGCGTAGTTATAGTCCTCATCGCCCAGAATCCCAGCAGCGTTAGCGGCATACTCCAGCCCCTGCAATCCAGCCATGCCGACATTAAACGCACCCTTGCCGAGACTGGTAATCTTAGAGAATATCGGGTTTTTGGCCAGATCATCTGCGGGGGCATGATATAGTTCGGACAACTCACCGGGCCTGTACGTGCTAGACTTGCGGATCTGAGAGAAGTCGCCCCCAAGTTTGTTGACTACTTCCTCATCCGACTTCTCGTTGTACTTTGGTGTAGCTGCTACACTTGCCGCCAGCTTATCCCATGAGCCGCTGCCTCCAGACTTCGGCGCAGCAGTAGGTGAAGATCCCGGAGTCTTCACCTCTTTGGCTAGTTTATCCCAACTGTCTTCCATTTCCATCACCGGAACCCATCTTCTTTGGCTAATGCCTTGGCCTTTGCAACGTCTCCCCCAGCTTTTTTTAGATACTTCAGCTTCACCGCATCAGGCAAGTCATCCATCCGCAGCCTGGCCTTGTCTGCTTTCACACCCTGCTCCAGCAAGTCGGGGTCGTATCCGCGATTCCTTAGCGTCTCGCGAGATGTCTTAGAGAGAAAGGGAACTGTCGGAGGCTGTCCAACATCCCGCATATAGTTATCCCGTTCTGCCGCAAGTCTACTGGACAGCAACTCTAATGCCTTGTGAGCAGACCCCCTCTGCACATTCGGAGAGTGATTTGGTGACACATTTTGCTGCCAGTCCTGCACATCCCGCGAAGCTCCAGGCCCCCCACGAGTGGCCTTGACAAGCTCAGACGCCAGCATATCTGCTGTCATCTTTACGTTGTTGGGGGCGGCATCATCTTGGGCTTCCGTTCTCCACCAGTTCCGGGGGGAATTTAGAAAACCGATGGACAGGTTGCCCTCTTTCTCTATGTCGTTGAGATATGTGTCGAAGTGGCCTACTGCCGTGTTTATGGCTGTCAGGTTTTTCCCCCCCTGTCCCTGCCCAGTGTAGTCCTTTCTCGCCTTTTGGATGACATCATACTTTCCGACATTAAAGGACGGATTGTACTCCTTCGCAAGTTGGGCCAGCTTGCCCATGAACACGGGATCTCGACCAAAAGCGTAGTTACTAAGCTGCAAGTCGTACTCCCCAAACATCTTAACCATGTCCGCTACTTTTGGGTATTTCTTTAGCACTGCAGGGTTTCTAACTTCTGTGTTGCCCTTGGAGGTCAATGCCTTTAGTGCTTCAGCGGATATGGTGACATCCTGTTCCGGCTCCATTATTGATCCCTCCTAACCAATTTTGCTGACCCGTCAGACTGTTTCACATACCAACCCTGCACTATCCCATCCCCACCGGGAAGATAAAACTCGGCTGTACCTGTGGTGCTTACATCAGGTTCAGGAGTTGGAGATCCAGGAGTTTCATTGAACAGTCCGTCAAACTTACTGTCATTGGCCGCTTTTGCGTGCGCCACGGTCTTCGCAATATCAGAATCGGTCAGCAGCTGCAGTGCAGCTCTCGCTGCGTCTCTCTCGGATTTAGGCAGCTTTGGGTCAGTCGCCCTCTGTGCCAGCCTCCGATCACTCCCGGCTGCTTCCAGTGCCTGAAATGCTTGTCTGGCCTGCTGCTGCTTCTCGATAGGCAACCCCACAAACGTAAGTGTAGCGGCTACATCATTAGGTTCAAAAGAATCTGGATCAAGGTAGTCGGGATGGAATAACTGCCTGACCGGGCTGTCTTCCGGCAGACTATCAAACACAGAAACCAGACCCTCACGGCCACCACTCAATGCTGCCCCAGCTAGACGGGCAAAGTCATCACCGCGCCGGAACTGGGCCGTCTTCGCAGCCTGTTCTGTCGCTTCCGATGTTGCCTTCTTACTCTTGTTCAAGGCTTCAACACTGTCATACACTGACTTAGCGCCATTAGTGACCATGTTAAAGTCAGCCAACTGAGCTGCGTTAAACTGCGGCCCAATAGCGCCGTTCTTCACGGCTGTGGCTATAGCATCCTTGGTCGTCGGATCGCTGGAGACACCCCGAAACCAGCTGTCATAAGCCTGCTGCTGTCTGTCCTCTGGCAATGCCACAATGCCCGATACGCCCATTCCGATCCTGTCAAGTGCAGCCTTGTTTGCTGTCCGAGTCCCGGTGTCGATTTTCGACTGCGCCTCTACATGCTCGTCATACGCTTTCCGCTGTGCTGCGACGTAACTGGAAGACGGCCCCTCTGGATCTCTGGCAGCAGCATCGAAAGCGTCTTTGAAGTTGCCGTTAGCCTTCCGCACTGTCCTCGACCAAGCCTGCTGATCCCGAGCTTCCTGCTCCCGGAGTTGCGCTTGCGCCTGGTAGTTGTCCATCTGCGCCTTGGACTCCTGCACCTGCTGCTGACTCTGCACGATCTGCTGCTGCCGCAGGTTGTCTTCTGTCATCAATGACCGAAGACCCTGAACCTTCTTGGCCTGCGAGAGTACATCCTCAACAGGCACGTCGGGATGGAACATGAGAGCGAGATTGGGTTGGATAGCCATATCAATCAAACCACATAGATGAGGTAGAACCCATAGGTTGGTAGTTCAGAGCCTCGTCGGCATACTTCTTAAAATCAGCGTTGGACTCAAACCCCATATTCCAGCCAGCCCCAGGCAGCTTCGGATCGAATGTCAGTGACCCTGTACCGACCTGCGGAGTTTCGAGACTGTAGTTGAACATGTTCGCCGGATTCCTAATTGCAGCCGTGCGGGGAGAGTAGGAAGATGTGTTCGTTGGCAGAGACATGCCTGGGGCTACACTACCCCCACCGAAGCCCCCTTTCGTCATCGCACCTGTGACATTATTCACCAGCCCATTGATCCCGGACACATAGCTGTTTGTGGACCCGATAATCCCAGCGGCATTTGCCGCCGCCGCATCGGTACTGTACCCGTTCGCTTCTGCGGTCGCCCGTTGCCCGAACTGCCCTGTCTGCGCCGCCGCATTCTCTCCGAGGTTCGCGACATTGTACAGATTCGAGAACCCGCGATTCTGATCCCCCTGCCACACACCGAAGTTCGTATTGAACTCCTGCAACTTCCGCAGGAATGTATCGTTGTAGGTGGTATCTGCCAGATTCTTATTGAAGTTGGCAAGGTTCTTCATCGTCCCGCCAGTGAAAGCACCACCAGAAGCGGCCTGTCCACGGAGGATAGCTTTGTTACCTTGATCCAGCGTGAACTGGTAACCGGGTGTGTCCTGTGCCTCCTGCGCTGTCGGGGCGCGGAAGGTCTGGCCATACGGACCACCGATCTCACCGGATTTCAGCTTGGCAAGCAGGGTGTCGAACGACTCCTGCCCGCCCCGCATCCACGGCATGAGATCACCGCGAGTAGTTTCGTATTGCCGTTTGGACTCCTCAGCCGCAACACGAGCCGCATCCGCCTGAGTCTTCGCCGCCTTCTTCTGGGCATTGCCGCCCATGATTCCGCCGAGTAGCTGCGTGCCGCCTGCGATCAGGCCGATAGTTAGTAAACCCCCAAAAGGAATGGCATACCCCCTTCCGCCCGTGCTATACTGGTCGTATGCAACGTAGGACAGATAATTTCTGCAAACACGGACATGAACTCACTCCTGAGAACAGCCGCATTCGACCGGAGCGCAACAACAGCATCGAGTGCATAACATGCCACAAGAGGGATCGACTCGAATTTAAGCAACGAAACCCTCTCTACGATACTTGGAAGACAATGATACGGAGATGCAGTGATCCGACTTTCAAGGACTGGCATATATACGGAGGCAAGACTCCCCCCATCACAGTGTGCCGACGCTGGGAACGATCCCTCGCCGCTTTCGCTGCGGACATGGGACCACGCCCCAGACACTATACTCTTGAGAGAGAAGACAGCAACGGCCCATACTCCCCAGAGAACTGCAAGTGGGCCAGCGGAACTGAACAAGCCAGAAACACCAGCCGCAACAGGAGGTACACCATCGAAGGAGTTACCCTTACTATTCCAGAGTTCTGCGAGTCGTTTGGACTCAAGTATCTGACCCTCTTCATGAGAATCAAACGAGGAGAGCCGCTTACAGAAAATATCCTCAGACCGCCGAGAGATTGAGGGCACTTTACACCTCCTCCCCGATAGTCATTTGCGGCGATGACACCACCAAGCCATATGTGACTGTATCCACGGGAGAGCCGCCCTGCAATGTCTTACCGATGTGAGTCCCCTCTTCTGTGAATCCGCATTTGTGCAAGACATACCGCATCGGTTTGTTGTGCTTAAACAACTCAGCCGACACCCGCAGATTAGGTGTATCTGCTACACTCAGGAGATCCTGAATCACGGCCAGCACCGCAGCCGTAGCGTAACCGTTACCGCGATGCTCCGGGGAAATGACCACGCCCCCAGTCTTGTAAGCGTAGCCGGGTACCTCAGTCTCTACTCCCACAAACCCGACAACAGAAGCATCCGGCCCGCCATAGACCGTGTACTGCTGGCCACGCTGCCCCCGGTTTGTGAGCACATTGCAGAACTGGCGATAACCGCCAGAGAAGGTATCATCAAAATTCATCACCGGATCGGCATTCAACCAGCCCCAGAGCAGCGAGTCGTACTGCTCCAGCCACCCACGGGCTACGGTCACATTCTTCATTGGATAGATACCATCCCGTCTGCGCGGATATTCAAAGCAGCCGCGACGGAAGTAAGTGCCCACAGAGACTGCCCAGGCTCAAGAACAATCGGAGCATCCAGCATTTCCGTATAAGGTGCGCCCACAGTCGGCAAAGGAATCGGAGTCGCGGGGCAGAAGACATCCACTGTCGTCCCTGTATCTCCCGCAGACAGAGTAAGGCTGGCAAGAGCGCCCGACGCATTGGTGACTTTGATGCTCGTGATCGTCACATACACACTGGCAGGCAGCACACTCAGGCCCCCGAGATACGAGTTATTCGCCGTAAACACCAGTTTCGCTATCGCGCCACTCGCGACAGCCTGTCCCGGAATCACGTTATTGACAGTGTTGACGGCCATATCTATATTCTACCTCGTATCTTTCTGCATTCCCACAACTATTTTTACCTGTAACCTGCTGAAAACGCTACAATCACCGTCGAAAATACGGGAGCCGAGTCAGCTTTCTGGGTTCCCCAGTAGTGCTAATTGTGCCCGTTGGTGTAGCGGATACACCTGAGAATACCGGGGAAGACACAGTTCCCGCAGGGGTCCCGGCTGAGTCAGCAGTAGTCTTCAACGCATAGACTGCGCTCACATCAGCAACGCCAGCCACCACTGTTGTCGCGGAGTACGCACCCCCGGCCCCATTCACTTGAATGGCGTAGATATTATCAGCTCCATCAATCCCGATTGGGGCGTCGTGATAGTGTGCCGCCAAAGGAGTCCCTGTGAATACGGGGGCCGACACTATACCAGCCGGAACAGCAGCAGCGCCTGTGAATGTCGGAGCCACTGCCGCTGTCGGACCACTGACAACGCCCCCGGCTTCCAAGAACGCTGCCAAAGCCCCAGCCGATGTAAGATCCGGGAGAGTTATATTCGCTGTAGCCCCTGCGGATGTCAGGTATGCGTATGTCCCGCCGTCGTACAGCGCCCATCCTGTCCCCGGAGCTGTCTCGAACAAGGCCATATACCTGTTACCACCGTCCGCGAACGCCATAGTCACGCCATCCCAGAACATCATGTGACAGTAGTCGGTGACGTACACAAACGTCGTGGGTGCAAGAGTGGCCGTCGCCGGGAATGTAGCTTGGGTGCAGACAACGATCTGAGGCCGAGTCGGCTTTGACGCCCGAGTGGTCAAGGCAGATAGCAGGTCAATCTGTTCGGTTGCTGTGGCATTCCGAGACTGCAATACCTGATCTGCATCTGCGCCACTTTGCAAACGAGGCCGGGACACGCACGCGAGAGCGAGTATAGCCGCTTCAATAGCGCCTGCCGGGGCGTTCTTAAACGGGGACATCGCAAGCATATCTGCTAGAGTCCCATCCGGGATGACCGCCGGATCTGTACCCGCTACATTCTCCAACGACCTAAGCCAGTAATCCCAAGCCGGGTTCAAATGCCCAGCTTGATTCCACATCTGGCCAGCTTGTATAGGGGGAGGAATAGCCATTACGCAGCCCCCGGAGAGAAGTACAGATACGCCGAGATCAGCGCCCAGAATTTGTCAACTTCACCATTTGCTGAGCCTATCCCGCGTTGGCACTCAATCTCCAACTGGTGGTAGGTATTGAGATTGTACTCGTGGTACAAATGTGGACAAATCCGGTCGCGGGTGATGTAGAACTCTCCCTCTGCGGTAGTGCTCGTGAGGGCGCATTCTCCCTTGTCGATACACCGCAACCAGAACACGCGGTCGCGCCCAGACCCGAGCAAGTTGGCCTGTACCCGATACACATACTCACCCTGATTGCCGACAGGGACCTCGTACTCAGGTCCCCAAGTGTTGCCTCCGTCATTAGACCACAGCAGAATAGCAACCGGGTCCTCCGGGATGTACGTCGCGGTTGTGAACTTGTAGATAGCCCCCGGATGCCCAGTGACAGCCCCGCCCCCGACATAATGCACGCCGTTGAGGAAACAGTAGCCTCGCTCCAGTGGTGCAGTCAGGACGCCATTAGCCTGAGTGAACGCATTCTCGTGCCAGATGGGCATCCCGAAATCGGCAGACGCAGCGCAATCATATGTCCAGCCCTTGCCCGCCGTGGGGAAGATGAACCGGACGAAGGTGTGCCCATCCCACTCGAACGAGTAAGTCCATGTATCTGCTACAGTCGAATACTTTGCCCACTCCTGCTCGATAGCATGGTTGCTGATCCGAACCGGATTGATGCCGGATGTGCGATATGCAATGCGGCCCCCTTGCGAGGATGCCCCGAGCCAGAACAAAGAGTTATCCGCTTTTGTTAACGAAGTAGCTGCCTCCAACCCAATCTCGATAAATGCCCCCTGTTGCGGGGCAAACGGAAAGTCGAGTGGACCGGGGTTCTGGACAGCATACCAGAGCTGGATGTGCCTGTTACCAAACAGCCAAAGGTAACCGTGATCGGAGATGAGATTGACGAGAGTATCAGATTGTCCTTGAGCGTAGGCTACATCAAGGCTATCCCAGTTACCTAACGCGCCGCTGTTGACATTCGATATCTGAAATCCGTTGGTGCCGTCAATGATGGAGGCAAAGTACCCGTTAATGAAAGCCGCCCCGGTACCGGCAAGGAACTGCGGCTCCAGCGACAAGTCTGAGAAGACATTCCCTAACGACCACACATACCCTTGACCCGCACTAGAGATGAATATCTGCTGCTCTGTGGTTATTACACCGTTCGCAACCATACACACGGGCAGTCCATCGTCAGCAACAGCGCCCCAGTTGTACCACGCCCCAGATGGGAAGGATGGAGTCGGGAGGATGAACTCAAAAAACGTACTCCCGTTGACACCAAAGATCCGGCCATTGAGCTGCAACAGCCCTCGATTAGGCTGTGGGAAATCAGAGCCACCGCTGACATACCCTGTCCCAGGTGTCGGATACAGGACCACTTTCGCCTTCTCGGGCGATGGGGTCCCAAGCACTTCTGGGTATAAGTTCAGGCACTTCTCGATAGCAGCATACTTCGATTTGCCTGCGTAGGATGGCCCAATGAATCCCGCAAACTCAGCCATGTCAACGACCTCCGCGAAGTGAGAAGAACACTACGGTAGTCGGGACTGCCGAGCACACCGCGCAGATAGCCATGACCCGGTTAAAGGTCGCATTGTGGTGACGGTTGCGCTCTTCCTCTACGGCTTTCATGGCGTATATCTCCCCCTCTACAGCGCGTAGACGGTCAGACGAGACACGCCCCCATGACTTCAACTCCTCCGTTAACTCCGTTACCGACACGGCCAAGTGAGACACTGACCCTACCATAGCTGCCACCTGATTACCCGCCTCTATGGAGCGGGCATCCAGTCTCGCTATTGCTCCGAGTATGCCATTAACCTCTGATTCCAACACTGCCACCTTCTCATCTGCTGAAGTCACTATAAGGCCCCTGAGTACTTCTGTAGGTATTTGATAGCTCGTTTAATTACTAAAACCACTGAACGTTCCCGTGAGGTAATTAAAAGGCGCTCCGTTGTTGCCACCGAACCTGATATCAGGATCGAGAGTGGGTGTGACGAGATTCGATGTTGTCATGAGCCTGTGTGCCGCCCGCGCATCGTACATAAGAGTCTGGAGTCTGTTGTTACGGGCAATCCCAACATCCCGAGTCGTGAGCTGATACATCTTCAGAGCCAGAGCCGACACCAGAGCGTCAGTGAAGGCCGGAGGTCCGGTGAATGTACCCGCTACACTCGCAAACCGTGCGAACCCCGGCCACATAAAGAACTCAAACTGGTTCCCGGTATTCGGGTACGGGTACGGCCAGAGAGTGATGTTCGTATCTGTGTACTGGATGTACAATGTGGTCGTGACGTTGGATTGCACCTGCAAGAGTGGGATCTGTGCAAAGTTATCAACCTCGATGATGTTCAACGGGATGCGGACAGGCAGTGCCCCGGACACCTGATACACATAGTTCGCAAGCTCGATCTTCTGGGGGCGATAGAGCAACGCAACCCCGTCCGCGTCGGTGTCAAAGTCGCCAGTTGGTCCGAGCGTGTACGTCTGCTGTGACACTGTGATGTCAAAGTACCGATCATCCATGAAGTAGTGTGCCAGCTTCTGTGCATCCCAGCCGTCGAGGATGAGGTTCGCTTCCTGCAAGCAATCATCAAGCAGGGTTGTGGCTTCAGTCGCCCCAGCCATAATCGCACCCGCTCTACGCAGTGCGAGATATGCAACGGTACCGGGTCCAGATCCGAACGTGGTAACCATGAGAGACTATGCCCCCGCCTGCGGCTGCTGTGCTCTCGCACGAGCCACTTGTTCAGGTGTCGGGGAGGGAGCCTGCTTCATCCTCAGCTCCCGATTGCGGGCTTGTACTATCGCCCGAGCTTCCGCATATTGCTGCTGGCGAATCTGGAGGATAACCGGGTTCACAACCGAGCCGTATGTGGGGGCCAGTTCTATTGCCAGCCCCAAGACCTCGTAGCGGTAATAGGTAGCGGGGAGATTGACAGAAGTAGCGAGAGTTGCCAGTTGCGGAATCGGGGACCACACTCCCAGCTCTACCTGTGTAGTCACTGCCGCTTTCGGAATCGGATGGAAATTCAGGGTGCCGACTGGATCGACAGGCGAGAAGAACATCTTCGTCGGAACCGTACCAGTGGCCTTCTTATCCCCAATCGCAGCCCATTGCTCCTCGGGTATGATGTCCAGCGGGAAGGTCTGCTCGTCACCCCCAGGCACGGCAAGCACGATGGAGGCAGTTTCTATCATCACCGGAAGGAGAGTATTGAATGTGGCTCCAGTCCCGATGTTGTAAACCGCCACATTTGCCGACAGTGTGTACCGGGCTAACGTGACAACATTTATCATGTCATCCACGCCACTCATGCTGTCGTTAAAGCGGTTCAGTGTATCCAGTCCCCATGATGCTTCCGGGGCTGGCATCGTAGCACCGGGGGAACCGATGCCTAAAGACACCCAAGCTGCAGTTATAATCGTTTGGGCTGTTACTGTCGGCATAAGCTCCCCCGGAAACTACTGTATCTGCTACAGACTACTTGCGGCGACCCTTGACAGCGGCGGGCTTAACCGTGTCACTGTCGTCATCATCGTCGTCATCATCATCGTCGTCATCATCCACCGGGGCCGCAGAGACTACCGCGACAGGTTTGGACAACGCTTCGACCCGAGCCATGAGGTCGGCTACAACCTGACGCAGGGTGCCGACTTCGGAGGTCTGATCGGTACGAGCCTGCGACTGGGTAAGCTCATACAGTCTTGCTTCCAGATCGCGGGTCCGAGCCTGAGCCGCCATCAATTCCCGCTGAATAAGGTCCGATGTAGCCGCATCCGACACCTTGAATGCCGACCGCTTCTCAATGGGGGTTGCAGAATACAGCCCACTCGCCATCACTTGGGACTCGTGAACTTCATCCCTGACTTCGACAAACTGGTTCTCATTGATCTTGTGGTGCAGATGCTTTGGGTACTTGGGTGCCGTCGCGAGATTGAAAGCCTGACGAGGGGCATCCTTGTCATACTCCCCACTCTCATCACAAGCCAGCCGCTTGTTGATCGGGAGATTCCGAGTCGCCTCAAAGTCTGCCGCATTCAGCATCTGGTTCGCCAACCTGCGATGCGTCTCGTTCATCTGCCGGAATGTGCGAACAATCCCCTTCTCGGAGTTGGTCCGTCCGGTTACAATTCCCTGCACCGCCATGTCACTTGCCTCTCTTTTTCTTGGCTGGAGCGGGGGGCGCAGCAGCCAGTTCCTGTGTATCTGCTACAGCGGGAGCCGCAGCGTCCGGGAGAGTGTTGCTTGCCGGGATCACGGGCTTTGTCTGCCCCCATCCCCGATAGTTGTGTTTGTCCTCCCGCCCCTGATCGAGTACAGAGGCGGGAGGATTGTGGAGGTTCATGTCCGGGTCCTTAGATGGGGCGATTGGTATACCGGACGATGAGGCCGCACGATTGGTAAACCGTGATCGCCGCAGAGTTGGTGAACACCTGATCGAACGACAGACCGACATTATCAGTCGTGATATTGTACGGAGTCCCCAGAGTCAGGTTCTCACTGTAGCACTGTCCCGTAGTTGTGGTCGCGAGTTGGAGAGAAGTAGGCGTAACCGCTACTGTCCCGCCGATTGCCGCCACCGTACCTGCCGCAGCCGCACCACCCGCTGTTGATGTCGGATAAGTGACGCTGGAGAGAGCCGCAGTAGCAATCGACGCAATCGCGTTGGTCTGGACCCCGTAGAGAAAGGATACCGAGGTAATCGAGATCCCCTTGCCAGAAGTCAGCCTACTCGGGACGGTAATCCCGCAGGTGATCTGAGACGTGCCGCCCGTCGCATTGGTCGTGAACTGGTGGACGACGTTACCTGTCGCCACCGGAACCATACCGTTGTCGGTCGTGGTAGTAGTTGTGGCCTTAACCCCGCACGAAGCAGGACTGACGAAGAAGTAACCGTCTGTCAACATCTGGCCTGCGCCGGGATCTGTCGTCATCTGCCAAGTGCTTGCGCCAACCGAACCGGAAGCGGGACAGGTCCAGACCTGGCCGTCAGCGTAATGCCCAGCCGTGCCGCTACCGACCACAACCTGCGGAAGGTAGAAGAAGGAGGTGGAAGTGCAGGTCGAACCTGCACCGCCAGCCGGGGGAGCGAATCGGAAGGGGCCGGAAGTGTTCCCGCCAACCGGACCGACATAGACAGTCTCAGTGGTCGCGTGAGCGGAGACTTTAGTCCCGTTGCCGCCGCGAGTGACGGTCCAGCAATTCGCGTTGGGGGTCGAAGCCAGAATCGGCATGTACTCGGTACCCGCCATGATCGCGGTCTGAGGAGTGGAGCCGAAACCGGGAGCCGAGACGCCCGTGGAAGAAGTGAGGCAGACCTGACTGGCAGTGCCCGCCGTAGCGGTACTGGACAGGGCTGTCGAGAAAGTCGTGGACGTGGTTACGGTCTGAGCGTAAACAGGGGCGACGACGAAGGAAAACACGAGCAAGAGAGTTGCGAGAATTCGATTCATGTGAGTCATTGTAGGTTCCTTTGTGCAGTCAGTGTAGCGGCTACAGAAGAGTACGAGTCCCCTTACTGGGAGACTCGCACTGCCCCTTCGAGATAGGTTCCAGTGAGGCCGTACATCACGTCGAAACGACCGACATACATGTCGCGAACACCGTCGTACTGCAAGAGATACCGCATGGACACGCCCGTGTCGGGATCGGTTTCCATGTAGGACTCCTCGACCGCTTTGGGAGTTTCGAGCGGGACGAAGGCTGCGGTGAAGGCACCCTTTTGGAAAGCGAGGCCAGTCGGGGAGACGACAGCCGCACCGCCAGAGGTTGCGCCAAGGAACGTGATGGTCGCATCGTTAGCGGGAGAGTTCGAGACGTTCTGGAACTGACCGCTGGGGATGATGGGGGGATAGATCGGAATCGTCGCTGTGCCCACCACGTCAACAGTAGCCGCCGTGACGACAAACTGCTGGAGAGAACCAGTGGACTGACGAGACTGCGGATTCACCGCATAGACGCCACCAATGGTGAACACGTCGCCCTGATTGAGAGCCGCAAGACCGGAAGTGAACCCGTCCACGGTGATAGACGAGCCAGTCTGACCCGCCGATGTCATAACCGGGGTTCCGGTGTAGGTACCGAACGTGAAGTTCTGGACGTTCTCATCCGTGTAGAAGTCGAAGTTCGAGAAGCGGCCCTGATAGCCAGTCTCAAACTCCTTCGCGATTGCATCCTGCGGGTTGAAGAGAGTCAGGTTGGTGACAACCAGATTCCGATTCAGCTTGCTGTTGTAGACCACGCAGCGGTCGGTGTCGGGGAAAGCCATCTGGGTGAGGAGAACACCCGCGTCGGCATAGATGCCCTGAGCCGTGTTGCCAGTCGCCGCCGTACCGGGAGTGCCGACAAGGTTCGCAACCGAGAGGGTCATAAGCCGCCCGAAGTTGTAATCGACCTTGTTCGCAATGCTGTCTGCGGCGGGTTTGAGGTACCGCTCCATCATCATTTCGAGAGACAGAGCGCGTTCCTGCGAGGAGAACTCGAAGTCAACGCCATGCTGGAAGTTGATGGTGAGCGGGATAAAGGTGTCGGTCAGTGCTTCCGGGTCCCAGGCTTGGCCATCGCGGCCAATGAAACGGGCGGGACGGCGGATCTGTTCGGTTGCACCGATCTTCATGCGTTTGTTGCCGAAGTCAGCTTCGTACTTGCGGTCAACGTGGGGGACGAATCGGAGGGCGTTCTTCAGGACGAAGAGCGGAGCCTGCGTAATCATCTGAGGAGTTACGAGGACGTTTTGTGGCATACAGCACCTCTGGGATTAGGATCGCCGTGAGGTGCTGTATCAGCTACACTCTAGCGGCGTTTAGCGACTTGCGCTTCCTTCATCAGCCGAGCGCGTTCCGCAAAAGACATATCCACGGACGCTGCCCAGTTGGTTTGGGGAGCTGCCGACCCGCCTGTTACTTTCGGGTCAACATCGGCTTTGGTCTTCGGGGCTTTCTCCCCTTTACCAGCCGTGTCTGTGTGTTCGCCTTTGGGTTTCTCACCCGCTACGTTGCCACCAGAGTTCCGAGTTTCATCTTTACGTTGGTAGGTATCGCTACCAGCCTTCGCCTCAGATTCTACCCGTGCTTCTATTTTACCAACAAATGCCGCCCGCTTGGCAAGAGGTAATTCATTTATTTTTGTGACCTCATCCGGGTTGGCTGCGAGATACCGCAGCACCGCAGCTGGGGCGTCAGCGGATTTCAGGATCGCAACCCCGGCGTCCTCGGTGATCCCGTTCAGTTTGCGGACCATGCCCTTTGTCGTGCAGTAGTCGTACATGAGAGTCGCGTCCCCGGCCATGACCGTAACCCGTTCGAGCACCGGAGACATATCCGGCCCCTTGTACGAATTGGCTACGTCCATGTAGTCCTTATACTTCTCGTCTTTCATGATCCGGTCACGATCAGCGAGGAATGTCTGGACACTGCTGCGGTAGACAGCATCCGATTCGAAAGCGCGGGACGCAACAGCATCCTGCTTCGCTTTCCACGCCGCATGTTCTTTGTCGAATCCGCGAAGAGCTTTCACATACTCAGCGACCGTGGAGAAGTCGCCCTCTTCCGGCTCCACTGGCTCTGCATCTTCAGCGGGAGTATCAGATGTTTCCACCCTATCAACGGGTTTGGACAGAGCCTCCACCTTCGCAGTCAGGGCAGCAATCTGGTCCTTGTACTCCCGTGTAACTCTCGCCACTTTCCGTTCGAGCCGGGATGGCTTGTCCTTTGCAGCAGGAGTATCTTCCTTCTCCCCAGCCACAGCAGCATCCGCAGGCTTGTCGCCGGGTTTGTCGTCTGCATCCACATTTGCCTTATCTTCTTTCTTATCAACGACTTCCGTGGCCGCTTCGGGCTTGTAAGCCGCAGCCGCAGCCGAATACACGCTGCCTCCCTCCTTTACTCCAGTGCGGACACTGGCAACGAAGTCAGAAAATGCCGGGGTTTTCGGCTCAGATACTGCTGTTTCTTCAGGCATGGGGTGTCTCGAATCGTCGTGTAGCTGCTACAGTTACTGCACTTCTTCATCTTCTTCGTCGGCTTCTTCAGGACTCTGAACGTCCTGCTTGCTGTTGATGGCGACCACTTGCAGCCTGTTCATCCGCTCCTTTGCCGACTCAACGGCATTGGTTCGGATCTCCAGGGCTTTCAGGAGGTTAGCAGATTCCTGCTTCGCCTTCTGCTGGCCATCTTTCATCTGCGCGGTCATGATGCGGACCTGCGCGTCCAGTTCGGCCACATACTTCTCGACTTCCAACTGCGGCTGCTTCTCTGCAATCGCACGTTGCAACTGATCGACAGCCTGTTTCAGACCCTCGTTCTGCTGCGTGAGCTGCGCGAGTTGCGCTGCCATAGCCTGCGGATCATTCTGATCCCGGAACTGCGGGGGTGTGATGCGGTCAGCCATCTCTTCACCCAGCGGACCCAGATCCATGACTTTCATCAGGAGGTCCGAGATGGCCCCAATCATCTGCGGGGGCAGGATCTTGATTACCGACAGTGCCTTCTCTGCATCATGTGCCCGCTGCGTGGAGGAGCTGGGACCGACAGTGACAGCATACGAGAATGACCCGGTAGCCAGAGAGTAAGAGATACGAGTCTTCGTCTCCGGGTCTTCCTTGAACTCGGAGTTAATCAGCGCCTCTTCGATCTTGTTGTTTGGGCGCATGATGCGGAGGACAGTCTCCTTATCATACTCGCGCTGAATGAGATCACCCATGCAGCGGTAGTAGTGGGTGAGGCAGGTAGTTAGAGCACTCGCCCAGTGGAAGGTGCCTTCCGAAGACTGCTCTTTCAGCTCTGCGATTGCCCGACCGCTCTGATCCGCACGAGCACGCCCGAGGGTCTGATCGAAGATGCCAGTCGCCCGCTGTATGTAGCCGATACACGAGTTCGCAAAAGTCATGAAGGCGTTGATCGGGGGTTCGGAGACATCCCGTTGCGGGGCCGAGACATGGTACTGACCGTTCGGGAGCAGGACTTCATCGTACTCCATAAACGCGAAGATGTCGCTGTTTGCATTCGTCCACTGATTCGGTTTGCTGCGGAACTGCCCCGCGAGGCCAACCCACGGGGTCTTCGAGACTGCCGACAGGATCTCGCAAGCCGATGTGATGGCGAAGTTCAGAGCCTGCTGCATGTCTTTCGCGCCCTGGATCAGGGAGGATACGAACCGCATGTTGCCGACCCAGCGTTCACGCCCGTACATCGGGAACAACGGGATGAAGGGACCACCGAACGTGCCCTGTTTCACTACCTCGAAGCAGTCCACGAAGTACCACTTGACCTCTTTGGTTTCCGTCTCACGAACCAGACCACCGGGCAGGGGCTTCGCGCCGTTCTTGATGTATTTCTTCTCCGAATCCAGCCGCTCCACGCCATCTGTATACTGGCGGAGTGTGTCATACTTCCGGTCCACTCGGTAAAACTTGGACACCTGAATCACATCATTCGACACCCAGCCGGAATAATCTCCCCGGTTCGGTAGCGAGTAGATATACTTGAGGACCGTACCCATCCCCAACCGGCTCTCGATCTGCTTGCCCAACTTCGTCTCGCGCCCGAACATTTGCAAGTACTTCTCGGGGGATAAAAAGTATACACGATGTGCCCACTCTGCATCGCTCCGGTCACGTTGTATAGCTTCCGGGTCGAACCAGACACACTCGTTCGCGTTCGGGATACCTGACACAGTGATGCGGCGAGAGAAGGAGTGGTCATCCTGGTACTCCAGCCCCATCTCGAAGCAGCCAAAGTTGCCGCCCGTGGCGCATTCAGTCGCCAACTCCCAAGCATTCCACGCGTTGTTCTCATAGTCCACACGCCGCATGACGCCTTCCATGATGTCGGCGTCGTAGATGTCAGAGCCTCCGCCCTCGGGCATGACCTTCGGCCCCGGACGGTTCTGCCTCACACCGTT
>Ga0114966_10001373_pt1 | contig 22616 bp, 23 predicted proteins | sample M_130207_XF_Meta_FD_87029 | JGI IMG/M metagenome (GOLD analysis project Ga0114966, IMG submission 87029) | Freshwater microbial communities from Lake Montjoie, Canada to study carbon cycling - M_130207_XF_MetaG | ecosystem: Environmental > Aquatic > Freshwater > Lake | place: Lake Montjoie... | reverse complement strand
TGCCATGACTACCCATGTAAATAATATCGCTGTGACGACCAAAATGATACCTATGGCGATAAGCAACCATATCCACCAGGACAGATTTTTTTGTTGGGAGAGGGCCAGACATGTCGGGTTGTCATGGATTCCGTTATCTTCCAAACATGTGCACATGTCCGCGTATTTACAATTTTCGTCGGGAGTGGTGCCGCAACCCGTTTGTATACAATTTCCTTCAAAATTGCGCCAGTACGTTGTAGGGCTATCGAAACACTCGGGTGGCTGTAGCCCATAATATTCTTTATAGACTTGCCAAAATCTTTCGGTCAGGTCCATGACCCAAGTAAGTGTAAACATTTCGACATTGCTGTTTGCCGTTCGGGCCCATGGAAGCGAACACGGTGGAAAAATCGGGTCGGTGCCTTCCTCGGAAGAAATATAAGTACCCTTGTCGACAACAAACCCTTTTGGTATACAAGAGCATGGCTTGATTGCCATGGGAGGACAGATGATTTGGGTCTGGTACACTTTCTTCTCGGTGTTTACAACGGATGTGTTTTGAAAAGAAAAATACGGGTCCAAATTGGCAGCTGTACACATCATATCGTCGGGACGGATGGAAAAAACATTCGGAATCAATACTTCGTTCAACTCTGGTGGGTTTTTATCCGCATCTGTTTTGAACACCCACTGAAACGTGTAGATTTCCTTGTCCGTAAAACATGTATTTCGAATCACGATGAGATACGCTTTAAAAATGTCGAGGTTGGTGCACGAAGTGTTGTCGGTATCGTCCTTGAAAAAAGGTTGTTTCCACCGTCCATAGACCCACAACGACTGTCCCTTGGAATTCTTCAAGTCATAAACGCCATCCGGAATAATCATTTTTATTTTTTTTAATCCATCATGAGAAAAAAAATAAAAATATTGGAATGGCCGTTCCCGTCAACACGAAACTTTACGAAAAGGTCAAGGCAGAAGCGAAAAAAAAATTCAATGTGTGGCCGAGTGCGTACGCCTCGGGATGGCTCGTGAAAACGTACAAGGCGCGTGGAGGCACGTATAAGGAGCAAGAGGAGGAAAGGTCGGTAAAGACTGCGAAGAAGCAAGTCGAAAGGCCTGCGAACAAGCAGTCTCAAAAACCCCTCGCGCGATGGTACGACGAAAAATGGGTGGATGTCTGTCGGTACCTGGAAACCGGGAAGCTGACACCGTGCGGAAGACACAGTGCAAGACAAAGTGCATCCCCATCCGAGAAGTATCCCTACTGTCGACCGTCTATCCGAATCTCCGACAATACACCAAAGACACTGGACGAGATTTCTAGGGTGGAACTACAGCGCCGATGCCGACTAAAAAGGGTGGGGAAAAGCGACGTTAGGGTTTTGTAACAAGGAGTGTAAAGGGGACGCTCTCGAGCATGTCGGCACCGGGTGACCCTCCCGTGGGGCACCCGTTCTTGACGTATTGGAAGTCATAGCCGTGGAAATTGAGCACAGTGCCCTCCGAGATCCAGGGACAGATTCCACATCCTGATGAATCCGTGATTCCGCACACAGGAGGGGAGACCTGGAAAAAATACGTCGTCCGACTGCACCGCTTGGTTCGTGGTGTGCCGGGTGGGGATTGGAGGGAGCAGGTGGGGTTGGAGCATTTTCCGGGGACACAACAGGGGCAGTTGGCGAGGGGGGTGGCCTGGGCCACGCCCGTCTCCCATTGTTTGGAGGTCGCGAGCCATACGAGGATGGGCTCGCCGTCCACGGCCGAATGGATATGGGCCGCGGAAACAGTAGTAAGGTCGTAAAACGTGACAAAACCTTCGAGGGTTTGGTCAGCAAGGACGGTGTACTGGCAGTACCCATACGTGCTTGTCGCGCTATAGGTCGCCATGGATTGATTGTATCTATCTCTCTCTGTGGTAGAGCAACATAATAAAAGTTTTTTCATGCGAAAAAATTTTCAAGAACCCATGGGTTGATTTGATTCTTTCTTTTCTCGTCATTTTTTTATTAACCCTCAAAAACTCATACGATACTGTATCCGGACCGGCGACACAGTATCGTCAAGACAGTTCGAGGCTAGGGAGGACATCACCGGTGTCTTGTCTTTTTTTTCTTGAGGGACAACGGCACCGTAATCCCGATAATGATTCCAATCAACGCAATGGAAAGGAGGAGCCATGCCCACCAGGGCATGACTGTTTTCTTTTTCAATGCCAAGCAATAGGGATTATTATGGATTCCGTTATCTTCGAGACATTCGCACATATCCTTGTACTGACAAGTTTCATCGGGTTCCGTTGAACAACGTGTTTGGGTGCATTCACCATTCGCTTCAAAGTAACGCCAGTAGATCGTCGGTGCATCCAAACAAAGAGGAGGTTGAATGTGGTAGTACTCTTCCAACGCACTTTTGTATCCGTCATTGAGATCCAATTTCCATAAGAGAGTAAACATTTCCGCGTTCTGTGGGGAATAGTCAGGCCATGGTACAGTACAAGGTGACTTTATATGTTGCATCCAATATTCGACAGGTTGAGAAAATAGATATTTTGTCTTGTCCGAGATGAAACCCTTGGGTAATGTGGGTGAAGGCTTGATTTCAATGGGAGGATTAATAATATGGGTGGTGTAGTCCTTCTCATTGACCTTGGAAGTATTTTCAAAAGAAAAATAGGGGTCACAACAAATACAATTCGCATAAAGGGGTGAAGTTACTGTAGAAGTGGACAAATTTCTCTGGAAAGGAGCTGCTTGTTCCAACTTTGGTGGATTGGAATCCACAAAATCTTTATATATCCACTGAAAATTATATATTTCGCCAGGAAAACAGGTATTTCGTAAAACGATGAGATAAATTTGTCTTGGTTTTGTTTCCTCATCGACGCACGCAGATTCTGGTTTTCCAAAAAAAAGGCGAGTGTCTTCACCGACGTTATGCACCCACAGAGACTGTCCCTGGGAATTTTGCCAATCATAAACACCATCCGGAATAATCATTGCAATGTTATGAAATTTTATAAAAAGGAAAAAAAAATATTATTTACACGCACATGTCTGTTCATTATATTCTACGAACGACGATTCGTGTTAAAGTCCGCCGGGTTCGAAAACCGTTCAAAATACTGTGAACTGGCCCGATTCCTAACGTCCCTGTCCGCCATCACTGGACGCTCCGACCCGTGGTCGTACTGCCGGTGGACCAAAGGTATGTTGCTCGGTGTCGGGTCCATCGACCCCGCCGACGGCGCGTGAGAGATGCTCCTCGACCCGTCCGTCGACTGGATACCGATCCCGTACAGGTTGTACCCCATGGCCGACGTATCTCGCGCGGTCGAGGTCTCCATATGGGCGATGCGCTTGGGCAACAGTTCCATTGTGCCCATCTCCCCGTTGTGGTCATACGACGTCTTGTGCGAATACGCTTCCGTCCATGGGAGGTTGGAACGAAGGACGGGTTCCACAGTGTCCCCGTACAGGGCGTCTTGGAGCGACGCCGAATCTCTGGTCAGGACGCTGGTGACCGACGTTCGCATCGGTTCATGACGGATGGGCATCGGGACATTCTGGAACTGTTCCACGTCGGTCGCCGTCGAAGGAATCGAACGGGGTGCCTCGACGGACGAATGGCGCACTTCATTTTCCACACGACCCCCACCCATGTGCTCCGGTTCCACGTTCTGTCGCGTATACAACCCCTTCTTGTTGGTTTCGGTCTCGTACTGGGGAAGGTTCCGCGACGGTTCTTTCGACAACGACGTGTGCCCAATGGTCTTTTCCATGTGACCCATCTGTGGTTTCGTGGCGTGTTCCGTCCTCAACACGTTTTCTCGGTACGTCTTGGGGTTGGCACCGAGCGCCTGCCCCTCGGCCTGCTTCCAAAAATACGTCTGGGTCGGCTTGGTCTGTACCTCCTTGTAGAGGTAGTCATGGCTCGCCTCGTTTTTGCGTAAAGGAGCATCCACCTGCTGGTCTTTCATAAAAGGGGCGGACACGTGGGTGTCGGTCTCGTACTGCAAGAGTTGTTGCTGGATTTTATTGCTAAACGACGAGGTGGACGAGTGGTGGTACGCGGGGTCCATACCCGAATCGTACGCACTCGCGTTATTGGGGACGACGGACTGAACGGGCAGGGCGTCCTGGTGGAGGGCGCGTGTCTGGATTTTTTGGACCATGTCACGGGCGTCCCGTAGATTGCGATTTCCGGATTTCTGGGAAAAGACCTGGTACAGCAACTTGTTATCCTGGATGGATTTGGGATTGATGGTGTTGACCATGTCATGACCAGACCCCGCGGACGGGAGAGACTGGTTGGCACACACCTGCATGTGGTGGATATCCTGGTGGATGTTTTTCTGATGGTTTCCATGGGAATTCTGCATCCACACCTGTTGCTCGCGTTGCGCCTGCGTCTGGAACAAACGGTCCGCGTTTAATTCTTCCTGTCGCAACGTGGAATGCGTCGAGGGTAAATCCGAGTTGGTGAGGGGCGCCTCGTTGTTGTACTGGATACGTGCGGGTGCATCGGCATGGAGGACGCGGTCGGACTGCCACACCGACGATTTGGTTTCGGGACAGCTCATCTGGTGGACGACATTGGGGATTTCGGGATTCGAGAGGGCGTAGAACCAGTTTCGGGGTTGTCTCGACAAAGGCATGAGGTCCTCCTGCCGGAACACGGGGGGACGGAACACCTCGGGCTTATAAGGAAGCTTGACAGACGTGTTGAAGTTGCTCACAATAGACCCTCTTGCGCCCGCGTTGTTGCTGTTGTTGTCATACGACACGCTCACCATGGGATTCACTCCTCTCGCATAGACATTGATGCACTCGGCGATACGGTCGCCCGAATCTTCCTGCGCCAACAAAATCTGCTGGGTATCCCCTACTTTGTCGATGCGTCTCGTATATAGAGAGGTGGGAGGGTCCCGAAGAATATTCATATTGGTGCCCCACATCTCCACGCTGGGTAGCGTGACTTTGCGAGAGGTCACCAGACAATCGTACGATAATCCACCGGCACTCATTTAATTTTTAACTAAAAAAAATTAATGTTTTAGGTAAGAAAAAAAATAAACTCTCAAAACCCAATGGCACTTACCAAAAAAAAAACATTATCCGAATGCCTTGAAGGGCAACAATGGTACCGGTGCGCGCTCCCCCTCACCACCTTTTTTGTCTTTTTGATTCTTTTCCTCTACGCCATCTTTGTCCTCATCAAATGTTCCAGTCTTATCAAGGAGCATTCCAACGAAGGAGACGTGGCGTTCCAGGCCAAGTACGGAAAAAAGATTACGGACATTACCAAGGTCTACGTGATCAACATGATTGTCATGATTTTGTCCCTTATCGTGCTGGTGTTTTTCCTCCACAAGGCCATCCCCGTGAACCGCCAGTCCCAGCTCTTTAACGAATATCTCGGCGCCTTTATCGTTCTTTTCGTGTTTGTCGTCTCGGCGTGGACGCTTGCCACGTTCAATTCCATGAAGGTGAACGAGGGACCCACCTCGGCCATTACCGCCACCATTTTGGTGGTGAGCATGATTGGTCTAGGCGTGTACGGCTACCAGATCTACAAGTACATGAAACCAGCGGGGCCTTCGTCTTCGTCTCATACGGCCTCCCAACAGCAACAGTTCCACGACGCCAGGTCGTCTTAAAAATTATTTAGAATACAAAATAGGATAGACTCAAAATAAAACAATGGAAACCGAAGAATTCCTTTCCAATGTTTTTGGAGACTCTTGCTATGTAGTGTTGTCATTTAGAGTCACCACATTCGCAGATAGGCGCTGAATTCTCACCACGTCAACGATAGCGTTCGTTACGCATATACGCAAGTATAAGCGGTGACGCAAACCAAAATAAAAATTTTTATTTTGGAGTCCAACTCGTAGGAGGAGGGTCCCGAAAGGTAAAATGAAGGGGTGGGCAACGCGTCGTCGTTGGTGTAGACGAAATCGAAATCTCGTGAGGACGACTCTTTTTGACAAAGAAAAGGCACTCCTCGGCAGTCGGGCGTTTTTTTACGTCGGGGGACACGCACGATTCGACCAGCAATGGCCACCAGGAATCCGAGGGCTTGAGGATATGTGCAAACGTTTTTCCCAAGGCGTACATATCGCTAGCCTTGGAGTACCGGTTTTCCGTCATCACCTCGGGGGCAATAAATCCATTTGTTCCAACGATTCTGTCATCGGTCACGGGGAGCTGGACGGCAAGACCAAAATCCATCACGTAGACACGCAGATTGTGTCTCCTTTCCATCGTCAGCATCACGTTCGACGGTTTCATATCCCGGTGCAGCACGCCCACCGAATGGAGATACTTCATCACGTCAAGAAGTGTCGCAATAATGATAGGGACAAACGCCTTGGAAACCGTCTTTGTTTTCAATGCGTGAGTGAGCGTTATCCCATGACAATATTCAAGGATTATCATGCGCGACGCCGCATCATCCATGGAACAGAGAAGACGGGGAATCGAAGGATGAGATAATTGCGATAATATGGAAATTTCCCGACGGAACTGCTCCCGCGCTTTTTCCGTAGGACGAAATGTTTTGACGGCAACCCTTCGTTTACATAAATAACCCTTATATACCCGAGAGGAAAATCCCTCCCCCAAAAGCACATCCGTCACGGTCAATTTCATTCTTCTCTATCCGACAACAACATTTTAATTTTTTTTTCTCTTTTTTTTTTCTAATTTCTAATCATGAACGATACGCTTGGTACGAAAGTGTCGCAACGCGTATAACGAACAGGAATGCGCGTCCTTCAACAGGGACTTGTCCTTGTCGTCACAGATGGACAGGGCCATGGTAATGTCGGAAAACACGAATTGCGAGTTTCCCACGTGCGTGTAACAAAGCTGGTTTCCGACGGAAGGAAGGGGGAGCTGGGTCACCAAATCGTCGAGGTTGGCGCTCCGGTAATGGTACGGGATGAATGTGTTGTAGTCCCGGGCAAAGGTGGGGTTGCCTATTCGCGGGCACGCCACCGAATACACACCATACACCAGGAACCCTACCTTGGTCAGGTGGTAGCTACACAGCGTCGCTAACGATGCGCCCAACGAATGACCCGTGACGAGCCATCGCCGGACACCCAAGGACTGGAGCTCGCGAACATTGTGGAGCACCTGGTCCTGTAGACTCGGGTCGTAATAGTCGTGGACGTCGTTGGTTTTGTTTTGGGAACACGTGACGGTACCGCTTTTCCTACACGGCTTGTCGACCTTGGCGGTACTGGCATTGGAGACCACCTTGCACCGCCCCTTTTTGCATTTCTGGGCACAGAAACAACGGCTGTCCTGGGTCTCCACCTTTTTTCCGGAAAAGCTGGTGTAGAGCGTGTACAGGCCACGCACCACTTTCGTTCCCACGGGGCACGTGGAAGGGTCAAAGTCTCGAAGGGGTTGAGGCTGGACGCTCGAGTAGGGGTGTGTGGGCTGTGGTTTGGACAAATCGACCTGGACAAGAAAGTCGGCGTTCTGGAGCCATTCCGTCACCAGTTTGGTCCCCCGGAATGCCACAATGCCGGTGTCTTCTTGCCCTTTCAAACGACCGACGATGCCCATAATCGTCGCCGTGGCGTTGAGCGAGTATGAAAGAATGGTGGCAAGCTTGCCGGACGACAAAAGCAGACGAACATCCACAATGTCGTCCCCAAAAAGTTGTTGGATGGCCACAAAGGGGACCACTTTATCGAGGGTTTCTTGGTGCAAAAAGTAGATTTTCTGGATCGTGTCGATGCATGTTTCGTAATCGGATTGGTGGAACTGTCGGGGGCTTACGGTCCACGTCATATTGTTGATGTCAATTTATTATGGCAAGCATGAAAAAAAAATTTTTTTTTCCTCCACGAAACAACGTTTCATTCTTGATACAAACAAGGGCAACGAAATGCGTTCCACGGGGTCAAATTTTAGTCCGTAGATAAGGAGAGAGAAAAAAGAGGGAGAAAACCGACGATTTTTTAGGAAAAGGAACAAGGCGTCTTCTTCCAGCTGGAGATATTCCTTTTTTGTCATGCACCGGTCCCGAGGAACAAAGAGGCGAGGAAATATAAAGTACACCGCGAGGGCGCACACGCTATACACGTCCATGCTGTGTCGGACGTAGTACTCCGTGAAAGGAAGGGTTAACTCGGGGGCCATGTAGGGGAACGTTCCGCTCGATGGAAAATAGCAGGAGGCATCCCGCTGGGCCAACCCAAAATCGGTGAGCTGGACGCGCCCGTCCTCAAAAATAAGAACATTTTCCGGCTTGATATCGTAGTGCTCTACCCCGTTCCGGTACAAGTCCTCAAGACCCTGTACGAGGGGTGGAAAATATCGTGACAAGAATTGTTTCGACAAGGTTTCTTTTTCGTCGTCGTACCTCAAATACCACGTCATCAGGTCGTGCTGGGCTTTGGGGAAAAACAGGGTTTGAATGTTGTCGTCGCTTCCCAACAGTGAAACGAGGTAATCGGATTGGTGTGCTAACCCTACGCATAGTTGTTTCTCATGGTAATACAAGGAAGGCTTGAAAATGTGCTTCAGGACGACTCGCTCGTCGTCGCGGTCTTGATAGATCCGGCTAAACGTGGTTTCATAAAGGAGGCGTTCTTCATTGTCCTCCATCGCGTCCATAAAAGGGTTCGAGGGCCGAAACCAGTCTTTCATAAAACAAAACCACGACGTCATTTCTTCTTCCTTCTTCTTGGCAAGATTTTAAAAAATCAACTATTTGTGGTAATGGGTAGTGAACTGGTTGGACGGACGTACGTGGAACTCATAACCCTAGGTTTTTTTGTGGAAAAAAAGTTTAAAAAAAAATCAGGTTCGGTACGAGGACGACTTTAAAAAAAATTAATATTTTTTTATATTTTCAAACTAAAAAAGGATTTCCAATGACACTCCAAAGTCGTCTATCGAAAGGTCTTTCCAACACATTGGGTATCCATGACATCCAATCGGGATTTCAAAAATTTCAACACGGCCGTGGTCTTTTGAAAATAGGGCTGGGTCTGGCTAAATTTATCGGTACCGCGATGACCCTGGAGGACCTCGTGGTATCTCCATTTATTCAACACCCGTCCTCTTTGATGAGAGTCGCGCGTCGTGTCGACCCCTCCTTGAGAGGAAATTCGTTGATGGTCGATGAACTCCCCCATTCCTTACAACGATGGAGGAGAAGGAGGAATTATACCGCGGTAGCGAACACCGAGGCCGACGTAGAAATGGCACCACTACAACACCAACACTTGCCACTGGTGCAACATTTCGCACGACAAGAATCACAACGTCTTGGTCTTTCAAGGCATGGACTTGAATTGACAGAGTGGGAAATGACTCAATTTGCACCCCATGTTCTCCAACGACATCTGGCGATACCCGTCTTACAAAGGTTAACACAAGTACCGGATGAAATAGGAGGCCTAGGAGGGCTTATTGAACAAATGGTGGGAGTTGGTAGGAATGAACCGGAAGACGACGATACCATTTTATCCAATTTCATAGGTCACCGGCTGTCTCGACATGGAGGTGTCAACATTCGATATTCCTTGTCTCGCTATGATGCTCTTCGAAACTGGAATGTTATGAATCCAGATACAATGCCTATCCGTAACTTGTTCCCGTATGGTCAGCTAGTACGACAACATCGTTTAGGATATAGAGGGAACCGTGCTGTCCAAGAAATTATGGATGCATCACCGGAACTTCAGCGAGTATTAAATTTCATACGACAAGACCCCGATGCACCCAATGCCTATCGCACACGCCTCCGTGACCTCACGGGAAGAGATACGAACTACGCGTTGCAATTTGGACAAGGGGAGGACTTTATTATTCCTTTGAGGGCGGATGCCGCGTGGGGCGGGTTGTGTATTTTAGTAGGGATTTCTTTCCTTGTTAGTATTCCCGTGGGGATTATCCTTTCGCTAATTAACGACAACAAAAAGGAAAACTTGAAAAAATAAACCTATACGTTCTCTCGAGGTACCACCAGCGCTTCTTCCAAACAGGGTGCCGAGGGCTCGATCAAAACGGTTCGTAACGCATTGGGGTCATGGTTGTGGCTTTTGTTGTCACTACAATCACCACAACACCACGCGACCACCATGATGGCGGGAGGCCATGCCATCATCATGGAACACAGGCACGTCCAAAAGGTAGCCGCCTGATAATCAAGATACCCGTTATAGTCCTCCGGACCACTGTACCGTTTATAGTTCAACCACGCCTCGTGATTCTCGTCAAGGCCTGTAATACAAAGAAACAACAGAAAAACAAAAACCGCTTCGTACCCGACAAAGAAGAGGACGGCGGGAATCGATTTGAATTTCATTATTGTAGAAGCTAAAGATGGCATGGAATGAGAAACCAAGAACGAGGACTCATTTTTTTTTCTTTTACACACACAAAAAAAAAGTGACCGTCGTTTCGAATACATCAAGGAAAACCAACACTATTCAAAACAAAAAAACATGTGCGGTATACAGAAAAAAGCGGTGACCCAAAGCATCACCCTTCGGTTCTGCTTGGCCCCGGAATACTTTGACGCACAGTACAAGACACACCTCTTGCGATCGATTAAAGAGAGGTATGAGAACAAGAGCTTTAAAGAATTCGGGTACATCCTGGAAATCCAGGGCATCCGCGACATTCTCAATGAGGAGATTATGAGCATGGTCCCCAATGTGTTCTTCATGGTCCGGGTCGACGCGCTGTTGTACCGACCCCGTGTCGGAGACCATATCGAGGTCAAGATTGACAAGATTTTCCACCACGGCGTCTTTATTATGGAAGACAAGGTCCGCATTCTTATTCCCATCGCGTTGTGTCCGCATCACGAGGTGCAAAAAGATTTTTCGTCGTTTTATATTCTCGACACCCAAACCCAGAAAACGTTCCGCAAAGACGACACCCTCCACGTGGAACTCGTCGAGGTGCGTTTTGAAAAGGACGGGTTTTCATGCATCGCCTCGATTTTTGAATGAATGTATTTAAATATGTTTTATCTGCCATAATAAAACAACCATGTTTTTCAAAGAATCCTACAAAGTGACCCTCCTGTACTTCTTGTTGCTTACGTATTTTATCGTGTACCTCCACCGGAACCGGTTTTTCTTGTTCCCGATGGTCCATCTCGTCGAAGGGGCGTCCACAAATACGCCGGAGGAAATCTATTTCGAAAACGAGATGGCCGCGTGGGTCTACCCTCCGCATCGTCCTGTGGTGGACCTGGAAAAAATTGTGGTGTATTTCAACGGGAATGCGGGAAACGTCTCGACGCGGTCTGCCAATATCCACGTGGTCCAGCATCTCTTGCCCGAGTACACCGTGTACAACCTCGAATACCCGGGCTACGGTCTGTGCACAGAACTTCCCCTCTCCATGGAATCTATGGGCAAAGAATGCGTCGTGGCGTGTGAAGAAATCCTGCGCCGGCATCCCTCACTCCATACGCTTGGATTCTGGGGAGAATCCCTGGGTGCCCTCGTTCTGTCCCATGTATTTTTCGAGATGGCCGACGAGGTGGACTGGATGGTGCATATGAATGGAGTGGCGTCGCTTTCTACTACTCTGGCCTCGTTTTTGCATCCGATGCTACACGCCCTCCTTCTCCCGTTGCTTCCGTGTCGGGAAAATGTTTCCAACCTCTATTCCAAAAAGGGTTTGGAACACGACCAAAAACTGCTGGTAGTCCACGCCAAACACGACGAGGTGGTGTCCATTCACCAATCCACGGACCTCTATCTACACCTGAAATCCGTCTTTCCGGATAGCGTGTATTTCTTGGAACTTCGAGGCAAGCATAACGGTGTCCTCCAGCACAAGGAAAACCAGGAAAAACTTCAAGAATTTTTGATTACGCATCTCACGTAAAGAGTTAAAAACAACGAATGGGTATTTATTGACATAAAATTAAAAGATGCAACACCATAAATGACGTAGGACATCCCTTCACCCCATGTGTATACGAATAGTTTGCAGGGCGACCTTGAGCCATTTCGCCATGGGCGCCTTTGTGGTATTGTGGAGGGCCGTTTGGACGGCGACCTTGGCCACTTTTTTTCTCGCCTGGCCTTGTCCCTGCAGAAATTGACGCACCTCTTGTTGGGTCAACTCACGCTCCTCCAACGGATAATGCATGAGGAGGTGGTGGTAAAACCGCAACACGTCTTTCTTTCCTTGGGAGGTTCGTGGGACCCGATACTCTACTTGAATATGGTCGAGCCATCGTTCCTGTAGGGTCGCCCGAGGATGCCGGATACCAAATCGGATAAAAAAATCATGATGCGTCGCGGTGCAGGCGACAAAGAGACCCCCTTCGAAGAGGATGCTCGGGACGGCCTCCCTGTCTTGGGGCATTTCGGTTCCGAGTGGTAAACGCTCTTCGACGTACACGAGAAAGTTCTGGACAAGAAGGGTAGGATTGCTCTGGACCATCCCTTTGATGTGGTGGACGAGTTGTTGGGGGAGTTTTTGTCGTAAGGGTGGTAGTGTCATTTACTTTTTTTTAAAATTTTTATTTTAAAAAAAATAATTATAGGGAAACGAAACCAATGACAGGACAACGTAGCATGCTCACTCTCGGGAGACGCTTGTACACGTTAGCGGTCCAATGTTTTCTACGGGACAACAATGCGTCTTTCCATCACCACCACGAGGGAGCCAAGACTACTAGGACTAGGACCTTAAAGACAAAATAGATTTTCCCACCAGCTCTCCAACCTGGGTTTGGTATCGGATGGTATAAGAAAAATAGAAAGTAAAAACAAAGCCAAAGGTCGTGACGGTTTCCACGAAAACTTTTTCGAATCGAAAACAAATTGTCTCGACGCGATAAAAAAAAAATTATAAAAAATTTTTTTTTTCTTAAAACCAAAAACATACAATGTATCAAAATATTTGCGCATTCCTCGCCCTCGTAGTCATTGGATTGGTGATTGCCATTATTATCTTGGCAAGCAAAACCAAGGAAAAATACAGTTTCTCCATGATGCCTACACCGCTACCTCCTCAACCTACGTCGCAACCACTTACTTCCTTCAAACCCATTGTACCTATTCGAACGCCTGTACCTTCTAAACCATTATTTGGTTCTTCCCAAGCAAGTTTAAATTCCGTTAATTGGAATAACCTTTACCTTCCCCTGATAGGAGTATGTAAGCTTAACTTAACATCCAATACGGTGATGCCCGTTGCTTTTCCTACTTCATCGATGAGTGTTCCTGACATTGTGAAGAGTATCCAAGGAAATATGATACCACAGCTAGGTTCTCTTTATGTAGATGTTGGTGAAAACATTACAGAACAAGATGGTGCCAATTTAAGTTTTATTTTGAATGGTTTTTCTTCTAATTGTGTCGACCCCAATCACGGTACATTAAGCTCGAAGGATTTAAGTTGGCCATGCAATCAAAAAATGTTCCTCAACTTTTATGGTACGTTCGACGTGAAGGGGACGCCAGCGAGCTCGGGCCCTGCAGGTTGCAAAGGGACGGTAATCATTAAAATTCCAACGAGTTCTACGGGGGATTCGTATAATTTCGTTTCTTTTATGGTTTGCCAGAATCAACTCAATCCCGACTATCCCCCCATCGAGGGATATTGTTAGATGTTCTGTATAGACGTACGTACACGAGGAAATTATAAACGTTCTTCTGTAATACGCACGCCTTTAATTATTTGGACGAGTTGGAGAGTTTGGTAGGTAAAGGATGGTAACATCTACTATTTTATTTTTTATAAAAAATAAATGAATCATAGGGGAACATTCCATCACGAGGGAGCCAAGAATACTACGAGGACCTTCAAGACAAAATAGCGTTTCCAACCACCTCTCCAATGAGCTGGTTGCCCTGTTTGGAAGTTGACGTAGTTTATCCAAATAGGCAAATATATTGGTAAATAATTTATCCAAGTATTATGTTGCACTTTCTTGTGAGGCTTAATATAGGTTTCATTTCGCTGATGTTGTTAAATTGTGGAGGGGTGACATATTCCGCAATTAGATCAGATCCCCGTCCTTGATCTTGTATAAATACATTATTATTTTGCCAATCCAGTATGACATGTAAATTACTAGGATAACCTTTGGTAGGGTTGTCCACTCCATACACCCAGAAAGACCCAGTACCCTCTTTGGTTGTGATTGTTAATGTTGATTTTGGATTTAAAACGAGTCCTGTATTTTTGTTCCAATCAAAATGGTCTCCTCCATCTTTGTATTTGTCAAGGGGAACTGCGGGTCCATTGTCTATTGAAACTTGAAATTTTGTTAAATCAGCTGTTCCACGTGGTTCTAGACCAAAACAAAGTTTTAGTTGCGAGGGAACACTATTCACCATAATTGCAATTTTAATTTGTAGTGGAGGACTAGTGGAAGTTTTAGTTTGCGGTGGATTTGTGGTTTTTTCTTGTTCCTTTTTTTTATAAAGAATACAAACCAACACGATTATTAGAAAAATGGTTATGAATAGGAAACATGTACAACAGATACTCCAAATGGTTCCAGATGTTTGTTTTTGGGTTTTCATTTTATTTTCAAATAAAAATAAATTTTCAATTGTATATGGCTTGCTTTATTTCAAGGAAAGAATAGATTTTCCAACCACCTCTCCAATGAGCTGGTTGCCCTGTTTGGAAGGATGGATGCCGTCGCAAAGCCATGGTTTGTATTTTGTCGGGTCGGAAAGGTTCGTGGTGCCAATTTTTTCGATGAACGGCGTCCACAAATCAATAAACTTGACCGATGGATTGGCCGCAAGAATATCGTCCAAATAATATTTTAGACAACAAGGCTCGTTCGCATGCGGGCCCGTGCTACCACAGGTGGTAGGTGTTTTGCAGGGTGTTTGACTCGAGTACCCAAGAGTATCGGGTGGCGTACCTGCAGGGGAAGGGTAGTTAATCGCGGCAAGATTGAAATAGCTACACTGCTGGAGTAGCTCGGGAGATGTACCCGCGGGCGTAGGACGCATGATGAAAATAGTGGCGTTGGGGTACTTTGTTTGAATCGTCTGAATCATATTTTGATAATCCAAAACAAATTGACTTTTTCCGTTCGTTGTAATATTTGTTTCACACGCCCAATTCCATACTTGGGAATCATTCGTTCCAAACATGATGATGAACATGTCGGGCGTGTGAGGAAGTGTACCGGTCGAGATCGAGGTCCAGATGGGCTGTAGCCGATAACTTGTTAAATAATTAACCGGAACGTTTATCTGGGCTTCACAAGTCTTGGAAGCGTCGTACGTATAATTATATCGACCGAGCGTGGTTTGGGTTGTTCCCCCCACGCCGTAATTGAAAATGGCATACTGTTGCGTAGGGTCGTTCTTTACAAGATAGTCGCACAAGTAAGTTTCGTAACAACTTTTTCCGTCCGGGCAATCACCATACCCACCTTCTGTAATCGAGTCTCCGAGACAGGCAATCACCTTGGTCCCCGTCGCCACGGTGGAAGGATTCACCTGACATGTGGACGATGTGGACAACGTCTGACAAAAGGTGTCATTCGCCGTGGCATCGTTGAGATTGATGCTGAAAAAATACTTTTGCGTCGTTCCTGGACCAAAGCACTCCAAAATGCTCTTGGGGACCCGTATGGTAAGCAACAGTACATAAGCGCTTACGAGTTGGTACGACATGAATTTGTTGGCCGAGAACACCTGGTTTTTCACGATAAAAGTACCGTTGAGGGCGCCCTCAAACGTAATGTTGTACTCGGGACAATTCTCATGAGCCTGGGTGTAGTCGAGGGTTAAGAAGGCAATGTCGGGACCCGTGATTTTTCCTTGGGTCGTAAACTGCCACACACGGCGTAGCGACGCCGAGGACGGCAGGGATGCCGTCACAAAGTATTCCGAAGTCAAATTGGAGGAAGGTCCTACGGTAACCCCTTGGAGGTACACTGCTAGATTGTTGGAGGAGATTTGGCATCCGCTCGTATCTCCCATATATTTTATTTTTTATTATCAAAACAAGAAAAAAAATGTTCCTCGCGCTTCTTGTGCGATGTAAAGAAGAACCCTACGTCCGTGAATTTGTAGACTACTATCTTTCCCAGGGTGTGGACACCCTCTACATCCTCGATGATGGTTCCTCACCAGAGATATACTCGGACGTTCTAGACTATCCCCAGGTGAAAATAACCTATGACCACGATATTATCCAGAAGAATTCCATCAAGACGTTGTACGAGTCCATCAAGAACGAATACGAATGGGTGATCTATGTGGACATGGACGAGTATATCACCACGAAGAAACACAAGGAAAAGACAATCCGACAAGAATTGGAAACCACGTTCCGGGAGTGCGAGTGTATCAAGATTCCATGGGTCATGATGTCGTGCAACGGCGTGGAAAAAAATCCGGTCTCCTTGCTACATACAAATGTTTTCCGTTGGAACCACGATAAAGCGCATGTCAATCAACTAACCAACGAACACAAGTTTCGTTGTCGCTACAAAAGAATCGAGGTCAAGTGTATTTTTAAACCACGGTATTTCCATGATATTTTTGACCACCATCCTCGGTCTCCCTCTTCAGCCCACAACGTAAGGATAGTCGACGGAGTCTACAACAAACCTCATCCGCTTTCACCTTTTTACTCCCAATTACGAGAAAAAGATATTGGAGAGGGTTATTTGCTTTGTTATCACTACCGTATCGTATCGATAGAAAATTGTCGACAGAAAATAGCCAATAATGAGTGGTATAAAAAGTATACGTTGGAAGATTTGCTTTCCACGGATTACGCCGAAGTCGTGGATACCACCCTGCGGGAAAAAATGGTTATACGAGATGATTAATCTTATTTTATCAAAAATAAGAAAGGTTTTTTGAATCTGAATCTAACCACGAGGTCCCGCGTACGACCCTCCCGAATTGCTTCGACCACCCCCGGCCTGTGCCGTGTTCCGCGTCGAGATGGGCGCGATGCGCTGTTGCCACTCTCTATTGCTGTTCTTGTGCATGAGCCGTTGCTGCATCTCGTTCCGGAACGTCACCTGGCTGTCTGAATACGTCTGGTCCGCGTACGAATACAGAGACTGTCCCTGGAGGGACCGGTCGTTGATGGGACCCACCGTCGTCCCAAAGTTGGCAAAATCCACCTTGTTCCGTGTCAGGTAGTTGTATCGCGTCTGCTGGTCCACGTCGTCGTAGTAGAAACGCGTCTGGCCGGTCACGGGTTCGTAGTAGCTACGGTACGAGGTGCCGTAGCCCGTCAATCGCGGGTCGTAGACCTCGGTGCGTAGTGGCTCGTCGGTCTTGGGAAAGGGCGCGTACTGCGCTGGCAAAGGTTCAGCCAGCTCCACGAACGAATTGTACCCGTTGCCATTGGCGTCACGACCCCTACGGAATGCCGTGGGAGGGAACGGCTGGTTAAACGAGATGCCGAGGTTGGACATGCTGGCGTCGGGCTGGTTGACCTGGGACCGCGTATACAAGCCGGGTTGGATGGGGATGGAAAACAAGTTTTTGTTGTACTCCCTCATGAGCTTGGTTTTCTGGCACTCGTCCGCCTTGTAATTGATGGGGAGGTTATAGTCGAGGTTGGTGGGATTGTACCCACACCCCCCGTCGATGGCCGGGTAGGAAAAGGTCTGGTAGGGATTCGAGGAATCTCCGGGAGGCTGGTATTGTTCCCTGACATCCTCCCTCTCTCGCTCGACGTGTTCCACGGGGATACGACCCGGTGGCAAGTGTGCCGGTGGCAAGTGTGCCTGTGGCAAGTGTGCCTGTGGCAAGTGTGCCTCGGCCGTGTAGTGTTGTGGTGCCGACGCGCGCGAAATTTCGGCCCCGTTATAATGTTCTTCGTACCGGGGTACCGGAGGGACGTAGGAGACGTGGTCGATGGCCATGTAGCCATTGTCGTAGAGCTCCTGTCGCCTCTGGTCATTGATACCGCTGGGAATCACAAAATCGTTCGGCCTCCACGCCTCCCCGTCATAGATAGGGGTGGGGATGACGGGGCGTACCAGCGTCTTGGGATTGGGTGGTCCCACAAGGACCTGGTTGGTGCTGAAAATCTCGTCGAGGGGACGGTTCTGGGGACACCACGCCTGGGACTGTCCCGTGTCCACCAGCTGGGGATTCACCGGTATCCGAGGAACGGTAAAGGACGCCTCGTGGTCCCCGGCGACGCACGGCGCCCTCACATTGTCTTGTCCCTGTGTAAAGACAAAGTCGTTGGTCCCGGTGTTCCATGCGACGGGGGGAACGGGCTCGACGACGGTGTCCACGAGGCCATACGTTTCCTTGCAGGTCTGCTGGAAGGAATGGACGGCGTAATAGGCCACGATAATCAGGAACAACGCACCCACGAGGAACCGATAATCTACATACACGTTGCACAGACAGCACACGATAAACGTCAGAATGACCAACCGGCACATGGCATTCATCTGATTTTCGAGCGTGTCCGAACGAACGGGAACCAGCGACGGGGATATAAATAAATCTGGAATATGTTCCAACCAAAATCTGGATTCCATCGGGTTTTTATAGGAGAAAAAAAAATAAAAAAAAATTTTTTTAAAGTCTCGACGCCGATTCTACGATTTCTCTTTAAACCATTACAATCCAGTCGTCACCACGGGAAGGGAGGGATTGAAAACGGTCTGTCCACCGACAAGACTTACCGTAACAATATTGTTTTGATTCCCTACAGCGGGAATCTGGAACACAAGGTATGTGTTTAAAGGCACCGGGTCAAACAAAAAATCCGAGGTTACGTTGGTAGGAATCTGCAAGCTTCCCGGGACATTAGGGTCCACAGGGACCGCGTCGTTTACGGTGGTGGACACCGTCGACGTAATGGCCACCCCCGACCCGAGACCCCGACCGCGACCCCCGACAATCGTATATTTTTGGATACGGATAAGGACATTGGGTTCGGTCGATTCACCGGTGGTGGTGACTGTGTTGGGTGTCAGGGGTCCAAGGTGGAACGTGGGAAGATAATGGGGAGATTGAAGAATGGTTCTCGCAATGTCGAGTTGCAACGGAAACGCGGTAAGAAGAAACGTTTTCGTGTTGGTACGAGTCGTCAGCAAATACACGCATCCGACAATCATGCTTTCACGGTCCATAAAATTGTACCGCTTATTGGGGTCACCATTTACCGTCGCCCTCTGAAGGTTATTTTTCGCATCGAGTGTTAAACAAATAAGGTTTTGTCCTAGTTGTTCCTTCGTGTACGCAATTCCAAGACGCATTTTTCGTAATTTACCGGTTGTTGTCAACCTCAAAACAATAAAGAGACCGTCCTTGTCCTGTTCGGTAGGAGGAAACGTGTCAAAAGATTGCAGTTGCTGGACAAAATCGTAGTATTCTTCCACGTTTTGCAGTTCTTTAATACAAGCGAGTGATTTCATCGACTATCTATCTGTACGGATAAAAATTTTTTTTCCATGATTCATTTCCATCAAGGCGTGTACACCTTGGAGGCCGTGATGATGAGGCTGGGGGCAAAAGGGTCCACGTCACTGGTCTGAAACCCCTGGACATTGGCGTTCAGTGTACCAGTGGACGTGAAAGAGCCGATACCAAATTCAAGAACATCACCCTTCTTGAATTTGTACGCGAGTCCAATGGCGAGCACGTTTTTGTCGTTGAGCAGAGAAGCGGTATTTGAAGCGTCACTGTCCTGGATTTTTTGACCATTGATAATGTACCACCCATCGATCTGGGCGTCGCTGGCATCGTCCGTCGGATTGATGTTGACGAGCTGGTACTGCGCCAGGATGTTCCATACCCCGGCGTTCTTGCACACGAGGCCTTTGGTGGCAGGGTCAATAACCCAGTCGGCGGTGTCGACCGCATCAATGGGTACGGTTTGGGCGACGTTGGCGGCCGTCGGGGCCGCCGTGAGAGAGAGGGGGTTGCTGTAGTTTGAATACTTGCACGGCATTTTTCTAGCTGCTGCTTCCTACTACGAGTCAAGAAAAAAATTTTCCGACTCGAAAAAACGAAAGTGGTACACCCGTTCTACACCCCATTCTTTCTCTACGAGAGGGGTGTGGTACCACGAATATGTGTGGTGTACGGCAAGGCTCCGCCAAAAGGGTACACGGGCTTCCAAACATCGAAGCAGAGAAAACCATTGTCCCTGATGCCGGATATCGTCGTCGTCGTACGGAAACGGGAGGTCTTCACACACCTGTCGTAGCCGTTGCAAGGAAAGGACACCGTCGTCAACGTACAGGTCGTCACACATCGTGGTGATGCCCATGAAATGCGGGTAAAGGGCTTTGGCGTTGAATACGACATCCTTGTGGTCTTCCGTCCAACACCACAGGATGTCCACGTCTTCTTCCACCCGTGACACGTCTTTCGACAAGTCTTCCTCCTCCTTGGACAACAGCCACGCCTGGTAGTCCTCTTCGTCCCCGTCGATCAGCGTTCCCGTGTCGGTAAAGTATTGTTCGTTTTGTTCTTCCTCCCCTTCCCCCTCTGTTTGGCACGCCACGTCGTCATACTCCGGTGGAGCGGTTTGGCACGCCACGTCGTTACACTCCGGTGGAGCGGTTTGGCACGCCATCTCACACATTTCCTTCTTGACCGGTATTCGTAAACGCGCTAGGTGTAATTCGGCTTCCAGTTGGGCAATACGGTTCACCGCAATGGATAATTCAATGTCGTGCTGCCTTTTTTCGACTCCCCAAAAACAGCATTTGATGCACGGCGACGCTACCTTTTTCTTTCTCTTTGCAGTCGCAGTCGCAGTCGTAGTGCTCATAAGACCTACATGGAAAGGAAATGATGAAAAGTGAAGGTTTAACAACTTGAAAGACAATGGAAAAAAAATGTTCAAGGCCTACCAGAAGAAAAAAATCCATTATCTGAAAACGCTTTCGGCCAAAGAGCTCCAGGACATGCTGACCAAAGCCGACGACGCGTACTTTAACACGGGCACCCCCTTGCTCACCGACGACGAATACGACGCGTTGCTCGACTACGTGACCAAGCACCATCCTTCCCTAAAAACACGTGTCGGAGCACCCCCACCGTCTTGTACCAACACATCGCGCAAGGTTTCCCTTCCCCACCCGCTTCATTCGCTCGACAAGGTCAAAACCGTCGAGGAGATCCAGAAATGGACGGGACGGTACAAGGGTCCCTATCTCCTTTCCCCCAAGCTGGACGGTGTGAGCGCGTTGCTCTGTGTGCACGGAAACACCAAGTCCCTCTACACGAGGGGTGACGGGGAGACGGGACTTGACATTTCGTGGCTGGTTCCCCACCTCCGCAACCTGTCGGCGATGCCGACCTGTGACACCGTCGTTCGTGGCGAACTTATTTTGAAAAAATCGGTGTTTGCGGAATATTTTCCGCAAGAAAAAGGAAACGCGCGCAATACGGTCTCGGGTCTGGTAAATCGGCAGGAGGCTTCAACTTTTCACCAATATCTCGAATTCAAGGCGTACGAGGTGATTGTACCCCACGCCCTGACGCCCGAGCAACAGATGAAACATCTTGTCCAGCTGTGTATCCCGTGCGTGTTTACCGTACTGGCACCCGTCCTCGATTTTGATTATTTATACGACATGGTGGCGACGCTGCGCAAGGAATATCCCTACGAGATTGATGGCGTCGTATGCGTCGACAACCACGCCTACGACCGTGTTACCCACGACAATCCGCCGTATGCGGTCGCCTTTAAGACCCAGCTCTCGGACCAGGTGGCGAAAACCACAGTGGTGGATGTCGTGTGGAAGGCCAACAAAGACGGCTACCTCAAACCCCGCGCCAAGGTCATTCCTGTTACCATCGCAGGAAACCGCATCGAGTACGTCACGGCGTTTCATGCCGGGTACGTCGTCCAGCACGGCATCGGCCGTGGCGCCATTGTCGAGATTGTGCGGTCGGGAGACGTGATTCCTCAAATCTCCTGTGTAAAATCACCCGCGGAACCCACGATGCCTCCGACTTCGTACCGATGGAATGAGACCAAGGTCGACGTCATGGTCGCCGATACCGAGAACAATCCCGACGTCCAGCTCCAAAAGAACGTGAGGTTCTTCAAGGAGTTGGGGGTCGCGGGCGTCGGTGCGGGACAGCTGAAAAAACTTTTCGACCACGGGTACAAAACACCCCAAGCCATCGTCGCCATGTCTGTTTCCGATTTCGTGGAGGTCCCGGGGTTCCAACAGACGTCGGCCACCAAACTACACGACAATATCCGACAGTGCTTGAAGAATGCGTCCTTGGTAGATTTGCTGTCGGCGTCCAACGTGTTTGGTCGCGGGGTCGCCAAGAAATCATTACAGCTCCTCGCGGATTCCGTCCCCAACCTTTTGGAGGCGACCCAAGACGATTTATCGAACATCAAGGGTGTGGGGCCCAAGACCGTCGACTGCTTTCTGGAGAAGCGAGACGAGGCGCAGGCGTTTTTGGCGTCGCTACGCGGGTGAAAAATTTTTTATAGTGTAATGTTTTTTTCTTTTCACGTTAAAAGAAAATACACAAAAACAATGGGAGACACGAGCGGATGCCAAATCAACTCCAACAACCTCGCAGTCTACCTCCAAGGGGTCACCGTAGAACCTTCTTCCAATTTGACGTCGGAATACTTTGTCACGGGGTCCCTCCCCTCCTCCGCCTCCACAAAACGCGTCTGGCAGTT
>Ga0114966_10001372_pt1 | contig 22621 bp, 19 predicted proteins | sample M_130207_XF_Meta_FD_87029 | JGI IMG/M metagenome (GOLD analysis project Ga0114966, IMG submission 87029) | Freshwater microbial communities from Lake Montjoie, Canada to study carbon cycling - M_130207_XF_MetaG | ecosystem: Environmental > Aquatic > Freshwater > Lake | place: Lake Montjoie... | reverse complement strand
TAAAAGTAAAATAAAGGTTGATTATCAAAATGGAGCAATCAAGATTATATTGCCCAGAATTAAAATTGAAGAACAAAAGCCACAAAAAGTCAAATTGCTATAAGATAAGTGTTGACAATTGATGTATCTTCATACAATATATCATTTGTAAAGGTTATATAAAGTTCCAATTCTTATGATAATTGGATGGTGGAGGGTGATATTGAGTTCAATCACCCCTAATTAAGCCCCACAGAAATGTGGGGTTTTTTTGTTTTTTTTCTATGAGTTGTATATATTTATTGTTATAACTTTATACAAAAATATATGAAAAAATCAGAATTAAAGCAGTTGATTAGAGAAACCGTCGAAGAAGTGCGCATCATCGGCGAAGCCAATAAGATTGCAGAATATCTTAAATCAAATCCAAGATTGGTTAAATCGTTAATGGCACATGGTGTATTAAAAGAAGCAGATATGGGTCGTCGGGATTTTCTTAAAAAAATGGGTGCGGGATTGGCTGCTGGTGGATTAACGGCAGCTGGGCTGAAAGCTCAAATTCCAGTTCCATCGGCATATAGACACAAAGATTTATACAGAGCGATCAGCGAAAGAGATTTCAGATTCGACTTATGGGGAATCTTGAGCAAAGGAGGTTTGACAAAAACTGATGTGACGAAGACCGGTCTTGACATAGAAGATGATGTATTAGGCCCGTTTGTTAGTATGTATGAAGACATGACCGGAGGAAAGAAAAAAATAAAGTCTGACTTTTTTGAAGCAATTGATGTATTTGCAAAGCGTCCTGATCACGACGAGCGCGACCACGCGATGAATACAGCAAATAGAAAGATTTGGAGTATTATTAAGGAAAAACGTGAAGAATTTTTTCAACTATTTTCCGAACATATGCGTCCGGGCTATTTCGAAGACGAGAATAAATAAAATTTAATAATTTAATATAATACATATTTTACACCAAAAGAACCCCAAACATAAAGTTTGGGGTTCTTTTTTTTATAATATATACTATACTTATATACTATGAACTTTTTAGCATTTTTAGTATTATTGAGTGCAATAGCAATATCTGCATGTGGCGCGTATTTTAGCATCATTGGTTTGAAACTGCTGTTTGTTGGTGGCGGCATATCAATTATAATAATGGGAAGTGCTCTTGAAATTGGTAAAATTATCACTGCCACATTTCTCAAACAAAAATGGAACGACATAAATATCCTCATGAAAACATATATGGTAATTGCAACCATATTTCTCATGGGTATAACATCAGTTGGTATTTACGGATATTTGAGTGCGGGATACACGGCTACAAACATTGCGGTGCAAGGATATGAACAGCAAATAGAATCAAATAATATAAAAGTTGCGGAGATGAACAGTGAAATAGACATCATAAAGAAGTCTGATTATAATGCGGATGAAATTGCTGCCGCTGATGTCAATAGAAAGAAGTTTATAGAACAAAAACTTCAAGTAGTTGCGCAAAAAAATCAACAAATTGAAAACATACGTAAAACAGCAAATACAAACAAGGATGCGTCTTCTGACGTAATGGCAGCAAAACAGGCACTTGAGATTTCAAAATCATCATCTGACAATGACATATCCAGAGAACTTGAACAAATCAAACTGTATAATACACGTTTGGAAATATTGGACAAAGAGATGCAGAAATGGATGGAAGAAGGAACTGGTGGATTGTTTAAAAAGAATGGGTTGGACAAGGCCAGAACGGTTAAAGATGGACAATCTAAAGAACGCTCAGACATAGATGCTCAGATTAAATCTTCACAAGATAGAATTGAAAAATTACGTTCTCAGTACGCTTTGCAAGTCAAAGCATACAACGACAGAGTTTCTGAAATAGAAAACAGAAGCAATTCGCAAAGAGGTGAAATAGAATCAAATATCAAAAAAATTGAAAAAGAAAACGATGAAATAATGACATCAATTGATGTATACAACAAAGAATCCGACAGTAAGGTAGTATCTTTGAATTCTAAAAAAACAGAATTGGTTGAAGATGGAAAGAAAAAAATATCGGAATATAGAAAAAGTATACAGGATCTAAAAAATGAAAACACAACAATAAAAGAAAAAATTGTTCACACGGACGTTGGTACATTCAAGTTCATCGCAAACAGTTTGGGTATTCCGTTGGATAAAGCGGTAAATTATTTCATATGGTCAATCATGGCGGTTTTTGATCCGCTTGCAATAGCGTTGGTTCTGGCCTTCAACACAATGTTGAAAAATAAAGATGATATGCAACTTGCAATTGTTCCAACACTGACGCCGGAACCTACACCCACTCCAACACCCACTCCAACACCCACTCCAACACCCACTCCAACACCCACTCCAACCCCAAGCGTCACTCCAACACAGACAATAACTCCAACCCCAACGATAACAGAAACTCCAAGTACCACCCCAATTGAAACCGCAACTCCAACCCCAACTCCAACGAAAACATCAGAACCAACATCAGGTTCCGAAGTCACCAAGGATAATTACGAAATGGCATTGAGAAATATGGTGGAATCGGTAATAATAAATCAATCGCCACCAGTGCCGTCTCCTATATTAAGAGAATCTGAGTATTTCAGTCGCCCACAACCATAAATTGTTTTATTATATATTGACAAAATCCGATAATTAGATATATATGTGAGTTGTATAGTAAAACTATTCACATATCAATGATTTACAAAATTATTAAGGACAAAGAATTCTTACGAAAGCCAACATCTCCAGTTACTTCTATTGAAGAGGGGCAGCAAATAGCAAATAAACTTATAGAAGCACTTGATTTCCACAAAGTGGGAATTGGATTATCCGCCAATCAAATCGGAATATCTAAAAGTGTTTCGATTGTGCGAGCAAGAAAAGATCAGCCGCCCATCATATTAATGAACCCAGTGATAACAGAGAAAAGTGATGAAAAAATCATTTATATAGAAGGTTGTTTGAGTATTCCGGGAAAATCTGGCAGCACAATTCGAAACATGAAGGTTACAGTTAATACTCTAAACCACGCAAATTCATTACCATTTGGACCAGATAATGAGCCAGTCACCAAAGACAGCATTTATAGTGACTATGGTGTACTGGAGAGTGTGTGTATTCAACATGAAATAGACCATTTAAACGGCAAACTTATCACAGACGATGGAGTTCGTTTTGTTAAGAATATTGAGAAAAAAATAAAACATGGAAGAAATGATAAAGTAGTAATTGAAAAAAACGGAGAAACCCAGTATATAAAATATAAAAAAGCAATGGAATTTGTTGAACAAGGATGGAAAATACTATGAACATTAACCTAGACAATCTTGAAGAAGCAAAAGAATTGCTTGAATATGCACTGGAAAACCGTCGATGGATTGAAGTTGAAGAAGCACTCGAAATACTGAAAGAGTCTCTTGGATACGAAATCGGAGACTCGGAAGAAGAAAGTGAGTAACTTATGTGGATAATAATAATATTGATGATATTATTTCTAATATCAACGTGTGCCTTATCGTATGCATGCTATAACATGATTAAGAAAATTGAAATGTATGAGTCTTGGGTTTCGGAATTTAGAGACGAGGTCAACCAAATGTATAGCAGAATAAAATCGGTAGATGATAGAAATTTATTTGAAAAAGATGACGACGTGGGTGGAACTTTTTCCGATATACTAAAAATAACAAAAGAGTTCAACGATAGATTTGGTTGAACAAAAATATTTAAATAAAATAACATGAATAAAAAGAAAAATTTGAAAAAGTCGAAAACATCCAAGATAAAAAAAATGGAAAAGAAACGTGTAGAAAAACCTATACGTGTGAAAAAAATAAAAATCAATCCAACTTTTGAAAATACATCGGAAATTTTAAAAAGATCAAGAGGCAGGCCCAAGGGTACTAAAAATAAAAAACTAGAAGAAACAGTTCCGAAGATATCAAACGTGTATTTCACGCCTGATACCGAAGCGGCGATTGTTGCATACAATAGTACCGACGACGCAAGAGAAAAAGATAGAATATACAACGAGCATATTCAGCATGCCTTTTTAAAAATAGCAGAAAACATTTATAATACTTTCAAATTTAGCTATGCTGATGTAAGTCCTCTTGAAATCCAAAAACAAGCCATATCACACATGGTGGCAAACATGAGCAAATATGAAGCTGGAAAAGGCAAGGCATTCAGCTACTTCAGTATTGTTGCTAAAAATTGGTTCATATTGGACAACAACATGACCTATAGGAGATTTAAAAAGCACGTTGAAATTTGTGAGCAAACGGGTGAGTCTGGCGAATTTGTGGTTGAACCGGAACATCGAAAGCAAGAAAGCGAAGCTAAAGAATTTATTAAGTTGATGGTTGATTATTGGGACAAGAACGTTAACAAACTTTTCAACAAAGAGAAGGATTTAAAGATAGCATATGCTGTGGTTGAAATATTCAGAAATTCGGACAGAATAGATGTATATAATAAAAAAGCACTGTATCTATATATACGAGAAATAGCCGACTGCCCGACTCAAAAGATTACCAAAGTGATCAACAAGATGAAATCTGCTCAAAAAATTATAGCCGAGGAATATCTTAACAGAGGCACAATTGGTGGAGCAACTATCTAAATATATATTATAATATCTATTTATGAACATGAATAGTGACATAGAGATATACAAAGGTAAAAATTTCTCAGACCTGTGTAAAGATATAATAAAAAATAGTGAAGAAAAAAAGAATCAAATAGATATTTTGATCACGGATCTTCGTGAAATGATTAAAACAATCAACGATGCTACAATGATTGTTCCTCTTTTAAAAGAGTATTTCGATGTTGGTGTGCGAAACGATGAGCAACTAATCAAACTTGCTGCCATTATTCAAAGATTGATGGCTGGCAAGGTTGGTGCGGACGGTGATGGTGGAGGTATGTTGCTTACCGACGAAGAAAGAAAACAACTTATGACAACAGTCGAAGAAACGGCAAAGCAGCTAAGTACCAAGGAAGTTTCAAATAGACAATCAAAATAGTATATGGCACATTCAATAATAGAAAGACGCGGTGAACAGAATGTCAAGCAGAATGACATGTTGGCATCCAAGAAGTTTGTAATTGAAAGAAAACCCGACAGCATATTTTTTTACGAACTGGAAGAAGCTGTTGTATTGGACGTAATAATGGACGAGTCGCATTATATGTTTAATAAATCAACGCTCGATCCTGAACAATGGCCACCCAATATAGATGGAAGTGCTCCAAGTGAAAAAGATCCAGACTATTCTTGGATAGGTAAAATAAAGTTTAGATTTTTTAAAAGTGACATCAATGTTGAAACTCAACTTTTAAATTGGGCATCTCCGATTGAAAACACCGGAATTGTAGAGTATCCATTGATAAATGAAATGGTCATTGTTGGAAAGTACATGGATCAATATTTTTATACAAGAAAGATCAATACAAGTTACAATGTAAATTCAAACGCATTAATTTATGCAGAAAGAATTTCCGGTGGTGTTGATGAAAACCTCGATGAAGATGGAGAGAAGATAAACGGTCCAGTTTCTACAATGAATTATGCCGGAGGCTCAAACTATACCGGAGTTCTTGGCTCTTATTTCAAATTTAATCCAAAGATACGAGCATTGAGATCGTTTGAAGGAGATACAATTCTTCAATCTAGGTTTGGGTCTTCGATTAGATTTGGAGCATACGATTTTACAAGAAATAATGATAATGGGCTTGGAGAATATTCCGACAAAGGAGGAAATCCAATGATTTTGATACGAAACCGACAAGCTCCGATAAAAGGTGCTGACGGTAAAACTGCCAAAGGATTGACGCTGGAAAATATAAACAGTGATGGTTCATCCATTCATCTCACTTCGGGTAAAACCCAATCAAATTTTACACCAAACACAACTACCGGTATGGTTAATGTAACCAAATCAATAAAATTTCCATCAAAGTTGGACGGTGAACAGATTGTATTTAACAGTGATAGATTAATATTTTCGGCCAGATCAAATGAAATGATGTTTTTTTCCAAAAAATTTATAACTATAACTACGGATCAGGTATTAAGTTTAAATTCATATGGAAATACAACCATAACTTCTGCAAATGGAATAATGACTTTGAATGCGGCAAAGATATATTTAAATTTCAACAAAGATGCTCCAAATGAGCAACCGGTATTGAAGGGACGAGATACTGTGCTTTGGATGTATACCTTGTGCGATTGGATGCTTTTAAGTGTAAATACTCAAATACAAATGCTATCTGCATTGATCTCACATTTTCACATAACAAAGGTTGGGCCGACCACACCGGCTCTGCCTCCAGCGGCGATCTTGTGGATTGAACAATTGCAATCACTTTTTGCATCACAGACAAGCTTGATTGCCCTTCGCTCTCAATTGAGTTCATTGATGAGCAGCCGAGTATTTATTGGATGATAATATGAGTATATTAAGCATAAGCACCGCGCCTCCAACACGAAGAACACTCAGTAATACTACTGTTAATAAACCTCGCTATATTGCATTTTCAGTTGAAACAGCACCTGGTAATTATGCTAGATCAACTCCCGGCGGAGTTAATATATCAAATTTATTGAGTCAACAGCGTGCACCATCGCTTGGAATTCCAAGACTGAGACTGACTCCAAATTTTAATGTTTTTGGATCTTATCGTAGAGGTGGAGTCAGTACATCAACCGGTGGATTAAATTTGAGTGCGACAATAAATGGTAGAAAAATTGGAATACCGACCAATGCTCGCGGAGTGGTTGGAGCTATTGCATCCGCATATGGAGCACCAACAACCATGGGAGGCGCAATTGCTTTCGCAACGAGAAAATTGGATAATGCACTACCGCCGCTCAATGAGGCATTGAAAACCTTTGGTATACCAACAAATATAAGAGTCATAGTTGGCGACCTTGGATTGGAATTTCCAAAAATTCCAGATTTTCCAGGATTGGACAAAATAGGACTATATCTTGGTGCTGGAAAAAAGTGGATAGCCGAGCAACTCGCGAAATATACTACGATATGTCCCCCGTTTATTCCAGGTTTGAAAATTAATATGGGTATGGCGTTGGCAGCACTATCCATTATCAGGGCACTTATGAAAAACAGTCCAAGCGAAATATTGAAACATCTCTTGAGCCAAATTGCAGACGATATTGTTGGTCAAGTAATGGATCAAGTAAATGATGCTGTGGATAAAACTGGAATAAATGAAAAGATAGGAGACTTAAAAGACCAAATTGGCGGGGTTCTGGGAGCCGCACAGGGGCAATTTGAATTGAACTTTAAAATATCAAACCCACCCAGAACGGAAACTGATGAAGAAGGTAACGTGACAGAAATTGCGCCCGAAGTACCAAAATCCGGTATACCCACGTTAGGAGATGCATTTCCGTCCATAACATCTGAACTTCAGGCAAAAGTGGATATAAATCAATCGGAATTTATAAGTCAAAATTCTCAACAAAAGACATATACCTTTCCACCAACCGGATAATAATTAAAAATATTGTATATTTATATAAGGAACCATATATATGAAAAAGAACGAACTAGTAGATATTATAAGAACTATCGTAAAAGAAGAAGTTAATAATGCACTTCCACAACTTCTGATGGAAGTATTGGCTGAAAAAATAACTCAGAATTCAGACGCCATATTAGAGTCCAAAAGGCCGATGGCTTCGATACCAACAAAAACTACAAATTTCAATGTAAAGTTTGATGGTCCGGCAAAGCAACAAACTCCACAGCCTATGAAGATGTTTGCAAAAAATCCAATCCTCAATCAGATTCTGAATGAAACTGTCGGTGGAGTTCCATATGAAGAAGAATCCGCACCATCGGCAATGGATGTCATCAAAACTCTTCCAATTGAAACATTGAATGAAAATAAAGAAATGGCGGCAGTTGCGAATGCACTGTCGCGCGATTATTCCAAATTACTAAAGGCTGTTGACGCCAAGGCAACAGCAAAACGTCAGGTATAAAAATGGTAACTCCGTCACAGACATATGGAATATTATTGCCTATAACTCATGGGCCGCAGGGATTTTTTAATTCAAGCTATGACATTCTCGAACAGATAAAAAGCAACCTTAATGTACTTTTGAGAACGAGAAAAGGCGAGCGTAGAATGAATCCGGAATTTGGATCTGGTTTGTGGAACATCTTATTTGAAAATTATACAGATGATATTACCCCTATGGTAAAAAATTCCATACAAAGAGATATTGCAAAATGGATGAGTTATGTAAAAATTCAAGACATTCAAATTTATACCAATAGCGCGGAATACAAAGACAAAAACAAAGTTGGAGTAAAAGTATTATTCACGGTACCAAGTGCGGGTATCAACAAAACACAAACCATCGAAGTTGCCGTAAATTCTGGAAATATATGATACTAGATACACCAAAATCATTTCAGCCGGATAAAAAAGATGTAAAATATCTCAATAAAGATTTCACTCAGTTGAAACAATCGTTGATGGATTTTGCTAAAACATACTATCCAAACACATACAAGGATTTTAGCGATGCTTCTGCGGGCATGATGTTTATTGAAATGGCTGCATATGTTGGAGATGTGTTGTCGTATTATATAGATTATCAATTTAAAGAATCTATGTTGGTTAATTCGGAAGAACGTAAGAACATAATCGATGCCGCTAGATCGATGGGATATAAGATGAAGCCAATATCACCATCAGTCACAAAGTTGGATGTATATCAACTTGTGCCATCGAAGATGAACACAGGCGGTCAAATGGTTCCCGACCTAAACTATTCTCAAATCATAAAAGCTGGTATGTCAACTACCAGTGATAGCGGAATATCATTTTTAACAAATTCTCCTGTAGATTTTACAGTGGATACAAAAAACGATCCACTGGAGGTATCCGTGTTTCAACGCAATGCAGCCGGTCAACCCGATTTTTTTGTGTTAAAAAAGACGGTTGATGCATTTTCTGGTAGAATTGTTACAAAAACGGTGTCTATTGGAAATCCGTCTCCATTCTTAAAAGTATATTTGGACGAACCAAATGTAATTGAGGTAATGGATATATACGATTCCGATGGAAATCGCTGGCATGAAACGGATTATCTCGCACAAGATCTTGTACCAGTCAACTACGAGAACATTTATAAAAACGATAATACTCTATCGGTATACAGAGATACTTCTCCGTTTTTGTTGAGATACTTGCGCACAGCAAAAAGATTCGTGACAGGAGTTGGTGCCGACAATACCACATTTTTGGAATTTGGGTCTGGCACAAGTATCAAAGAAGACGAACTCATTGTTCCAAACGCATTCACCGTTAGTAAGCCTACCACATTCAGAGCTGAGAATATTGCATATGATCCATCTAACTTTCTGTCGTCAAAGTCATTCGGGCAGGCTCCATCAAACACCACCCTGACAATTAGATATGTTGTTGGTGGAGGAATAACTAGCAATATAAATTCCAACTCCATAAAAAATATTAGCTCGGTGGAATTTTTCGGAGATTTGACCGAGATAGGAAAGCTTGAATTGGATCTTACAAATCTTGTACGCCGTTCCGTCAAAGTAAATAATCCCATTTCCGCGTCGGGTGGAAGAAGCGCCGAAACAAACGATGAAATAAGAAATAACGCACTTGCTTATTTCGCCGCACAAAACAGAGTTGTTACTCAGGGAGATTACGAGGTAAGAACATTTGCAATGCCATCAAAATATGGATCTATAGCAAAAGTTTATGCAGTAACTGATACGCAACTTGATATGGCAAACATACAAGCGACTCCGACGGAAACTCAATCGGGCCGTTTTTCTCCGGGCACAATTAACAAAGTCAACCCAGATAAAAATAATCAGTTCGCTATAAATCTTTATATCTTATGTTATGACAACAACCAGCGGTTAATCACATCAAACGAAGCTATTCGCCAAAATTTGAAAAATTATCTAAATCAATATAGAATGTTGACAGACAGTGTAAATATGATTGATGGATATATCATAAATATAGGAATAGATTTTACGGTAATTGTATACAAGAATTATAATAAACGAGAAGTTCTGGCAAATTGTTTAACATTGGTTCAACAATTTTTTGATATTAATAACATTAAATTCTGTCAACCTATTAATTTAAGTCGCCTTCAATTGGAAATCGCAAAAGTGGATGGAGTACAATCTGTGACATATTTGAATGTCAAGAATTTAACATTAAAAGATGGGGATTATTCTCCGCATGAGTATAATATAGGAAAAGCCACTGTTGATGGAGTTATATATCCATCAATTGATCCAAGTGTATTTGAAGTCCGCTTTCCATCAAAAGATATAGTGGGGCGTGTAGCGTAAATATAGCTCAAATTTATTTGAGGCGGCGTATATTTATAATGTGAATAATATAGCACATGCACTACTTTTTATATCCAACTAAAGACGCATACATAAGCAATCTTCCAGCCTATATGTATAAAAATACAGGATTGGACGAACTGCTTGAAGTGGAAAAGCGAATATCTACCAACGGATGCTCCAGCGTAGTTCAATATACGGAACTGGTCGGATACACGGCATCAAGTTGCGAATTGTTGAGTGGTTCATTTTCGGGATCATTTAATCCGGAGTCAACCAGTTCTGTTGTCATTTCCAGTTCATACGAACCAAGATACACTAACACAATGAGTTCGGTTGTTTCAAGAGCACTACTTCGTTTTGATTTGGACGATGTTGCAACCGCAATAACAAATAACGAAATAATAAACCCTAAATTTTACCTCAATCTTAAAATATGTGAGTCCGTTGAAGTTCCAACAAAATACACATTATTTGCTTATCCAATTTCTCAATCTTGGGATATGGGCACCGGTTATAAATATGACGGATCAACCTCACCGGATGGTGTAAATTGGAAATTCAGTAGAGCGGATCAGATTGAAAAATGGTGGAGTACAGGATCATTCACGGATTGTGGTGGCGGTGGTGTGTGGTGGATAGACAGCAATACCAAAAAATCCGGTTCAGCCATTGACACACATATATATATTTCTGGAAGCTATAGTGCCAAACAGGACTTTGATTATCAAACAAGCGATGTTAAAATGGAAGTAACTAGCATGGTGCTTGGGTGGTTAAATGAAGAAATTGAAAATAATGGTTTAATTTTGATGCACAGCGATGAATCAAGTTCTGTTGAATATGGAACTTTGAAATTCTTCAGCAAAGAAACAAATACTATATATTCACCATATCTGGATGTTGCGTGGGATGACTCTGTTTTAAGTTGGGAGTCGCCGGGATTTGATACAGGAAGTGCCAGCCCAATTCAAATTCGAGATGCCGTAGTTGGCATAAAAAACATGGCCACGGAATATAAGTTTGGATCAATCATCAGACTGGATGTTAGTCCCAGAAAAAGATATCCTCAAAAGACATTTACTAACAAACTTTCCGATTATTTATCACAGTACTATCTACCATCATCTAGCTTTTATCAAATAAAGGACGCCGAGAGCGAGGAAAATATATTGCCATATGATAATTTTACTCGTTTGAGCTTTGATTCAAATGGAAATTATTTCATGCTAGACACAACTGGTCTACCGTCAGAAAGATACTACAAGGTTCAAATAAGAACAGAGCAAAGCGGGTCTATAATGACATTTGATATCCCAACACCATTTAAGATTTCAAGATGAATCCAAACCCAACTTTGCAAGGATACAATCAAACCGACATAGAAAAAATAACTCGCAGCGGTTCGATCATTCCAAATATTGATAGTAGTGGAAATTTGATAATACAGAATGCTCCTGATCAGATATATAGTTCATCTATTACAATAGAGTTGATAAATGCTGTGTATATTCCAACTAAAGTAGAAACGAAGATTGATCCTACATTTTACGAATTATAAGTTATATGGAAAATTTGAATAATAGTTTGCAATTCATATCATATCCCTCGAAATCTTTGGGTCATGGATCTACATTGTCTCAGTCAGACATTATTTTTTACACAGAAAATCAAACTTCCAGCAATTTTCCGTTCGGTAAATCAGAAAAAGACATCATAAATGTTGGCGTATATGAGCTAAGTGGTGAATTTGTTGCTTCCACAACCATTTATTCCAGTGGTTCTTACACAAAACACACCGCGTCATATTATGATTCTTTTAATCAGTATAATCAATACTCATACAAGAAATATAATAGTGATTTTTTCATTGTTGGTAGCGACCAAAAATCACTGCTATTTGATGTAAGCAGATGCTTGAATTCTATTGGAGTGCAGGATGGAAACTACAAGCTATATGTTGAATTAAATAGAAATATTGTTGGAAATGAAAAACAAAACGGCGAGAGACTTATCATCAATACTATTTCTACCGGAAGACAAGAAATAACATTGATACCTCAAACGCTGAGAGGTACCGATTCGGAAATAAATCGAGAATATGATATATTTTCCAACAGTCGACTTCAATTGAAAGATGTTGTTGAAGAAATATCAACGAATATTTCCAATCCCCAAATATACAACATTTATAATCTAGTGATGGAATCCAATCCAAGTGGATCGGCTGCTCTGAAGTATAATTATGGATTCAAAACAGATGTTGACGTAATAAACTTTTTGACTGACATATATTATGGAGTAGCAACCGGAAATTACAAATCAAACAGACAAATTGCCAACAATAATATTATTGGAATATATAATCAGTTCAATAATTGGATGTATCAGAATTATGAAGCCGGAGTTACATTCCAAATTATACAGGATTATTATTACAGTTTGTTTTTGTTTATTGTTGATAGAGAACTCAACAATATCACAAACAAACGTCCAGATAGTTTTCCCCAAATTGTTGAATTTTTACAAACTATATTTTACAACGAAATATTTTATCCCGCGATTTATGAGGCAGAACTCAAGCGAAATATAGATTTATCTGGGTATTTTAAGTATTACTTAAATTTTACAAATGGTCAAAAAATATCGATAATCAATCAAAAATTGATTCCAACTCAAGATCCAAGGTTCTATGATTATTTAGCACTTAAAATAATAGATCCATTGCCACAAAATTTTGACTTGGGTGCAGAGGCGTGGATCACATGTGATTTTGGATTCTTGCCAATTGTACAGAATTTATTTTATTTTTCAAAGACGGAAATTAAAACAATACCGTTGAGAGGACCAAATTTTCTTGTAAAAATAGAAAATGAGGGAAATTCCACGCAAGCTTTGTCGATGGATGAGCTAATTTCTGTCACCGGAAGTGCATACAATGAATTGGCAAAGAAGATAAGTTCGCGTGAAAACCAACTGATTGATACTACGAATTACAGAAACTTTGAAAATTTTGTAAATTTTTCTTCGGCGGATATTAGACTTCAAGCATTTGGTGGTAAAAGAAAGCAAATTGATTCTTTGTATTATGAAATAGACACCATTAACGCCAAACTTGTTTCAAATCCAAATGATGCATTTTATTTAAAAGAAAAATCTGATGCAAATTCTCAAATAGATGAGTTGGAGGCTGGAATGGATGGATATGAAAGATTTTTGTATGAAAATCCCGGTTGGTATATAAAACATGGAGAGGGAGTTGATGGATACACGTCGGCATCATTCTATGATAAAAATAATGGAGGCTCATTGATAAATAATTTGCCACAGTTCATTATAGAGGACGCAAGCAACAATGCCGATTATATAAAGTTTGTGGCCATGGTTGGTCATTTTTTTGATAATATTTCATTGACTATAAAACAGTTAACTGAAAAAAATAATTATTCAAGTTCTCCAAATTTTGGAATATCCTTGGATATTGTTGGAGATATGCTTCGTTCACTTGGGTGGGATGCGGAAATATCAAAAGATAACCTTCCGCTTATTCTGGCGTCATTCTCAAAAAACGATTTTGACCCAGAATCTGAATTTTATTCTCAAGCCAGAAATCTTTCCGAAGAACAAAGAAACCAAATAATATGGAAAAGATTATTGAATAGTCTTCCTTTCATATACAAAGCAAAGGGGACGGAAGCATCATTGAATGCATTAATTTCATGCTTTGGCGTTCCAAAGAATATCATTAAAATAAAAGAATATGGCGGAATATTAAATACGAGCAATCTTACCGATACTACAGAACATATCGTGGAAGAAGTAAAATACGAGCCATATTTCAGCGGAAGTTTTGAGTATTTCGTTCTTAATTGGACCGGTAGTGCAAAGACAATTGAATTCAATTTCAGATTTGATCCAGCAAAAACAAGTGAATCTGGTACGGTTTTTAGATTGGCAAATTGTTCTGATAATTGGGTGGTTGGTGCTGTTCGCGACAGAGGAAATGATTGGGGGAAATTATTTTTCAGTATAGATGATGGGTATGGAAATGTTAAGACCGCAGTTACATCACGCGCCCCAATATTTGATGGAAATTCTTACCACGCAATGGTAAAGAGAAACGATGTTGATGTTCATTTCAATGCAACTATAAATTTGGATGAATATCCAACCAGATATGACCTACTTCTTCAAAAATCGGAAGATGATAGAATAACTTACAGTGTAACTTCCAGTATGTTCGTGAGTGGAAGTTTCAATAATTCTTTTGGTACTGGTGAGTATCTGTATATAGGAAATTACAATCAAAGTACTGCGTCTTTAAATATCGACCCAGAGGCTTTTTTTGGAAATATTGACGATATACGAGTATGGGAAACTCCATTATCGACCGCACGTTTTGAGGCACACACACTTCATAGAAATGCATATGACCTCGAAGATCCTATGGAAATGATTTCTGATAATCTGTATAGAATATCATTTGAGAGACCAGTCGATCTTTATAGTACCGAATCATACGCGGTGAACTTGAATAATTTATCATTTAGAAAAGATTTTCCAACATTTGGAGCCGCAAACTTTCCAGAATCTTTTGGTAAATTGGAGAGATTGTCATATTGCGACCCATCCGAAGGCCCGTCGTTTCCATATCAGTTTTCTCGCAAGGACGTGCGAATGATAATGAAAATTCCCGATTATGGGTCCAGTAAATTCAGAAGTAATAAAATTAATTATGTAGAACAAGAACTTTCCACAAATCTTTCTCCAGATACACGAGCGTCATATATGACGAGTGAACTGATAAGTACAGATTCAAACAAGCTCGGAATATTTTTCTCTCCGTCGGAAATGCAAAATACGGAAATCATTAAGTTCTTTGGTGAATTTCCATTGGGAGATTTGATTGGAGATCCAGCATCCGTTTACAAAAATTCTTACGATAAATTTGAAAGATTTAGACAGATATATTATGACCAAGGATTTGGAAATATTGATTTCACATTCTTCATGAATATTGTTCGATTCTATTTTGACAAGGCAATGTTCAAATATATAAAGGGGATAATTCCGGCCAGAGCAAAATTAGTGGACGGTATATTGATTGAACCGAGCATACTGGAAAGACCAAAGTTACAATTGAAGCCGCTGGTGAAAGAGAACATAGATCAAAAAACTGGCGAAACTTATTCAAAAAGTAAAATTAGCGTTGTAAAAGATCCGGATAGAGTTGGAATATTGAGACAGGAATACAGAGGAATTGCAACATATTCGGATGTAAATCAAGTATTTTTTCCGGCGGAACAAGATCAATATGGTTTTGAAATTTATGGAAATAACGGATTGACATATTATAATGGAAATTATTATAGGGCGGATGTAATACCATACACGAAAAAATATCAAGTGTCGCAAAAATACGTTGCTCCATATTCTCAATTGAATGAAAACCAGATAGTGAATGATTTTTCGGGAAAAACGGAAACAATCACAAACACTTATTATAAGGTTAATATTGCAAAATTGCCGGTTGTGGACAGATATCCAATGACTGCATCGGTTTCTCCAAGAGGCCAAGCTATACCAAAAACATATTTCAGCGGAAGTTTATATTTTGATGCCGGTATGCGCGGTTGGCAAGATTATGCTACAACCAATTCTCACAAGCTTATGGGAATAATATCCGGTTCGGTAAATGGATTGGATGTAGTGCAGTATCCTTACATAGATCCAATATACGGTGCAATTACGAATGGTACGATTGTAAATCCAGGAATTATTATATCGGGAAGTATGTTCCAAAATGGATGTCCAGTTACATATTCTGGATATTTTGATGTTGATGGTGGTGTTCAATCGTTTGAAGGCTATATATACGGGCATTTCAGTGGAAGTTTTTTTGCTGGGAATTATTCAAGTTCAATATATGAACGAACGGTGTATAATATTCAATTTATATCAGAAGCTCCCACATCGTCGATATTTAATATATTTTCCACACATGGTTCGGGCGATTTATTTGCGCCGCTGGCTTCTGGTCTAAATTATCGCAAGATTTACTCCATGGAATACTATCCAACAAGCTCCAAATTATTGAATGGTTACATGGAAACTCATCACAAATATAGCAAATTGCAGTTTTCTCAAAAAGAAATTAACGCATATCAAACAAATCCAATAACCAAAGTCCAAACCAATTATAAATGGAAACGTAGTAGTCAAAATAAAAAAACTACTGTAGATCCAAAGACTGGATTGACCGACAATACTGATGCGGTTATTGTGAAAACTATATAAAAAAATAAGAAAAAAGAGAATGGCGTATATATTTATTAGGAAAGTAACACTATATGGCGTATATCAATAATCAGACAATCACTGTGGATGCGGTTCTCACAAAAAAGGGCAGAGAATTGCTGGCGGCAAAAGGCGGTCTTAATATCACATCGTATGCTCTTTCGGATGATGAAATTGATTATAGTTTGTATCAACCAAATCACCCACAGGGATCGGCATATTATGACCTCGCCGTTCGTAATACTCCGGTGTTTGAAGCATTCACAGATGAAACTCAAGCTTTAAAATATAAGCTAGTAACATTGCCTTCTGGACAGACTTCAATCCCAGTTATCAGTCTTGGTCAAAGTTCCATCAACGTTGACAATGATTACAAAGGAGAGGTTGTTGTTGTTCCAAGCACAAATCCAGCGTACAACACCACACTTGGATACACTGCAATTTTAGCTAATAAAACCGTTGGCACTATTGTTGGAGAGCAGCTTCAGACCGCAACAACTGCAACAATTCCAACATTCATTGGGGATGTTTCGTCCACAACTGCACAAGTAGCACTTGGATTAAGATTTAGATTTGTACCAAATATGTCATTGACCACTACAACTGGAACTACTCTAACAATCATTGGCAACGAGAGTGGTGGGTCAATTTCGATCCCAGTCACTGTTAACGTAAGAAATTAATTAAAATCATATGATCTTCAAGCAATTTGATCAAACGGACATAGTGGCGGGAAGATCCCAGCCAGTGTCCACCGGAATGTGGAGCGACGGCGAAACGAACTGGTCTCAGTTTTATACCAGCAGTATTCAAACGACGCAGTCATCATCGCTGTATGAACCGTTAAATGGACTGTATTATACCAACGTTTATGATTATCCAGTAGCGTCCGCCAGTTCCGACGTATATTTTTCGATTACGTATGGTCACTCCGCAGGATCGGGTTCTTCAACATTCGACAAAAACGCGTCACAGGGAAGTTTGATATATCCAACAAAGGCAATATACAATCAATACCGAAATTTACTGTTGGCACCCGGTGATTCTAAATTTACATTTGTTAAATCGGATAATAACGGAAACCAGACACAGATTGATTCTGATGATATTTACGCAATTTCATTTAGAGGCACAAAATACAAAGATCGTTTAGATCCCGGCCAATTTGAATTTACACTAAGTGGGTCCAGTGGAGCAAATGGAAAAATTACACTGATAGATGATTCCAGAATTAATCCGGAAACTGGTGTGCAGACTGGTGGAAAGCGTTATAATCTTATACGAGGTTCGATTGAAAGCGGATCTTTGTCCACGACAAAAAATTACGAAGCAATTGGATCTATATACCCAGACTTGGGAATAATCATATTGAACCCGACAGTTCTTCAGTCGTTGGTTGGAAATGTTGGTGGAATATCCTTGAACGATTATACTTCAAACTATTGGGGTGATGGATTTGCACGAATGCAGAATGTTCTCTTCGCATCTATAAAACAGGGTGCGGCTGCGTTGCCAATGAAAGCGAGAGTAACTGAATATGTTCCCGCTCGTCATTATTTTGTGAGAGTAAAGAACCAAGAGTATAATTACAGCAACAATCCAACATTTATTATATCTGACAAATCTAGTTCGGAGTATGGTAAATTGAGATTCACCGATTTTTATACCAATCCAAAAGTATATGTAACCTCGGTTGGTCTATATAATGAAACAAACGACTTGGTTGCTGTTGCAAAACTGAGTCAGCCGTTATTAAAAGACTTTACCAACGAGTGTCTTATAAAAATTAAGATAGATGTTTAACTAATAAAAGTTAAATTTTACATTGTTTAAGTAGTGTGTTTTGGGATGGGTTATAAAGAAATGTTGTCAATTGTAAAAACTCGCTCCATCGGCAAGTGAATACTCAAACATTGATTATATTTATCTATATATGATAAAGCAGTTCTCCGCAGGAGATATCACAGTAAGACCATTTAAGACTTTCAAACACTGGAGCGTTCAGAGTGTACATCTTGGTCATAAGGATGCATATGGATTTAATACTTATTATGATAATCTGTGTGAAGTTAATGAGGGAATAAAAAATACTTCCATATTTTATCCATCTGGGAGTTCATATTATACAGCGTCAGTTGAATTGATTAATCCATCTGGAAAATATGCCAGAAATATATACAGCCTCACAGACTCCATGTTTTATCGTAACAAGAAAAATTTTATGGAGTTGTTTGGTGTTGAAAGTGTTGTAACGGACACGGCAACTGGAAAAAAGGAAGTAAGAAATATACACGATAGAGTTGTTACTTTGGCACTAAATCAAACAAATTTTGGTGAAAAAATAAGACCGGAAACCGTTGAAATAGTGGACAATTCCAATCCACATGCCACATATATCATCAAAGATGATGGATATACCAATCTTTATATCACGGGATCACATTTTTCTGAATACACATATTTGAGTGCAATGAGGAACATATATCCTCGACCGTATTGGAACACTTCAAGTGGGGAATTTCATTTGAATTTATTAGACGGAGAATCCAAGCATATAGATGTTGATACCGCAAAAGAATATCTCAAACTTGGTATGAATGTTTCGTACACCGGTACATCCGATTATTTATACGATTCAAGTTCGTTGGTTGATACATTTCAATCGGACAATGAACACTTCGGAGAAGCAGTCAGCTCGTGGTATAAATATGTTGTGGCCGGTTCATCTATAGACAAATATAATTTGAATACGGGAAGTCAAGGCTATGCGGCCATATTCAAATATGATGATAATTTGGGAATTCACAGACCAATAAAGAAATTTACATCGCCGTTGAGAGACGTTGGATTCTTGCAAGACTTTGATATAGACAAGACATTTCCATACACTGTGGAGAATTTGCAAAATAGTGGTTCGTATTTTACTGACACATTTGGACAGTCTGTGTCTGTCCGTGATAACTTTTTGGCAGTTGGGTCATCGTCCGGTTCAATATGTTTTCCAACCGGTTCATATCCAGGATATGTGTTTGTGTATGATAAATACAAAGGCGGAACCGATAATTGGGGGTTGATAAATATTATACAAGGAAATTCAAATGGAGATAATTTTGGTAAATCGGTTTCATTGGACAGAGATACCCTCGCCATAGGCGCACCGGGAGTCAGCGGTTCGGGTGCCGTGTATATCTTCAGACGAAAACAATACATGAGCAGTGGATGCGATGCAATTGAAACAAGTTCTTTTTGGCAAACATTATCTCCGGAAACGGACTTGTGCGACGAAATTATATCAGAATCCGGTTCTTTGATTATATACAGCGAAAGACCAATTCCTTGGACATACTCGTCGATGGCATATACAAGTTCAAGCATCGAACTTCTAAGCGGATCAATGTCGGCATCTTATGATCCAAATTCTACAGATACGAGAAGAGTATCAAGTTCATATTATCGAGTTGAAAATGGCGCTTGGTCTGGAAGTTATAGTTGGGAATATGAAGCCATCCTCACTTCCAGTGTTTTATCATTGGGAGACAACTTTGGATGGTGCGTTGCACTTGATTCTGGCAGCTTGTTTGTTGGAACAAACAAGACCGGAAATGGATATGCAACATTGTTTACATGCTCTTATTACTCATCTTCCGTCGGCGATTGTCCAACGGCTTCTTGGGGAGAAGCAAAAACATTCAGAAGAGATGGTACATATGGTGACTTGGATATGTCTTCTCAATTCTATTCAATTGACGTGACGGGTGTATCAATATCGGACGATGGATTTGGTACGTCGGTTGCGATTGGTGGAAAAAACCTTGTAATTGGATGTCTTCGCGACAAGGCATTTATTCCATATGCGTCATATACAGGATCACCGACCATTCTGGGTTCTGCGTATTTTTATAGAAATGACTATCGCTGCGGTTCTTTGGGATATTGGCAAGTATTGAAAACATTTGGCGATAGAAAATATCAGTATAATAATAATTTTGGGAAGTCCGTGTCTCTGGGAGGATTATATAGCGCGATCACTTCTTGGTCCGACAAAGTGGGAAGAAATGTTGATTACTTCGATGGTGAATATATCATAGACGATTTATTATACCAAGCAAGTTCATCGGATGATCCAAATGGAGTGCTGGGTAGAGTTGCCATATACAAATACAGTGATGTAAATGAAACATGGCAATTGACAGAAACCATACGACGCAACAAAGAAGCAAATAAGCCATCAAATATTTATGGATATTCAGTTTGCTTATGCTCAGATTTCATGGTTGTGGGTGCACCGGTTGTTCATTTTGCAACTGCGAGCGCCACGGCTTCGGTGTACGATCCAAACAACCTTGTTGATTTTCCGGCAAATTGCTCCGGTTCTGTGTATGTTTACAACGTCACAAATCTTGAGGACAATCCGCTTATAGGAAATGTATTTTACAAAAATGGATATTTCGCACTTACTCACACGGGGTCAAATTATCGTGATATATTTACAAAAACCGGATCGGGTGGGTTTGACCTAACGTATCAAGGATCACATACAATTTATGAACACGAATATCTGACATCTATTCGACCGGGCGAATTTAATTATAGTACAAATCCAACATCATTGGTAAAAACTCCATTAATGTTTGACGTAAACCAAGATGGTGTGTTTGATTTTCTTGACGTTGATTTGATAATGAGATTTTTTCAAAAAAGAAAATTCTTTGAAGAATTTATTTTCGACGATAATGGTGTAGTACTTGAACAAAATTCAAACGCTGATAACAGTTGGTGGGGAGATGATCTTCTACAACTTGAATCCGAAGACGTACTGCTTCAGGAGCAAACAGGCAGTGCAGCTTATATTGCAAGTTCTTCATTCAATGCTTTCACAAAAACTGCATATGACTATATCCAGAGCAATCTTGTTGACACGGAATTGCTTGATATAGATGGTGACGGTAAAATCAACATGAATGATGCGAACATACTTGCATTATATTATTTAGAACGACTTGTTCCACAAAATCTGATACCTTTATTATCACCGGCCTCAACAAGAAAATATGTAAGGGATATAAATGATTATCTCAATCCATATTGCCATACTGATATTCACAAGGTCAATCCACATTTCTTGGAATATGAATATAGTTCATCATATGATCCCACCGGTTCATATCTGGCACCATTTATAACAACTGTTGGATTATATGATGGAAATGAGCTTGTGGCGGTTGGAAAATTGGGCAGACCTGTTAAAAATTTAATAGATTGGCCCGTTAATATCATTGTTCGTTTTGATACATGACATTATATTTATAATAAACAAATAGGAGAATATCATTATGCCAGAAATACTAAGACCAACGCCAAGACCATCATCAACAGAATCGCTGCTTGATCTATATAAAAATATTCGCACCAGTCAACCATCCGGTATACGCTCACATCTTACACGAAATACTATAAACAGCATGGCTTGGGGTCTGGGCAAACAGGCAGGTGCTCCAAATTATATGACAACACGTCGTAATGCGGATACGCAGTATGAACGCACATTCCAGCCAAGTCAATTTTTAGTATATGCTCCACTAAGAGTCACATCATTCAATGGATATTCGCTGAAATATGCTCAAAATGCATACAATCACGATAATCGTAATTATTATTAATTAAAATAAAAAAAGGTTATATGAAAGTATTGGGATTGGATTTATCCACCACAACTTGTGGTTGGGCTGTATCAGAAAATAAGATTATTATTGGTGCTGGATTTGTTGATATTTCTGATGCGATTGAGTATGCAGCAAAAGCAGAACTTATTATAACTGCTTTAAAAGATCAAACTTTTGAAAAAATAATGATTGAAGAAAGCTTGTTTGGATTTGCCGGTGGAGGCACTTCGCAGCAAGTTATAATCAAACTTGTTAAAAACAAGG
>Ga0114966_10001371_pt1 | contig 22623 bp, 13 predicted proteins | sample M_130207_XF_Meta_FD_87029 | JGI IMG/M metagenome (GOLD analysis project Ga0114966, IMG submission 87029) | Freshwater microbial communities from Lake Montjoie, Canada to study carbon cycling - M_130207_XF_MetaG | ecosystem: Environmental > Aquatic > Freshwater > Lake | place: Lake Montjoie... | reverse complement strand
CTTGGCAATCCGCACACCCACACGCTCGAACCACGACCGCATCCATGCGTCCGACCCTCCTTCCGGTCACACGCTTGATACAACAACGCACCAATCTCGGAAATAGAAACTGCACAGCCCCTAGGTGCCTTGTCAGGTCTTAATTTTGGGGTAGAGCTTTTTGAGTTTTGTTCGGGCGTCTTCGAGTTGGAATTGCCAATCGACGCCGTGTTGTTTTTTTGGGACCAGGTGGCGATTTCGGATTGGAGGAACTTGAGGCAACCGATGCGGCGGCCCGCCAGGCATTGGCTGGTCAGGCAACTCCGTTCGCACTCGGCGATGTTTAACCAGCTGCCGTGTTTGGGCGTGTGAACAAGGTTGCGACGCTTCACGTAGGCGCGGGCTTGCTCGGGCGGGAACGCCTCGTAGAAGGCTCCCATCGTGTGCGTGTTGAGGTGATCGCTGACGAGCGTGACCTGCTCGCACTTCGCGTAGCGCGTGTCCAACAGATGGGCCACTTCCAGCGCCCAGTCGGACTTCGTTCGCTGCGGTCGCCTGACGGAACGCCGACAGCGGTTCGGCAAACATAAAAATGCTGGCGGTTCCGAAACGTTCTTATTCGTAGTCCACGCGCTTCGCATGCTTCTTCGTGGCGACAATCGCGACGCGCGTTTCCCCGATCAACTGCACCGGCTGCTCATCCATGCACATCACCGGACATCGAGAATCATCGGTTGTGGCGTAGATTCCCAAGACATTCTCGATGTTCGCCGCGAACTCCGCATCGGCTTCCGGCGGCCGTGTTTTGTTTCTGGGCCCAATACTCGATCTTGCGTTTCGTCATGCCGTTTTTTTAGCACCTGACGGACTGTTTCGGGACTGATCGCCTCGACGATCTCCAGCTCGACAACGTGGCTCGCCAGCAACCGCAACGTCCAGCGACCGTACCCTACCGGAGGACTTCCTAACCGAGCCGCGATCACCTTCGCCTCCGCCATCCAAGATCGGGGCCGTCGGAGGGATCTGCCGCTTCGGGCCGTTCAACGCCAACTCAAACCCCGTCCAACACCAACCGCTGCCACACGTTCTCGACCGTCTGCACGCGAGACCCATACGCCTCGGCAATCTTCGCGTCCTTCCGGCCCGTCCGCATCCGCCTTCAACAACACCTAAGCGCGACGAACCTTCTCCGAACTCCCCTTCAACTTCTGGACCACCTCATCGCAAACCAGACGCCCCGCATCCGACAAGCGAACCACATATTTCTTATTCATCAGAACCTCCTTGTAAAACAGGGATTCCGCGATTTCATTCAGTCCGATCAACCGCAAATTTAAGAACAGACAGGGCGCTAGTACCCCGTCAAACCTAAAAAGGGCCGCTGACTGAGTCAGCCCCAAAATTGAGACCTGTCGAGGCACTGTGAAGTGCTCGAAGTGCTCATAGAACCTTGGGGCACTCAGTTTCGATCAACGTGCCGTTCCGCCAAGCGTTGGCGGATGTAGGCGGCGCGGGCGATGTTGCGTTCGGCTGATTCGAGCTTCGCGTGGCGGATCTTCTGCAAGTGGGCGGGCTGGGTGTGGACGAACAATTCGTTGACGAGTGGGATTTGCAGGTCATCGATCAGGCCGATGTTGATCCCCATCCGAACGCTCGAGAGCAGGTGCATCGTTTCTTCGGAGCTGATCGTCTGGGCGTTCTGCAGGATGCCGTAGGCGCGTGAGACCTGATCGTGCAGACCTTGGCGGTTCTCTTTGACCAACGCCGTACGGACGCGCCGTTCGTAGCCGAGGATGTTCGGCACGACATCCTGAATCGTCTTGATGAGCTGCACCTCGCTCTTGCCGAGCGTCATCTGGTTGGAGATTTGGTAGAAGTCGCCCATCGCCTGGCTCCCTTCTCCGTACAGACCGCGCACTGCCAAGCCAATCTTTTGCAGGGCTTGGAAGACCTTTTGGATTTCCTTGGTCGCGACAAGAGCGGGGAGGTGGAGCAGCACGCTCACGCGGATGCCCGTCCCGCAATTGGTTGGACACGCGGTGAGATAGCCCAGCCGCTCACTGAAGGCGTAGGTCACTTCGGCTTCGATGGCGTCGTCGATCCGGTCGATCTCGGCCCAACATTCGTCGAGGGCGAAGCCGCTGTGCAATACCTGCATCCGCAGATGATCTTCCTCATTGACCATCAGGCTGACGTTCTCTTCGTCGCTGATGCCGACGCCGCGTCGCCCCTGCGTTTCGGAGTGCTCACGGCTGATGAGTTGCCGTTCGACGAGCATTTGCCGGTCGAGCGGTTCCAGCGTACTGACCGGGATGTAATTGAACCGCTTCCCACCGGGACGTTGTTCGATCAGCCCATGCAGCAGCTCTTCGATCTCAGCTCGCGTGGCATCGTCGGCCCGCGCGGGGAACGGATACTGGGCGAGATTGCGTGCCAGCCGGATGCGGCTGGACATGACGATGTCCGATTCAGGACCGGTCGCTCGCAGCCACTCGCCGCTCGTTCGTGTCAGGGACTCGAGGTCCACGCGATTCCCTTTGATGATGATGTAGGACGGACACTAGAGCCCGTCTTCGACATAAGTCTTAATCAGGTGAGCCGGGCGGCGTCAGCCCCCGGATTTTATTCCGCTATCGCAAGTATCCGGGGGCTGACGCCGCCCGGCTCACCTGAACTGTCATAGTGAAGCACGAACGGGCAAGAGTGCCCGTCCTACAGCCGATCAAACCTCACGCGGTTCACCGACCGGATCGTTCGTTGTGATCGCTTGAATCTCGTCTCGAATCCGCGCCGCCTCTTCGTAGCGTTCGTCTTCGACTGCGGCACGCAAATCGGTTCGCAGCTTGATGAGCTTGAACTGTCGGTGACTGGAATCGGGCGCCCGCTTGGGAACCTTGCCACAGTGTTCGGTCTCACCGTGGATGTTCTCTAACAGCGGCAGCAGTTCATCCTCGAAGACCGTGTAATCGTGAGGGCACCCGAGTCGTCCGCCGGCTCGAAACTCCTTGAAGGAGATGCCGCAATTGGGACAGTCCTGGTGGTCGATCTCATCCAGATCAGGCTCCGCATCGGCGGAGGCTCCCGCCGGAACCGATTCCTGTTCTTCGGGGGACTGGCTGAGATACTCCTTCGCACAGGACTCGCAGAGATGCAGCGCTTGAACCTCGCCCTGCCGCAGTTCGGTGATGTGCAGCACGGCGGGTTTGGAACAGCGTCCACACTTCTTCATGACAAGATTCGCAGTCACCGCGCACGGTGTTAATTGAAAGGGCCACGGTGCTAGTCCCCAACCAAGCGAATCCCACCGGGCTTGCCCCGGTGGAAACAGGTTTTTGCACTACTTGCTCATTCACTCGAATCGGAACAGCGAGTAGTGCAAAAACCCGCGAGCCACCGGGGCAAGCCCGGTCGGGTCGCTTGTTTGAGGGCGAGTTCAATGGGTCAGGGACCGTCGGGATTCTAACTGGCCTCAAAGGGGTGTCAATTCACGGTGCGCGGCATCAGCAGGTAGGTGTGCGATGGTTGCCGACAGCGTCCCTTGCTATACCTCGCGCGACTGGAGAAGACTCGTTTCACCGCGTGGCCCACGCGGTGAAATGCGGCATCGGACCGCTCTTTCATCGCCAGGCTCGATCTTTGATCCGCTTACACATGGAGACTCCACCCTCATGCCGACACTCCTCGACCGTTTTCTGCGTTACGTGAAGATCGACACTCAAGCCGATGAGACCAGCACCACTTACCCGAGTACCGCGAAGCAACTGACGCTCAGCCGACTTCTCGCCGACGAGTGTCGCGCGTTGGGACTGGCCGACGTGGTCTGCGATGAGTTCGGGATCGTGCTGGCGACCGTTCCCAGCACGGTCTCGCACACGGTGCCGGTGATCGCATATGTCGCGCATGTGGACACATCACCCGAGTACTCGTCCACGAACGTCAGCCCGATCGTGCATGAGAACTATGCGGGCCGAGACCTCGTGCTGCCAAAGGACGGCAAGGTGCTGCGTGTCTCCGAGAACCCCGATCTGCTGAAGTGCGTCGGTCACTCGGTCATCACGACGGACGGTTCGACGCTGCTCGGCGCAGACGATAAGTCGGGGATCGCGGTCATCATGACGGCGGCAGCCGAGTTGATGCGGCGCGGCAGCGACGTGAAGCACGGTCCCGTGCGGCTCTGCTTCACCTGCGACGAAGAGATCGGTCACGGGACGGACAAGCTCGATTTGAAGCAGCTTGGTGCGCAGGTCGCCTACACACTGGATGGCGGCGGGCGCGATGAGATCGACTCGGAAACGTTCTCGGCCGACGGGGCCAAAGTGACGGTGAAGGGGATCAACACGCATCCGTCGGTCGGCAAGGGGGCGATGGTCAACGCCGTTCGCATCCTCAGTACCTTCCTTTCGCGGCTCCCCACCGCGCGACTCAGCCCCGAGACCACCGACGGGCGGGACGGTTTCATCCATCCGTATCACGTCGAGGGCGGAGTCGCAGAAGCGTCGGCCCGATTGATCCTGCGTGACTTTGAAACGACGAACCTCGCGGCGCAAGCTCAGTTGTTGGAGAGCATCGCCGCGACATTGCGAGCCGAACATCCGCGCGCTGAAATTCTGGTCGAAGTCCGGCCGCAATACCGCAACATGCGCGAGGGCCTCGTCCCCGAACCGCGCGCCGTCTCGAAGGCGGTCGATGCGATGAAGTCGCTCGGTCGCGAACCGCAGCGGACGATCATCCGTGGCGGCACCGACGGTTCGATCCTCACCGCGAAGGGCCTCCCGACACCGAACCTCTCGACCGGCGAACACAACCCGCACTCACCGCTCGAATGGACCAGCCTCGAAGAGATGCAGGCGGCCGTCGAGGTGCTGGTCCAACTCGCCGCCGAATGGGCGAAGACGTAAGGCGAGCGGCAAACAAGCGGCCTCGTTTATATCTCGCGTGGCCTTCAATAAGACGTTTCTCAAATGGAGTGCAGGTGAGCCGGGCGGCGTAAGCCCAATGGCACTCACTTTGAGCGGCACGGCGCTAGCCGCCGGTAAACGGAGTTGTGTTTCCAAGCAAAGAACCGGCGGCGAGCGCCGTGCCGCTCACGGAGTGAATGACAAAGTGAGTGCCATTGGCCTGACGCCACCCGGCTCACCACGACTGTCTCACTGATGACCGCGCGAGGTTTAGCCGCGTTGCCCAAGCAGTGAAACGTGACAACAACCCGCCATCTCTCAGAACGCTGCGCGGAGGATCTCCAACAGATCGGACTCCGTCGGCCGTCGCGGGTTCAGCAGCATCAGTCGTTTGATTGAGAACGACTTCGCGGCGAACGTCGGCAGTTGTTCGAGCGTTCCGCCCAGATCGCGAATGCGTTGCGGGATGCCGATCGCGACGCTCAGCCGCTTCACCGCGACGACCGCTTGTGCTGCGGCCGCTTCCTCCGAGAGACCGTTCGTGTCCTCACCCAACAGCCGAGCGATGCGCGCGAACTCGGGCAACCGCGTGCTGAGATTGAACTGCATTACATGCGGCAACAGCAGACCATTGCCCGCGCCGTGCGAGACATGCAGCGCGCCGCCCAGCGGGTATTCGAGGGCATGAACCGCAGCGACTGCGTTGTTCGAGAACGCCAACCCGGCCATCGTCGCCGCCAGCGCCATCCCTTCTCGCGCCGCGAGGTTGTTCGGTTCGTTCACCGCCGTGACGAGGTGTTGCCCGATCAACTCGATCGCCTTCTCGGCCAAACAGTCTCCGATCGGCTGCTTCCCCTCGTAAGGGAACGGTTCGTCGGCTGAGACATCGAGTTCGTTGAAGTGCGTGGCGGTCAGCGCTTCGATCGCATGCGTCAGCGCGTCGATCCCACTGTCGGCCGTCGGTCGCGGCGGACAAGTCAGCGTGAGCTGCGGATCGACCACTGCCAACGCCGGTCGCAAGTAGTGACTGAGAATGCTCACTTTCATCTGGTGCTCAGTGTCAGTCAGCACCGCTGCGTGCGAGACCTCGCTCCCCGTCCCCGCTGTCGTCGGCAGGCAAACCAGCGGCAACACGGGACCGGCGACGTTGCCGTACCCGAAGTAGTCGCGCATCGCACCGCCATGCGTGAGCAGCGCCGCGACGACCTTCGCGACATCCATGTTGCTCCCACCACCGACCGCGACGATCACATCGGGGCGAGCCGTCTTCGCTTGCGACAGCGCCGCCTCAGCAATCGCGCACGCCGGTTCGGGCTGCCCACCATCGAACACGCTCACGTCGAGACCCGCCGCACGCAACGGTGCCTCGACCTGCGAGACGACCCCCGCGCGGATCAGCATCGCGTCGGTCACAATCAACACGCGCGACGGCTTCCACGGACGCAGGAACTCACCGAGCCGCGCGACCGAACCCGAGCCAAACACGACTCGACCCGCCGAATGAAAGTTCCAAAAGTGACGACGAGTAGTCATGGCGATGCGAACTCCTTGTTGAGAGCCAGAGGATGAATGAGTGAACGGACGAGCGGCCTGCGTTACCCCGCACGCGCGAAAAGCGCAACTTCAAAACGCGCAAACGAGGATTCCAATCACGTCCTCGCTCACGCCTCGGGTGAGTGTGAAATGTGCATCCTCACTCGCCCGCATCAGCCCGTACTCCCGCCTGCAAGCGGCTCAAACTGTGCGGCCAACCGCTCGACAACGTCCTGAACGCACATGTTGAACAGGGCCTTGCCACCCGTGCCCCACGCTCCGTTTTGAAAGTGGAACACGGCCACGGCGTCGCGCACGGTACCGACCGCCGCCACGTCCTCCATGTCGCCACCCTCAATCGCTTCAAACCGGATGTTGATCCCGGCGAAAGCGGTGAGCAATTTGGACTGGCGGTCACGGGCAAACGTCACCGCGTCGAGCCAATCGCAGTCGAGCCATCGCAAGCCACGCGGCTTACCGACCGCACGCGCCATCTCCAAAAACTTGATCTGCAACTCAGCCCGCTGCTTTTGGAACAGCTTCGTCGCATGATGCGCCTCCCGCCGCTGCCATCTCGCCGCCAGAGGGACCGCCGTCACAGCGACAATCCCCAGCAACACCGCTCCTATTCCCAACCACAACCACATGAATGATCCCTTCGATTGCCGCTCTGCTCTGCCGATTCATTGTGCCGAGGCGACATCGTAGCCGCTGGTCGCGTGCCGCACGAATCACGCGGCTCGCCACGACGATCATCGCCCAACAAACTGTCGGATCGCCGCGTTCACGGCTTCGGGCTGTTCCATGGGAGCCATGTGCCCCGCGTGTTCGATGAGGGCAAACCGTGCGTGTGGGATCGCGTCGGCGATCGCTTTCATTTCGGCCGGGGGTGAGATCGCGTCGTGTTCACCGCAGACCACGAGCGTCGGAACGTTGAGTGACGGCAACCACGCTGTCACATCGGGTCGAACGGCCATGCCGCGATGTGCCGCCGCGATGGCGACCGGGTTTGAATTCAGAACCATCTGGCGAACAGAGGCGATCGCGGCCGGGCCGTGATCCGAACTGCTCGCGTCTGAACTGCACTGCGCGAACAGCTTCGGCATCATCGCCCACACGATCGGTTCGGGACCGTCCCGCAACACGATGTCAGCCATCTTCAATCGATTGGCCGCCGCTTCGGGTGAGTCCCCCGCCGCGCGCGTATCGCACACGATCAGCTTCGCCACGCGAGCCGCATGGCGCTGCACAAACTGCCACGCAATGTAGCCTCCCATCGACAGACCGCAGAAGACGACCGGCCCTTCCACAGCCAGAGCCTCCAACAGCGCCGCCAGATCGTCCGCGAACTGCTCCATCGACACCGAGTACAACGCCCCGTCTGTCCCTCCAAATCCGCGCAGGTCCGGCGCGATCACACGATGCGTTTTCGAGAACTCCTCAATCTGCGCCCGCCACATCGTGTGATTCAACGGGAAGCCATGCACGAACAACATCGCCGGACCAAGTCCCTCATCCGCCACTCGAAACCGCACGCCAGAAACTTCCACAGTTCTCAACATCGACTCGACCTTTCGTAGGGCACGCCTCTGGCTTGCCCGTGTTCGCTCATTGAGCTGGTTGACCCGACACACCAACGAACACGTCGAGCAGACGATTCGCCTGCTCGACGTGCTTCACACCGGAAAATACCTTCCACGGACAGAACAGTCACTCGTGACTCTGGCTCCAGCCTCACGCGCTGGCTGCGAGATCACTGTCAGCAGGAGTCGGTTCACGCAGCGAGGCCACGCTGTCGCGGGTCAGTTGGTCGATCATCTCCTTCAGTTCCGGTTGATCGGCTCCCACGATCGGTGAGAATCCCGCGCGTTCGGCTACGAGCAGACTGAGTAAGGTGCCCAACATGCCGCTTTGAGGGCCGACGCCCTCTTTGTCTGAGCCGCCTGCCATCGTGAACAGTCTCTCGGGGACGAGCGGTTGTGTGGCGTGAGCCAACTCGCGCGAGGCGAACGCCAGCGCGAAGAGTCTCGGGTCGCCATACGACGCGATCTTGCGTTGCAACACAGACGCTTCGGCCAAGCCCTCTTGCAGAATGCGTTGCGCGGCACCGCGGCCTTCGAGGCGGCTCTTCTGGCTGTCGGCTTCGGCGAGCAGGCTGATCTGTTCGGCATGCCGCTTCGCCCGCGCGACTTCGGCGTCACCCTCGCACTCGGCCATCTGCACCTTCAGCCGCGTGTTGGTCAGTTCGGTTTGAGTCACCATAATCGCCCGATCGTTCTGGCGTTTGGCGAGCGCGACTTCCGCGTCTCCCTTACTTTCGGCAATCTGCACTTGGAGCTTGGCGTTCGTCAGCGAGGTCTGCATCTCGGCCTGAGCCTTCGCTTCGTTGAGCGTTCTCAACTTGTCGTTGGCCTCGCGCTGGCGTTCGTAGGTTTCGAGTTGCTCGATCGACAACTGCCGCAGCCGGAGCTGTTCGAGCAACGATTCGATCTTGCCGTCGTCTCCGGTGGCGTCCGGTTTTCCAATCAGCACGTCCACGCATTCGATGTCGAACTCGTGGAAGCGGCGGCGCAGTTCGGCTTGAGCCTCACGCTGAATCTTGTCTCGTTCATGCAGCAGTTCGAGCATCGTCTGCCGGTGGGCAATGTCGCGGAAGTAGGCCGACAACAGCGGATCGAGTGTCTGCGTGATCAACTTCTTCACGTCACCGAATCGCTGAATGACGCTTGGGGCACGCTGATAGTCGATGTGAACGACGACCGACAACGGCAACGACGGTTCGTAGGCATCGCGCGTGACGAGGTCGATCGAACGCAGGTTCTCGTCGTAGCGATGAGTCTCCGTGCGTCCCGTGATCCAGTGCAACACAAAGTTCGTGGTCGGGACGAGGACGATGTTCCCCGCATACGTGTTGAAGGCGTACTTGCCCGGCCCGAGTGGCCGCTCCCACACGCCGCGCTCTCCCTCGGCGACTTGCTCGCCGTGACGAAACGCCTTGCCCGACAAGTCCTGTCCGGTGCGACCGTAATAGCTGACCACGACACCGACATGACCGATCGGCACGACCGTCTTCGGGATCGTCTCGACCGACGCGAACCAACGGTTGATGAAGTACGTCCCGTCGGTCAGCGTCTGATACTGACGACCGCGACGGCCGCCAGCCGCGAGGAACGCTTCGGGGTCCTGGAAGTTGTTGTGGTCCGCCACGTGAGACGTGTTCGCCGCACCGCTCGCTGCGTGCGCGGTCGCCTCCTGAGCTGACGGTCCCACGGGCGACGCGATCAACTCACCGGTCGGCAGCGACGGACCATCGTGAATCGTCACGATGCCGACGTTGTCGTCGTTCGACTTACTGTCCGTCGAGTCCCCACTGGTCGAGACACTGTGCCGCCCGATCACGATCGGTTGGAAACCGTCCACGCTGCGCAGCTCTTCCTGCCACAGGCTGACTGCCTTTCGTTCGTGCGGTTCCTGCACCTGCGGCAGCGCGAAGACATCGTTGTTGGTGATGACCACGAACAGAGCCGGGTTGATGGCGTACACGCCTTCACGCAGGATCGCCCGCTGACGACCGCGCTGTCCGCGCGGCAGCTCTTGGGTCAGACGTTGCACGAGCTGCGAGGTCCCATCGTGCGAGTCATGTTCGTGCAGCAACCCGTTCGCGACGGCCGTGGGTAAGCCAGGCTCTAAGAACGCGACCGCATCCTGCAGGTTGTTGCAGTGAACGACGCGACCGAGTGTCTGACTGGGCGAGAGCGGCTCACCGTCGCGGGCATAGACGTAACCGATCTCACTTTGCGGGATCGTCACGAGCCGCGTCTTGTGGATGCGGAACTGCCAACGCCAATAGCCCAAGTGCAGACCGCCGCGCAGCAGCTTCGCCTGATAACCGGCCTCTCCGCTGAGAGCGATGATCCGGCCCTCGCCCAGCGAACCTTTGCCCGACCACAACTTCTCGATCACGCCGACTCGATTGTGAGGGATGTATCTCACACTGAGCCACAGCACGAACAGCACGAGCGGCGTGCCGATCCCCAACAACACCCACACGCTGGCATTCATCAGCCAGTGAGACACCTCGTTCAACGACAGACCGCCGAACAGAATCTCCGTCAACTTTTGTACCGCCGGAACTAACAAGACCTTCATGAACTCAACCTCCCTCGAACGCAATGACGTCCGATTCGCGGAGGCGTCCTCGTGGCGCGATGACGCGAGTTTTCAATGATCAGTTTCAGTGTTCAGAAAGACAAAGGCAGACTCACCGATGAGGGCTTGCCACTCTTGTCATTACTGAAAACAGAACACTGAAAACCGAATACTCGGTCCAGCGACAAACATGGCGCAAGCCGTGCGCACACGTCGTCTGGGTTGCTGTCGCCGAAAACAGGAGAGCGCTGCTCAATCATTCTTCTTCAAGAGGATGCCCATTCAATCACTGGTCGCGACAACGCGTCTCGACCGGCCTGCGAGGTTAGCTGACGGGCTAGAGCTTGAACGTGCTCTGGTTCGAGATCACTGAACCCCGGCGCTGTTTCCAACAAGGGTCGGAAACAGACGGCCGGGGCTCATGCGGGATCGAACCTACGCCCCAGAGATGCCTCGCGAACGAGCCACCTCGATTGGGTTCCCCGCTCCCGTGTGTTGCACGGGATTCGGCTACATCGAGCGAAATCGTAGGGGCGAGGAAAGAAGGGACCTCGCGCGAAGCCAACCGCGTGCCAGTGGCTCACGTCATGACCCGGCCACGACTTGCGTTGCCGTTCGCCAACAAACCGCCGCGAACAAGACACTTGGCGACCAAGACACAATCTGGCTTGAGGGCAAAACAGCGTCGCATCATTTTCACCCGAACGGAATCACTTCAGCGTCGTTAGGAATTCAACAAGATCCCGCAACTCGCGCGGTGAGAGGGCGCGGTTCATTTCGGGCATGGCCGACTTCGGTTGGGTTCGCTCTTCGATGTCACTCGGCTTGAGTGTGATAAGTTTGCCGTCGGGCTGTTCGAGGACCACTTGGTTGGCGTCTTCTTGTTTGATGATGCCGCCGAAGGTGCGGCCGTCGTCCAAGACCAGCGTCACGGTTTCATAGCCCTTTGCGATCTTGGCACTCGGATCGACGAGCGATTGCAGCAGCGCTGTGCGGTCGTGACGTTTGGCCGCTTCAAACAGGTTGGGTCCGGCGTTGCCTCCCGATTGAAGGACGGTCTTCGTGGTCGGATCGGTGATGCTGTGACAGCGGACGCACTGTCCGACACGGTGTGTGGTGAAGACTTCGCGGCCTCGTTCGATGTCGCCTCCTTGGAGCGACGGCCTGTAGCGCGCGAGCGGATCGCCCACCGCGAGCTTCGCTTTGAACTGGTCGGCGGCCAGCTTGAGGTCCGGCAGGTCGCGGGCCGTCGCCGCTTCGAGTACGTCGAGTTGCAGTGGCTCGGGAACGTGATCGGCCGTCAGTTTGGTGGCCCATGTTCGGAGGATCGCATCCGCCGCGTCGGACTTCAGAGTGGCGAGTGTCATCACCGCCCGTTGTCGTTCGAGGATGGAAGCGGCATCGCTGGCAAGCGTCTCACCGAGCAGCGGGATCGCGTCGGCGGGACGGAGCGTGGCGATGAGGTCTCGCGCGTCGGCTCGCAACGGCGCGAGATCGCTCTTCAACGCGGCCACCAATGAATCGTCGAGTTGCTTCGCCTTACGAGTCGCCAGCAGACGCAAGGCGGCTCCGCGCGTGACCACGGTCTTGGAACCATCCGTCACCCAACCCGCGAAGACCGCGTCGTCGGTCGGCAGTTTTTGTTTGTCGATCAGCCTGACTAGGTCGGTCTGCAACTCGGGCGGCGTGCCAGCGAGCAACGTGGCGACGTGATCGGTCAGCAGCGACTTGAACGCCGTGAGTGTCGCGTCATCGCGCGGCGGGACCGATCGCCAGAAGCCGTTCACGCGATCGCGAGGCGACGGCGTGTCCCAGTCGATCAGCGCGGCAAGGGCCTCGCGCCGGATCGCGAGCGACCAGCGCGGCTCAACGATGAATGAGACGACGCGACGCGCGTGTTCCGCGCCACCGAGTCGGAAGTTGGCGTTGATGACTCGCCGGACGAGAGCCTCGGGAACGCTGCCGGATGGTGTGGCGTCCGGCTTCAATGCGAGCAACGCCAACGCCGGGAACCCGGCTTCCAGCGGCAGGTCGTTGATCGCCCTCGCCGCTTCCGCCACGAGCGTCCGTTGATCGTCTTGCAGAAACTGCACGAACGGCGTCACGTCGTCGGGGTTTGACTGGAACGGACGAATCGGAGTGAAGGGGGGCCGCGCGACGACGGGCTTCGCTGTGATCGCCGAAGAACCCCTCAACCCCGGCCCCTCTCCCCGCAAAGCCGGGGCGAGGGGTGAAGAATCCGTCGGCCAGCTTCGCTGTGGCTCGGACACCTGATGGCGCAGAGCGAGCAGGACCGCGAGCCTCACCGCCGGGCTGGCGTCTTTCGCGTGAGTCCGTAGCCCGTCGCGATCCTCCATCCCCACGAGAGCCATCACGCCCGCATGACGCAGCCACGGATCGGCGTCGTTGTTCTCACGCAGCATCGCGATGACAGCCGCCAGCGCCGCTCGGTGCTTCAACTTTCCAAGACTCATCGCCGCGAACATGCGGACGCGCAGGCTCTCATCGGTGAGCCGCTTCAGCAACGACTCGGCTGCGGTGAGATACCGCACGTCACCAACGAGCCGCGCCGCGTGGGCACGGACTTCGAGGTCGGTGTCTTCGAGGTGCGAAGCAATGAGCTTGTAGGACGGGCACTCCTGCCCGTCCTTTGTTCTTGCTGTGACCTTTACTTCGCCATCGGCTTGCGAAGAGCGGACGGGCAGGAGTGCCCGTCCTACGGAAGACTTTGCCGCCACTTGCCCCAAGCCCCACAAGGCGTGCAGTCGGGCGAAGCGGTTCTTCGAGGTTGCCAGTGTCGCTTGAAAGAGCGGAACGGAATCGACACCTCTTGCCGCGAGAGCGAACTGCGCCCGCTGGCGGACTCGCATGTCGAGATGGCTCAATAGCTGAACCAGCTTCTCCGGCGCGAGCTGCTTGAAGCCGTTGCGGAAGAGTTCCGTCGTCTCCTTCACTGCGGGATCGTTCACGAGCTGAGTGTCGAACAACGTGTAGACCCGGCCACCGACGCTCCCGCCGTTCCAGAGCAGGTTCACAAAATCTGAGACATACAGCTTGCCGTCGTATCCAAACTCGCAGTCGGTCGCCGAGATTGGCTTCATGAAGTCGTGCTCGTCCGTGATCTCAAACCCCGCTCCGCGCGGCTTCAGTCCGAACGCTTCGATCCCGCCGTTGCCCGTGTAGTTGCACAAGAAGAAGTGGTGATCGTACCGAGCGGGAAGTCCCGTGCCGGGGTAGTACGCAAAGCCGGACGGCCCGGCCCCCAGCTTGCCGACGGGAGGCAAGACCCATGCAGGACGTTGAGGGTCGAGGGTTGAGGGTTGAGGATTAGAAAGAGTTGGAGTGTTCGCTGATGGTCGTTGTCCCTTGCCTTCCGCCTGCCCTTCAACCGTCAACTCTCGACCCTCAACCAAATGCCACATCTTCTCCGCGTGCCACGTCCCCGTAAGGTACGGATCGGGGATCGACTGATGAGCCATGTTCCAACCGGCGTCGGCACCTTCGATCACGAAGACCATTCGCGAGTGGTCCCCTTTGTCGCAGTTGTTGTCGGCGGCGAAGAGGTTGCCGAATTGATCGAAGGCGATCTCCTGCGGGTTGCGCAGACCTCGCATCACGACTTCGAGTTCACTGCCATCGGGGTAACAACGGAAGACGGCTCCGTTGCGCGGGCCGTGCAGCGTGCGGCCTTCGTGCGTCTGCAAATGGAAGCCGCGATCGCCGACCGAGAAGTAGAGCTTCCCATCCGGTCCCCAACAGAGGCCGTGCAGATCGTGACCGAGGAACCCCGCGTTGACGCCAAAGCCGGTGTGAATGATCGTCCGCTCATCGGCCACGCCGTCGCCGTTCGTGTCGCGCAGCCGCCACAGATTGGGGATGCAGGTGAAGTAGACATCGCCATCGGTCGCCATGACTCCCGCCGCGAGACCGTCCAGCGTGCCATTGAAGTCGGGGGCGAAGACCGTCGCGCGATCCGCCTTACCATCGCCGTCGGTGTCCTCGACGAGACGCACTTGATCCGCCGTCTTGCGGAACCAGTCCATCCCTCCCTCAAACTTCGCGGCGAACTTCTCGAACATCTTCAACCGGTCGTCGAGCGTCTCGATCTGAAGGTCGTCGTCGAGCAAGAAGGGCCGCGTCCGGTTCTCTTCCGTACCGAGATTGAAGCGATACTCCTCGGCCACGAAGACACGGTTCCGCTCATCGAGTCCGATCGCCACCGGCGACGCCAGCTTCGGCTCGGCCGCAAACAACTCGATCTTCATCCCGACCGGAACCTTGAACGCCGGGATCCGCTTGGTGGCGGCATCCGTCCCATCGGGCAACTCGGGCGGCGCACAGAGTGCGATAGACGCGATGACAACGAACAACGAAGCGGGCAATGCGAAGAAAGAAACACGAGTCACGTTCAAAGTTCCATGGAGAGTCGTGAGCAAAACGAGGAAGCGAGTCGGCGATTCTGGGCCGCGTCACGACGAACATCAATCGGCTGGGCGATTCAGCAGGACCATCGCCGTTGTCAATTTCGGGTGCCACGGTCACGGAGCTTCGACGTGGCCGTGCGAGGAAGTGAAGGCTGTTGCTCATTCTCACGGCCACGTCGGAGCTCCGTGACCGTGGCACCCCATCTCCCAGAGTCAAACAGGCAATGGCCCTGTGACTCAGCAGGGCCATCGCCTGTTTGACTCTGCGAAAGTGGTAGGGTGGAACCAGCGGCGCTTCGTCGCGCCGGCCCACCAAGTTTTCTCAACGAGTTCTAATGGTGAGCCGGCGCTCGAAGCGAGCTGGTCCAACTCTACGGTGAACAAGGTGACGAACTCGCCGACTCAAACCGGTCGTTTCTGATTTTCAGAACGGGACCGTGCGATCGTTCTACGACGAAGCCTCCAATAGATCGCCAACACGAAGGCGACGGGTACGGCTACTTTCAGCACATCGACCATTGACGCGGACAACCAGCCCGACGGAGGGCCTGGCCAGTACTTGGTGACTTTCCGAGTGCGGACAATGGGCGGGCGTTCTTTCGTGGATTGATCGGCGGACGGACGAAAGTAGATTTCGTCGGTGCCGGGTCTCGGAAACGAACGGTCTTCAAATTCGGTGAGATAGTTCGCGTTCTGAAGAGACGGTGCGAAGTCGGTCTCGTCGAGTTTGAGTTCCGACGTGATTTGCTGACCAAACGTCGCGACGTTGTCTGCCCACAGAGTGTTCGCGGGCCAAGAACCATCCTCGCCGAGCGTCCCTTCGTAACGCTGATTCGAGAGCAGGAAGACTCGCAACTTGCGGGAACCCCGTCCGCTGGAGTTCCGCATGTCGGCCGGTTCGCGATAGGGATAGAAGGCTCTGTCGGCCTGGAAAGACATCCGCACCGACTTGGCCTCGAACGACGAGCGATTGCCTTTCGTCAGCTTGAAAGCCGTGATGATCCACTTGTTCTCGACGTACCACGCCAGCCATTCGGTCAGCGCGGGACGAGCCTCATAACCGTGCTTGTCGAGCCATTCTGCCAGCGATTGCGCATCGTCAGCACGCAGTACCGCGGCATCGAAGCCCGCGACCTGCTTCTCTTCGAGGACTTCGACAGCCGCCGACGGCGACGCGCCCGCCATCGGAGCGGCAGTCATCTTGTTTCCCCACGGCCCGAAACCCAACACGAGATCTACGTCATCTTTGTAGACCTGCCGCGCCGCCGTCGTCAGACCGAGCCACTCAAACACGCGATCATCGGCCTCGCCCAAATCGGGCTGAGTCGGCGTTGGAACGAGGAACCCAAAATCAGCGGCCGCCGTTTCAAAGCTGGCTCGCCGGATGAAGTGTTCGGTCTTCGTCACCTCATCCCAGATGATCAGTGCGGACTCGTCCCGGATATCAACCCACTGCCCCGGATGCGGCGCGGGGGCACAGCCGTTTAACTGTTGCGGTGGAACGGCCACGGCCCACACGATCATCACCACCACAAAACCGACCCTAAGACATCGCGCTCGCATGAGGTCCTCCGTTTTTGAAAGCCAGAAACGAGACGAGACGTTTCCGACCGAAGTCGTGAGCCGGGCTGCTGTCAGTCACATCAGGCGGACAGGAGACTCCCACCGACCCTCGAACATTCCCCGAGCGTCGTGAACCAATTCGTCACCGTACCTGTTGTCGCCCCGCTCGATGCGAATCTCGCCACAGGGCACTGGAAAGACGCAGTTCAAGCGTGTCTCAAGGCCAAAGACAAGCCCCGCGCCCTCGCTGCCGAGAAGCTCACGGTAACGGTCTCAACTCGGTCAGTGCGACGTATGGAATAACGACATCACGCCGTAGGCGATGGCGGCCAGAATCGCTCCGCATGGAACGGTGCTGACCCAGGCGAGTAGGATCTCACCGACTTTTCGCCACTTTGCCTGATGGGTCGTTGCGCCGATTCCCAGCAGCGATCCCACGCTGACGTGTGTTGTACTGACGGGTTGGCTGTGGAGACTCGCGGTCGCGACAAGTCCGGCGGTCACGAGGCTGGCGGCGAAGCCCTGACCGGGGTTCATCCCCGTGACCTTCTTTCCGAGCGTTTCGGCAACCTTGTCGGCGTCGAGCAAACCTCCCAGCGCGATGGTCACGGCCACGGCAAGAATGCCCCAGCGGATGTCGAGACCCGGCGCGACGAGCAGCAGCGCCGCCATCTTCGGCGTGTCATTGAGACCCCGTGCGAAGCTCGCCGCACCTGTGCTGAGGAAATGCAGAACATCGAGCGTCCGCGTTCGATGATCGGGAGCAAGTCGCAGGCATTTCAACAGCAGGTACATCGCCGCTCCCAGCACCACAGCGACGACCGGGCTGAAGAAAAGTGGGTAGAGAAACTGCCTTCCCAGCGCGGCGATTCGCACCTCGGAGCCACTGCCAGCCAGTCCCGCTCCCAGCAACGCACCCACCAGAGCGTGCGTGGTCGAAACGGGAAAACCGAATCGTGTGGCGAGGAAACTCGTCAACGCCGCACCGATCGCCACCGCGCACACGAACTCGGGCGACTGCACCAGCGAGTCGGGAACGATGCCGCGACCGCTGAATTTTTTGAGCAGTCCCTCGGCAAGGACCAGCGCCGCGAGAGACCCCGCAAACGTCGTGGCCGTTCCCCACAACAGGGCACCGCGCAGCGTGGTCGTGCCGCTGCCATAGAGCGATGCCACTCCCTTGAAGTTGGCGTTGGCCCCGTTGGTAAAGGCGACGAAACAAACCGCGAGAAACAGCAGTCCGGTCAGCATGTTGTCTGTCTCACCGTGCCTCGTTCTCTTTTGTCTCAGCCGGGTGCTGCTTGAGCGACACGTACTCTTTCCACGAGCCTTCGTACAGCCGGACCTTCGGGTACTTGGCGACGTGACGCAGATAGAACCTGAGTAGGCTCCCTTCACGCGAGGTGCCGCAGTAGACGAGAACCTCTTTGTCCGGCGTGAGGCCAGCCGCTTCGAGGTCCGACTTCACTTGCTCGAAAGGACGGAACTGGTGTGTGTTGCCGGGCTCCATCAGCTTCGCCCAGTGAAAACTGATCGCGCCGGGAATGTGACCCTTGCGCAGCCAAACGTCATCGTCGCCGAGATATTCATTGTGCGGCCGGGCGTCCACGAGAATCACGCCCGGCTTCCCCTTGCGATCCAACAGTTCATCAACCGCGATCGCGATCGCGCCGTTTCCCTTTTCGGGCAGAGTCCCCGCCGCGTTTCCGAAATACTCCTGCGTGACCGGCAGCTTCGCTTTCTTCCACGCAGGCAGGCCACCATCCACGATGCGGATGTCCCGCACGCCGAACTTCTCCAAGACATAAGCCACCATGCTGGCACTCAGAATCTCATCGTTCGGCAGCGTGTCGCCCGTCGCGTAGATCAGGTGTGTCCGGTTGCGATCGACCCCCGCGCGAACGAGCAGCGCCTTGGTCAAGTCGTCGGGAAGATACTGCACCGGCACACCGTGATCCGTGCCGCGCAGCGTGTCAAAGTTCAGATGATGCGCCGTCGGAATGTGGCCTCGGAAATAGTCCTTGTACCCACCGCGCGTGTCGAGCACGACGGGCCGCTTGCCCACATCAGCCGCCTCAATCAGCTTCGCCGCCTCGGCGGGCGAGATGATTCCAATCTGAGCCTGTGCGGTACTGCCAACCAACAAAACGAATGCTGTGACAATGCTTCTCATGGGTGTGAACTTCAGTACGAGATGACTCTTCAGTGACGAACCCCGGCAAACTATCGCTCTCCGCCAATCAGCACGCCGCTCAAACCGGGGACCAAGGGGAATGACTCTATCCTCGGAAATATGGCAACGCCACCCGACCATCGCTCTGCCGCAAGTCGTCTCCGGAACGCAGCTCAACCGAGCCGCTCGCTGAGGAACTGCTTCAACGCGGCAGCTTTGATTTGCTCGACCTTGGTGAACCGAAGCTGCACTGAGTCGAGGCCGTTTTTGAATGGGACGATTTCCTGTCCGATGCCGAAACTGGCGACTTGGCCGAGTTGCACAGAGCCGCTCGGGACGTAGAGACTGAAGTCCACACCGGCTGGTCGCTTGGTCACGATGTTCGCCACCGGCTGCTTGTTGCGCGTGTAGTTGACGACGACCTTCTGCGTCCAATCAACCTTGGCATCCGGCAGGAGTTCGTCGAGCAGCGCGGCCAGTTCCTCCAGGACGGAGACTTCCCACTCAATCGCTCCCAATAAGAATCCTTTCCGCATCAAATGCCACTTGCGGCCGAGCTTCTTCCACGGGGTGAGGTCTTCCAGATCGAGCGCCTTCGGATTCGTCGCGTCGAGGAACGACTGCCTCGCCTTCGCGAAGAACGTCTCGAACTCAGGCGTCTCCATGTCGCTCGGCTTGAGCAGCACGACGGTCACGTCTTCAAACGGGCCGTTCACGGCGGGACGGATGCGGACGCGCGGCTGGCGGTTGTAGACCGGAATCTCGTCGAGATCGTTCACGTCCTTCAAGCCGAGCTCCTGCGACAGCGTGATTTCATCGAACGCCTTCTTGCCGACGCGAAACTTCAGCGACAGCAGCCATTCGTCGCCCGTGTGAGCGTGCAGGAACCAACCGTTCGTTTTGACTTTGCCCGTCACTTCGATGGTGCTGCGGTCGGACCAGTTCGTCGGCGCGAAGTCGTTTGATGCTTCGATCTCGTCGATCACCTGAGCCAGCATCGCGCCACTCCACCGTCGCGGCTTGCCGTTGTTCGCCAGCCCATCGACCGTGTGCCATTTGCGGCCATCGACCTCCCACGGCATCTTCGCCTCGGCCCCGATCATGTTCGGATCGAGATCCCCCGCCTTCTTCTTCCGCGCCGCATCGGCATCGAATGACTCACGCTCGCCATGCTGCCCCTCGGCCAACACCCGCGCGAGGATTTCGCCGGTCAGCGAACGGCGTTGAGGGTTGAGGGTTGAGGGTTGAGGGTCAGAAATAGAAGCAGACGACGCGGCGTCTTCTCCGGTCCCCTCGCCCCGGCTTTGCGGGGAGAGGGTGAGGGGTTCTTCGATTGGCGTGACAGCCTTCGCCGCGCGAGACGCATTCTTCTTGGTTTCCGCTCCTTGCGTGGAAGGAGGAGGAGTGGTGGCGGCTTGAGGTGGGGGGGCGTCATCTTCATCGATTCCCCTCACCCTAGCCCTCTCCCCACAAAGCTGGGGCGAGGGGACAACTCCGTGCTGGCGCACGTAGGACTCGGCGTAGGCGGCCACATCTTCCGGCGTCCCTTCCGCGACGATCCATCCTCCCTCGCTTCCCGCCTGCGGGCCGAGGTCGATGATCCAGTCGGCTGTCTTGATCACGTCGAGGTTGTGTTCGATGACGACGACTGTGTTCCCGGCATCGACCAGGCTGTTGAGAATTTTCAGGAGCTTGCGGATGTCGTCGAAGTGGAGGCCGGTCGTCGGTTCATCGAGCAAGTAGAGCGTCTTGCCCATCGAGGGCCGCGCAAGTTCCGCAGCCAGTTTGACTCGTTGCGCTTCTCCGCCGGACAACGTGGGCGCGGGTTGGCCGAGCGTCAGGTAATCGAGTCCGATCGCGGCGAGCACACTCAGCGGCCCGCGAATCTTCGGCAGGTTGTCGAACAGTTCCAGAGCCTGCCCGATCGACATCGCCAGCACGTCGGCAATGCTCTTGCCGCGATACTGCACGGCGAGCGTCTCGGCGTTGTAACGCTGGCCGCGACAGACATCGCACTCGACCCACACGTCGGGCAGGAAGTGCATCTCAATCAGCTTCTGGCCGTTCCCCTCACACGCTTCACAGCGGCCGCCGACTCGGTTGAAGCTGAACCGCGTCGATGAATAGCCGCGCACCTTGGCTCCGGGCATCCGCGCAAACAGTTCGCGGATGTGCTCGAACACGCCGGTGTAAGTCGCGGGGTTCGAGGCGGGCGTGCTGCCGAGTGGCTGCTGATCGACCACGATCAGCTTGCTCAAAAATTGCAGGCCGAGCAGTTCGTCATACGGCCCTGGTTGAGTCGATGCCCGATGCAGCTTCCTCGCCACCGCGCGGGCCAGCGTCTCCTCGATGAGCGAACTCTTGCCAGAGCCGCTCACCCCCGTAATGGCTGTCAGCGCGCCAAGCGGAATCCGCAGATCGACGTTCCGCAGGTTGTGCTGCCGGGCACCGAGCAGTTCGAGCCACTGGAGGGGTTGAGGATTGAGGGTTGAGGGTTGAAGGGCAGAGGAGGAGGAAGACGCCCGTGTGGCTGGGATCGGCGCTTCGCCGCCCCCAGTTTGAGATGCGCCAACCTTCGCTGGGGGCAGCGAAGCGCCGACCCCAGCCACACGCGTCTTCTCTTCAGCCTCAACCCTCAACCCTCGCCCCTCAACCCTTCGCTTCGCCGGAATCACAATCTCTTCGCGCCCCGACAGGTACTTGCCCGTCAGCGACAGTTCGCTCTTCGACATCTCGCGCGGTGAACCTTGATCCGTGATCGTGCCGCCGAAGCGACCGGCACCGGGACCGAAGTCGTAGAGGCGGTCGGCGGCCATCAGGACTTCGCGGTCATGCTCGACCATGACGACGGTGTTGCCGAGGTCTCGCAGTTTCACAAGCGCGTTCAGCAGCCGACCGTTGTCGCTCGGATGTAGTCCGATGGTCGGTTCGTCCAGCACGTACAAGACGCCCGTCAGCGCGCGGCCGATTTGTCCGGCGAGCCGAATGCGCTGCGTCTCACCCCCCGACAACGTCGGCAGCGTGCGAGCCAGCGTCAGGTAATGCAGGCCGACATCGACGAGGAACGACAACCGCCCGGTCGCCTCACCCAGCAAGTCGCCAGCAATCTTCTGCTGAGACTTCGTCAGCGTGAGGCCCTTCAAAAATCCAAGAGCCTCGTTGAGCGGCAGATCACACAGTTGCTTGATCGTTTTGCCACTCAGCTTCACCGCTGCCGAGTCGGGTCGCACGCGGCTGCCGCTGCACGCGGCACACGGACAGTCGCCGATCAGCCCGTACAGCTTCATGCGGTAGTCGTAAGAGAGACTCGCCGCCTGTTCGATCGCGGGGTAGAGGCCCTTGTATTGGAAGCGGAGGGTGGCTGTGGTCGGCGTCTTCGCCGCCCCTAGCTTTGTCGCGCGGCCGCGCTGGGGGCTCGGAGACTCGACCCCAGCCACACTGTCCATCAGCGAAATCCAAACATCCCCCGTCCCGAACAGCACCTTCTGTTGCTGGCTCGGTTCGAGTTGCGAGAACGGCACGTCGAGCGGGATGCCGCACTCCTTCGCCATCGCGGCGAGTATGCGGCGGAACAGCGGCGACTTCGCCGGATCGGGCCACGCGGTGACGGCTCCTTGTGACAACGACCTCGTCTGGTCCGAGACGAGCGCCCCGAGGTTCGTCCCCTGCTGAGTCCCGATCCCTTCGCAGGTCTCACACCAGCCAAGCGGGCTGTTGAACGAGAAGTTGTGCGGAGCCAGTTCCTCAAAGCTGCGGCCACACTGTTCGCACGAACGAAACAGGCTGAACGGCTCGACCTTCCACTTCTTCTCATCGCGTTCGTCATCGACGACGGCGACTCGGATGATCCCCTTGCCAAGATCAAAGGCGAGTTCGACCGATTCGGCGAGACGGGAACGGGTGG
>Ga0114966_10001370_pt1 | contig 22625 bp, 20 predicted proteins | sample M_130207_XF_Meta_FD_87029 | JGI IMG/M metagenome (GOLD analysis project Ga0114966, IMG submission 87029) | Freshwater microbial communities from Lake Montjoie, Canada to study carbon cycling - M_130207_XF_MetaG | ecosystem: Environmental > Aquatic > Freshwater > Lake | place: Lake Montjoie... | reverse complement strand
GCCAATCCAGGAAACCGGCGCCGGCGACGATCCGATATACGGGTGGTTGCAAAAGCTCGAAGCCGAAAAGCAAAGTCTCGAAACTGAGCGCCTGCTTTACGTTGCCGCTACGCGCGCCAAGAGCCGCCTCCATCTTCTGGGCGACACGCGGTTTGTCAAGGATAAGGACGGCGTGCTGGAGTTGAAAGCGCCGCCCCGCAACTTATTGCTCGGCAAGCTATGGCCGGCAGTCGAGCAGGTCTATGCCGAGGCCGCGCTGCATGCGGCAAACTCTACGTCGGCATTGACGCGCGAGGACGCCGTCGCTCCCGCTATCGACCAGTCATTGCGCCGGCTGGTATCCGGCTGGCAAGTGCCAGTGCCGCCCGCCCATGTCGCATGGACGCCGCCCGCGGATACTGCGCGGTCTCAGGAAGATGTCGAATTTTCATGGGTCGGCGAAACTGCGCGCCACGTCGGTAGCGTGGTGCATCGTTGGCTGCAGCGTATTGCCGAAGAGCAGATGAAGGAGTGGGGCGCGCCGCGGATTGCGACTCTGCGCGCGAGCTTTCGCCGGGAACTGATGGCGCGCGGCGTCGCCGAGGCCGACCTAGATGGTGCGCTGGAGCGCGTGATGCAGGCCCTGCAGTATGCGGTAACCGATGAACGTGGTCGCTGGCTGCTAGGCCCGCAACAGGAGGCGCGCAATGAATTGCGCATCACGGCGCGGTTGAAAAGCGAAAACGTGAATCTCGTCATCGACCGCACTTTTCGCGACGACGACGGCAAGCGCTGGATTGCGGACTACAAGACCAGCAGCCACGAAGGCAGCGCCGTCGACGCGTTTCTCGACCGCGAGCGCGTGCGCTATGAAGCGCAGCTCGCGCGCTACGCCGCTGCGCTCGGCGAGCCTGACACCATGCTGGGATTATATTTTCCGCTGCTCGGCGGCTGGCGCGAGTGGGGGCATTGATTTAGAAGCGGTCTCAAAAACAGTTTGGAACCGCCGATGAACGCAGATAAGCTCGAGGGATTTGACGTTGATTCGAGGAAAGGTCTGGAATTATATCGGCGTCAATCGGCGTACCCCTCAAGGGGGTATTAAAAAGAATGTATCGGCGGTTGCTTGTTGGTGTTGTATTTTTGAGATGAGTTTTAGTAACTCTGCTCAGTCGCAGCGGTTGGCTTCCATGCTGCGCCGGATGCGCGTTTCGGCGGCGCGCGAGAAAGGTGTCGCGTAGTTGAGGTTGCTCAGGCGGATTTCGTCCGCCGTCACCAGGCCGCTGCGACCTTCAGGCTTGGCGGAATTGATGGCGACAAGGATGTCGCCACGGTCTGAAGTCTGCAGCGTAACCGGTCCGCCCGATTGTCCTTCTGTCATCGAACACGCCATGCGCCAGCGGCGGTCCTGGTCGACTCGCGCGAGACGGCAACCGACATGCGCCATGAGGTCGGGGGACTGTCCCGGGTAGCCCGCGGATATGAGTTGCTTGTCCACGATTGCGGCGGGTGGCGCCGCGACAAAGTCAAAGTAGCCGACCTCATCGCCCAGCTTGCTGCTCCGGTTAGTCTTCGGATCGATGAGCTTGACGAGCGCCCAGTCGTCGACGGTATCGCGCTCCGCCCAGAAGGCGCCGGCATCGACAATGCCGCCGACCGCCTTGTATGCGAAGCCGGGAGCCTTGGCGGGGCGCTGTCCGACTTCGAACAGGACTTCCTTGCGGCTCGCTTCGAATGCAACGTGATAGTTCGTCAACACGTGGCAGGGCGAAATCATCGCGCCGGTGCCGCGGTATTTGCTCATGACCTGGATGCCGTCGGTCTGCGCAATCGGATACACCACGCCGACCGCGTTGAATTGCCGGTAACCCGGATCTAGACGGTTGATAACTACCCGCGGGTCGGCGCCCTGCGGCGCCTGCGCCCAGCAGGCCGCGCCAGTCAGGACGAGGGTGAGGAATCCGCCAACATGAAACCAGCATCGCACAACGGTGTTCGCTTTCACGTGCGGCTGGCTTTGTGCCGCGCGCGGGGTCACGTCTATCCGGCGATGACCGGGTCGCCCTTGACCACCGTGCGGTAGAGCACGCGCGGCTGCGTTGCATCGACTTCCGAGCGGTAATGCATGCAGCAACGGTTATCCCACAGCACGAGATCGCCGACGCGCCACTTGTGACCCCAGGAATATTTTACCTGTGTGGCATGCGCCCACAGTTTGTCGAGCAGCGCTTCACTGTCGTCGTTCGACATGCCGATGATGTAATTCGACGGCCAGTCGCGCCGGCGGCCAAGATACAACGCGCGTTTTTTGGTAACGGGATGCACGCGCACCAGCGGATGCGCCGGCCCCGGCACTTCTTCGGGTTTGGTCGGCAGCTTCACGGTGGGGCGCAGCACGCCCGCGCTGTTGCGCGTGGAATCATGAATCTGCGATTTGCCTGCGATCGCGTGCTTCAAGTCGGCGGGCAGTTCGTCGTAAGCGAGGTATTGGTTGCTGAAATGTGTATCGCCGCCGCCGTTCTCGGGGATGACCACTGCGTACAGCATGCTGCCGGCGGGCGGCACTTCGACGTACGAATTGTCGCTGTGCCAGATGACTTCATAGCTGCCGAGCGTGCCGTTGTCTTTGACCGGTTGGCCGTTCTCATCGAGGTTGGAGATCAGGCTCACGTGCGAATGCAGCGGCACGATCTTGCCGCCTATTTTGTAACCGCCGGCGACCTGGTACTTGCGCGCCGCGGGCTCCTTGGTGACGCCGAATATCCCGGCCGCTTCAAGGAAGGAAATATCCGGTAGTTTCTGGTCGCGCCACAACAGCACGCCGTGATCGGCCCACGCCTGGCGCATCAAAGCCCTGGTTGCTTCAGGTACCGGCTGCGAGAGCTCGACGCCGCGGATTTCCGCGCCGACGGCGGCGCCGCTCGGCACGACCTGCAGATTTTCCGGCGCGTTCACGCCCGCCCCGGATTGCGCTGTTTTTCTTTCAAGGTTCGCTGCCATGTGGTTCTCCTCAATCCAATCAACCGTTGACTATCTTAGGCGCTTTTTCCAGCCATGTAGCTGTAATGCGATTTGCGATGCATACCGCGCCGGATGGCGTCGACCGCCACCACGTCGGCCGGGCTCACGCTGGCGAAATTGATTTCGAAGCCGTAGCGCTCGACCAGCCAGGCGGCTTTTTCCTGCGCCTCGATGAGGCCCAGCTCGAACAGCAGGTACTGGTTCTTGCCGAGCGCGGCGATCGTGTCCAGTGCTTTCGGATCGGTCCGCGTCATGGCCTGGATCTCGCTGCTTTCAAGATAGATCTTGGAAACGCCGAGTTCGAGGTCGCGCAAGATCTGCTTGCAGACTTCATCCGCGTCGAACGGGATGTCGACGTTCTTGCGTCCCATCTCGGTCATCACCTTCAGTCCCATTTCCAGCGCCTGCGCAATCAGCTCTTCGCGGTAACCGGTTTCCATCGGCGCCATGGTGTCTTCGCTCATTTCGACGCCGGCAAAACCGAGATCGCGCACGGCCTTCAGGTAATCGTCGACCTTGTGCTGGATAACGGCGAGCTGAAACGGGATGCCGCCCGGCAGCACGTCGATGCCGCTCTTGTTGTACAGCGCGACTTTCTTTTTGATCCACTCTGCGGAAAGGCGGTCGGCGAGCCCCGCGTGGTCGGTAATTTTCGCGTAATCGATCAGGGGTGCGGCGATTTCAATAATGTCCTCGGTGGCGCGCATGGGGATGCCGACTTCGGACATCAATATCATGCAATCTTTGCGCGGCTTGGGTGGCAGTTGCAGGACTTCGAGCATCGGAAACGCAGTGGGCTTTTTCATCGGGTTCTTCTGTATAAAAGTGGTTAGAGGGTATGTTTACTCGAAACGGATCTTCGCGGTCTGTATCACCTTGGCCCACAAAGAGCTCTCTTTTTTGATACGCGCTGCGAATTCGTCGGGCGTATTGGCGACCGGCTCGGCCCCGATGTCGAGCAGCTGCTTGCGCACTTCGGGCATGGCGACGACGCGCGCGATGTCGCGCTGGGTCCTGGTCACGACGTCAGGCGGCGTGCCGGCGGGTGCTACGAGTCCAAACCACACGTCGATATCGAAGCCGGCCACGCCGCCTTCAGCTATGGTGGGCACGTCGGGCAGCAGCGTTGAACGCTTTGCGGTGCTTACGCCGAGCGCGCGCAACTTGCCGGCTTTCACATAAGGCAGCGCTGCAGGCGTGTTGAAGAACAGCAGCGCGATCTGGCCGGCGATGAGGTCGGTCGCTGCCGGTGGCCCGCCTTTATACGGCACATGCACGATGTCTATGCCCGTCATCGACTTGAAGAGTTCCATCGCGAGATGCAGCGAGCCGCCGGCGCCCGACGAACCATAATTCACTTCGCCCGGCCGCGCCTTGCACAGTGCGATCAGCTCGCGCACGTTTTTCACCGGAAAAGCCGGGTTGGTGACGAGCAGTTGCGAAGTCGAGGCGACTATCGTAATCGGCGCGAATGCTTTGTCCGGATCGTACGGCAGGCTCTTGAAGAGACTGCGGTCTATCGTGAACGAGGTGTTCAGGGTGAAAAGCTGGGTATAGCCGTCGGGTGCCGCCGCCGCGCCGGCTTGGGTGCCGAGCCGGCCGCCGCCGCCCGCGCGGTTGTCGATGACGACTTGCTGGCCCCACACCTCGTACAGTTTCTGGCCGACGACGCGCCCGACGAGATCGATGCTGCCCGCTGCCGGAAACGGTACGATCCATCTGACCGGGCGAGCAGGAAAGGCGCCCGTGCTGTCTGCAGCGTGCGCGGACGCCGCAAGGATGTTGCATGCGATAGAGAGCGCTGCGCCGACGCGACGCGACGTTAAGCAAAGTTTGTCCAACAGAAACTTCTCCTCGCGGGGCGCGATACCCCAATTTGAATAAATGCCGGGTGCTGAAAACCGCCACCCGCTGATACGTGGACGCTAGAATAACATCGCCGCCGCTTCGACGTACGTGGCCAGCCGGGCTGCGGTAGTATGGCGCGATGCCGAAATCCGCCAACCGGTTCGATGCATAAGCACTTGCGAGTTGCACTCGCCGGTTTTGCGCTGGTCGTTGCCGGCGCGACTTCTGCGCAGCAGCCGTTGTCCGCCGGTGTCGAAGCAACGGCGGCGGAGATCGTGGGCAATTTCAGGCGCATGATCGTGCTGCACGAAGCAGCAGGGCGCGCGCGCGACCTCACGCAGGCCGGGCAGTACCTCTTCTTTCGCAATCGTGAACTCACGGCGCAGCTGGTTGCCGACTTGCTCGTGCCGCCGCAGACGGACAGCGATCAGCGCATCGACGTGCTGCTCGATCTCATTGAAACGCGCAAAGACTGGCGCGACGTAGACAAGCTGGCGTTGCTCGGCGTGGTCAACGAAACCCGCGTGCGCCTGCCCGCCGCCTATCCGCTGGCCGCGCGGCTTAACAAGACCCGCGATGAGATCGTTGCCATCCGCGCCGGCTACAACAGCGAAATCACCGCGGCGTTTACCGATCGGCCGCTGGCCGCGCGCCGGCGCCCCGGTTGGGACGCTTATGTTGCTTTCCTGCACGAGGAATACCCGCTGGCGCGCGTGATGGAGGATTTGAAGGCGCAGCTCCCCGCGCCCGAACAGCGCGCAACACCCTCGCCCAAGGGCGCAGCGATCGCCGAGCATGCGCAGCGCGACGAATGGAACGACGGCGGCCTGCCGGCTAAAACCGTGCTGCTGACGTTCGATGACGGGCCGCATCCGCGCTACACCGCGGAAATCCTGCGCATACTCGACTACTACAAGGTGAAGGCGATTTTCTTCCAGGTCGGCCAGAACCTCGGCACCCTGCGCGACGGCCAGGCTGATTTCTCGCGCAACGCCAGCGTGGTCGAAGCGATACTGCGCGGCGGCCATGCCGTAGCGAATCATACCTATACGCATCCCTTTTTGCCCAAGCTCAGTGCCGCGCAGGTCGACGACGAAATCGACACGACGCAGGCCCTGCTGCTCGCCGCAGTGCCTGGGAGCGGCCGCGCGCCGCTGTTCCGGCCGCCATATGGCGCGCGCAACCCGCTGGTGCTTGCCGAGATTGCGGACCGCGGCCTGCGCTCGGTAATCTGGAACATCGATTCGCGCGACTGGGCCGACCCGATTCCGCAATCGATCACGCAGCGCGTGTTCGACGAGGCCACGCACGAGGGCCGCGGCATCATACTGTTCCACGATATTCACGGCCGCACCGTGCAGGCGTTGCCGCGCGTCATCGAAGGCCTCCTGAAGCGCGGGTTTCGGTTTGCGTATTGGGATGGCGGCGGACTGAAAATAGACTGAGTGGTGTGCAATCCCGCCATCGCTGCGCCTGATTTCAGTCTATGTTCAGACTTAACCAGTCGCGCCGGGTGGTATTTTCAAAATGGCCACCAGATACATACGCAGCATTCGTTCAATGCCAATCGGCGGTCGGCCATTGCCCGCCTTCGGGTAATGCGGTTCAATCAACGCACAGAACTCGCTCCACGGCACCAGCGCTTTCATGCGCGCCAGAAATTCCGACTTGCGCGTCGCCCTACCGTGAACCTCGAATCTTTTTGCTGCCGCCAGTGTCATTTGCTTCATGATCATGTCCTCCCGTTTGCTGTCCATACTATGACAAAGCAATCGGGGACTTGTTCAGTGTTTCCTTAGCACGCGGATGTTCGATCTGCCCTGACACTGGCCCTATTCAAAGCGGGTGTTCGCGGTTTCGATCAGCGTGTCGAACTTGATATGTAGCGATTTCAGGAAATCGGCGAATTCAGCCGGACAGCGCATTCGAGGGCCGTCAGGTCCCGGTAAATCTGGGCTCGCGGCGGTCGAATCCTGCCTTCACGCCTTCCTTGAAGTCGTTCGTTTCGCGCAGCATCTGCTGCTGGAAGGCCTCGCGCTCGGTCGCGGCCCGAAACGCGGGAACGAGATCGTTGTTCAGCGTTTCACGCGTCGCCTGGACTGCGAGCGGCCCCGATTGCGCAAGTTGCGCTGCCATCAACTGCGCGGTCTCGCGCACCTTGTCCTGTTCGACCAGGCGGTCCGCGAGCCCCATCGCGACCGCTTCGTCACCCGGCACGCGGCGCCCGGTCAGGAACAGCCATTTGGCCGTTTGGTGGCCGACTAGCCGCGGCAGTGTGACCGTCATCCCAAAACCGGGGTGATAGCCGAGGGCGGCGAAATTGGCGGCAAGCCTCGCTTCCTTGCACGTTACGCGGAAATCGGCGACCAGCGCCAGCCCCAGGCCGGCGCCGATCGCGCTGCCGTGAACCGCTGCGACGATAGGCTTGCGCGTCTGCACCAGACGCTGTGCCTCATGGTAAAGATGCCGCGGCCGCGCGGTGGGTTTGCCCGCCGCTTCGTCTTCGATGCGTTTTTTCAGGTTCGCGCCGGCGCAGAAGTGCTTCCCGGCAGCCGCCAGCACGATGCTGCGACATTCGATGTCCTCGTCGAGAGCCTCCAGCACCGCGGCGAGGCTGGCGATCAGATCGACGTCCAGAAAGTTGTTGGGCGGTCTTTGCAGTTCGACCGTCGCAACGTGTCCGTTCATGCTGACGCCGATATCTGCATTGCTCAATGATTTTTCCATTTGCTGGTGTCCCCTTATGTGGCCGCCCCCTTGACTGTCAGTCAGAGATGCCGGCCACTAAATGAATTTAATCCGTACGTTCGTCGGTTTCAGCCGCATCTCCCATGAGAGCGTAGACATCCGCGCGGGCCACTTGTGCTTAGCCCGAGGCGCAATGATACCGCCGTTAGCGAAGGGGGCAAAATGATTGGCCTCAAAAATCCGGGATGGCCGGCGAGTTTCAAGACGTCTTCCGGGTGCCCGCGAGCGTCTGCCGGTGCCGCGCCGACAACTGGAAACCTGTGAAGCCAATATGTATGGTTTAACAATAGCTCTGCCAGCATACGCAATGAAATTTCGTTTTACGCGGTTAGTGCCATCGGGCACAATTGCAATTGTCCGCGTTTGCCTGTCTCAAGAGCCGCCGTCAGCGCTCGAAAAATAAAATATGAAGACTAGAAATTTAAGTCCGGACTTTTTCCTGCCTCGATCAGTAGCGCTCGTCGGCGCGTCCGGTGAACCGGGAAAGGTAAATTCCCGGGCGCAGCAGCTATTACGCATACACGGTTTCACCGGCAAGGTATTTCCGATTAACCCGCGGTATAAAGATCTGTTCGGTTTGCCGGCTTATCCAACTTTGTTGGCCGTTCCCGAGAAAATAGACCACGCTTTGATAATGGTGCCCGCCCCTGCCGTGCACGAGGTGGTGCGTCAGTGTTGTGAACGCCAAGTTGCAGCAGCAACCATATTCAGCTCCGGTTTTGCAGAGCTGGGCGAGGAAGGGGCGGAACTGCAGCGGCAGATCGTGGCGACAGCCCGGGATGGAGGGGTAAGACTATTGGGGCCCAATTGTCTTGGCCTGGTAAATGTTCCCGGACACACAACCCTTTCCCTGAACGCTGTTCTTGAGCAAGAACAATTGCGCTCCGGTCCGCTCAGTGTAATTTCGCAGAGCGGCAGCATGTTAGGCGCCTTGATTTCCCGGGCGCAGGCGCGTGGCCTCGGCTTCTCCAAGCTTGTATCCGTGGGAAACGAATGTGATATCGGCGTGGGGGAGATCGCAGAACTTCTGGCGGATGATGCAGATACCGGCGCAATACTGCTGTTTCTGGAGGCTTTCCGGGATTCCACCCGACTTGCTGTCGCGGCACGTCGCGCGTTTAAAAAGGGTAAGCCGGTCATCGCATACAAACTCGGACGTTCGGAAATCGGGCGCCGGGTTGCGGTGTCGCATACCGGCGCCATTGCGGGAGCCGCTGAGGTTTCAGACGCTTTTTTTCAGGCGCACGGCATTATGCGTGTAGACACAATGGAGAGCCTCTTCGAATTACCGCAGTTGGTCATGGGACATAAGCCACCGGCACACCGCAGAGTGGCCATTCTCACAGGATCGGGAGGACCTGCCGGGATGATTGCAGATCGCCTGGGTACGCTGGGCGTCGAAGTCGCGGGTCCCACGGAAGAAGTGATAAGAGATTTAAATGAAAAAGGCGTAAAGATCTCGGCGTCCCCCGTCACCGATATTCCTATGGGAAGAAATGATAGCTCATACAACATGATACTGAGTGCGCTATTGTCTTCGGATCATTGTGATGCGGTGATCTCGGTGAGTGGTTCAAGCTCGCAGACGAACCCACAAAAGATTGTTGATCGTGTGTTTGTGCCTGAACGAAGCAAGAAGCCTTTGGCCGTATTTCTGGCGCCACGCGCCGATGAAGCGCTCGCTTTGCTGGGAAAGCAGGGAATAGCCGGATTCCGAACGCCGGAAGCATGTGCAGATTCGATGCGTGCATATCTCAACTGGCGGAGCCCCCAGAGTAACGAATCTATCCGTGCTGGAGAACTGGCGGGGCCGAATGCTATGCTGGCAGCTACACAACGGGATTCCCTGAACGAATGTGAGTCACTGGGTTTGTTTTCGTCGCTCGGCATTCCATCCACGCACTGCAGGGTTGTATCCGGGCCGGCTGAAGCGGTCGATTTCGCGGATCCTGTCGCGGTCAAGATATTGTCGCCTGACATTGTCCATAAGACCGAAGCAGGTATGGTCGCGCTTAATGTCGTGCCGGCTGATATCGCGTCGGTCGTTTCCACGATGTTGGGCGATGCCGCGAAGAAATTTCCAAAGGCCGGCATCGATGGAATTCTCGTGCAGCGCATGGAGAGCGGTCTCGCGGAAGTGATCGTTGGCTATCGCCGGGATCCCGAGGTCGGGCCGATCGTTCTCCTGGGACTGGGAGGCATTGCAGCGGAGGTTCATGCTAACCATAGCGTACGCGTGGCGCCGGTCAGTCTGCGGACCGCGGAAACCATGGTCAGTGAAATACCGCAACTCAAGACGCTGGCGGGTTTTCGCAATTTGCCGAGAGGGGACTGCACTGCTCTTGCGCACGCGATTCGCGCAATGTCTCTGCTGGCGCTCGTTACGCCGCGCGTCGTGAGTGAAGCCGAGATAAACCCATTGATCGTAAAGCGCGACGGCGAAGGAGTGGTAGCAGTCGATGGCCTGGTCGTGCTGGAACCAAGTTCTTCTCCGCAGCAAGAAGCGGCAGGTGAGAATTAAGCTGGATCAGACGTCGGATAAGTGTATGGAAGCCGGAGGAGAAGTAATGAGTGTCAAACGCATTGCGCGTTGGTTTGTTACCGTGATCTGGTGCGCTTCGAGCTTGGCTGGCGCGCAGCCCTATCCAATCAAGCCTATTCGATTAATCGTACCGTGGCCGCCTGGAGGGACAACGGATGTGCTTGGCCGCATGGCCGCCGCAAGACTTACGGAAACGTGGGGCGTACAGGTTGTCGTGGACAATCGCGCGGGCGCGGGCGGTAATATCGGATTCGAAGGTTGCGCAAAATCCCCCCCTGACGGCTACACGCTGTGCATTATGACGGTCGCCCAGACGATTTCGCCCAGCATTTACACCAAACTCGGTTTCGATCCCATCAAGGATTTCTCGCACGTCACTCTTATGGCTATCGTGCCAAGCCTGCTATTGGTGCATCCCTCTCTGCCGGTTAAGAATGTCAGGGAATTTACAGCACTTGCCAGGGCGAAACCCGGCGCTCTTAACTATGCCTCTACGGGCAACGGCACCAGCCCGCATATGATGATGGAAATGTTTAAGACGATGACGAACACCAACATCGTGCACATCCCATATAAAGGTGTTTCATTGGCGATGATTGATCAGATTTCAGGTCTCGTGGAATCTTCGTTCGGCACCGCCATCGGTACGTTGCCTTTTGTAAGGCAGGGAAAGATCCGCGCGCTCGCGGTAACCACGCGTGACCGGTTTCCCCCGCTTCCCGAACTGCCGACAATGGTGGAGGCCGGCGTCAAGGGCTTTGAGGCAAGTTCATGGACGGGCATGTCGATGCCCGCGGGCACCCCGCGCGAAATGGTATTGAAGGCCAATGCAGAACTGGTCAGGATGCTGACGGCACCCGAGATGCGGGAAAAGCTGCTTGCGATGGGCGGCATTGCTGTCGGTGACTCTCCGGAAGAGTTCTCAGCGTTCGTTAAGCGCGATACCGAACAGTGGGGCAGAGTCGCCAGGGCCGCCAACGTTCGCGTTAACTAGCCTGGCACCGGATCTTTTACAGCAGTTTGCAAGGCATGTGCTTTCACTTATGGATTAAGCGATGGAAAACGTAGTCTTGTACGAGGTCACGGGCAATATCGCGGTTATCACAATTAACCGCCCGGAACGGCGCAACGCAATCAGCCTGGCCGTGCGCGAGCAGCTAAGAGAGGCCTTCATCCGGTTTGAGGCGGACGCCACGTTGCGGGTTGCAATACTGACAGGCAGTGGAGACAAGGCTTTTTGCGCCGGTATGGATCTGAAAGAAGCGGCCGAACTGAAACTCCAGAAAACTCCCCCACTGCCGGTCCTTGGTAACAACATCAAAGTTTCCAAGCCGGTAATTGCCGCGGTAAACGGTCATACCTACGCCGCCGGATGGTTGCTCGCTCAAATGTGCGACCTGTGCATCGCGTCCGATAACGCGTTATTTGGCATTACCGAAGCCAAAGTCGGTCGCGGGTTTGCCTGGGCGGTCCCTTTGCTGGAAATGCTTCCGCAGCGAATCGTGGTCGAGCTGCTAATGACCGGCCGCGTAATAGATGCAAAGCGCGCTTGCGAAATCGGATTCGTAAATTACGTTGTACCGGCGGCCGAATTGATGGACAAAGCCCTCGAACTGGCGAGGGAGATCGCCGCGAATGCGCCGCTGACGGTAATGGCAGTCAAAGAGTTAGTCCAAATTTCCCGGGAGATGGGCCAAAGCGCGGCGTTAAAGTATGCGCGCCAGATGTTCGATGAGAAAGTGTATTTGAGTGAAGATGCCATCGAGGGGCCGAAGGCGTTCAAGGAAAAGCGGCCGCCCGTATGGAAAGGCCGCTGATTGTGCTGTCGGTAAACTCGTATGCAGTTGGTTAGTGCAGGCCATGAAGATGGAGAGGAGATCATGATTGAAAAAAATGTGCGGTGGGTGACGCCTGAAGCTGCGTCTCCCCAGACAGTCAAAGCGCGGGAGTATCGGCGTCCGGACAAAATTACTTTTCGTCTCGGCATTTTGGACAATGCAAAAAGCAATGCAGATCACTTATTGCGCATGGTATCCGAATCATTGCAAGCGACGGTTCCTGTCGCCTCAGTTATTCGCCGGCGCAAGCCTGGCCCGGCCAGGCCGGCGGAAACTGCACTGCTGGATGAACTCATGAAGGAGGCTGATTTCGTTGTCAGTGCGATGGCTGATTGAGGGGCCTGCACGTCGTGGAGTGTCCACGACATGTCACAGCTTCGTCATCAAGGCGTCGCAGCAGCGGTTATTTGCTCGGAGCCTTTTGTCCGGCTGGCAAAAGCCCAGGCAGCTATTGCTGGCGTGCCTGATCTGCCTCTGATCGTGATCCCGCATCCGCTCGGAGGGGCGACGCAGGACGAAGTTAAGGCGCGTGCCGAGGTTGCAATGAGTCAGCTTATTATTCTGGTTCGGGAACTAACGCAATGAGAGACTCAGGGATCCCCGGCGGCCTCCAGGCATACACCGATGGGCCTGACGATATCGAGGAGGCCTACGAGTTTTGCGCCGTGCGCGGTTGGTGCGATGGGTTGCCGATTATTCCGCCCACACCTGAGCGTGTCGAACGCATGCTCATGTTTTGTGACAGGGAGCGCGACAAACCGGTAATAGCGATACCCCCGCGTTACGGCGACGCAACCCCGATACTACTGGCGGCCAATGCGGTAATGGCGGGTTGCAAGCCAGAGTATTTTCCGCTGGTCATTCTGGCTCTGGAAGCGATGGCGGAGCAGACCTTCAACCTTTACGGTATCCAGACAACGACGCATCCGTGCGCGCCGCTCATAATTGTGAACGGGCCGATAGCGCGCGAGCTGAAAATTAATTCAGGCCATGGCGCTTTCGGACCAGGCAACAGAAGTAACGCGAGCATAGGGCGCGCAATTCGCTTTGCCCTGGTCAACATCGGCGGCGCAAATCCGGGAGCCGGTGACATGGACACCTATGGTTCGCCGGCAAAATATACTTATTGCATAGCGGAAAAACGAACAACAAAGCCCGTGGCAACCATTGAGCCTCGATGAAGGACATACTCTCGAAGTCACTACGGTGACCGTGGTTGCTGCGGAATGTCCCCATAATGTGAACGATCACGAAAGCACAACTGCGGAGGGAGTGCTGAAGACCATGGCCGGGACCATCGCCACTACCGGTTGTAATAATGCCCATCATGCATCGCGTCCGGTCGTCGCGTTCTGCCCGGAGCATGCGGCGACCATAGCCGGGGGCGGCTATACAAAGGACGACGTCAAGGCCTATTTATACGAACATGCACGAATACCCTTGTCGAAATTTTCCACGGAAAATGTCGAACGCCGCCTGCGCTTGAAGTTTCCCCTTCGTTACGCGAATGCACCGCTGGACGCCCTCGTCCCGATGGCGCAACGTCCGGAGGACTATATCGTTATCGTTGTGGGCAGCGCGGGAAAGCATTCGGCATATATACCTACTTTCGGTTCCACCCGCCCGGTAACGCGTGCGCTTCGTCACGCAGATGGGCATTTGGTGCGGTCGATACAAGAGCTGCGAAACGCCCGTTAGTTGCCGGGAGTCAATCAAGTTTCACAATAGGTGTAAGCTAAAGTCCGGGAAGTCCAGTTGACCCAGGATGCAAAAGTCAGATCAACAATAAAGGTTGACGCTGATGGACTTACAACTCGATATACACACGGGCGGCACGCGCATCGCAGTATTTTTCCGCGCTACGCTCAAGGTTTAAACGCACACCGATCGCATATGGCCAAACTTATCCCCCAATCCGCGGCGCCTTCAGAGGTTGAATATGATTTTGTCGTCGCGCGCGACGTCATGGTCGCCATGCGCGACGGCGTCAGGCTCGCCACCGACGTTTACCGCCCCGCGAGCAAAGGTATGGCGGCCGCCGGCAAATTTCCGGTAATCCTCGAGCGCACGCCGTACGGCAAGGCGCAGGTCTCGCGCTCCGAGATCGACGTCGGTATGACGGTCTCGCGTCCGCGTCCGGAAGTCGCCGCATGGTTCGTGCGCCAGGGTTACGTCGTCGTCTACCAGGATTGCCGCGGCCGCTATGCGTCCGAAGGCGAGTTCGTCAAATATCTGAGCGATGGCGAGGACGGCTTCGACACCATGGCGTGGCTGATGGCGCAGCCATGGTGCAACGGCAAAGTCGCGACCATGGGGCTTTCATACGCGGCGCATACGCAAGGTTCGCTCGCCTGCCTGAACCCGCCGGGGTTGGCCGCGATGGTGATCGATTCGGGAGCGTTTTCCAACGCTTACCTGTCCGGCATACGCAGCGGCGGCGCGTTTGAAATGAAACAGGTGACGTGGGCATTCAACCAGGCGAAGGAAAGTCCCCTCGCCAAAGCCGACCCCGCGGTGCGCGCGGCGCTCGACAAGGAAGACCTGATCGAGTGGTTCAAGGTCATGCCGTGGAAGCCCGGCCATTCGCCGGTGCGCTGGGTGCCCGAGTACGAGGATTACCTGTTCGAGCAGTGGACGCACGGCGCGTTCGACGGCTACTGGAAGCAGCTCGGCATTTATGCCGAAGGCTTTTACAAAAAATTCGCCGACGTGCCGCAGATCCACATGTCGAGCTGGTACGACGCCTATATACGCACCGCGACGGACAATTACGTTGCGCTCAAAAAACTCAAGCGCGGCCCCGTGCGCCTCATCATGGGGCCATGGACGCACGGCGATCGCGCCAAGACTTTTTCGGGCGACGTCGATTTCGGCGCGGCGGCGACCATAGACAACAATCTCGCGCAGCACTGGCGCGAATTTCGCCTGCGCTGGTTCGATCACTGGGTCAGGGGTGTTGCCAACGGCGTGGACAAGGAACCCGCGGTGCGGCTGTTCCTGATGGGCGGCGGTTCCGGCCGCAGCAATGTCGACGGGCGGCTCGATCACGGCGGGCGCTGGATTGCCGGCGACGACTGGCCGCTGCCGCAGACGAAATACACCAATTACTATCTGCACGCGGACGGGCAATTGACGCCGGCCAAGCCGGCAACGAACGCCGCGCCGCTGGCTTACGATTACGATCCCGCAAACCCGGTGCCGACGATGGGCGGGCCGCTGACTTCGGGCGCGCCGGTGTTCGTCGGCGGGGCGTTCAACCAGCGCGAAGATGCGCGCTTTTTCGGCGTGCGCCATCCGGGTCTGCCGCTTGCCGCGCGCCATGACGTGCTGGTGTTCGAGACCGCGCCGCTCGCGGAAGACGTCGCAGTGATCGGCCCTATCGTCGTGCATCTGCACATCGCGTCGAATTGCGTCGACACCGATTTCACCGCCAAATTGATCGACGTGCATCCACCGAACGCGGATTACCCGCGCGGCTTCGCGATGAACCTGTGCGACGGCATTCTGCGCTGCCGTTATCGCGATTCGTGGACCAAGCCAGCGCTGATGAAACCGGGCAAGACGTACGAAATCACCATAGAGCCGTTCGCGACCTGCAACCTCTTCAAGGCCGGGCACCGCATCCGGCTTGATATTTCGTCCTCCAATTTTCCGCGCTACGACGTCAATTCGAACACCGGCGAACCCGAAGGCCGCGCGCAGACCAGGCGCGTTGCGACCAACACAGTGTTCGTCGACCGCAAGCGCCCATCGCATGTCGTGTTGCCGATAGTGCCGTTGAAGGCGCTGAAACTGCTGTAACCCGGGGAGGTCCGCATGCGCGCCATTCATTTCTGCTTTTCGCTGCTGCTCGTGGTTGTTTTTTCCTGCGCGGCGGCCGCCGATCTCGTCATCGGGCGCGCCACCGAGCAGTCGTCGCTCGATCCGCTGTTCTCGCGCAGCGGCACCAACTACAGCACGTCCGGGCAGATGTTCGAGCGGCTCGTGATGAACGACGCGAACAACCAGTTGCATCCCGCGCTCGCGGTGTCGTGGCGCGCGATCGATCCGACGACGTGGGAAGTGAAGCTGCGCGACAAGGTGAAGTTTCACGACGGCAGCGATTTCACCGCAGATGACGTGGTGTTTTCGTTCGAGCGCGCGCGCAACGTGCCCAACAGTCCCGCCTCGTTCGCGGGGTCGGTGGCGAGCATAGTCAATATGCGGGCACTCGACCGGCTCACCGTGCAATTGAAGACTTCGCAGCCGGTGCCCACGCTGATAGAGCAGGTCGGCCGCGCGTTCATACTTTCCAGGAAGTCGGCGAGCGGCCTGACGACCGCCGACTTCAATGCCGGTAAAGGCATGATAGGCACCGGCCCCTACAAATTCGTCGAGTGGCGCCCCGCGCAGCATTTGAAGCTCGCGCGTAACGCGGCGTACTGGGGCGCGCAGCCCGATTTCGAAAACGTGACGTTGAAGTACATCGCCAAGGATGTCGCGCGAATTTCCGCGCTGCTGGCGGGCGACGTCGATTTGATCGATGAAGTCTCGCCGGATGGCGCGAAGCAATTGAAGGCCGACGCCAGAACGCGCGTGTTTTCCATCGGCTCGACGCGGCTGATTTATCTGAGCCTCGATTCCGACCGCGACCAGAGCCCGCACATCACGGATGCAGCAGGCAAGCCGCTCGACCGCAATCCATTGAAGGACGTGCGGGTGCGCCGAGCTTTGTCGCTCATGATCGACCGCAGGCTCTTCATCGACCGGCTGCTCGACGGATCGGGCGAGCCCGCGGGGCAAATGGTGCCGCAGGGCATCGGCGGCTACGAGCCGGCGCTGGCGCCGCCGAAGCAGGACATGGCGCTCGCCAAAAAACTGCTGGCCGAGGCCGGCTACCCCAATGGCTTCGGCATTACGCTGCATACTTCGAACGACCGGTTCGCCCGCGACAGCGACGTCGTCCAGGCGATCGGGCAGATGTTGTCGCGCGGCGGCATCAAGGTCAACAACGTCGTGGCGTTGCCGTACAACGTCTATGCGAGCGCGGCGACGCGGCGTGAGTACTCCGTATTTCTGTTCGGCTGGGGCACGACCACGCCCGATTCCAGCATAGGCTTGTCGAACGTGCTCGCGACCTTCGACAAGGAGGCCGGGCTCGGCGCGCTCAACCGTTCGCGCTATTCGAATGCGCAATTCGATACGGTGTTGAAACGCGCGCTGGCCGAATTCGATGAAGCGAAACGCCTTGCGGGCGTGAAGGAAGCCACCCGCATTGCATTCAACGACGTGGCGGTGATCCCGTTGTACTGGCCGACGGTGCACTGGGCCGCCCGCAAGGGCATCGCGTACAAGCCGCGGCGCGGCGAAGAAACGCTTGCGCAGGAAGCCCGCATCGCAAAGCAGTAAAGCATTCGTAGCCGCCGATGAACGCAGATAAACGCCGATAAATTCAAAAACAGCTCTCTGTCGTTTTCATCTGCGTTCATCGGCGGCAAAAACTGTTTTGGATTTTTGAGATACGTTCTTATATAGTGCTTGCTCTTCACAGATAGCCAACTGGGACACCAATGAAAATCACCCACATCAAATCGCAGATCGTCAAACTCCCCGGCGACGAACCGCTGGCTGACGGACCCGCGACGCCGGGTTCTACCCGCGATTTCGTCACGCTCACCATCGGCACCGACGAGGGCGTCGAAGGCATAGGCTTCAGCTTTTTCGGCGGCGCGTTGACCGGCGCATTGAAAACGGCGATCGACGCGCTGGCTGGGCTGACGGTGGGCGAGGATCCGTTGAAAATAGAAGCCATAGTCGCGAAGCTGCGCGGTGCCGCGGGGCAAAGCGGCCCCGGCGGCCTATTCACGCTGGCGCTCGCGGCGATCGACATCGCGCTGTGGGACATCAAGGGCAAGGTCTTCAACCTGCCGCTCTCCCGTCTGCTCGGCGGCTTCCGCGAAAAAGTGCCGACCTACGCCAGCGGCGCGCTGATGCGGCATTTTTCGCTCGACACCGTGGTTAAGGCGGGGCCCAAACTCGTCGCCAAAGGTTTTCGCCAGATGAAGACGCAGATGGCGCTGCCCGGCGACGGCAACCCGGAGCGTGAAGTGGAGCGCATGCGTTTGCTGCGTGAAGCGATCGGCCCGGACATCGATCTCATGTGCGACATCAACCAGCGCTGGGACGTGCGGCAGGCGATCTCGATCGGCTCGCGCGTCGAAGAATACAACCTGTTCTGGCTCGAAGACGTCACCACGCATGACGACTACGCGGGGCTTGCGCGCGTTGCCGAAGCGCTGGCCACGCCGGTCGCCGGCGGCGAATACGTGTACGGAATCGCGCCGTTCCGCCACATGCTCGAAGCGCGTTCGGTAGACATCGTGATGATCGACGTGCTGCGTTCGGGCGGCATCACCGGCTGGATGAAAATCGCCGGCATGGCCGAAGCCTTCAACGTGCCGGTGGTCAACCACCTGTGCCCGGAACTGTCGGTGCACCTGGTGGCGGCGATACCGCACGGCCTCACCGTCGAATACATGCCGTGGTCGGGCCGCATGTTCGAAGAAGTGCCGCAGCCGGTGAAGGGCGAACTGACCGTGCCGTCGAAACCGGGACATGGCCTCAAGTTCGACCAGGCCGCGTTGAAGCGTTACGGTGTTGCCTGATAATATTACTGAGTTGCGGCCGCAAAATTTCCCCTCACCCCGGCCCTCTCCCCACTTGCGCGGGGCGAGGGAGAATTTCTGAACCCGCGTTTAATGCCCCAAGATGACTGACGGCTTATGAGCAAATTTCAGCCGGGCGTGCTCGCGCCGGTTCCGCTGCATGGACGTTACCTGACGTTTCGCCTCAAGTCGCGCGTCGGCGCGCGCAAGGCATTGCGTGCATTGAGCGACCTGGCCGATGGCGACAATTGTGTCGTCGGGCTCGGCCAGTCGTTGTTGCGTGCTCTCGATTGCACCATACCCGGCCTGCACCGGTTTCCTGTGTCCACGCGCAAAGGCGCCGTGGTGCCCGCGACGCCGGCCGCGCTCTGGTGCTGGCTGCGCGGCGCGGAGCGCGGCGTGCTGTTCCATCGCAGCCGCGCGATTCAAAACGCGCTGGCGCCTGCGTTTGTCCTCGACAGCGCGATTGACGCGTTCCGCCACGGCAGTGGCCGCGATATCACGGGCTATGAAGACGGCACTGAAAATCCCAAAGGCAGGAAAGCCGTTACCGCCGCGATTGCCAGCGGTATGGGCGCGGGGCTCGACGGTTCGAGCTTCGTCGCCGTCCAGCAATGGGTGCATGATCTTGCGCGCTTTGACGCGCTGAGCACCAAAACCCAGGACAACAGCATGGGCCGCCGCCGCCGCGACAATTTCGAGCTTGCGAATGCGCCGGCCTCTGCGCACGTCAAGCGCACCGCGCAGGAAAGTTTCACGCCCGAAGCCTTTCTCATGCGCCGCTCCATGCCGTGGAGCGACGCGACGCGCGCCGGGCTGGTGTTCGTCGCTTTCGGCCGTTCGCTGTCCGCGTTCGAGGCGCAACTCAAGCGCATGACTGGCGGCGAAGATGGCATTGTCGATGCGCTGTTCAGGTTTACGCAGCCGGTCACCGGCGCTTATTTCTGGTGTCCGCCACTGAAACGCGGCCGTCTCGACTTGAGCGCGCTCGGGTATTCGCTCGATGGATAGGTTAGGTCTCTTCCCACTCATTGGACTGCAGGTCTTTTCCAGTCGCTTGGGCTAATTCAATAGAAAAATTCCGGATTGAGTTGAATAGTTTTTCGTCACCGAAGGCCTTCGCGGAAAATCCGAAAGCTAAGATTCTTCTGTAAAAGTAGTTCCACAGATCAGCGCCGTGCTCGCGGCGTCTCTCCGTGCCACGCATGCCTCGCACATGGAAACGTGGCGGGTTCCGTAAAGTGTCGCTCAACATCGCCGTCCGTTTTCGCCGCACGATTGGCAGGTGGAGGCTTTAATGTAATGAGGTCTCGGAGCATCGCTATGCTAGTAAGGCGTATATCGTGCCCCAATCACCCGCGCCTGCGCGCGTCGATGTGGATTGGGTGGTTATGTTTCATGCTTTGGTGATTTCTATTGATTTGGAGTATTTCAATGCTTCATCAACGAATAGGCGAAATGCTTCCGAAGCCACGGTGGTATCAATCAACGAATCTATGAAATAGAACCCATCCTTTTCAATTCTGTAATTGTATATTTCGCTCATTGTCTGTCGGTGGATCGGGCTTGGCATCTTTTTGAACAGATTCGCCGGATTGTAGTCGACTGGCATAGCAAATTTTATCTTGTACTCTTTAGCCATATCGATGTACGAGGATGCCCCCACCTTTTGAAACTTAAGGTCAATCCGGTTTTAGCCCCACCTGTTGCGCAACTTTGCCCCAGGTGTCCATTTCCCTTTTTACGAACGCTGAGAATTCCGCCGGCGTGTTGCCGACGGGGATGGCGCCCTGCACGGAAAGTTTTTCGCTCATGTCGGGCAGGTTGATGATGCGCGCGATTTCTTTGCTCAGTTTGGCGAGGACGTCGGGCGGCATTTTGCCGGGGGCGAATACGCCGTACCATTCATAGGTGTCGAAACCCGGCAGGCCCGATTCGGCGAACGTCGGAGTGTCGGGCAATCCCGGCGAGCGTTTGGCCGCGGTGGTCGCGATGGCTTTGAGGCGCTTGCTGTTGATATGCGGCAGCACGCCCGGTGGGCCGCTGATCAGGAACTGGATCTGGCCGCCGATCAGGTCCGCAATTGCCGGCGCGCCGCCTTTGTAAGGGATGTGCGTCATGTTGATGCCGGCGGTGATCTTCAGCATTTCCATCGACAAATGGCCGGACGTGAGCGGGCCGGGCGAGCCGTAATTGAGCGTGCCGGGTTTCGCTTTGGCGAGTGCGATGACTTCTTTCAGGTTGTTCGCGGGAACGCCGGGAAACATCGTCATCACGCCGGGCACCATCACCATCAGCGAGACCGGTGTTAAATCGCGCAGCGTGTCGTAGGGCAGGTTCTTCAGCACGAAGGGATTGACGATGGTGGGCGTGAGAAGCGTGCCTATGGTGTAACCGTCTGGCGTCGCCTTGGCGACGATATCGGTGCCGATGATCATGGCGCCGCCGGCGCGATTGTCGATGATGACCTGCTGCCCCAGGTTTTCAACCATCTTCTGGGCCACCAGCCGCGTCACGATGTCGGTGGTGGAGCCGGCCGGCACCGGTACGATCCAGCGGATAGGGCGTGTCGGAAAATTCTGCGCGAAAGCAGCCTGGGCAAGCAAGGCCGACGTGGCCAGGACGACAACGAGCGTGCGTTTGAACGTAGTCATGGATCTCCTCCGGAGTGCGTTTGAATTGTCGTGCAATTTTTCAGCATCATAGCAATAAAGCGCCGTCCGGAAAGCGCGCGCGTACTTTGCTATCATCGACGCGCAGGAATTCACAGGGAGAGACACTTGCAGCGCAAAGAACTCGGTATTGCGGTCGTCGGCGCGGGCCGTATCGGCACGCTGCGCGCGCGGCTCGCGGCCAAGCATCCGTCAGTCGGTTTTCTGGCGATCTCGGATAAAGATCCCGCCCGCGCCCGCGCGCTGGCCGAGTTGACCGGCGCCGACTTTCATTCGGGCAGCAACGACGAAGTGATCGCGCGGCCGGAAGTCACCTCGGTATTTGTCTCTACACCTGAAGGCGAGCACGCGGCGCCGGTAAAAAAAGCGCTAGAACTTGGCAAGCCGGTGCTGGTCGAGAAGCCGCTCGCCCTGACGCTGGCGGATGCCGACGATATTCTGGCGACGTTGAAAGCGACCGGCGGCGAATTGCGCGTGGGTTACAGCCGCCGCTTCAAGGAATGTTTTTTGCGTGCCAAGGAACAAATGATTCACGGCCGCCTCGGCCGCATCGTCGGCGGCAACGCGCGCGTCTACAACTCCCGCGCGCAGGCATTCTCGATTCTGAAGCGCGATCCGCACGCGACCCCGGTGGTGGACGTGCTGACTTACTACGTCGACCTGATGTGCTGGTTTCTCGAAGGCAACCGGCCGGTCGAAGTCGTAGCGCGCGGACAGACCGGGATTTTCAAGGAGGCCGGCTACGGCGCGCACGACGTGACCTGGGGCATAGTCACGCTCGCCGACGGCGCGGTGATCAATCTCGGCGTGAGCTATGCGCTGCCGGCGCGTTATCCGACGCTCGGGCAGTCCGACCGCGTCGAGTTGCTGGGCGCGGAAGGCACCATGATCATCGACGACGATCACATGGACCACGTGCTGTACTCGGACAAAGGCATTCCGCACGCTTATGTGCCTGACCACAGCGTCAACATGGCATTCCTCGGCAGCAATACCGCCGGCGACTGGGCGTGCGGCGATTTCTGGGGGCCGCTCGGCAACGAAACGCGCGCGTGGCTCGATCATCTGGTGACGGGAAGTCCGACGGTGCACACGACACCGGAGCAGGCGCGCATCAACCTCGAGACGACGATCGCGATCGAGCGCGCGGTGGCGACCGGCCAGTCAATCAGGCTGCCGCTGGAAACCTGATGAAACGAGAGACGCGGGGCGAGAGACGAGAGGCGGATAAGGTTGCAGGAGCGTTGCTTGCGGCTTGCCTCATCGCGGGGAGCGCAATGGCGCAGGACTATCCCGCCCATCCGATCCGCATGATTTCGCCCAACCCCGCCGG
>Ga0114966_10001369_pt1 | contig 22626 bp, 18 predicted proteins | sample M_130207_XF_Meta_FD_87029 | JGI IMG/M metagenome (GOLD analysis project Ga0114966, IMG submission 87029) | Freshwater microbial communities from Lake Montjoie, Canada to study carbon cycling - M_130207_XF_MetaG | ecosystem: Environmental > Aquatic > Freshwater > Lake | place: Lake Montjoie... | reverse complement strand
GGGTGCTTTGGTGGTGTGTGTGCCTTGTGTTAGTGTCGCTGTATCTGTGTCAAAGGAGGATGTTGCGGCTCTTCGGAAATATGTTCAGGAATGGACAGCCGCTTGTGACTCTAAGAAGATTGTTATCGTAGAGGACGGTGTCACCTTGAAGTCGAAGCGTGTCTTAGAAATCGAGACCTTTTTGGAGGAAGCCGGATACGATGTTAGAATCGTCTATCCAGCCAAGACGAGTCTAGAGCGTATAATGGAAGTCTATGGTGGTGCCTGGGGCATTGTTTGTGCCGCTAATCTAGAGTGTGCGGCATGGAATTGGATGCTTCCTGAGGGTGCCCATGTCTTTGAAGTGGGGGACGAGGGCATAGCGAAGGAGATCTCAGATGCCGCCGGATTAGTTCATAAATGTGTAAAAGGGGATTTGTTCGAGGACATTGTCAATGCTGGTCGTGTGGTTGATACAGGACTGCCAACAATCTGGATGCCGGCCCCTTTGCCTGCCACGAACTTTTTCTACCACCCTGGCGATTCCTTCCGCGAGATGGTGCGGCTCTGGGAGAAGGCCGGCTATGTGAATGTTCGCGAACATGCTGGCGTGCAGGTTTGGTGGGGAGAAGTCGGTGCCGGAGGTGTCTTATTGTATGATCGGCCTACGAATGAGTGGCGGCTAGCGGCAGGGGCTAGCGAGCGTGAATGGAAGTTGGCACTCTTCGGAAATCCCAAGGTTCCTGCTGGGGCTGGGGCTGGGGCTGGGGCTGGGCCTGGGCCTGGGCCTGGGGCATCCCCAGTCGTGCCTTGGACTTTCTGGCCTCGGCGTCCCACTTTGGTAGAGGGCATGGCTTCGGGCAAGTCCGCCGGCTGGGACGAGCGTCGTGTCGGCCCAGTATTTTACGGGAAGACTGAGAACGCTATTCAGGAGCGTCGGCGTCGTGGTGATTGGGCTTCTGTGTGTGAGGAATGGGTCATGGTGAAGGACAAGGAGAAATACCCTTTTACACAGTCTGAGTATTTGGAGAAGCTTGCCTCGAGTCGTTTTGGCCTCTGTCTACCTGGATATGGTCTCAAGTGTCATCGTGAGATTGAGTGTATGGCCATGGGCTGCGTGCCGATTGTGTTAAAGGGTGTTGATATGAGTTCTTATGATCTGCCACCGATGCGTGGGAAGCACTATATTGAGGTCGAGAAGCCCGAGGATGTGCCGATTATGGTGGGGCGGATTGACAGGGAAACCTGGGAGGAAATGTCGGTGGCCTGTAAGGAGTGGTGGGCGGCTACTGCGTCAGTGGCTGGTTCTTTCGAGGTTACATCTCGGATTATTGGCTGTTTGACGGGATAGCGAGCGTAAAAATTTGATTTTAGCTATCGATGAATAAGGCAAGTCCCCTAAAATGGACGATGTATGCCCTATCTGCTGCGATGCGTATACAGCCGTGGTTCGAAAGCCTGTTACCTGCCCATATTGTGAGTTTGCGGCGTGCACGACATGCTCCAAGAAGTATTTGACCGAAGGACAGCTAGATGCTCATTGTATGGGCTGTCGCCGTTCTTGGAATGATGAGTTCCTTGACATGAATTTCACTCGTGCCTTTCGCACAGGTCCTTATAAGAAGCATCGTGAGGATGTGCTGATGGAGCGTGAGATCTCCATTCTTCCTACGCGGCAGCCTCGAGTGGAGGCGAAGCTGAAGGTGCGGGAGGTGGAGGGTGAGATCCGTAAGGTCAATAAGGAGCTTCAGGAACTTGATCTGGCTCGATCGAAGGTTCTACGATCTTCTCATCGTCTCTCGGCTCAAATCACTCGTTACACGGCTGAGAGTGAGGGACGTGCCCCGCCCGCTTGGACTCTGACGGAGGGCGAAAAGGCGGCTACGCCAGAGAAGGCGAAGTTCATCATGAAGTGTCCTGATGGTGAGTGTCGTGGCTTCTTGAGCACTGCCTACAAGTGCGGAACGTGTCAGCAGTGGGCTTGTTCTGATTGCTTGGTTATGAAGGCTAACAAAGATTCTGAACATACCTGCGATCCTGGTCTTAAGGAGTCGGTTGCTCTGATTATTAAGGAGTCGAAGCCCTGTCCCAAGTGTGGTGAGCGTATCAGTAAGGTTGATGGGTGCTTCGCTGCAGATACTGAGGTTCTCCTTTGGAACGGTGGCACCAAGATGTCTCAGGATATTGTGGTAGGTGACCAGCTTGTGGGAGATGACGGAAATATTCGCATTGTTGAGGCTACCTGTTCTGGCGAGGACTAAATGTTTGAGGTTACTCAGACACGTGGGATGTCGTATACTGTGAATAGTAAGCACAAGCTGGCTTTGAAACCGTATGTGCATATCGCAAAAGTAAAGAATGCTTACGCATTAAACTGGATTGACCCAATTTGCCTTACAAATGTATCAAAGCAGTTCTCAACTCATGAAGATGCTCAGGTGTATAAGCTTTCTCTTAACTTGCCAGAAGTTTTGGAGATTATGGTTGATAAGTATATGCAGCTTTCACAGGCTGTCAAGGATAGACTCTATGGCTATAAGATTCCTCATATCAATTGGCCAAAGAAGGAAGTGCTTCTAGACCCCTATATTATGGGCGTATGGCTGGGCGATGGAATTAACAATGGTTTTCACTTCGCCTGTTGTGCCGAGAAGGATCCTGAGATTGTTAAGGCACTTCTAGATTGGTGTAATATGAATGAGTGTGAGCTTCTTCATGACGATAAATATCGCTTCCGTGTTCGGCGTGCTGGAGAGAAGTGGAAGAGAGAGGCGATTACTCGTGGAGCCACTTCCGCTACATGTAAGGGATGTTCAAAGAAGAAGTGTGATTTGTGCGATCTGCCCAAGGTGGATGTTGTCTATGCCGATGTTACAAATAAGAACACATTGCGTGATAAGCTTGATCATTACGGGCTGATTCGGAACAAGCACATTCCTCAGGATTATCTTGTAAATGACAGAGAGACTCGCCTTCAGCTTCTGGCAGGTCTTGTTGATACGGATGGTTATCTTGGAGCAGAGGGTAAGCGTATCATGATTTCTCAGTCAAACCATGCTATTGGAAAGCAGATTGAGCTTCTTGCTCAGAGCCTTGGATTCGTGGTGAGTGTTGATATTCTAAAGAAGGATAATGTCCCCTTTCCTGGGATTGAGGCAAAGGACTACCCTCCCCATTACAGAGTGTGTATCTCTGGGCAGAATCTCTCAGACATCCCTACACGAGTTGCTCGTAAGAAGTGTGTGAATTCATCGCCAAATCGTGACTGGATGAAGACAAGTATTAGTGTGAAGTCGGTTGGCCGCGGAAACTACTTCGGATGGAATGTTGGCGGGAATCACCGTTTCGCACTCAAAGACGTCACGTCGTCTGTAAATTGTGATCAAATGTTTTGCACAGACTGTCATACAGCATTCTCTTGGAACACGGGGCAGGTGGTGAATGGGGTTATTCACAATCCCCACTATTACGAGTATCTGCGGAAGATTGGTAATGGGACGGCACCACGTAATGCGGGCGATGTGCCTTGTGGTGGTATTCCGTTTTACGCACATATCGATCGGGCGATCCGTAACTTTTCAGTGCTTGATAAGAGAGCACTTGTTCATATTCACCGAATCACTTCGGAGATTTCTGATGAGCGGATTGGGGGCTATCAGGGCGGATTCAACGTGAATGATAACGGTGACTTGGGCGTTATGTATCTCATGAAGGAGATCTCAAAGGAGGCTATGAAGATCGAGCTGGCCAAGCGGGAGCTGAAGAGAAATAAGCACATGGCTATTCGGGCTATTCTGGAGATGTTCGTGACGACAAGCACGATGATGCTGAATAATTTGGTATCTACTACGCCTGAAACGGATGAGGGGCGTGCCTTGCTGATTCTAGAGTATAACAATCTACGTAAGTATGTCAATGATAGCTTGATGAGTGTGAGTAAGATGAAGAATTGTAGTGTGCCACAGATTGGCGAGAAGTGGGAGTGGAAGCCATTTAATAAGGTGGCTCCGAAGAGCCGTGCCGTGGCTGTTGCGTTGCCTAGCGTTGTGCCGCCTACAGCATTTCCTAATGCGAGTGGTTTTGCTGAGGGGAATGCTACGGTTCATCCAGATCCTACGGCTTCTGCCGCAGCACAAGCTGCCGAAGATACAGATGAGGCAGGTGAGGCAGGTGAGGCAGGTGAGACAGGTGAGGCAGTCGCGTGATTATATCAAATAAAATCTATAATAAGTTTTTAGTATGATGAAAGAAGTCTTAAGTATTTCTATAACATTCCTTGTAATATGTGTAATAAGTATTATATATTCTTATTACACATCTTCTAATACCACACATGTATATGGGGACTATAAGGTAGTAGAGATTCCTAATATTTTAACGCATGCTGAATGCGATGAGCTAATTGCTTTCTCGAAAGGAGATATGAGCGACAGTGATGTTCTAAGCTATGGGACAGAATCACCAAGGCAAATGGATACAAGTCATAGGAAAAGTAAGCATGCTTGGTTTTCAGATATGGATAATCGAGTTATTGAAAAAATAGCAAAATATACTGCAAATATATCTGGCCTACCGATTGAGAATCAAGAACGCATACAAGTTGTATCATATGACGTAGGAGGTAAATTTAATGCACATTATGACGCTTGTATTTACGAAGATAAGACATTTTGTAATAAGATAAATAAAACAGCGGGTGAAAGAAAATTAACATTAATAATATATTTAAATGATGACTTTGAAGGTGGTGAGACAGAATTCACGGATCTGAAACTTAAAATTAAACCTGTAAAAGGAAAGGGGCTTTTATTCCATAATACGGATGATAATCAAGTAATACTTAAGAAATCTATACATAAGGGGCATGAGGTGTTAAAAGGAGAGAAATGGATATGCACCAAGTGGGTTCATTTCGAAAAATGGGAATAAAATATGTTTTTGCGTATTTAAACCTAATAATATTTTATATATAACTCATAAATGAAAGTATGTGTTACCTTAGTAGGTGTCACTAGACCATCTTTTACACAAGTTAAAGAAAATATAGAAAATAATGTTCATTTCTTTAGTAGTTATCCTCATAAATTTGAGTTTATAGTGCTAACATATAAGAATGATTTTTCAGATGAATTGCGAGAATATTGTTCATCGCAAAATATAAAATGTATTTTTATAGAACCAATAACTAATTTTATATTTCCAATTAAGATTAAAGTTCCGAATGCTTACAGATTATTTTACTCTATGAACGAAGTTATGAATTATGTGCCAAAGGATGCTTGTATTGTTCGAGTGCGTCTTGATACACAGCTATGTAATTTAGAATTAATGGAACCCGAAGAAAATGTTTTTTATAGTTTAAAAGAATCAGATAATAACTGTTCTGATAATATTGGTTATGGCACATATAAAACAATGAGAAATATCTGGAAACATGAAAATTGTTTATTAAAGGGTATGGGAGCAGAATCGATTTTATATTCAGCAATTAAAAAGAATAATTATAGAATTAAAAACGTGAAATTTCATTATAAATTATATCAGAGTAGCGAACCTTTTTGTGATGGTGTTAGACAGTGGTCAAGGGGAAATCGTGAATGGATATATGACGGAAAGGATTATATCAAAAGATAAAATATAAGATATTCAAAATATCTATTATTTTAAGGTAACGTGTAATACCGAATTTAAGAACCCCCTCGCTTCGCTCGGTGGCCTTAAATTCTTGATATTACACGTCATTTCCGAAAATACTAAATTTAAGAACTAGCGTTCTTAAATTTAGTATTTGACGGTATTTAAGACTTTAGAAGTTTAGAATTTAATCCTTCTTATTCTTCGCCGCCTTCATGGCATCACCGAGCTTTGTGGCGGGGTTCTTCTTCTTCATCTCACGGTAAATCGTCATGACCTTCTCATTCCACTTCTTGAGAGCGGGTGATAGCTTGCGTGTTCCCTTCTTCGCCTTCTTTGATCCCTTGCGTGTTGGGCGAGCCTTGGCCATTTCTAATAGGGTTAGCTATAAAAGTTATTGTGCCTTTGTGCCTTTGTGCCTTTGTGCCTTTGTGCCTTTGTGCCTTTGTGCCTTTGTGCCTTTGTGTTAAAGGGTTGTGTGTATAGATTCTTAGATGAACACAAACTTCGTGCCTACCCACGTGAACGCAGTTTTTCAGTCGACTGTTCTAACAAGCTTATTCCAAAACTTGTTATATAGTTCTACTCAAGAGGCATGTGAGGCGATCATTGTGGCCTTCTTGCCTTATCATGCCGAGATGGGCGTCGGGGAAGATTTCTTGCGGACACTTCTGGATGACTTGGCTGCCGGTGAGCTTGGTGCAGTGGCTAACTTCGCTGGGCATCTGGTTCTGTCGACGAACGCATTCTGGTCCGTTTGGCGAGTTACTTATGGGAATTAGTGTGCCTTGTGTTCTTTGTGTGCCTTGTGTATCGTGCCTTTTTGTATGTTCTTGACTTCTTGTGTTTTCTCTTACGCCTTCCACCATCTTGGGTTTCATTATTTTCAGGCACAGTATCCATTACAATTATTTCATCTCCATCATGTATCTTATTGGCAACATTACGAGCACGTTTAGCATTTTCCTTATCTCTATTTAACTCCGCTCTCAGTCTAGCAATTTCAGCACGATTCTGTTCACGTTTCGCAGCTGTAACAGCATTTGCAGCTCTACGAGCGTTTTCAGCAGCGGTATTTCTCGCAATTTCTGCAGGAGTTCTGCGATTTCGATAAGGATCATTTGAATTGCTATTTGAATTGGGATTTATACCCAAAACCCTTCCTATTTCTGCAAGAAAATTCATACTAATTTACTATATCTATTAGTTCCGTCTAGACTTTGACTTCTTTGACTTCTTTGACTTAGACTTAGACTTAGACTTACGTTTTCCACCGACTAAGGCTTGTCCGCTCACATTAAGAACAGTTGCATTCTTAGGATTGCTGTTTGGCATGACTGGTGAAGAAGCACCCGCACGATTCACAGCGTTTGTAGCACCATTTCTAACAGTATTAGCAGTCGCAGCATTTCTAGAATTTACTGACGGGGCTCTCGAGAGAACTGGTTGTTGCTCAGGACGTGCCACGGGAACTACTGCCGCATTTGCAGGTGCTGCATTTATGCGTCTTGTGTTAGTTGTGGGTAATACATTTGTTTTGGGCTTAATGCCAAATAAACTTTTAACCCAATCCATTCTATTTTAGCCCAAGCTTTTCCTTGCCCCAAGTAACGGATGCCTTAATAATATCATCGGACAGTGCCTTTTTATACGCACGGAAATCGAATAACTTACCCTTGAGCAGTTCATCTTGATTCGTATATGTGGTTGCTATTGTCCAATTGCTCTTTCCTAGATAGCAATTTGACATCTTAGATGTGGCGGGGAGCCATCCAGCCTTCTTTTCACTAGCATATTCGCCGTTGATATATATCCGAATATCTGGCCGGAATGGATCAGAGCCGGTCGGTGTTATGGCAATGTGTGTCCATTGTCTCAGAGGAATCGCGTTGGGAATACGCATGCTCATCTTTCTATCCTGCTTATCCCAAACCTCATAAATCAATGTCGCTGTTGTGGTAAGTGTGTTTTCTGTGCATTGTTTACAGCCTGTGTTTTGTGTGCTTCGTGTGTCTCGTGTGTCTTTCTTTTTACGACCATATTCGCTGGGTATTATTTGATAGTTTGTGTCGGTTATATCATCATTGACATTCGCCTCCAAGGCCATAAGATCCTGAGGTGACATCTCATCAACTGGCTGAGCACCTGAAGGACGTGCTGGCACAGTTGATTCTTGCTCATCACGACACTTTGATGTGGTCAAGTTGAGCTGAGCATCAGAATCTCCCTTTCCAAAGATTCCTAGGAAAACGTTATCCATAGCAGACCCATTTCCGAAATCGAAGATCTTCGCGTTATTGGTAAATTCGTCAAAGTAAACCCAGCACATGAATGTTTTTAAGGATCTGATAGGAACAATGGAGCCAAGAGATAAGTCTGAAGAATCTGAGAGCCTGAGAAACTGGGAACCATTGAATGAGAGGCCATCAGTCTTTTGAAGACTAGCTGTTTCATCAATCGTCATTCCACCTGCTATGTTAGCAGTTGCTATAGCCAATGTATCAAGCATATCATCCTTGAATCTGAACCACATTGAAGCACCGTCATAGAAGCTCAAAAGAGTCTTGATTTCCTCAGGGGGATTTGAATCTATTCGCTCCTTACTATCGAAGCCGCTGTCACCAGCATAAGCACATACCGGCTGATATGTGTTATCATTCCATAAGAGAATACGACAATAATCTTGACGACCATCGTTATTCACATCTCTCATATAGTCATCGTAGCTGATTCTGAAACCATCCTTGACGGAAGGTGTTCTGAAGGAAGTTGAACTTAGTCCATCTGTGCCACTAAGGGCACAGGCAAAGAAGAGATTTCCTTCTTCACCCTTAGCGGAAACCATTCGACAGAAATCGTAGGGTGTTCCGATACGGCTCACGTCAGCATAGCCATTGAAATATCTTGGGTCTCTTGTGTAAGAGGGTGTTTCTTTCTGATCGTCGACATCACTGCGGGGTGCTGTGAATGAAGACCAGAATGTGAGTGTTGGATTATTGGGCACATTTGCGAATGCTTCGGTTAATAGTTTTGGAGCGAAGACTTCAGATATTATGAATAGGCTTAGGATAACCAGGGAGGCTAGGAGTATAATTTGGAAGCTCTCCATCTTCTCTGTTGTGTGCTTTTAATGGAAGATTTATTACTTGACTAAGAGCAGATGGATAGTTCAAAGGGTGATAGTTTAAAAAACAGTTCAAAACTCATTCAAGAAGGTTCCTATGGATGTGTTCTATCTCCTCCGCTAACTTGTAGAAAGTCAAAGAAGGGAGATAAGAGACAGGTAGGCAAGATTATCAAGATCAAGAATGCTAAGGTTGAGCTAACGATGGCAACTCTGATCAAGTCAATCCCTGGCTGGAACAGATTTTTCGTCGTTTCAGAAGATGATTCATGTGATGAAAAGAATTTCGATGCCCATCGTGAACTCTATGCTCGGATGTGTAAGGTCTATGGAACCTCATCCGATTCTCAACTAACTCAACTAATTTCACCCTATGCCGGTTCAACGGTTCGCAACATGGCTTTAACGTCGAATTTTGATTTTGTTGGTTCTCTTCGGCATACCTTAGAAGCAGTTTCTTTGTTGAATCAACAAGGAATCTGTCACTTTGACTTACATGACGGGAATATATTAGTAGATTTTCGAGGAACATTCAGAATTATAGACTTCGGTTCGGCCTTTCTTGGCGATCAGATAGATGAGGCTGGTGTTAAAAAGCACACTTATGTCTTTTCTCCAGAATTTCCTCCTGAATCGCCAGAATTATCTATTCAAAACGGAATCTATGGTGGTCTCTCGCTTGTAGATTCTGTAGAACATACTATTCGCAAAAAAAGAGTATTCGCCCTCGCTCACCAACTTATTGGCTTGAGTTATCTTGGTCAACGTCGTGACCTCATAGAATTCTGGTCAAACGATGAGACTTGGGATGGAGGTTCATGGCTAACTTTTTTTCAGACTTATTGGCGTAAGTGGGATTCTTGGGCGGTTGGTGTGCTTTTCTTGGATATTTTGGCGAAGTGTTTTCTAATGCCTGGATTTCTGAGAGAAGTTTGGCCGGTCGATGGACCTATCATTAAGACTGTGTTAAAAGGGTTGTTGAGGAGCAGCCCTGTGGCTCGTATGACTGCGGGGCAAGCGTTAGCAGCCCTCTCATAGGGGCAAGCGTTAGCAGCCCTCTCATAGGGGCAAGCGTTAGCAGCCCTCTCATAGGGGCAAGCGTTAGCAGCTTTGGGATGAGGCCTGGGGCCTGGGGCCCTATTTGCGACCCTTGGTTTTTCGGTAACGTCTACCTCCCGTTTTAATGAAGAGCGGCTCGTGTCTAGGGATACAGAAATATCCGCAGAAGCGATCGTAGTTGAGGGGGTCTTTTCTGCGGCGATTGTCAAAATTGTGATCAGCGAGAGCCACGTCGAAAATCTCGTGACCCTTTGCATCCAAATTAGTCACTGGCATGGCACCGCTTTTCTGAGAGAACATGCCTATTGAAGAGTTTCCATGGGGCTTATCCTGTCTGAGAAAGTGATAGTCTTGGTCTTCATCGACGACGAGAGCAATTTTCGACGTGCCCCTCGGACATTTCAATTCAAAGGAAGAAGGAATAATACGTTTAGGATTATCGCCCATGAGCCGTGCAATCATATTTGGACAGGTCTTGGGATCACTATTGTTGAATCTTGGATAACCACTTTCTGACCCAGGTTGGTGGAAGGGAGGGTCGCATGTTGGATCCTTTTTACATGCCTCGATTTGTTTAGGGTCTATGATATTATACGCATAACTGAAACAGTTGTGAGTGAGACGAACAACATCCTCTAGATTCCAACGATCTGGTTCATATCGTGGCTCGGAACCACTAAGTGGAGCACGACGAGGACAGAACTTAATATGTTTAGCACAGAAGGCCTTTGTAGGCAAGGCGGGATTCGGGCAGGTCGCCAAGCACTGACAGCGACCTGGGGAATCGTTCATCTTTACGGAACTTTGGAGCAAGTTTTTGGTATTCTTACTTGTGTTAGACTGTGGCCCTCGTCGATTCACCGAGGGCATTTTCACTGTCTTCCTGTATCGTGACCGTTGGTCCATTTATTTGTAGGTTCGATTTTTCGGTAGCTGAGAAAGGAAGTCGCATTGGTGATAGAGGAAGAAGATCTCCATCAGGGCTGCGACTATTTTGACTTGCCTCTGTTAGTTTATAATACTCGTCGCCTACCTGTTTCATGCGAATCTTCTCAAGGCTCTGGCAGAAATATACATACTGGTTCTCGTGCGTTGGAGCCTCTCCTGGTGTCTTGTAGCCACTGTATTTTCCAGAAAGCTCAATGTAAAGCCAACCCTCGCTCACAATATGATGTAGAGTTGTGTGTAGTGTATAGTATTTCTTGTCGATTTTCATGAGCGTCATGAGTGCGTTGCTGATTGTGACAAAGAGTGATAGGACCCAGACAACCCAGTAAACCGAGGCACTTACTTGTGTGGATGATGATCCAGAGGATGATGAACCGCCAGTAAATTGAACTGATAATAAGGCGGGGACAATGAGAGAGCCGACGGAAATAATAATACGTAGAGTGTGGAAGGCTTTGGAGTAACGATTAGAGCGAAAGGTATATTCCTCTAATAATGATATATAGCGGTGCTTGATTGATAATTTTTTCTGAGGACTGAGAGTCAAAGAGTCGAGTGCTTCGGTTACGAGCTCGATTTGATTTTCGTTGTGTGTTTGCATAAAAGATGGCCGCGTCGCATTTAAAATCTGGGATACTATTTCGAGTGTTCCCTTGGACTGTGTTCCTTGTATTGGTGTGCCTTGTGTGCCTTGTGTCTCTACAACCTCGTGTATTCTTATAGAAGTATCAGGAACTACTGTCGCCATGCTAACTTAGAATGCGTTATTTCACGGCTTATAACGAAATGTATAAGAGGATCCACATTATTATGTGAGTTTATAAAGAATGATAAAAGCATAATATGTAATAATCTATATAGTATAATATTAGAGACAATGACTGAGTTGTTTAATACGCCAATAAGTAATATATTAATAATTAACGTAATATTGTATTGCATGAAAAAGAATGTTATATCACAGGGAAAAGAGAAGATAAGTGGTAAAACGATTATGGTTAGGCCTTCTAAAAATATAATTGGAGTTTTACAATAAAAGCCGATTGGAATTTCTAAGATAAATACCGTAGCGGTATTCCACATGAGCATTTGGGCAGGACCGGCATCACGAGAAAAAGAATAATTCACCTTTAAGATAGGTTCCCTTTTACAAATAAGACATTTGATAGGTGTATTTATGTTGAGAGTTGATAACCATTCATCTTCACATGCTTTGTGAAAAAGGGCTTTACAGCCGCAAGAAAGTAAAAGCAGTGGATCTTCTTTTCGTGATTCACTTAGACATATACAGCATTTGTCTTGTGTGCCCTGTGTGCCCTGTGTGCCTTGTGTGTCTTGTGTGCCTTGTGTTTCTTGTTCCCTTCCTTCCATCTCCTTTTGGCAAATAATCTTAGACCATTGGTCTTAAGCATATCGGAGATAAGGATAAGATGGAAGGTTGTATGAAAATTCGAAAGGCTATCGAAGCAAAGGAAGCAAATAAATCTGGTGTTTTAATAGGTCGGTTTGGAACTATAGAATTTGATGTGATTTGGGCATCAAAAAACGGATCCGTAAAATCTGATATGCTAGCCACCTTAGAAAAGAATGCTGGTGTATTTGGAAATCGCGACCAAATAAATTCTTGGATTATTCAGTATACCGAGGCGATCGCCGCAGCAGATATCTTGGCCACGGGTTGGTACCAACCAATTCGGCTGAGAGAGCAGAAGTTTTTAGAGGGATTCACGGGTATTCAAGTGCCTTTGCGATCATTAGAACCCTATTATTGGCCGGCCGACGCTCAGTGGAGCACCATTATAAAAGGAAAGGTGTGTGTGGTTTCATCATTCGCTAATACGATTATGTCACAGGTGAAAAAGGATATTTTTCCTGGCATGTGGTCTCCTGATATAGAATGGTCCGCCGTTCGCACAGGTTACGCACCTTCTTTAGCATTAGGTCGAGCGTCTTGGCCTGGAGATGTTGAGTCTTGGGAGGATTGTGTAAAAGGGGTTGTTGATGATGTCTTGGCAATTGATCCACGTGTCGTGATTATTGGATGTGGGGGCCTGGGGATGATTATCGGCAGTCGACTCAAGGCTAATAGAATCTGTATTGTTTTAGGAGGAGCAACACAGGTTTTATTTGGCATTAAGGGACAGCGTTGGGCTTCGCACGATGTCATATCGAAGTTCTGGGGGCCGAATTGGGTGTGGCCTGACGCGTCAGAAACACCTGGTGGTGCCTCGGAAGTCGAAAGGGGTTGTTATTGGGGGTTAAATAAGACTTTGTAGGGCAAACCAATTATCTGTTCCTGGCGGTAAGTTTTTGTCGTCGTAAAAGCTCACAGGAATTCCTTGAGCCTCCATCCATAAAACACTTATACCTGAGATTTCTTGATCGCCATCAATCAAGATATTTTTCGACCTACAGATATCAAAAATTTGTCTAAAGGTTTCTGCGAATGTATTTACGGCGTGCTTGTCGCCTCCATAAATTCCTCCTGTAAAAGTGGGTATGCCCACGATATGTTGTATGTAGTAATCAACAAATTCTTCTAAACTGGGATTTATTAAAGGAGCAACTGCTTTAATATTCTCTAGACTATTACCGATCCAGGAACAGCTAAACGCCTTTGGTGGGGACCTGGGCCACCCTGGAGCATATGTTTTAGCAAAGGGTTGATCTCTCCAACAACCTGCGTCGCACCATATAAAGGAGTCTGTGTTAAAGGGGTTTTGCTTGGCGACTTTGTTTAGAAGAACAGACTTGTTCATCCATATACGAATTACATCTGGAGTTATTTGCCTCCCCTTACTTAGCCTTTCAAAGTATTGATCCTCTCCAAAATGTAAATCGGCGAGCGGTTTGCGAATAAGCAGCCAATCTAGACCCGTAGATTTACGGAAGGCGTCCATTTCATCGGCGATAGGGCCGTCGCTAAACATGACGATTGGTGATGAACAGTGGGATAGAAAGTATGAAATCCAGGTAATATAGGATTCGATTGAACGCTTTTTATTATTTGGAAGCAAATAATAACAAGAGACTATTGTCGTCATGGATATTGATGGTTAGACTTTTTTAGATATCCATATTTTACTAAATAGTTTAGCGACCTCTTCAAGAGCCTTGGCTTTGTGTTTTCTCGTGGGGTTTCTGGGTTTCGTGCCTTTTGTGTGCTTTACTTTTCGAGTGCCCCCTATGGCAAATGTTGCCTTCGGATTATATTCTCCTTGGTTGGGCGTTAGTGGACGATAGGCTGGTGAAGTAGGAGGCATGGCTCGAAGTTTTCTCTTTTCATCGTCGGTTAGGTATTTTCTTCCATAACCTCCACGGATTATATCTTCTATATCAACACCGAGTCTAAGATTTCGGACGGCTTCCTTCATCGCATTTGACGTGTTTGAAGGTGGTGTGCCTGGCGGCGTTCCTGGGGGTGTTCCTGCTGGTGTCATGGCCCCATATGCTGGGAAAGGCTCCTCAGGTGGAGTAGTTGCCGCATATGCTGGGAAGGGCTCGGGTGGAGTAGTTGCCGCATATGCTGGGAAGGGCTCCTCAACCTTTGGCTTTGCTGCCCCCGCCTTTTCGCCCTGGAAGAGTTTTGCCGCACGTCCAATGCCGTCTCTGAATGACCTAGGAACCTCTAGGCCGAGTTCGTCGAAAACTCTCGGAAGAACCGGTGGGCGATCGAAGGCCATGGCACGACGAACACCGAAGCCCTTGTCAAGTCCATACTTGTCCATGAACTTGGTCGGAACCACATTGCGGAACATTAAGATATAGGTCATAGCACGGCGTTTAGCATCTGGTGTATCTAGGGGCATGGCCAAGAATTTGTAGGGCTGTGTGGGGCTTTCAGCATCCCCTGGAAGAGGAACAGTCAAGCTGCGAGGGACAACCTGTGGCAGCATGTAGAAACCTGTTCTCGTATCCAAGCTGAGTTTTCCAGGTCCGAAGCTCGGTAAGAAGATTCCCTTCGTCTGTAACATATCCATATACTCGGCTAGACGGGTCTCAATTACTGATTGTTTTTCTGTCTGTGTACCAGGGGCGAAGTTGTTTTCTGAGACACCAAGTGCCTCGTATGTGAATAAGCCTTTGACCATGTCAACGGTTCCCTTTGCCGTAAAAGCCGCTAGAGGAAGAAACATGAGATTATCATCCTTCGCCTCCTTCGCCATCAGCTTAACAGCAGCTGCCGCGTTGGAACATGATCTCTTAAGTAAACGGTTACCTTGGTGCTTAAGGTAAGGATAGACTGAGATTTCTGGGAAGCCGTGGTGTCTGGCCGCATCCGTGTAAGACCATGCTGCGAGTTCAGCACCCGCACCTGGCCGCCTTGCTTCTAGGCCACGGATATAGGTCGACATCGTAGAGGACTTTGAGTTCTTGCCCTTCGGATTGAAGGAATCCAAGTCGGCCACGGCCATCGATCCACGCGTCCCTGACTTCACCTGATACTCTGGGCTCAAGCAATTGTCGTATGTAAGTGCCTCTTTTTCAGTTGAAGATAAGGGGTGGCATGAGAGAGGAAAGGTGTCGCAACGTCTATAGGGAGCATTCCCATTGTAACGCTGGGCAACACCACGCACCCATTGAGACGGAGAGATCGAGCATACAACTGTGAGCGGATGGACGAGAACAACCATCTGCATGAGATCAAAGGTTTGCCCCACATGATTAGCACCGAAGGCCACGGGGAATGGGTAAAAGAAGACATTGGCAGTGGGACGCATACACACAATAGACCCTTCGGGATCTCCCAGATAATCTCTATAGAAGGCACGAACATCTACATCAGCTGGATTCGGAATCTTCATGCCACGAAAGAGGACTGTTCCAGGTGGTAGTGTAATAAGGGGGAGGTCGACGGATTCGGTCATACCATCCTTATTAGTGAATGATTCGGTTGTTGGTGTTATTTGATAGAAAAAGGGTGGGCTTGGGGAAGCCATCTAATAATACTTAGAAACAATCTCTCTCTCATATGAGTCGTGGAAACTCTCGATCGCAGCACGAAAATTCACAGAATTCTGAAAAGCGATCGGCCTTCTTTCCTTAATATATTTAATAGCTTGATCAGGTGTCATGTTTCTCGTCGCGATTAGAAACATCGCCATGCAGGCAGCAGAACGCTGCATGCCAGCATAACAGTGAACAAGAATTGGTTGGCCAGTCTTGTATTCCCTATTTAACTTGTAAACAATCTCGTAGGACCAGAGTTCAAGATTTCTGATCTCCTCAGCTTGTAAATTGTCATCAACGGGCACTCTATACTGTCGAGGGATCGTTGGGACAAAGGGAATATCCTTGGTGCAATTGAACACACACTTAATCCCTTTTTCACCTAACCACTTCGGATCTGTTGCTGCCTTTATGTTACCTAGCCATAAATTCGGAAGAATCTCATCTGCCGAATTCATTTATCTTCTAATTATATGTCTGGAGAGTGTTTATATCATTAAAGCTTATCGATAGAGAACTTGACATTGTTAAGAATTCTAGGCTTTTCACTATCAGGAGCCATAAAGTATGCCTTCATTCCGTATAGGATACAAGATTCATGGTGGGCTGTGTAAAAGGAGTGTATAGATACTTCATCGTATAGCTTGTATATGAGACCTTCCTCAACGAAGAGGTCATCCAGCCAATTCTTCTTATTGACCAGAGCTTCAGCTGTATTAATAGCAAGTGCGTAACCTTGCTTTGACCAGATACCCTTCTTTCTCATATATTCAAGGACAGAATGTGTGGCCTCTACACGTGGAGAGACATCTAGGGCGGCCCAAGCATATCGTAGCTTTGTCTCAAGATCTGGACTCAAGCGGACGAGATTCAGGTAGGCTATATAGTTTTCCTGATGCCATCCTCCCATGGTGGTCCGCTTGATATACCACTCGATGGACTTCTGGTGATTTCCACAATCTCTCCAGCTCTGTGCACAATAGAAGGCGGAACGAGGATCTGGGTTAGTAACAAAATCTGCTTCTAGGGCGAGGGCATCGTCGCGGTATTTATTGGGATTCTGTGAGCGGGCTCCCTCGACTCTCGCATCGATAAAGACATTTGGAAGAGTGGTGCTTCTCGCATTGTCGAGATGAGCATACTCATGTAGGGCCCCCTTGAAGACCCAGGGTCTTGAATTGAATATTACAGGTCTCTTATAGGTCAAGGAGCCTCTCTTGAGAGTTAGGTGGTATGTGTCAAAGGTTGGATTGAGGAGGTGCTTGAATTGCTCTTGCCCATTCGGCACAAATATATCATCGGCGTCGAGCATGAAGAACCATTTAGCATCTAGTGTGCCTTCGAGTGTGCCTTGACGTCCAAGCTCTAGGAGTTCGGTGCGATTGTGGCCGAAGTTGACCCAAGGCCGCTCATGGAGAACACCTGGCTTATTGTGGGCGGCTGCGGTAGCCTTGATCTGTTCCATTGTAGAATCTGTTGAGCCGGTATCGACGATACACCAAGAATCTACAAAGGGGAGAATAGAATTTAATGAGCGTTCGATTACATGCTTCTCATTCTTCACAATCATAATGAGGCAAAGGGCCTGGTGTGCCTGGTTTGTCTGGTTTGTCTGGTTTGCCTGGGTTGTCTGTGGTGTCTCGGCCATAATAGAATATTATAATAGGTTGTCTTTAGAACATGTCTAATTGAACTGTAAGATCGTGTGCTGTATTTCCGTTTCCTCCAGTATAAGACACTTGAACGTGGAGCCTATCGCCAGTCGATACATTGAAGGAAGAATCATAATAGTTTATGGATGTATCTGCCGCACCAAAGGTTACTGTGAAGGCAGTTGATGTGATTGATCCTCCAAGAGGTGTAACTCTTACAAGCACAGTCAATGTATTTCCAGTTCCAGGAGCGATAGTTAAGCCACATGACATTCCTGAGATAATTGCCGGCTGTTGGATGCGGTAATAGGCTTCAGGTGTTCCAGTATCTGGGAATCCATTGCCACCTCCTGAGGCAAGCACCGTGCCAGGCCATAGATATCCACCAGATGTTCCGCTGTGCACATCACCTCTCAATCCATAATAGACAGTTATAGGATATGTCCACGTAGAAAATGGTTTTCCACCAGCAGACTTACTCACTAAGTCTGTTCCAGGACCTATCTGGATGCCTGGTGAGGCAAGATAAGTGGGGCTTGTAATAGTTGTTGGGGTAGTCTGTAGGATATCTGAGGAAGTGTATGAATTTCCTGCGGCTGGACGAACTGTTCCAACCGTGGTCGCACGAAGCTGGATGGAGCCTGTTCCGCTAGCATCATTCGTTTCTATACCAACATATGAACCAGTTGCTCCAGTTGCTCCTGTTGCACCAGGGGTTGTGGGTGCAGCCACATAGACATTCACATCACGTGAGCTTGCAATATTTGTTGAGTTAACTAGAACTCCACGTTTATCGCCGCCACCATTGGAATAGACGTTGATTGTAGATCCCTTTAGAGAATTGAAGGAAAAGCTTGCCGCGGTTAGAGATCCTGTTCCGTTAAATAGGACACCTGTCACTTGTGATGTGCCATCGTAGGCCGCACCAGAATTATCCACAGTTAGAACACATGTTCTCAACTTTGCGGTAGTTGCGGTTGTTCCAGGGAAAGTGAGGCCTGTTAAGCTGTAATGACCAGATGATGTGAGCTTCATGGTGACATTTTCGAGACGAGTATTTGCTCCCATTGTTATGAGACTTGTATTAGCTGTTACGCCAAGCATCTGAATTATTACTGTCTGTGTGGATATTCCTGTTAGTGATGTTCCAGCTGTGAGTGTGATGCCAGCAGAGAGATTATATGTTCCAGGAAGAACCCAGATTGTATCTCCTGATTGGGAAGCAGTAACGGCTGCTTGGATAGTCAGATATGGGGTTCCTCCTCTACTTGCGGTAGAGTTATTACCATTTACCGCATCTACAGTCAAGGTGTTTCCTAGAACAATTGATCCAGTTGCTCCCTTGATACTACCCTGATAATTCCATTCACCATTGATGACTTGACGAATTCTGTATGTATCAGAAATATAGATATTGTTTCCAGCTACATTTACGGCAATCGTAGCTGGAACATTAAATCTAGCAGAAGTTGCCACACCATTAACATATCCTTGTGTTCCATCCCCAGCAATGCTTGTCACTGTGCCAAAGTTATCTATTTTGCGAATCCTGTAGTTATCTTTATCAGATATATACAAATCATTATAAGAATCCATTTTAATGCCAGCTGGATTATTGAACTGTGCTGTCAGTCGGCTGCCATTCGTGTAGCCAGTTCCATTACCAGCGTATATTGTTTGATTACCTGAAGTATCGATCTTAAAAATAACACTTGGAAAACTACTACCCCCACCAGTGCCATTCGACACATAGACATTATTAGAAGGATCTGTTGTTATACCTTGTGCTTGAGTTAGATTTGTAATACCTGTAAGTGTTGTTACAGTGCCAGATGTGTTTATTTTACGAATCTGATTTGTAGATCCATGTTGAATCTCAAATAAATTACCTAAGGAATCTATTGTAATAAGCCCAGGTGCTGTTATAATAGCATAACGTGATACCAATCCAGTGGATATCGTATATTTGAATATACTATTATTATTAGTGTCAGAAAAATAGAAATTACCAGAAGTATCTATCACTATACCTACAGGTGTCCAGAATTTTGCACTGCCGATAGGACCAACAACATTCGCTGGGTTTGTCTCTGAACTTCCAGCAGTGCCTGCAAATGTAGTAACATTACCTGATGAGTCAATCTTACGATAACAGAAATTGCCATAATCTGCAACATATACATTTCCAGAACCATCGGTTGTGATATCACTTATTGTTAGTGTGCTGAATTTAGCAGTGGTGCCAAGCCCGTTATTAAAACCAGCAGTTCCATCGCCGGCAAGAGTAAACACACTTTGAATTACATTATCACCAAAATATATATAGCTATTACCAGTTGGTATTTCAATAAAAGAATCCTGGTTACTCGCGAGGGCTGTAGGAGGCATTGATCCTGAGTATATTGATGCACATGTTGATCCTGTTGGGCCTGTGGCTCCTACTCCTGTAGCACCTGTTGGGCCTGTTGGTCCAGGGACGGTTGAATTAGCTCCTGTTGGGCCTGTCTCACCTACTCCTGTGGCTCCTGTGGCTCCTGTGGGTCCTGTTGGTCCAGGGACGGTTGAATCAGCTCCTGTTGGGCCTGTTACACCAGCTCCTGTTGCACCTGTTGGGCCTGTTTCTCCTGTTGGTCCTGTCTCACCTACTCCTGTCTCTCCAGTAGCTCCAGTTGGCCCTGTCTCTCCAGTAGCTCCAGTTTCACCAGTGGGTCCAGTCTCACCTACTCCTGTCTCTCCAGTAGCTCCTGTCTCACCTGTAGCACCTGTTTCGCCTGTAGCTCCTGTCTCACCTGTAGCACCAACTATGCTCATGATCGACTGCCAGGCTGTTGGGCCATAGCTATAAAGCTCCTTGGAACTCGTATTGATGAAGTAATCACCAACAAGAGCCGGCCCAGAAGGTCCTGAGGGGCCTGCTTGCCACATGTTGTGAGGTGTGTTAAAGGGGAGAACACGACGTGAAGCAACACCTCTTGCTATACCTCCACTAAAAAGAGAACTCACATAGGGTTCCCAGTTTATTCCATCTAGACTTGTTGCAATATATATTCCTATTGTATCATCACTTCCAACCGCAATCCACTTTGAGCCGTTCCAAGATATTCCATATGCACCTAGACCAGAAAAGGGATTATTACTAGCATCTGTCCAGTTAGTTCCATCAATGCTTCTCGCAATACACACTGACGCGTCTGTATTATTTCCAACTGCTACCCAATATGAGCCATTCCATGCGACTCCGAGTCCTTGTCCACCAGAAAAGGGATTGGTCGCAGATGCTGTCCAGTTGATTCCATCAGGGCTTGTGGCGATAGCTGAAGTATCTGGATATCCAACAGCTACCCAGATGGAGCCATTCCAAGCAATTTCATATACTGTTGTGATAGGACTTGATAGAGAAGTCCAATTTACGGAATCATATGAATAGAGTATATTATCTGTTCCAAATCCACCAGCTAGCCAATATGATCCATTCCATACTAGTGTATGAGGTGCTCCATCTGAGAATATGGAAGGGCCTGCAGTCCATTGTATTCCATCAGTTGAATATGCAAGTGTATTTGTTCCAAGCCCCCCAGCAAGCCAGATACTACCATTCCATCCTACACTATAACATGTAGTAAATATAGAATTTCCATTCGCTGATGCATTCCAGTTAATACCATCACTTGAATAAATGATGGTATTTGTTCCTGATCCTCCAGCGACCCAGATCGACCCGTTCCATGCTACACAATAAGAAATACCGCTAAATAATGCATTAGCAGATGCTGAATATGTCCAGGTTAACCCATCATATGAATATACCATATTAGTTGTTCCATCCCCAACCGCTATAGAGAAGTTTTCTGTGAGAGCTGTTCCTGTCCCTGAAGAGCCTGTTGGTCCTGTCTCACCGTTGGTCCCATTAGTGCCATTAGTGCCATTAGCACCTGTTGCACCATGTATATTTCCTATAATAGCAATCGTAATTTCAGGAGTAACCACACGAATAACATTATTCTCAGTATCAGCGATGTATATATTATCTGAATTAATGGCAATACCATATGGTACACTAAATTTACCAAGATCAGCCCGCCAACGATCTAGATATCCAGCCCCATTTCCTGCAAAGGTCGATATTATTCCAGATGAAATCTTACGAATAACGCTGTTTCCATTATCTGTAATATAAACATTTCCTGAATTATCAAATGCTATATCTGTTGGATAAGAGAGAGTTGCACTTGTAGCTAATCCACCATCTCCTGTATATCCATCCGCCCCAAGAGTGCCTGCGTATACTGAGATGTTACCTGAAACAACTTTACTTATTATACTATTTCCAGCATCAGCAATATAAAGATTATTTGAAGAATCAACTGCTACACCTACTGGCACATTTATCTGTGCCGAAGTTGCTGAACCAGGATATCCTGATGTTCCTTGAGTATTATTACCAGCCACAGTTGATATAATTCCTGATGTATTCACCTTACGAATAACGAAATTATTGGTATCAGCAATATAAAGATTATTTGACAAATCAATCGCAAGACCTATAGGATTATTTAATTGAGCACTTGTTGCCGCTCCGCCGTTTCCTGAATATCCAGCACCAGATGCATCATTTCCTGCGATAGTCGTTATATTTCCAGATTCATCCACCATACGAATAACATTATTTGTAGCATCAGCAATATACAGATTATTTGACAAATCAATCGCGAGACCAAAAGGAGCATTTAATTGAGCAGATATTGCCGGCCCACCATCGCCTGAATATCCACTACCAGATGCATTATTTCCTGCGATAGTCGTTATATTTCCAGATTGATCTACCTTACGAATAACATTATTAGTAGTATCAGAAATATACATATTGCCTGAATTGTCGAATACCATACGCCGTGGTTGATATAAGGCAGCACTTGTTGCCGGTCCACCGTCTCCTGAATATCCTGCAGTTCCTGGGTAGTAGCCTACAGCAGTTGTTATTATAATTCCATTCTTATATATATTTCCTGAGGTATCGAAGTAGGTATTCGGCTCAATTACAGAATTTGGCGGACCAACACCTGTGAAAATAGAGGCACCTGTTTCACCTGCGGCACCTGTCTCACCTGTTGCTCCTGTCTCACCAGTGGCTCCAGTCGCTCCAGTTTCGCCTGTAGCACCAGTTTCGCCTGTGGCACCTGTCTCACCAGTCGCTCCAGTCGCTCCAGTTTCGCCTGTAGCACCAGTTTCGCCTGTAGCTCCAGTCTCACCAGTGGCACCTGTCTCTCCTGTTGGTCCAGT
>Ga0114966_10001367_pt1 | contig 22648 bp, 14 predicted proteins | sample M_130207_XF_Meta_FD_87029 | JGI IMG/M metagenome (GOLD analysis project Ga0114966, IMG submission 87029) | Freshwater microbial communities from Lake Montjoie, Canada to study carbon cycling - M_130207_XF_MetaG | ecosystem: Environmental > Aquatic > Freshwater > Lake | place: Lake Montjoie... | reverse complement strand
TCGCGCCTCTTATCTCAATCAATGTCAAACACCACACTTGGATGGACCGTCGTGGCGATCCTCGCAGCATCAGCTTCTGCGCACGGATCGATTCTGTTCGACCAAATCGGAGCGCCTGCGAACGTCAGGGGCGCGCCACCGCGCTCCGAGCCAGAGAAACCTCAGCGGTCCCTCCGCGTCATGCTTCGACATGTCAGGCTTCACATCAAGGTCCACTCCACCGTCACCGAACGCCTCCAGCCAGTAGTCGACTTCAGGCGGTTCCCACTTCGGGTCCTTCGTGAACTGGATGTACAGATCCTGCGCGAGACGGCTCTTGCCGATCTCGCTCTCCGCGACGATGACCACCATGCGCGGGTCGGTGAGCCTACCGTCGGCGCCCTTCGTCGCGACCGCGTCGAACATGCCGCGCAGGCAGGCGAATTCCGTCTCGCGCCTGTGGAAACCCGTGCGGATTGCCATGCCAATCGATCTTCTCGGCGCAAAGTGTCACCAAAGGTCATTGGGACGGCGATTGCAATCCCACGCGAATTCGCTCGCTATCGGCAGTCGCGCTAGCCTTCTCGCGACCCACTTCAGTGCTCATTGCCGCGTGGAGTGTGCCGAGGTGTGCCGCGTCCAGTTTCCGAGACAAATTGAGCGATTTAGGTCGGCTGCTCGCCTGTCTCGTCTCTTGGCGACCCAATACGGCCCTCTCGCGCTTCTTGTGGACCAATTCTCAAATAAGTTCTTCCAATAACGCGCGGATGAGGATTATCTTAGACGTGCAGTTGCATGTGCCACGCAATCACTCGAAAGGATATCCGCATGAGCGACGAAGGCAGCGGGTGGGGGAAGGCGAAGAAAAAGACGCAGGTCGGTCAGTCCCATGGTGGAACTGGCGCGACGGCGGCGCCTCAGGACCCGAAGGTGCCTTGCACTCTCGACCAGACCCGCGCCTACGAACTCGAGTGGTGCGACCTTCGCGAAATCGTCGATGAACTCAGAGGGCTTCTGCCCAATCAGTATGCGAAAATACTGCACCCAATGTCCGACGCATGCCCGCCATGGCGGTGGCATTACGACGTCGACGACTTGCTCGAGGCTTTGAAGTTGCCCGACTTCGACAAGCAAGACACGACGTACTTCGCGAAGAACTTCGCGAAGGGTGTCGCGAACCAGGAGTATGTGTTGGTTTGCCTGAAGGCGTTGCTCGAGAACGGTATCGGGCCCCTTGGTCGCGAATGCGATGTCGACTGCGCTCTCTGGATGCTGCAGAACCCGATCGACACGACGGGTGGGCGGGGTCACGCGCGACCACCCGCCGTAACCGAAACGCCGATCGTCAGCGCCGAGTTGCTTACGCAGTGGGTTGCTACCCATGGCGTCGACATTGAGCGAAGGGTCGCCAGTTACACCAAGTCGATGACGGGCAACTCCTGGAGCACCAGAGGGCTGCTCAGGCATCTTGGCTACCGCGTCGGGCTGCAGTGCGAGCCGCAGGCGCAGAGGCGCCTCATCCTCACCGGTGCGGTGCTGTTGCCCTCCCGCTTGCTCCCGCAACAGCACCGTGGAAACTGGGGCGAAGCGGGCACGCGGACGCGCCTCAGCGAGATCCGACGAATGATCAAGCTCTTCCTCAACCTCGCCAATGGCAAGTCATCGTCCAACATGGGGAAGGCGAAGTGCGAGTGGCAGGCCGACCTCGATTGGCTGGCGAAGGAGTACCAGGTCTAATCATGCACGGCGCACCATTTATGCCGAACGCGCCGCGCGCTCACGAATCCGCGTCGCGGGCGACGCGCACCGCGCATCGCGACTGCACGGGACAGAACTTGCAGATGTCGGTCGCCTTGTCGTCTTTGGGCGCGAGTGGCAACGGCGTCGCATCGCACGGCGCAACGGTACTCGCCAAAGAGGGTCCAACGAAACCCGCGGCGACCCTATACGCGAGGTCCAACTTGCTCTGGCCTCTCTGAGATCCGAAAAGCGTGAAACGCCACTCCGACGCCGTGCCCGAGACCGTCGGCGGGATCGCCCGATTTACAAAGCTACTCAACCGCTCGCCAGTCGTGAGATGCCGCCACATGTCCGTCGCAATCGCTCGCGCCTCCGCGAGACCAACCCCGGGGAGCCGCGCAAGTACACCGAGCGTGTTGCCGCAGAGCATCACCTGAAGGTAGTCGGGCTGGAACGCGGGCGTCGGGCCAAGCATCCACTGCATGGCGAAGCGCCGCGGACACGCGGCGGCCGATGCGACGGCCTCGCGGGGAAGCTTGTCCCGCACGCGGATGATGTCGTCGTCGGTGACCGATGAATCGCGCGCGACTGGCTGCGAGGATGCCTTCTCCACACCGCCGCCGAGCGTTGCATCTTCGATCACGAGCCCGCCGACACGATCCGCGACCGCCGCGAAGCGTCGGCGATTGGGGCTTGCGAGCAGCGACACCATGCCCGAGAGCGAGCGGCTCTCCCCCGCCATTTTGGCGATCCAGCTGAGCGTCGTTCGACACCCGTCCTCGATACCATCGACCGCGAGCGCGAGCAGGTAGAGGTCGGACAGCGCCGCGAACTCCGAGCGCGCCGTGAGAATGCGTCGTGAGATCTCGAGTGCCCCACCGCCCATGAGATCGCCGCGCGAGAGCGGCCACCCCACCGCGGGCACCACCGACGGAAACGCGCCGTCGGCGAGGTTCGCGAGATGAATGTCGGCGCGGCTCCGCTCGAAGCCGAGTGCGTCGAGCCCGCGGAGCGGCAGCACGCAGAGCGCACCTGGCTGTTCGAGCAGCGCCTCGTCACCGACCTCGGCCTCGTCGAAATTGGCCTCGCGGCCGAGGAGGATCCGCACGATCTCAACGAGTCCGACCACATGGACACGGTTGTCGCCATCCGCGCCGAGCCCTCGGATCGAGAGCCCATCGAGCTTCGCCTCGATCACGCGCCGCTCGGCCTCGGGCATCGACCCTAGCCCGCGCGATAGCCGACGCCGCAGGAACTCCCCGTGTTGCGCGAGGTCGATCCGCTCGCTCGTCGCGATGCCCTCGAGCACCTCGACGATCGCAGCGAGCGCCGCACGCACGCTGCGCGCTTGCCCCACCGAAAGATCGCCCCACGGGACGAGCCGCAGCGGGTTACCGACGGCGCCTCGCATCCGCTCGACCACCCCGTGTCGATCCTCGCGCGGCCCGAAACGGCCGACATGATCGATCACCATCCGCTCGAGCTGCTTCGCGCGCTCGATCCAGTCCGATGCGAACCGGCAACCACGGAAGAAAGGCAACGCCTGGCGGATCGCGCGGCGCGCGGCCACCTCCTCGATCGGATCGGCTGGTGGCAGAAGAAACCCACTCTCCGCCATGTCGCGCACCGCATCGGCGGTCAGGACGAAGGACCGAGATCCTGGCTCGTCCCCTGGCCGGATGCACTCGTGCAGGCGGAGGAGGAACGCGCCGATCGGAAGCTGCGCGAGGCTCGGCCCCGACGCGGCAGTCAGATCGGGCGCAAGCCTGTCGCACAACCGCGCAACATCTCCGTGGCGTGCGGCAAAGATCCGCGGTGTGAGCGGCACCGCATCGGCGACTTCGCTTTGGCAGTCAAGCCCTTGGTTGGAGTGCGCACGGATCCGCCCAATCTCATGCACGAACTCGGTCGGGGTCTCGCACTTGAGGATGCGCAGCGTGGTCGCGGCGCAGCCGGCATTGATCGGTCGCCCAGACAACGCCGCCTGCAGTGCGTCGCGACCCGCAGTCGACCGCGGCACGCCATCGGACAGCGGCACCGACATTGGCGCCGGCATCCCCAGCGCCTCGGTGAAGAACCGGCGCCAACTCTCGAACGCCAGCGAGGCCCCATCGTCGTGCACGATGAACAACTGGTCGACAAAGTCCGCCTCGCGCAGCAGTTGGAAGAGCGCCCACTGGGATGGGGTGAAAAAGTAGAACCCGTGGTAGGCGATCGTCCACCGCTCGCGCTTTCCGAAGACATGCTCGAGCACGGCCCGACAGTGTGCGATCACCTCGCGGCGCTGGGCGGCATCGCCCGCCCAAAGATCCTCTCGCACCCATGCGAACCCAGACACGTGCTCCTCGACCGCACGCCAGGCACCGAGCGCCGCCTTTCCGAGCGCCGTCTGCGGCGCGACATCCTCCTCACAAGGGCGAAAACCCGCCGCGACGAGCGACTCGAGCACGCGCTGGAAGTCGCGACGCGCATGGAGGAGCACGCCCAGTCGCTCGCGCTCGGCTGCGGTCGCCTCGTGGTGGCGGCGCAGCCCCTCGTCGAACCGAATCGAGTTCCTCAGCCGCAGTCCGCTTACGAGCCCGCGCCACAACCGCAGGAGTTCGAGCCGCGCGTCACCAGGCACGGTCCCGTTTCCCTCACCAGGATACTTGTCCAGCGAGAGCGGCCGCCCCACCGACGCCCGCGTAAAGACTAGAAGGTCGATCAGGTTCGCGATCGAGAGTGCGGGACTCCGCCTTCGCTCGAACGCCGCGTAAAGCGAAGTCGTCGCCGTCACATGGCAGGCCTGGGCCCACGCAACACCCCGTGACGCAAAGAGTTCGCGCAGGTCCGGCTCCCGCACCGAGGGCATTGCGACCGCCTCGAATCGCCCTGTCCGAGTCATCGCCGCACCTCCCTGGAACCCAGCAGCCCCGACCATGTCGCAGGCACGGCGCCTGGACCGATTGGCTTGCCATCGCTAAAGACAACGAGCCGCTTCCTCGCGCGGGTCATCGCGACGTAGAGAAGGCGGGTCTCCTCGCGGCAAACCTCATCGTCATTCTGACCTAGCGCTCCATCCGAGTCGGTGCAGTTTGCAAAAATGGTCTTTCGCTCCCAACGCCCCGTCCCATTGTGCTTGCCGAACTCGCACCACTTCCAAACCAATCTACGCCCGCCCTCGGTGCGTCTATCGGCCAACACGAACGCCTCCGACTGGATGCTCGGTGGCGTTCCGAACTGCGTGAAAGTGTTCGGAATCACGACGAAGTCGTACTCCAGTCCCTTCGCCTTGTGCGCGGTAAGGACTGTTACGCTGCCCCTGGGCGCCTCGTCGTTGTTCGCGCGCGGCGCATCCTCGCTTCGGTTGGTCGCAATCTGGATTCGGAGCCATTCGAGTATCCCCGAGACCGTCGCGGCGCTGTCGACGAACTGCGCGTCCATCAGGGTCACGAGATGCGGGAGGTCGAGTGAGTACTGCCGTCGGTCCGTCTCCTCACCGGTGCCCGACCGCGTGCAGCGATGCGGCGCAAGTGCGTTGACGCACGCCACGAAGAGCGCGATCCCCGACATCCGAAGCTGCAGCCGCGACAACGACCGAACCCGGTCGCGCACGACCGCAAGATCCTCCATCGCGGCACCGTCGACGCCCTCGACGAGAGCGACGAGCCGATCGCGCCACGCGCGTGGCGCCTCGATCTCGCCGCGAAGCCATGCGGCTTCGCCGACGCCCAGGATCGGCGCCCACCCACCAGCGAAGAGCCTCCCTGCCCAGCGCGACTCGCAGAGTTCGAGCAGCGCGGCGGCGTCGTCGGGTTCGAGCAGCGCTTCGAGTAGGACGCGCGCCTCGCGCACCGCAGGGCTGCGGAAGAAGTCGCCGCCCACGACGAGCCCGCAGTCGACGCCAGCACCCCGAAGCGCCGATTGTGCATCCTTCGCATGGCTGTTCCGTCGGCAGAGGACGGCGATCGAGGCCTCGCGATCATCCTTCCGCAGCACGCTCATGATGGTCACGAGAGCATCGCCCCACGCGCCCTTGTCGCTGACGATGATCTGAATCGGAACGCCCATCTCCTTCCGCCCCGCGTCAGGCAGAAGTCCTTCCTTCGTAGGTTCCGGTAACAGCCCCTTGCCTTTCCAGCACCCGAAATGCGCCTCCATTGATGCGAGAAGCCTTCCGTCGGTGCGGAAATTCCGCCGCAATTCAAGTTCGGTCAGCCGGAAGTTCCCGCTGTTCGAGACCCGTGCCTTCAACGCCGTGAACGCATCGCCCGACGCACCGCGGAATCGGTAGATGCCCTGCTTCACATCGCCAACGGTGAACATGCGCGCGCCAAGTCGGTCGCGCACCGAGATGAGCAGCTCGATCTGCATCGCATCGGTGTCCTGGAATTCATCGATGAAGAGGTAGCGGAAGCCGAGCCGGCGGTCGAACCCACCCCGCAGTTCGGCCATCGCGCTGACGGCCGCAGGAACGAGCTGCGAGGTCCGTAGCACCTGGTCGCGCACGCACTCGCGCTCAACCTCGGCCGCGACCGCCGCGATCGTGCGCGCGACGATGCCAGTAGCCGCATGCTCGATCGAACCATTCGGACCAGTGCCCAGCCCCCAGTCGATCGCACCGGCGAGAGGATCGCAACTACCGCCGAATCGGACGAGCGGCACACCGTTATTCTCGAGTGCCTCCCAGACGGCCTCGACATGCGCCACCCAGCGGTGCATAGGCTGCACCTTCCGCGCGTTGTCTGGCCCGGCGCGGTACCACTCATCGAGCTCCTTCGAAAGCGCCCGCACGAATCGGTCGCGTAGGACGAGAGTCTGCGGAGAGACCCGGAACCCTGGCGAGAGCCCGATGGCGGAGCCGAAGCGCCGAAGCAGTTCCTTCGCGAAGGTGTGGATCGTCGAGACCTGCGTGCGGCTCAGCTGCGTGAGCCAGCGAACGGTTGGATGCACGCACAACGGGCAGAGGCGCTGCCGCAGGACCAGTGTGCGCGACAGTCGCTCGCGCATCTCACGGGCAGATTCCCGCGTGAAGGTGACGAGCGCCACTTCGTCGAGCCCAAGCCTCGGATGAGCCGATGTCGTCTCGGGCGCACGCGTCGCCTCGCTCGTCGCGAGGAGAAAGACGAGCCGTTCCGACATCGTCTCCGTCTTTCCCGTTCCCGCGCCAGCGGTGACGAGGACATCGTCCATCGGCGGCGCGTGGACGATTTGGTACTGTCGGAAGTTGAGCCCGTCCTCGTCGCGGGCCTCGTCATCGACCTCCTCAAGCAGCGCTCGGTGGCGCGAGAGCGACTCAGGGTCGCCGTCGACGATCCACGCGGTTCCACCCTCAACCCGCAGCGAAGGTTGCGCGGACCACTCGAGCAACCGCGCGTTGCGGTACGCGAGCGTCGCATCGAGGTGCTCCTTCGGCCGGCTCCGCGTGACGAGGAACAGACGGATTCCGTAGTCGAGAAGCCCGAGCACGTCGCGCAGATCGGCCCCATCGCCACCGACAAGGACGACCGAGTAGCGCGGCGGGATCGGAATCCCAAGCCTACGGCGCAGGATCTCGAGCCCCGCCTCATGGTCGACCTCGATCGCGCGCGCCTGGCTTGAAGGTGCAACTGCGGAAGGTTTCTCGACCGCCTCGGGCACTGGCACCCGCGTCGATACCTCGCGGACCGTCCGCTCGGCGCGCTCGAAGTCAGAAGCCTCCACCGCGAGGCACGCCTCGTCTGCCGAGAGAGGCGTCGGGACATCGCCTAGCCGCTCGAGCGCGGGCACACCGAGCGCCTCCATTCGATCGACAGGCCACGACCACTGGGATTCTGGCGTGCCCTCATGGTTGGGCGCGACGAGTTGCTGCCCGATCAACGCGGCCTCGGAAATGCGGATCCGCAACCACTGCCCACGCCCGCCGTCGCCGTGCCAGTAGACGACGATCCACACGGGGCACTGCGTCACGCGCTCGATCTCGAGATAGTCGCGGAACGCCTCGAACTTGACGAGGAAGACGCGGTCGCCCGTCGCTGGATCGGTGAACGGGCGCGATCGGTACTTCACCTCCCAGTATTGAGATTGCCCGCTCTTCTTGGTCTGGAAGTCGGGCGCGCGAAGCGAACGCCCGCCGACCTGGACGAGCGGCGCCTCGGACCGCTGGGTGTTGGCGCTCGCGTTGCAGGTCGGCTCCAAGAAGTATCCCTGCTGCGTGAGCCAACTGCCGAAGACGAGCTCGCACCGACGAGAGATCCGAGGCACGCTGGCCGTCACGACGCAGACTCCTGCAACCTGAGGACCGCCTCGCGCGCCGCTGCCGCACGGTCGCGGTCAAGCGTGTCAGCGGAGCGCCCCATCGCATCGGGAACAAGTGTGAGTTGTGCGCGCCACCACTCGACGACGACGGCGCGGCCGGCGGTGGGAAGGCTAGGCGTCATCCCCCACTTCGCGAGGATCTCGGCCTCGGCCGTGAAAGTCGTACGAAGGAGCGCGAGTCGATCGGCATCGGCCGTTCCGAGCGGATACGCGGTGGCGACCTCCGAACCTCCCCCGCCGGCAGGGACCCGCTTCGCGGCCGCCGCGACGATCGCCTGCCAGATCGCACCCGCGACGTCCTCGCCTTTGCCATTCGGGATCGCCCACGCGTCACGCAGCATCGCGCGCAGAGCCTCGAGATCATTCCCCCCGTTACTGAGCCGCCTCTTCAACTGCACCGTGGTCATGTTCGCGTTTAAATTCTTCATATGTGGCAGGTCTGAGGAGGGACCAATCGTAGCGAATCAGAGCCTTGCGGCGCATTCCCGAGCGACCGATCCAGTGAAATCCGACTCGCGTGAGCGAATCCCGCGCCAGAGTTCCGCCCACTCCACTTGACGGCGAGTCTTCAATCTACTCGATGGGGCTGTAGTCCCCGCGCGGATGCGCATCGTCCCCATCGGCGCCTACTTCGATGGCGAAGAAGTCGCGCATACTCCTGCCACACTGGCTCGGAAGCTCCCGCAACGGAGGTCGGATGGAAGCCATGGCGGGTGAGAGCATCCTGATCCTATCCGGCTCTCGAGGCCACCTCGAATGCCTCGGGGCTGACGTAGCCGAGTGAGCCGTGGATCCTAGTTCGCTGGTGCCAGACCTCGATCCATTCGAAGACCGCGGTGCGCGCCTCCTCGTGAGTGCGTAAGCGCCGATTTTTTACCAACTTCTTTCTTCAGCCACGCGCAGAGGCTCTACATCATCGCGTTGTCGTAGCAGTCGCCCGAGCAGCTCATGCTCTGCAGCATGCCGTGCTCCTCGAGCAACTCGCGGCACTTCCGGCAGCCGTAATACAGGCCCTAGTCCGAGTGGTGCACCAGACCGCGCGGCGGGTTCCGACGCACCACCGCCATCAGAAGCGAGCGCTGCTGGATCGCACGACTACTGCGTAAACTGTGGACTCGACAGCGGAGTGAGGTCAGCGGGGCGAGGAAAGGCGAGCGTGACAAATCAAGACTTCTGGGACTTGTAGGACCTAGGCGAGTCGGGCGAAATCGAAAGAACATCAGAATCTTCCATTCTGAAATCCGTCGCTTTGGTATGTTTACCATTGTCAACTTACATGAAGGATAAAGTATGTCGGGCCTAGAGGAATTCACCGTCGCTACACCACGCCCCCTGCCCGTCATCATCCTCGCTGACGTGAGCGGGAGCATGTCTGAGGACGGGAAGATCGATGCTCTCAATTACGCAATTGGGGAGATGATCAAGTCCTTGGCCCTTGAAGCGCCTGACCGCGCGGAGATCCAGGTGGCCGTGATTACCTTCGGCGGACCCCGCGCAACGTTGCATACACCCCTCGCCTCAGCGGCATCTGCCACCTGGACTCCTATGCAAGCGAGTGGCCTTACTCCAATGGGAGCGGCGATCGAGATCGCTACTCGACTGGTAGAGGATCGGCAGGCAATCCCGTCGCGTTCCTATCGCCCTGTGATCGTGCTTGTCTCGGACGGGCAGCCGAACGATGATTGGGTAACCCCGTTGCGAGCGCTGCACGCTTCAACTCGCGGATCGAAGGCTGATCGATTCGCATTGGGGATCGGCTCGGACCCCGGACTCACCACCCTGAACACATTTCTTGCCGACCCGTCCAAGCAAGTGCTCCGCGCGGACGACGCGCGGCAGATGCAGCGTTTTTTCCAGTGGGTCACAATGAGTGTCACCATTCGCTCGAAGAGCGCAACCCCCGATAGCGTGGTGGCGACCCCTCCGCCAGATCTTGCCGCGGATTTATTCTAATGCCGCAGCGAATCGCTACGAACCGATCCCGAACTTGGATGGTCGGGGCGTCTGTTGCAGGACCTCGCCATCGCCGTACGGGCGCTCGAAACCAAGACGCCTGGCAAGCTGTCCGCCGCACGCATGGAACCGCGATCGTGGTCGCAGATGGCGTCGGATCGGCGCGATTTGCCGCCGAAGGTTCCCGACTCGCATGCAAGGCGGCCATCGCGGTGTTCAGCCAACTAAGGCCATGCGTTGATCCTAAAGAGATTGCTCACTCCATTTCGAAGGAGTGGAGCGAGATGCTGCGGGGCGAGGAGCCTGCAGAGTTTGCGACCACCCTTCTCTTGGCGTTTCGTTTCACGACAGGGCGGCTGCTTGTCGGAGGGGTGGGCGATGGCTTGACCACGGTCTGCTCGCCCGAGTTCCCCGACCACTGCCGCGTCTTGGTTCGACCTGGCGGCGAGTTTGGTGAGACATTCTCCATCTCAAGCCGCACGGGGACTCGTAATTGGCGGATCGAAGAGTTTAATGACGAGGCTTGTACTCACCGCGCACTTCTGGCGACAGACGGCGTGTCCAACGACCTGCTGGAGCCCCGAATTGCGGCGATGACCGAGTGGCTTCGCAATCGATTCGAAGGATCAAGTTCCCGCACATCGCGATCAGGGATGCGCAATCTGCTCGTGAAGTGGCCGACGCCAGGGTCGATCGATGATAAATCAATTGCGATGATGTGGCGAAGCGGAGGAGAGATTTCATGAACGCACCGAAGTCTGTCGTCGATATTAATGGAACCACGTATGTACTCGGCAAGCAACTCGGAACGGGTGGGCAAGGGGCTGTGTTCGAGGTTGAGGGCGGCATTTTTGCAGTCAAACTGCTGACGCGAACCGCAGGGGTCGACACAAGGCGAATCGACCGTCAATTCCTCTTCCTAAAGCAGCTTGACGTCGGCCATGTACCGATTGCCAAGCCGATCAGCGTACTACGTCAACCTCACGCGGGGTATGTCATGAAGCTTCTGAAGGGCATGACTGCCATTGCCCAGCTCGTGCTGCCGCCACGCGGTTGTGCCTCGATGCGGGAGTGGTACCGAGAGAGCGGGAGCCTCAAGCGAAGACTCAACTGCCTCGCCAGCGCGGGAGAGGCAATTGCCGCCCTCCATGCATACGGGCTTTGCTACGGAGATGTCTCGCAATCGAACATCTTCATTCCCACTGCCACGACAAGCGATGAGGCATGGCTCATTGACGCCGACAACCTACACTTTGATTCCAACACCGCTTCGCAACAGTTCTATACCCCGGGCTACGGGGCTCCTGAGGTGGTTGGCAGAACTGGAACGACCAGCTCTCTATCTGATGCGCATTCATTTGCGGTCCTCTCATTCCTCGCGCTCGTGCAGTGCCATCCACTGGTCGGTGACATGGTTCACGATGGCGAGCCGGAATTGGAGGAGCGCGCCTACGAAGGCAAGCTCCCGTGGATTGATCACCCAGCCGATACGACGAATCGATCCAGTCGCGGAATCGCGAGATCGATAGTGCTATCGAAGCACCTCATCGGGCTTGCCGCGCGAACCTTCGAATCCGGGCTCCTGGAGAAGGCAAAGCGCCCTTCCACCAGCGAATGGGCTGAGGGACTAGGCCGTGCCGCAGCTCACTGCCTTTTATGCAGAGCCTGCGGTGGCTCGTACTACCGCGACTCTGAAGGCTGCCCTTGGTGTGGTAAACCACGCCCTGCGTTCCTGTACGCAAGGGCACGCACACTTCTTGCAGCATCGAAAAGCTATCTGAACGGCCCAGACAAGACCCCGACGGTCGAGGACTCGTTCGTCATCGCCGAGGGCGATTTCACAAATCTGCTCGCTGCTACCGCATTCGGTCGGTCTGCCGCAAGTCGCAGAGCCCCGATCGTCGAACTTAAGAACGATGGCAAGATTCTGACGATCCGCCGACTATCCGCGGACGCCTACATCGAAATCCGAATGGGTACAAAGCGAGGTTCGCTGGCTGAGGCCCCACTCCCAATCGCGATAGACGGTTCGCTTTCAAAGTTCACTATTCACTTCGGACCAGAATCCTCAAATCACCGAGTACTGGATCTCATTCACTATGCCGGAGACCCCCGATGAGGGTGAGCGATCTCTCCATGGACCTCGGTTCCGTAACTTGGGTTGAACTTCGGCCGCAAAGCAGCGACTGGTTCCCGATGCCCGTTGCTCCAGGAGATGCCGCTCAACTTCTTGAATCGCCAGAGTTGGGCTACTACGTTCGCCTGAATGACGTCGCGGCAAGCGTGAGGAGCCAGGACACCAGAGCTCAGAAGTCGCTTGAGGACATCCTCAGCCGAGACCTCCCGCGACGCTGCTGGGTCACACAGATCGACGCAGGCCCCAACGCTCCGGAGGAAAGGTGTCGCGCCATTCGGCTTCAAGTTCATCAGTTCGTTGATGTCCTGCCGCTCGATGAGCCTCTGACCATCAATATCGATGACGAGTGCCTGCAGCGCGTCAAGGAACTGTTGAAGACATCCGATTTTACGAGCACCGCCAGAGCGCTCTCGCGCGAGTTTGTCGTCGACGGAGCTTCCAGCGAAGCACCCTCAATTTTGATCAGCACTGGGCGCGATTTATCCAATGCTGGGCAGTCAGCGTTTCGAATCCACGGCCGCCGCTTCAATCTAGATGTCGTACGGCGCAGGCTTATGGTTGATGGTGCGGGCGTCGAGGCTCTCTTCGCGACCCGAATCCCTGCCAGGACGCACCGACAGACGCCCCCGCCATGTCGACTCGCGCAGGGAGTCATCGAGTGGCGGGATGCTGCTAGCGGCTCAATCTCGGCCGCCGTCAGGACAAGGCTCGATGCGATCGTGCATAGCTCTGACAGTTACCTCGCGCTCTGGCAGCAGTACAACAAGATCGAGAGACAGACCCTCGAGAATGCAGCCACAGAGTTCGGCGAGGTGCGGTTTCACGCGTGTCGCGAAGACCAGTTTGGCTGCTTCATCTTCGAATGCGGGCCGCTCGCTGAACCACGGCTCGACGCATTTGATCGCTGCAAGGAGGAGAGGAAGTCCCTGGAGATAGCCCGGGGCGACGATGATGGTCCTGCGGCTCGATCTCATGAGCCGCCATTCGTCGGAGATGTGGTTGAAGTACACCCTTCAGGAAAAGTGACGATCCGACCAAGGTCCTCAGACTTTCCGGAACCGCCGTCAGCGGGTTCGCTTCGTGTATCAGTCTTCGGTGATGCCAAGCGCCTCGACCGCCGCGAGCGAGCGCGGGACATGATTGCATCGAGTCGCTGTCCCATGCCGTGGCTCGGCATACTCCTGGAAGGAGGCAGATTCCATACACAGCCCCGCCCAAAGAAACAGCCACTCTCGCCAGCCTCGAAACTTGCGTTCCGAGGAACCCCCACTCCGGCGCAGGAACGTGCGCTCGATGTTGCGCTGAATACTCCGGACATCGCCATCATCCAAGGCCCGCCCGGCACTGGAAAGACTCGCGTTATTGCAGCGCTTCAACTCCGGCTCGCGGAACTCGGGGAAGGTGACCAAGGTCCATTCGGACAAACGCTGCTCACGAGCTTTCAACATGATGCTGTGGATAATGTTGCGGCAGCGAGCTTTGCCTTCGGGCTGCCAGCATTTCGAGTTGGCGCAAAGGCCGGCGCCGACCAATCGCATCCGTCGAACTACTGGAGAGCGAACCAGATCTCTAAACTGAAGGCGAGCACCGCAAACTGCAAGTCCACGCCCGTTCATGTCGCGCGTCGAAATGTGCGGCTGAAACTTCTCGCGAGTAAGGACGCGCCATCCACGCTCGCCAGCGAACTGAACCTCCTTCGCGAAGTCAGGGGCGAGTCCGAGGCCTGGATTGATCCCGAACTCTGCAGCGAGCTTGATGCTCTCATCGAGCGGCTGAACGCACCGGTCAGTGCCGCAGCGCACCCCCAGGAACAGGAACTTGCCCTTCGTAAGGTACGCGCACTTCCAACTACCACCGATTCCGCCCTCGACGGCGGTCCCAAGAGCGCGAAAAAGGCACTGCTCGCACTTGATGAACTTGGGCAGAACTTTCTCTCCGAGTTTGAGCGGACGCTGCTAGAGTCGATCTCGAGCTGGGATTCTGGCGGCGAGGTACCCGCGGCATCGATGCTTAAGGACCTGAAGGCCTCGCTGATCGAGCGTCTGAGTGTCCCCACGCAAATCGCGGCCGTACCACTCCATAACGAGGATGTCGAGCACATGCTGCTTAAGGTGCGCAATGCGCTGGACGCGGCTGTCCGAGCACTGCCGTTCGACGCGTCTGTCGCGGTTGAGGAACTGATCGAGGATCTCGAGTCGGATCCAGATTCAATCAATGCCGAGATTGCGCGCTATTCGTGCTCCTTGGCCGCGACCGTGCAGCATTCAGTTGCTGGACAGATGTCGGATATCAAGTTCCCGGATGGCGAGGCTGATCAAGGAGAATGGCCTCGGTTCCGAAGCGTCATCGTCGATGAAGCGGCTCGGTGCAACCCTCTCGATTTGATGATTCCCCTGAGCGTAGCCGAAAGACGGATCGTCCTCGTTGGGGATCATCGCCAGCTTCCTCATGTCCTTGACCCAGGCGTCGAGAGGGAACTCACGCAATCGGCGAGCGATGAAACCAAAGCCGCACTGGGCAAGAGCCTATTTGAGCGCCTCGTAGCGCACGCCCAGTCCCTTGAAAGCGACGATGGCATCAAGCGCTACGTTCGGCTTGACCAGCAGTACCGCATGCCGCCATCGCTCGGCACCTTCCTGTGCGATTCGTTCTACGCCCCCTACGGCGAGCACTTCGAGAGCGGCCGCAAGGAGACCGAACTTCAGCATGGGCTCGGCGGACGAGTGGAGGGAGTTCGCGGTGCATGGATCGATGTACCCTCTTCTGCTGGTGCAGAACGCGGCGGCAGGTCGAAGTCGAGGGGGGAAGAGGCCATTCGGATTGCGGAACAGGTGCAAGCCCTGCTCGGCAATCGACCAGATCTTTCCGTGGGCATTGTTACGTTCTATGCTGCACAGGTGCAAGCGATCTACGAAGCGCTTGAGCGGAGAGGCATCGTTGAACAGGTCCAGTCTGGCCGATGGGAGATCGCAAGCAACTGGCGCACCACGTCTGCAACGGAGGATCGTGAAGCCCGAGATCGACTTCGAGTCGGAACTGTCGACGCGTTTCAGGGAATGGAGTTCGACGTTGTGTTCCTGTCACTCGTACGCTCGAACTCACTCCAGGTGAGTGACAACCGAAGCCTGCTAAGAAAGTTTGGCTTTTTGCTCCTCGAAAATCGCGTCTGCGTAGCCATGAGCCGACAGGAGCGCCTGCTCATCGTTGTCGGTGACGCTTCGATGTTTATCCCGGACGGCCTTGCGGCACATCCAGGAGTCAGACAACTACGCAACTTCTACCTACAGTTCTGTGGAGGCCCGCATGGCGTCCGGCTTTAGGGACCTCGACCTCGTCGGGCGGTTTGCACGACTTCGATGGCCATCCGAAGTCAGTCAACCATACTGGCTCCTCTGGCCGGTGTGGTTTCGTCGGATAGCAACTCCGACCAGCCCAGCCGAGAAGCTCGGTCCATTCGAGCGAGCCGTGCTCAATTGCGCTCGCGCGGGAATCACCGACGCCCATCACATCGGCGATCTACTGCTGATCGACCGCCGATTGATCGACGTTATACAGGCTTCACTTCGCGATAACGGCGCACTTGCACCAAGCCTCGCTTTGACAGAAGACGGACTGGGTGCCCTCGACTCAGGAGCAATCAACTCTGCCCAAGTCAGGACCGTGTACTCGTTCACCTGCGCGCTGTCTGGCACCCTGCTGCCGCGATTTGCCGAGCAGCTTTACTTCGCGGATGTCAGGACAACGGACCGAAGGCTGCAGATCGCACACCAAAATGATGGGGACGAGCGATACTCCCCCTGCTTCAAGTTGCTTCCGGCTGACGAGTCCGAGCCGCCCGTCCCTCTTGCGGATGACGTGCTCCGTGCGGCCATTCGGCATGCTCAGGACCGCCGCGGCGCGAGCGCCGATGCCCAGCGCGGCGGGCGGAGCGAAGTACTGCCGCTCGCACCACAACTGAACCGTGTTCACATCATCGATCAGCGTGCACGTCCACTTTTCATCGCCACCATCGTGTACCGCGATCAAGATCCGCTTGCGGAACCTGGGAGCATAGTCGTTGCGGATCCATTCGGACTCGGCATAACGCGGCGACTCCGCGACGAATTGAATCGGCGTCGAGTACACGATCAGTCGACGCGTGACTGGATCGAGAAGATCACACGGCCGGCCTCTGGAGCCACTGAACTCATCGACGACCCGCGGCAGGATTGGGAACTCTGCGCGAGCGAAGCGAGTAGCCGCCTCAATCTGCCGAGTTCCCCGCTACCTGTTCTCGAGCAACTCACGGCCGTCGAACTTGCGCTGCTTCATGCAGGTAAGAGTGAGATCGCGGCCCCGCAGCGACGGCGCCTGCTCAAGCAGGCAGGCCAAGCGAGCCGAGATGCCCTTGAGGCCGGGTTCATGACCTTAGCTGATCGATTTCCCTTCGCCGCGATCCGACCGATCGTCGAACAACTGCATTATAGCGATGAGGGTCTGATCAAATCCATGCTCCGAGACGCCTGTCGAAATCTCGGATTCGCAGCCCACCTTCCGCACCGGTTTTTCCGTGTTCGAGTGAGGGATCTGCAGTCGGTAGTGCTCTACGGGCACTTCTCCAAACTCGCCGCAGTCGTTGCAACATCTCTGCTCATTGCCAAGCGCCATCCAACGCACCCACTCCGTAAGATCGCTCAGACGTGGCCCGATTTTCTCCTCGATACCGAGACCGCACTTGAGGTCACTGGCGAGGCGGCACATCATCAGCAGGGAAGCTCGCCAGATCATGCGGAAATCAACAAACTTCGTGATTTCACCTACGAATGCCTGCGCGCACTGCTCGCGCCGACGGGCCAAGACACAAATCGAACTGAGGAGAAGACGCTGTCATGAATAGAAAGAATCGGAACAAGGACAAGTGGCAGAAGCCAGGCGGACCACAAGGAGGCATGCAGCCGAGAAGCAAGCTTGCGGAGTCGGCGGAGACTCAGTTCAAGACTGCGCCGACAGAGAACACCGGGGCTGTGGAACCCGGGCAGGACAAACTTGATGATGCAAGCGAGATCCAACTGCTTGCACTCGCTCAGGAACTCACCGCCACCAAGAGGGATCACCCTATGGAAGCCCCTGAAGCGGCGGCATCGCCTGCTCCTGATCACACCTTGGTCCCCGAAACCGCACCAGCCAGCGTCTCGAAATCTGACTTGGTGACGGCGATTCGCGAGTTGCGGAAGGCAACGATTGTGGCGCAAGACGCGGCTCGGCAGCATGAGCTTGACAAGGCCGCGCTGATGGGCCAACTTAATGCGATTTCCGGGAAGGAGGCGGCGCTACTGAGTCGTGCGCAGGCCATTGAAACTGCCGAGAAGGCGACTGCGGATCGAAGCGCCGACGTGGAAAGACGACATCTGGAGCTCTTTAACCGCGAAGCGCAGGCCGAGGCAGGATTCCCTAACCGACTCGCGCAGTGGAGATCCGCCGAGGAGAGCAGAGGCGCCGTCCTGCGAAGCACGCTCGATGCAGAGCGTGACGCGCTCATAGCAGACCAAAACGCGCTTGATGAGGCGAACTCTTTGCTGAAATCAAGCAGGCGCGAATTGGCAACCGAGCGCGCAAATTTCGAAGCCGAAAGAGAACTCTTCGATGAGAAGCTTGCTCTCGCAAAGGAGCAGATTGAGGCACGCGCCGAGGCCCGCCACTCCACTTTGCATGAATCAATCTCGAACAAGGACGCTCGGATCAAGCGCCTTGGAGAACAGCTGAAGCGATCGCGTGATGAAGCTGATGACCTGAAGCGGTCCTTTGAGGACGCAGGAGGCCTCTCTATCGCCGACCTCACCAACCAAGTCAGGAAGCTCAGATCGGAGAATGAACGACTTGACCTCCAACTGGCACGCAATCCTGGACATGAGTCGATCGTGGAGTACAAGAAGGAGGCCGAGCGAGCGCAGGCACTCGATGCCGAGATTGTCCGCCTGCAGGGACAGTTGCACCAGAAGTCGAGCGCACTTGATCGCATGCGGATTCCTGTGGCGGAACTCGAGAACAGCCGCGTCCTCGTGCAGAACATGCAGCTTCAGTACAAGCAGTTGAAGGAGGCGAATGAGGTGCTGCAGACTGATGTCGAAAATAGGCTGACCGCCGCATCCGACAGACAGACATTCCCAGAGATGTCAAGGATGGACAAGGATCCATCCTTGCAGACCACCATCCAGACAGCCATCAGCGGCTCCGACCTGAAGTGGATCGTGGACTTCGCTCGGACGAGGATGGCGAATCGCCCAACCCCGCTTTACTACGACCTCGAGACAATTCGTTGCTTCCTTGGCGGGCTATCGATGAGTCGCCTTCACATCCTGCAGGGCATCAGCGGCACTGGTAAGACCAGTCTGCCGGTTGCCTTCGCCGATGCGCTGAGCGGTCGATCGGACAAGATCGCGGTGCAGGCTGGCTGGCGAGATCGCCAGGACCTGCTCGGTTACTACAACGCGTTCGACAAGCGCTATCACGAGACAGAGTTCATCAAGGCCCTCTATCGCGCGCAGTGCCCAGAGTGGAACGACCGACTTTGCTTGATCGTTCTTGACGAGATGAACCTCTCATACATCGAGCAATTCGGTGCAGACCTACTCGCCGAACTCGAAAGCCCCCACCCCGATGGCGCTCAACTCTCGCTGATGGAGTACGTACCGCCGCAACCCGCGTCGCTGCTCCGCGGCGGCAAGGCGATCGAGATCCCCGAGAACGTCTGGTTCATCGGCACCGCCAACCGAGACGAGACTACGAAGGACTTCGCAGACAAGTCGTACGACCGTGCCCACACCATGGAACTCCCGCGTCATCAGAACAGAGAAAAGCTCAAGAATCCGCCCAAAGCAGCGCCGATTTCGACTGACACCCTCGCTAATCTTTTCGATGCCGCGAAGACTAAACACAGAGCACCCGCCGACACCGCCGTTCGATTTGTGGATAGCCTCGGCGACATGCTCCGCGACGACTTCGACATTGGATGGGGCAATCGACTTGAGCGCCAGATTCGCGATTTCGTACCGGTCATCGTTGCAGCCGGCGGCCCGATCGCGGAGGCGGTAGATCACATCATTTCGACAAAGCTGCTTCGCAAACTCGAGCATCGACACAACGTGCGCGCAGCTGACCTCAAGCGACTGCGCAAAACCCTTGCCGAGAGGGCTTTGTCACAGGTGGGTGCCCCACTAGGCAAGTGTGATTCCAAACTGGCAGGACTCATTCGCGAGCGCTCTTCCGATGAGGGCGGAGCCTCGTAATGGCGATCGCGTGGATTGACCTGCTCACCGGAAAGCCCCCTACGACGGCTGCTCCGAGATTCAGTGGGCAATGGATCGTCGATCGGTCTTCGCAACGCCTCAGAATCAACGGCGTTGAGGGTAGGGCCGGAGATCGGCTCCTCGCGGGCAACCGCCAGCGCTGGACGGTCGATTTGGAAGGAGAGCCACCTGCCGCGGGCGAATTTCGAAGGCTGCGCCCCGTCGCAGAGGGGGATTTCGACGCACTTATCCGGATGGCAGAATCGCTGAGCGAACTTCCCACGCCCGATGCCACATGGTCGGATTGGGCTGCAGCGTCCCCGCTTGCTCCCAGGATCGAGGATGAGATTGGCATTCGCAGCTTCGACGAGTTCCTCGAGGAGCGGTTGCTGTTCCTTGAGGCGGTCTGTCGCTCGCCGCGCAACCATCTGCGCATCGAGTTGGATCTTCAGCCCGTAAGCCGTGCGCGGCGAATCGCCAAACAGGCCGTCGCCCGCCTTGCATCACATCGAGAGGATTGGGAGCGCCCGACAGTCCTCGGAGTTCGGCCGAAGCGGGTGCTCTGTCTGGTGCCTGACGAGGAAATCGATCTCTACGAAAATCGTCTTGCCGCTCGGCTTGTTGAACACCTTCGCAACTACCTTGCAGGTCGACTCTTCCGCCTCAACGGAGTACTTCGGATGATGGCGGAGTCGGATCACTCTGACCACACGAGCGGGGCATATTGGCGGCAACGAACACGCCTGTTTTCGATGTGGGGCGAAGCCTTCAAGGATGTGTCTGCCACTCGCATCGCAAGCGCAACACAGCGTCGCCTTGAGGCGCTGTATCTTCGGGTACTTGCGCTGCTCGACTCAGCCCTTTATCGGGGCGTGTCGCGATCTGCTCGGGCCACAGGGCTCCGCTTCACCAACATATTCCTAAACGACCCGAACTACCGGCAGGTCGCGGCGATCTGGCGCGAGTGGTCGAAGAAGGGACTCGAAAGAGAACTCAGTGAGCAGGAGAAGTACCTTCGAGGACAGCGCGCGTGCGGAGGCATGTCGTTGTTCGCTCGCGTACTTGTCGCTCGAGCACTGCGCCAACTCGAACTGAATCCAGCCCCGGCTTCAACCATGCCGCTCGCGGGGTCGAGCCAGATTGTGCAACTCGAAGGGAAGGGAGGGAAGGCGACCCTTACACTTGAACCGAGTGGCGCAATTCTGATCGGAACGCCCTCCACTACGCTCAGAATCGTGCCGCTCGTGACCACCAACGAGCTCGAAGGCGAGTCTGAAGAATCTTGGGCGACCGCCGACGGCATTGTCCCCGTCGACGGAGAGACATTGCTTGTCCTGCATCTCCCCGCGTCTGCCTCGAATGCGGATGCGATTAGAGAAAGTGGACCACATGGCCAGTTAACCTTGCTCCCGTACTGGAACCCGCGCGGGTTGGACGCTGCCCCGCCCGCTGCGCTACCCGTCTCGCCCTGGAGCATCTCGAGCGTGGAGCGCGTTGCTCGCTTCCTCCGATGGCATCTCTACGCAAGAGAGTTCGCTCAGTATCCGCCCTTGGTAAAACTTACGCATCAACTTCCTACACAGCAGCGTGGTTGGCTGAGACCTGCTGGTGTAAACCGATGGATGCTGCTGAGGCGCCCGTCGAGCAACGAGGAGAGTATCGAGATGATTGCAAGGAATTTGGCCGCAGACGAGTACCGACGCCTCGCCGCGCGCGGAGGCAGAGCTGCACAGAACGCCCGAACCGATGCAGACTCGGTATCAGAGGAGGCCCGGCTCGCGTTCCTCAGTGCGATCAGCGCGCTAGAGAGGCTTGAGCGTTGCCCGATATGCCGTGAGATCGGCGGGGGCATGGCAGCGATTGGCAATGACGGTCGGTCATTCCGTGTGATCTGCCAAAAATCCAGTTGCGAGGCGAGTTGGGGCTGTTACGCGTGCGGAGGTAAAAAACTTGACGGGGGGGCCTGTGGCGTCCAAGTCCCCTTCATCGCGGTCCAAGGCTTTGAGGACTGGATTAAGTCTGACGCGTGCCTCTCGGCAAACTGGGCTGAGGCGCGCTTTGGCGCCGACGTTCTATCGATACCTCAGCGCGATCATTCAGGCAAACCGCGATGGCTCTGTGCAGGTTGCCTAAGCGCAGTGTGACCGTAGCTGGAACAGACAGCAAGGCCCGATCGACTTGAAGATCGACGGCGCGCCCCGAGCGTCGGGCGAAGAATACGGACCTTCGAAGGCAATCGTGTGAAGCATATCGGTTTCCATGAATTCGTCTCTCGCGCCTCGCGCCCCTCACCAAACGCCTACCACCCTCAGCCTCCCCTCCGCCGCGCCATCTCCACCTGATACCTCGCCGCATTCCGCCCCCTCACGCGCGCGATGTCGCTCCCGCCCACCCGCGCAACCTCCCGCAGCATGCCCATCACATCCGCACGCCTCGTCCTTCACGCCCCCCTCCCCACGCGCTCTACTTGCCCAACTTCGCTGGCGCCTTCTCCAACGCCTGCTCCCCCACCTCAGCCTTCCGCTCATCCCAACGCGAGAAACAACCATCGCCCTCTGGGACATGCACCAGCGACTCAAGCGCCCGCGCGCGCTCGTTACACATGCGCGCCATGTCGGTCGCCACGCACATCGGATAGATGGTTCCGAAGTCCTCCGCGTTCGGCGGCCAACGCAGCTCCACCTCGGCGTCGAAGTACGCCTTCCACGCGCGTTGCGAACGATCCACGAGCGCGAGCACAGTTGCCCCCTGCGCGCCCAGCGTCGATGCGTGATCGCGGACTTCCTTCAGCGCGCGCTCCATGCGCGCGCGGGCATCCGATTCATCCGCGGAGGCGGCGGCGTTCATGGCGCGCTGCGTGGTCGCGGCTTGCCAGCGGCGTTGGGAGTCGGACTGGGGTTGGATGGGCGGAGTCGCGCTTTGCGCAATCGCCTTCGTTGCATCGCGTGGAAGCGCCGGCCATGCCGCGCACATGCCTACCGCGAACACGGCTGCGACGATCGAGGTGATGGCGAATGTGGAGCGCATAGAAGATCCTCAGATTTGATTAAACAAGCGTGCGAAGATCGGCTCGCGTGACGACGCGGCTGCACAGAGCGAGAACGACGAGGATTGGCGAGGAGCGTTGGTCGAGGAGCGATCAGTGCAGCAACTACCGCGCGCCCCACAACACCACATCCAAATGCACCCGCGCGAGCCCCTTCTCCTCCGCAAGCTCACTCGCAAAGGCCTGGTACGTATCCGAGTCTTCGCGCGTCAGCCCCTTGATCGTGCGCCAGCGCGGGAGCCGCCGCAGCTG
>Ga0114966_10001366_pt1 | contig 22652 bp, 13 predicted proteins | sample M_130207_XF_Meta_FD_87029 | JGI IMG/M metagenome (GOLD analysis project Ga0114966, IMG submission 87029) | Freshwater microbial communities from Lake Montjoie, Canada to study carbon cycling - M_130207_XF_MetaG | ecosystem: Environmental > Aquatic > Freshwater > Lake | place: Lake Montjoie... | reverse complement strand
GGAACCAACAACAAAATCAAACTCCTCCAACGACAAGCCTACGGCTATCGTGATCTCCCCTTCTTCAAACTCAAACTACTCGCCCTACATCACACTCAGCACGCATTAGTCGGATGAACCGAACTGATCGGCTCACACTCACTCGGACACGAATATTTTGAATGACACGTCGCCTCGACGAACTGCACCACTCGGCTAGGCAGACTCGCACACAACCGCACTCACGTCTCTCTCTCTCTCTCTCGAACTCACCATGCACTTTGCACCAAGGAACCTGCTCATGAAGACGTTCGCAATTGCCCTGTTAAATGACGAAGCTGGCTTTATCGTTTCGGCCGAACTGGTCCTGATCTCGTCGGTGTGCGTACTGGCGATGGTGGTCGGTCTGTCCGAAGTGGCCAATGGCATCAACCAAGAACTCGAAGACATCGGCTCCGCGTTCGGCTCGATCAACCAGAGCTACCGGTACGCTGGCCTGTCCGGCCACGGTGGTTCCTCGGGCGGCGGCGGCTTCCAAGATGGAGCGGACTTCTGCGACGGAGCGAATGACGTTGTTGGAAATGATCCGACGGGTGAAGGCCAAGACTACAAGTAAGCTCGGCGACATTTGAATTCCGCGTCTCACGACGCCTCGAATTGATGCGACTCCTTTCTGGCCCACAGCCCTCACATGCGAACAATCGCGGTGGGGGCTGTGTGTTTTCTTTGGAGTGGCGAGGGAATGAGGCGTGTGCAGAGGGCCATTCAAAACCTGTTGTTGCCTCGAAAAACTAGCCCGACGCGCCAGCGAGGGCTTCAGCATCATCGAATGCCCAGCCCTCGCTGGCGCGTCGGGCTAGTTTTGAAATGCCCTCTTGTTCGATTCACGCGAGGTTGTCGCGGACGAAGTCTGCCAGCGGAGTGCGCAGCAATTCGATTTGCGCCGACAATTGAGCCAGCATCGGCAATGCTTCCGCGAAGGCGTGTTGACTGCCGCACTGTTCCAGTTGCCACGCGAATTCGGAGGTGGCGACGGCCCCGATGGCGAGCAGTTCTCCCTTCAGTGAATGCGACAGCCGTTGCACGACATCCGGCCGACTGAGGCGAATGGCTTCGCCAAGCCCCGTGAGCGTGGTCGTGGTCGACGACAGAAACAGTTGCGCGACTTCGGCGAGGAGCGACCGGTCGTCATCCACTCCCTCGAGTGCAGCCTTCCAGTCGATCAGCGCGACGGGCAGAGACTCGATTGGCGTGGCGACTGAGCTGGAAGAGACTGCGGTCGGTTCTGATTTGCACGACGGACCGAACAGCGAGAGCAGTTTCTCGGCGAGCAGCTTCGCGCGGATCGGCTTGGGCAGATAATCGTCCATGCCCGCTTCGAGGCATCGTTCGCGATCGCCCTTCATCGCGTGAGCGGTCATGGCGACGATGAGCGTGTGTCCGCCCTGTCGTGCTTCCCTGTCGCGGATGGCTTGCGTGGCCTGCAAGCCATCCAGCTCCGGCATCTGTACGTCCATCAGAATCACGTCGAACGGTTGCATCTGCCATTCGGCGATAGCGAGCCGTCCGTTGCCCGCCACCGTGACGCGGTGCCCTTGCTTCGTGAGCACGCCGACGGCCAGCTTTTGGTTGGCCGCGTTGTCTTCGGCCAGCAGCACATTCAGCGGACGGACGGCAAGAGCCGATCGTTCTTCATCCGTTGGCCGCGGCGGCGAATCGAGTGCGGCGACACCCAACGTGGTCACGATCGCATCGAACAGCTCGGACTGCTTGATCGGCTTCATCAGGCGGGCGGCGATGTTCAGTTCATCGCGTCGAGCCGCATCACCCTCGCGCCCGCTCGACGTGAGCATGATGATCTGCGTTTTGTCGAACTGGCTCTCGGCGCGAATCCACTCGGCCAGCATGAATCCGCTCACCTCGGGCATGTTCACGTCGGACAGGATCAACCCGATGGAATTTCCTAGTGCAGAACTCTCGCGCAGCAGTCGCAGCGCGTCGTGAGCGTTTGAGGCCAGTACGGGACGCATTCCCCAGTTGCAGACCATTTCACCAAGGATGCGTCGGTTGGTGGCATTGTCATCGACGATCAGCACGTTGGTCTCGGCGACGACATCCGTGCGACGCTCGACGCGCTGCGTGGCCTCATCGGGCACGGACATTTGTGCGGTGAAGTGAAACGTGCTGCCGCGCCCGACTTCGCTCTCCAGCCAGATGCGCCCGTGCATCAGCTCAACCAGCCGCGAGCTGATCGCCAACCCGAGTCCCGTGCCGCCGTAGGTGCGAGTCGTCGAGGAATCGGCTTGCTGGAACTCTTCAAAGACGAGGCCCTGCTTGTCGGCAGGAATGCCGATCCCCGTGTCAGTCACGGAGAACCGCAACAGGGCTTCGGTCTCGGTCCGCGACTCACAGCGGACGGTCAGTACGACTTCGCCATGCGGCGTGAATTTGATCGCGTTTCCAACGAGGTTGATGACGATTTGCCGCAACCGCGCGTAGTCTCCCTCCAGCAAGAACGGGACGTTGCCGTCGATTTCAAAGGCCAGTTCGAGTCCCTGGCGTGAGGCCCGCACGGCCAGCGACTTCATCGTGTCGCCCAGTGTCTCGCGCACGTCGAAAATAGCGGGATCAAGTTCAAACTTGCCCGCTTCGATTTTCGAGAAGTCGAGGACATCGTTGATGAGCGTGAGCAAGGCGTCGCCCGACTCTTGGACAATCGAGAGATATTCTCGCTGGTTGTTCGTCAGCTCGGTATCGAGAACCAGTTCGGTCATACCGATGACCGCGTTCATTGGCGTGCGAATCTCGTGACTCATGTTGGCGAGGAAGTCGCTCTTGGCTTTGCTTGCCGCATCCGAAGCTTCTTTGGCTTTGCGCAGTTCCTGCTCGGCCCGCTGCTGAGCCGTCACGTCCCAGAACATGCCCTGAATACCGATCACATGTCCGTCGGCCGCGCGAACCGGACCTTTGAACGTCTGGATGTAGAACCGTTGGCCGTCGGCGTGAATCATCTCTTCGATCGCTTCGATCGTGACCCCGGCCTGGAGAATGCGTTGATCGTCACTGCGGTACTTTGCGGCAAGATCTTGGGGAAACAAATCGAAGTCGGTTTTGCCGCGAAACGATTCGAGCGGATCACTGAGCGCTTCACAGAACCGCTTGTTGCCGAAGACGAAGCGAAATCCGGAGTCCTTCCGGAAGATGCTCAGCGGCAGGCCTTCGACCAGCGACTGGTAGTGAGCATCCGATTCGCGCAATGCTTTCCGCGCGGCGACATCTTCCGTCACATCCCAGAACAAAACTTGCACACCGACGATTCGTCCCTCCTCATTTCGGATGGGCGACTTGACCCGGTTGATGACTCGTCGGGTGCCGTTCAGTCCCGCCAACTCCTCGATGTCATGTAATACTTCGCCGCGTTCCATCACGCGCCGGTCATCGGCGGCGTACTTGCGAGCCAGCGCTGCTGGAAAGAGATCGAAGTCGGATTTTCCTAACACGGTGTCCGCCGTGACTCCGTGCTGTTCGCAATAGTGGCGGTTCACAAACGTGCGACGGCCCTGAGCGTCCTTGCGAATCAGGCTGAGCGGCATCTGGTCGGTGAGCGACCGATGTTCGGCCAAGGCGTCGGCCATCTCTTTGGCGGAATTGCGTTGGGCGGTCACGTCGGTCGCAACGAGCAATGCGAACGGCTCACGATCACCACCGAGACGGATCGCCCTGAGACGAGCTTCCAACCAGCAAACGGCTCCGCTCGGCTGCTCGATCCGAAACGCGGACTCCGACCAAATATCGGGAGCCAACTTCGTCAACTGAATGCTCAATGCCGCTCGATCTTCCGAGTGAACCGCATCAATCCACGATGCTCCACTCGAACCGAACTCGTCCCTCGAACGGCCAAATGCGGTCTCGGCGCTGCGGTTCCAATCACTCACACGGCGACCGTCCAGCGCGAGGCACGCCACCAATTCGCTCGTTGCGTCCAGCAACAACGGCAATGCCGCTGAAAGAGGACGCGAAGGACTCGACTCGCTGGAACTGTGCATGCGCGAACGCCGTTCTATGTCTGAAACAAGCGATCTTATCTTTTGAAGAATTACTGCCTGACAGAACACGCCCGATGATTGATATCGGGGACCGCATCTACTCAGCCTCCTAGGCTGACCGGCAAGACTTGTCTTCCCCACATCAACCCGAAGTGTGAACGAGGGCGAAGTCGATCGACGACCTCGTTCACACTTCGGGTTGGTGTGTTCGGGTAAATCATTTCTTGCCGGTCGCCTTACTGCTCGATCGAAACGAACCGCACACAGACCGGGCTACCAACTTCGATCTTCGTTCCGACGGCCGTCAATTGGCCGGTCGCTCCGTCGATGCGGAACGTGAAGACATCGTTCGTGTCTTGGTTGGCTGCCAGCAGGAATTGCCCTGTCGGATCAATGTTAAAGTTGCGGGGCGTCTTGCCGCCCGTCGGACAATGCCCGGCAGCGGTCAACTTTCCGGAAGCTTCGTCGAACGAAAAGATCGCGATGCTGTCGTGGCCGCGATTCGAGACGTAGACAAACTTCCCCGCAGGATGCACGACCGTCTCGGCGGTCGAGTTTCCCTTCACGGGTTCAGGCAACGTTGAGAGCGTGTGGACTTCCGTCAGCGAGCCTTTGCCGCCGTCATAACGAAACGCCGTGACGGCCGATGTCATCTCGTTGTTGACGAACGCGAAGCGCCCCGACGGATGAAAGGCAAAGTGGCGTGGACCGCTGCCGGGGGAAACGACTCCCGCCGGAGGATCGTTGGCCACGAGCGACCCTTTGTTCGGATCGAACTTGTAGATCAGCACTTTGTCGAGGCCCAGATCGGCCGCGAACGCGAAGCGGTTGGCCGCATCGAGGTTGATCGAATGGGCGTGCGGCTTCTCCTGTCGCCCCTTGTCGATGCTCGCCCCGACATGCTGGATCGAAGCACTCGCCGCCAACAGCTTGCCCGTCGCGTCAATCGGCAGCGACGCCACACTGCCTCCGCCATAGTTCGCGACCAGCACGTTCTTGCCCGCCGCATCAACCACTAAATGGCACGGCCCGGCTCCCTCGGACGACTGCTGGTTCAGCAGCGTCAACTTGCCGGAAGCGGCATCGATCGCGAAGGCACTGACGCCACCGAGCGGCTTCCCCTGAAAGTCCGAAATCTCACTGACCGCATACAAAAACTTGCGGCTCGGATGAATTCCGACGAACGACGGACTCTTGATCTCAGCCGACAACTGCGGTGGCGAGAGCTGTCCCGAGGCGAGGTCGAGCGTCGAGTGATAGATCCCCTTGCTCAGTGGACCGGTGTACGTTCCGAAGTAGACTCGGAACGACTTCGGAGCGACCGGATCGGCTGCCGAGCAGTCAGAAACAAAGGCCAGTCCCGCAGCAACCAACGCCATCCAAACCACAACGCGAACACGCATGAGGCACCCGATTCACAAGGAGACGCAACAGAGAGATTGTCCACGCGGCCGAAGCGGCCGATACCAACCCGAAGCGTAAGCGAGGAACTGAGTTGACTCCTCGCTCACGCTTCAGGTTGGTGTGCCTCTGGCACCAGGAGCCCAGACGATAGGCCGACGATTCGCACGCGCCAAGCAACCGGGTGAGCGGGTTCTGCACCCCGCATTTTGATCGCCGCGTAGTTTCCTCCATAAACATCACGAGCCGAACGCAAGCGTTCGGCTCGTGGTGTTCACTCCCGGCAGACCGACGAAAAACTACTGGCGTTTGAAGCTGTAATCCTCATTGGCTCGATCGAAATCGAAGGCCGTCAGATTGGCGCGGAACTTCACGTCCGCATACGTGTACTGTTCGATGAGGGTCGCGGTGTCGAGTTCTTCACCGACAGCGGTCACGGCATCCGTCGGCCACGCGAAGTTCTTGATGAACAGTGGCACGTTCCATTCCTTGTCGATCATGACGACCGACTTGCGGTACTCGGGTGACGATTTGGCGTCGCGAAACTCGGTGACGAAGCACAGACAATCGCGTCCCGCGATCAACTGGTTGTCGGCTTGGTCGCACTTCACGATGGCCTGCCGTTCGAGATCACGTTGATGGCTGCTGAGAATCGTCTTGGCCAAGTTGGCCAACCCAATCTGAGTGATCGGATGACGCGATTCCGCCTTCGCCAACGAACTGTCCGGTTCCATCGAGATCGGTGGGAGCCGGGCTTTCCAACCGCCCGGATGGATGAGCAGTTTGCCGTCGTTGAGTTCCTCGCCATAGATGACCTCGCGCCCGGTGTCGAAGTCCTGCCATTTCATATAGACGCTGAAGGGTTTGTGAGACAGCTTCATCGAAGTCGTTTGTTCTTCGAGTAACACCCCGTCCACGACTTCCTGCCTGCTGAATTGCGCCGTGTAGTCTGGAGTTGTCGCGAGGAACGCAATCCCCTTGTTGAGGTGATCCATCTTCCGTTGCAGCGTCTTCTGGACGAGTTGTTCTGGTGTCAGTTGCTCGTCTGCCGCTGCGGGGGCGACATTGCGGATCGCGATCACAACCGGGGCTGCTTTGGCCGCACGGAAGGAATCGGCTCCAGCCGGTCGAGGTGGACTTTCCAGTTGGAGAAACAGAAGTGCTGTCACCGCAATGGCGACCGCCGAACTGTTGGCTTGCTGTTCGGGATTGAGCGCCGCCAGACGACGGTACAAGAACTTCATGCGGCGCTCTCCTGCGATGCTGCGATGCTGCGAGACTTGGTTGAGGATGACTGAGACTGGCTTCGTGTCGGCAAGAATGGCCGACATTCAGGGGGCGGATGAGAGGGAGAGTGAACTCGTCACCCCTGTTCTGCACCGCGCCAGACATCAAGGAAGAGCATCGACGACAGTTCGCATCACCGGTGAAAAGTAATTCACAGGTCGTCGCGACAGGCACGCCGGTTGAGTCTGCGCACGTCAACGTTCACGGAGCAATCCGTTCGGCTTGACTGACCGGAAGAGGTTGCCACCACCACCCCGCCGCGTGAGCAAGGTCTCGGCTTTGCGTGGCCGTAACTTCGCGACAACCCAATCCCGGCCACCCACCATCAACCCCACAACCAAGACCTGACCGGGCACTAGCCGGAAAAAACGACGACCGTTAAAGTACGCGCCGCGTCGTTCGACGCCTCTTTCCGCGAAGGAATCACTTCGCCGAGAGTGTTCCTGTCACGCGGTGTCATCTTGACGGATTGTTCGTGACACTGTGGTTCCACCTGCGGCGAATCATTTTGGAAGAGGAGCGTCTCATGCAACCGAGAACAAACGAACGACGACTAGCTTGGATGGCGATGGGGTTGATGGCCGGACTGTGCCTCGCCTACATCTGGCCGCACGAAATGGCTCACGCCGTCGCTGCGGATCGCGATGACCGATTCGCCATGTGTACGGTCGATGTCGGGTTTGGCAACGCTGAGGCGATTTTCGTTTTGGACTTCCTGACGGGTCGGTTGCAAGGCGCGATGCTCAATCAACAGTCCGCCACGTTTACGAATTTCTGGGCCAGGAACATCGCCGCCGACTTTCAGGTCCAGGCCGATGCGGCCGCCAAAGCGAAGTATGTCTTTGTCCCCGGTCGCGCAGACCTGAATAACAAGGGTGGAGCAACCACCGCATCCGGAGTGCTGTACATCGGCGAACTGACTTCCGGCAAAGTCGGGTGCTACCGCTTCTCGTTCAAGACCACGACAAAGGTGATGCCGATCCAGACGCTGGAACCCTTTGCCTACTTCCCATTCCGCGAAGAGACCCGCGAGTAGCCGCGCGATCCGCAAACAACCCTCCCGCCTGAACTCACAACAGCCCGACGGTACTTCTGACCGCCGGGCTGTTGCGTTGACTGGGCCGTCGAAAAGACGTGAGTGAAATAGGACTGTGAAATGGCCGAAGAATGGTTTGACGTGGTCGATGAACAGGACCAGGTCTTACGGCAGGCTCCGCGATCCGTGGTTCATGCCAATCACTGGCTGCATCGTGCGGCGCACATCTTCGTCTTCAACACGCGCGGCGAGTTGCTCGTTCATCGTCGGTCGGCCACGAAGGACGAGTGTCCCAACGTCTGCACTTCGTCAGCGTCAGGCCATCTCGCGGCGGGCGAAGACTACGCGACGGCCGCCGTGCGCGAATTGGAGGAAGAACTTGGACTGATCTCGCCGCTGGAGTTCCTCGGCATCATCGCGGCCGACGGAGCGAACACGTCGTTTGAGTTCAGCGGCCTGTTTCGCACGACGACCGATCAGCCCCCCGTCTTCGATCCCGGCGAGATCGCTTCTGGTGAATTTCTGCCGCTCGCCGAAATCGCCTCCCGCTTGGAGCACGATCCGACCGACTTCACGCCGTGCTTTCGCGTTCTCTTCCATTGGTACCGCGACCAGTTTTGTGTGGCAGGCTTGTAGCGGTGGGTTGGTGTCGGTGATCACTCACCCAACTGCTTCACCAACTCATGCACCGCATCGACGATGATCTCTTCGACGTTGGCGGCGAAGGGGCCGGGGAGCCGCGTGTACTTCATCGAGCCTCCCGCTTCATACCCGCCCTCTTCCAGAACACGGCGCGAGGGGACATAACCGAACACGTCGTTCGAGTATCCCGCGACCCACAGCGGCCCGTCGTTCAGCTCCTGTTTCAGTCGCAGTGAGAAATCGACGACCGTTTCACCCGCCAGTGCGATCAGCGTGAGATCGTTTCCGAATCGAATCGCCTGCACCGGGTACGTGTACGTTTTCTGAATCTTTCCTGTCTTGGCGAGGTCTTCGAGCAGCAGCGCGGCTTTGCGTTGGTCGAGCTTGTCGGACGTGGCTTGCAACGCGATCAGCGCTTCACGATTGAGCGGCGAGGCGAACTCCAACTCGACCTCACGCAGTCCCACTTTCAACGGACCTCGCACCGGTTTCGCGGTCGGCAAGAGCGCCGCTTCGACCGCCGTCGCGAGCGTTCTGCCATGTTGACGAGCCAACTCCACCGTGCCGCGCGGGTACGGATTCTGATCGCCGCCGCAGCCCATCACGAACAAAGCCTTCGCGTCCGGATGAGCCTCTTCAATGAACTCCTGCGCGAACCCGGCATAGTCGCCACAGAAGTCGAACAGACCGAGCGTCGTGTTGTGACAGGCATAGCCGAACATGATCGCCCGCAGCTTGCCCTCGGGCGATTCGACGCGCAGCACGGGAACAGCGTGATCGACCGGCCCTTCGGGATACGGGCTGTTCTGCACGCCCTTGTCGGTTGGCATTCGGCGGTTCATCGCGAAGCCCGCTCGCGCATGGCTGTAACTCAACCGAGCCGGTGCCAAGTCGGCGAGTGCCGCGCCAATCAGATCGACCAGCTTGTCTTGCAGTCCGGCATTGTAAACCTCGACTTTCTGAGCCTCATCCGGCGCGAGGTCATACATCACCGAGCCACCCGACCGAACGACCGGGCCGCTGTGCGTGTGCGACGCATTGAACATCACCGCCGCCGCCGATAACCCATGTTTCTCTGTAACACGCTCGATGATCGCGTCTCGCATTCCGCGCGGGATGCCGATCAGATCGAGCGTCACGATGACGAGCTTCGTTCCGCGTTCGTCCTCCACTGCGAGTCCCTTCGCGGACAGCCGATTCGTGATTCCTTCGGAAGGCTTCCTGCGCGACGCGTACCCCGCCATCCACATCGGCTCAGTGGGAGTCACATCGACCGTCGCAACGCCCGCCTTCCAAGTCGGCATCTCGCCCGGATCTGCGGCACGCACCGACGGAATTATGATCGGTGACAGCAAGCTCAGGCAGACGATGACAAACGAGGACGAATGACTCATGAAACAGTTCTCCAATGAAAGTCGGTAGGGGGCGTTCATCTCTCAATCAAGGGGTTCCCGTGCCTTTGCCGTGATTCACCCCGAAGCCTTGATGCGACCAGCGTGTTTGGGCCGACTCGCTCACGAAGACGCAGCGGACTTCTGCTTGGTGTTGGCTTTCTTGTTGCCGTTGTTCTTTTGTTGTCCGCCACTTTGAGCATTCGGCTGCGGGTAAGGGATGACGCGGGCGCGCTGCGCCCAAGCATCCCATTGGGTGGCGAGTTCTTTCGCGTGGTCGGGATATTCTGCGGCGAGATTGTGTTGTTCAGTGCGGTCTGACTTGAGGTTGTACAACTCCCACGGGCCACCACGACCGAGTCGCACAAGCTTCCAGTCTCCGACACGGACGGCCGCGTTCCCTTCGTGTTCCCAAAAGAGGGCCTCGCGTTGGATCGGCTGTCCGGTGAAGGCGGGAACGAGACTGCGGCCTTCCAAGGGTTGAATCGGTTGCCCGTGGAACTCGGTCGGATACTTCGCTCCGCCGACGTCGACACAGGTGGCCATGATGTCGATGAGATGTCCCGGTTCGTGTGTGAGTCTCCCCTGCCCTGCTTCCTTTGCCAGTGTCGCGGGCCAGTGAGCGATGAGCGGCGTGGAGATTCCGCCCTCGTGGTTGAAATGCTTGTACCGGCGGAACGGAGTGTTCTGGAGGTGTGCCCAGGACTCGCCACAGAACCAGTCGGAGTCGGCTTGAGTCGGGTTGCCCTTCGTGCGACCACCGGGACCGGACTCCGCGTTGCCGCCGTTGTCGCTCATGAACAGGATGAGCGTGTTGTCGAAGACGCCGCGTTGTTTGAGGCCGTTCACCAAGTCGCCAATCGCGGCGTCCATGCGATGCACGCACGCGGCATAGGTCGCCATGAGATGGTCGAACCGGTCCTGCTCTTCCGACGCGACATCCTTCCACGCGCTGACTTCAGCCGGACGCGGAGCGACCTGCCACGACTTGTCGATGATGCCGAGTTCGATCTGGCGAGCATGACGTTGCTCTCTCAAGGCGTCCCAACCCGACTTGTACTTCCCGCGAAACCGGGCGATCGCGTCGGCCGGAGCCTGCAACGGAAAGTGCGGCGCGTTGTGGGCGAGATACAGGAAGAACGGTTGCTTTGCCTCACGAGCCTCGTCAATGAACTTCAGCCCGAACGTCGTCCAGAGGTCGGTCGAATACCAGTCCTTCGGCAACCGAACATCGTCAGACGGCAGGGCCTCACCGTTCAGGAACAATTTGGCTCTCGGATCACTTCCAAAATAGAAGCCGCCTGCCGCCGCGTTGAGGCTCCGTTCAAAGCCGCGTCCCCATGGAGTGACTCCATGATTCTGACCGACGTGCCACTTACCCGTCATCGCAGTGAAGTAGCCCGCTGGTTTGAGGACTTCCGCAAATGTGAGGCACTGGTCGTTGAGCCGCCCGCGATAGCCCGGCTGTTGCTTGTCCTCAACCATGTGCCCGACGCCGGTCTGGTGCGAGTACAGCCCGGTAAGCAACGCCGCCCGCGTCGGGCAACAGCGCGCCGTGTTATAGAACTGAGTGAACCTCAACCCGCCCGCCGCGAGTCCATCCAAGTTCGGCGTCGGAATCTCCGACCCATAACAACCGAGGTCCGAGAACCCCATGTCGTCAACCAAGATGACCACAATGTTCGGCTTGGCCGCGTCAGCCGCCTGCAATGAACCACCCACCGCAATGAACATCGCCAACAGACAACACGCCCACTTCATCTGAGAATCCTTGTGATGGCGTTCGGTACGAAACTGAGAAACTGCCTCGTTTCACCGCGTGGGAAACACCGGCGGCTACTTCAGCAGGACCAATGCTTTTTTTCCGTTTGAGGTGCCACAGTCACGGAGCTTCGATGTGCAGTGCCGTCGCCTTTTTCTACGTAGGGTGTCGTCGAGTCTTCGAGACGCACCAAAACAAAGCGAGAAAAGTGCGTCTCGAAGACTCGACGGCACCCTACAACTTGCCCCGCTCCAACAAGGCGATGGCCCTGTTACTTCAGCGTCTCCATGTAGGCGATGAGATCGCGGAATTCGGTCGGTGTGAGTTGCTCGTGCAGCTTCTCGGGCATCGTCGAGGTCTTCAGCGGTTGTCGCGTTTCGATGTCGTTGAACGGGACGAAGAAGACCTTGCCCGTGTTGTCACCGAGACGCAGGTCTCCGTTCACTTCCTCACCGAGCAACATCCCCGTCAGAACTTTGCCCGCTTTCGTCTCGATGGCCCACGTCGTGAACTGCGGCGAGATTTCCTTGCTCGGTTCAAGAATCGACTCGGCCAGTTTCTGACGGTCCATCGTCCGGGCGATGACGGTCAGATCGGGCCCGACCTGACCACCACGGCCTCCCACCGTGTGGCACTTGAAGCAGCCCGCGCTGTTCGTGTGAAAGAAGACGCGGCGACCGGCAGCGGCCGAAGGTTGATCGTCGAGTGTTGAAGGTTGAGGGACAGCGGGATCAGGAACGGAAGTTGGCGAGACTGTCGGCTTCTCAGTGAACCGCTGGCCGAGCGCGAACGCGACCCCTTCGCGAAGTCTTGGGCGTAAGCCCTCTTCTGTCTTTCCGAGCGGGCGACGTGAGTCCCCCGGTTCTTCGATCTTCAATTCCGTCGCGAGCTGCTTCAGCGCCGCAACGACCTGCGCATCGCTCCCCGGTTGATCCGGCTTCGCCATCGTGGCACCGCGCAGCGACCGCAAAGCCTCGACCGCCAGCGAATCATCCTTGCCGCTCAGCAGTTTCACCAGCAAATCTCGCGTCGTGTCGTTCAGCTTCGCGTGATGATCGACTCCCGCCAGCCCGGCCACGGCGTCGGCTCGCAGGTTCACATCGAGCGACTCATCCGCCGCGATCCCTCGTAACAAAAAATCGCGTTCGGGAATCGGCGAGTGACCCAGCGTCCGCACGGCTTCGCGCCGCAATTCCTCTCTTCCGAGCGCGGGACGTGAGTCCCCCGGCTCTTCGCCTTGCATCAACAACTCACCAAGCAGCTTCCCATCGAGTTCCTTCAGCGTGGGAGGGAGTATCCGCAGCGCGATGGCTCGCAGCGACGCCGACCTGTTCGCGTCTCGGACGATAGGCAAAACATGCTGCACCGGCGGAGCCTTCTCGAACTCAGCGGGCGGAACGCCATCGAGCATCGACAGCGACGCGAGACACGCCATGAACAGCTCGCCCGTCATCGGCTCGGACGCCAGCACCTTCTCAACCTCGGGCCGAAGCTCTTTGAGGTTCTCTTCAGCGACCCATTGGACGGCCAAACGTCTCACCATTGGATCTGGGTGAGCTACACCCAATTTGGCGAGCGGCTTGTCTTGCGGATAGTTACGTCGCGCGGACAAAAGACAGAGGTGGTTTTTGAATTGCGTTACATCTGCCTGCTTTTCGTTGAAGGCTCCTTTGGCCAATTGGTTCTCAATCATTTGGCGAAAGTTTACTAGCATTACGACAGTATTGAGAGATTCTGCGAGCACGAATGCGTCGGGCGATTTCGTGGGCAGCAATCGGCCCGTATGGGTGAATGCACCTGAGTCGATCCAGATGAGTTCGGTCGATGTGCGAGTCGATATCGTTGGATCGTCGGTAAGGTCGCTCAGGAACTCTTTCCCCCCTTTTACAGACGCCATTTGTCTCGCAGCAGTACGACGCACAACCAGTGACGGTGACTTCACCAACTCTTTCAATTTTGGAAGCGATGTTTCGTTGCGAATGGTCGCAACATCAACCACGGAGCGTTTCGCCTCCTCCTTCGCTGACACCCGCCAGACTCGGCCCTTGCCGTGCAGTTTGTAGTCCTTCAGAACCCAGTCGGTGACGTACAGCGAGCCGTCCGGGGCGAGGGCGAGGCCGACGGGGCGGAAGTTTTCGCCGCCCTTGATGACCGGTTGAGGCAGCGACTCGAACGACGCGCCGCGCGGCTTGAGCACGAACTTGTCGATCCGGTGATCGCCCCAACTGCCGACCAGCAATGTGCCGAGATAGTCTTCAGGGAAGCCGTCCGATTCGTAGCAGACGATCCCCGACGGGGCCTCGCCCGTGCCCGAGACCATCGGCAGCGTGCCGGGAATCTCGCCGTTCCAGCTTGTGAACGGATGCGTCCCCTTGCGGCCGTTGCGGAACTTATAGCCGTAATCGCCGCCGGGAATGATGTGCAGCAATCGGCACGGCGGACGGCTGTCGGGATCGTTGTCGAGCGTGAACAGCCGGCCAAACGCATCGAAACAACTGGCGTGTGGATTCCAGAAACCGGTCGCCCAACGTTCGAGCTTCGACCCGTCGGGCTTACAGCGGTAGATGTTGCCTCCCTCGCCACCACCCGACAGCGTGGTGCCGTCGCTGCCGATGATCTTGTAGTCCGCGCCCAGGTTCTCACCGAACCCGAAGAACATGTTGCCCAGAGCATCAAACGCAAACCCCGCCAGCCCATTGTGCGGATAGTTTCCCTTCGTCTCCAGATGCACGAGTTGCTTCGTCTCATCGCACTTCAGATCGCCATCGGTATCGGTGCAGAGGAGAATCTCGCGACGCGTGGCGATGAAGACGGTTGATGGTCGAGGGTTGAGGGTTGAGGGTGAAGAGGGAGGAGAAGATTCCGTTGGCTTGGTTTCTTTCTGACCATCAACCTTCAACCCTCGACCATCAACCATTTCCAGCCACACCGGCTTCACTGCGATGCTCATCGTGTGTGTCAGGCCGTCCTTGAAGACCGTGATCTTGTCGGCTTTGTGGTCGCGCCCCTTGCCGCCCGTGTCGGTGTCTTCCATCACGAGGATGCGGTCGGTCGGATGGCCCTTGTAGCCTTCGGGCGGGAAGTGCGTGTTGCTTTCGATCGCCCAGACTCGGCCCGCGTGATCGACATCAATTCCAGTCGGCGTCGCGAGCTGCGGGTTCTCGGCGAAGAGTTCGATCTTCAGCCGAGGGTCGAGCGAACGAGGCGGCTCGTCCTGCGCAACGGCGGTCTGGCCGAGCACGCTCTGCACGAAGTCGGCATTCAAAAACAGAGTCGAACCAAAAGCACACAGTGCGAGCCGTGCGAGTCGAGACGCAATCATGTCGAAGTTCTCAAAGTGAGTAACGGGGAGGCTCGCGGCATTGTGAGACCGCGCGCCGAGGCTCGCAACCGGCACGATAACCACTGTGGCATGTCACCATTTTCGGTTCGTAACGGTTAAGGAACTGGCTCGAAACAACTTCCCGTGAGCGGCTGGGCGCTAGCCGCCGGTGAGTTGGAACTACCAGCGGCTAGCGCCCAATGGCACTGACTTTACCCGCTGGGTAGCAGGCACATTCCATGTGCCGTCCGCAAATTACAGGAACCGGCACATGGAATGTGCCTGCTACTTTCAACAGGCTGTTAGCGTCGTGGTGCTGGTCGGCGTTCGTTTTTTGAGAACTCCGATGCGGTGTCTTTGGTGCTACTTGTCCTTCGGCTTGGCTGGCTTCGGTTCTTCCTTTGTCGGTTCCGAGGGAGTGATCGCGGCTTCGGCTTCGGCTGTGGTGAGAGTTCGCACTTGGATGTCTTTCAAACCGGAGACCGTTGAGTAGCACGAGACGCCGAGAGGGCGAGAAAGTTCGACTTCCGGGCGGATGGAGATTTTGCGGCCCTTCGTTTCGACGCCGATCACCTGCGTGTTGTCGATCCAGCCCATGATCCCTTTGTCGGTGACGCGCAGTCGGATTTTGTACCAGCGGCCCTGTTTGAAGGACTCGTAACGAGCGGTCTCGTTGTTCGCGGCGTCGAGTCCATCGAGGCTCGAAATTCCCACGACGCCGCCGCCCCAGCCGCCGACGATGAAGCTGCATGGTAAGTCGTTGATTGGGAACGTCAGCCCGCAGAAGAAGTCGCTGCCGTCGATGCGTTGGGCTTGGAGCGAAAGTTCGTAATTGATCTTCGGCAGGTCGCCTCCCGTCCACGCGATGCCGGTCATCTCGGACCCTTGTTGCATCACGATCATCCCGTCTTTAACCGCGATCTCCCCTTCCCCGCCGAATTCGGAACTCTTCCAGTCCTTCAGTGTCTTGCCGTCGAAGAGCGATTTCCATTCGGGAGCCTTCGCTGCGGGGGCCGCATCGTCGGCCGCAAACGAGTTGTGAGCGAGTTGTGACACCGTGAGTGAACACATCACCGCAATCAACGAACCGGCGGCCATTTGTGCGGTGAGGGACACGAACAACGGACCTGTCAGCACGGTGCCAACACGCTGGGCCAACGACGCGATTCTCGACATGACTCGGACTCCCGGAGCAAGGTGGCGAAAGCAGGACGTTGCCGGAAAGCAACAGCCGCAGGATTGCGTTTCACCACGTCACGATCAAGTCGGAGCGACGCGATTCGTTGGGAAGACCGCTCCCTTCGACGCAGATTGATCGTGAAATGGTGCGACGTGTGATTCGGTTGGTGAGACGGGACCACCGCGTCGTTTATAACGCAGTTGATTCGCAACTTTGGCTGACAGCCCGTTGATAGACGTAGGGTAAGCGTCTCGCTTGCCGGCAGTTCTAGTTGGAAAACACAGGCGAGCCGCCTGTGCTAAGTTTTCCAACAGGCTACCGAGTGCCAAAGATCGCTTGAGCCGGGGCCTCTTTCGGGAGGCAATTCGTCAGGTTTCGTCATCATGCGCTCCACCGACGAGAAGTCCTTTGAAGCCGGTTCATCGACCGCAGCGCGTGCGCTGCCGGCCATCAACGGGATTGCGCGCCTGCTCGGTCGATTGCAGCGGCGTGAGGTGGCCATTCCGCAGCGAACCGGTACCACTCGCACGCGAGATGCAGAACGGGAGTTGATCGGGCTGGAAGCCGAAGTCCGGCGACTCAGCCGCGAGCGAGCGGTCGCTCGTGTCGAGAACCAACTCCTCCATGAGATGGCCGAACGTCGCGATCCCGCTGCTGCGACAGAAGCCTTGTTGAGGTATCTCGTTCCGGAGCGACCCGACGAGTTCGCCGCCGTACTCGATGTGACGCAGTCACCCGCTCATGTCATTGCTGCACGAGGTCTGACGAGCCTGTCGAAGCAGAGTCTGTCACTTTCGACTGGCCTCCTAGAGCAGCTTCAGCAGCAGTCATGGCTCAATTTGAAGTCGAGTTGCCAAGCCAGCGGAACGCCAGTGACGTCGCTCGCCGTTGACGTTGATGCGTGTCACTCGAACGTGGATCGACTGAATTCGCCGGATCACGGCCATCCCTCAGCAACCTCGCCTGTTCAAGCTGAAGTTTGCACTCGCGACGTGTGGTGCATCGGGTTGCGAAATGGTGCGAACGTGGAAGCCGTGTTGCTTACGACTTGCCTGTTCCCCGCCGCCGCTTCGCGCGACGAACAGCTTGGTTTGTTGGGTCGCGTCGGCCAGTCGCTCGCCTCGCAGATCGCACGCGACCGCGAACTCAGGCAGCGCGACGATGAATTGATCCTCTCACACGAGATGCTCAACTTGCGCGCGATTGCTGACGGCGCGACGGAACAACCGCTGAAGACGCTCGGCCGGTTTGCTGCTCGGCTGCGTGAATCTGTCGGTGTGGAGGGAGTTGCCGTCTTTCTTATGTCGCGTCGTACGAACGATGTGAATACTCCGGTTGTCTTCAGTCGCGAGCCGATCCCCACACCCGCCCTCACGGTCTGGCAGAGTCACGAATCGAAGCTCGCACGCCACGCGATGACGCATCAACATGATCTCGAATTCGATGCTGCGCGACTGCGGTCCATCGGAATCGACACGTTGATTGGTTCGGCTCGCATCTGGCCGCTGCTTCACAAGGGCTGTTTACTTGGAACGGTCGTTGTGACGCAGAGGTCACACGATGCGATCGAAGGCCGACGGGCAAGGTTGCTTGCGTGGAGTGTCGATCTGCTGGCAGTGACGTTGCGACGTGTGTTCGCTGCCGCCGCCATGCAACGACTGGCTCGCCACGACGGACTGACCGATCTCACCAATCGACGGACTTTCGATACGCTGCTTGCAGGTGAAGTCGAACGAGTTCGACTTCACCTCTCTCGCGAATGTTCGCTGCTGATGCTGGATTTGGACCGGTTCAAGTTGATCAACGACACGCACGGTCATCCCGCAGGCGACGAAGTGTTGCGCGTGGTCGCTCAACTTTTGCGAGAACACGTCGGTTGCATGCGCGAGGGTGAGCAAAGTGTCCTGGCGCGATACGGCGGTGAAGAACTTGCTGTTCTACTGCCGGGCGTCGGCCTCGCGGGAGCACTTCGTCTGGCAGAGGAACTTCGCGCCGCGATTGAAGCACGGGTGATCCCGTTCCAAGGCAAGCTGCTCGGCGTGACGATCAGTATCGGAGCGGCATGTTGTCCCGACCATAGCCAATCTGCCGCCAGTCTGGTCTCCGCCGCCGATAACGCTCTCTACCAAGCCAAGTCCTCTGGCCGTAACTGTGTCTGCCAACCCCTCGAAACCGTAACGCCGGACTCGAACGAATTCTGTCCTTCCGACACATTGTCCGTGTGTCAGTCCGTCGATGCCGTGATTCATCCGTAGTTCAGAACAAGAATGCTTCTGTTCGTGAGCACCACTGAGAGGGGCGCGTTGCTCTTGAATGCGGTGAGGCAACAGGTTGACCGAGACCGAATGTCGAACTGAGTTCGACTACGCTCCAGCTTCAATAATCGCCGGAACGAGGAAGTGTTCGCCGTCAGAGCGAGGGGCATTGCTCAGAGCCATCGTACGGGGTAGCGACTCGATGACGATGTCGGCCCGCAGGACGTTGGATAATTCAACGGCGTGGACCATCGGCTCAACGTCGGACGTATCGACTTCGTTGAGGACATCCACGTAGCCCAAGATGGCGGTGAGATCCGCAGTCAACGACGCGACCTCATCTTCGGAGACCTTCAGTCGGGCGAGAGACGCCACTTTGCGAACGTCATCGGGAGTCGGTTGCATGTCACCACCAATGCAAAGGCCCGGCTTAGTTCAAGCCGGGCAACTCATCCAGTCAGTAAGTGCGATGCCGCAATCAACTGATCCCGTGATGCAAGAAGCAGTTTATTGCCGAAGTTCGCTCGGAGACTCCAAGCAATAACGACATGCCTCGGTTAGTCGAAAGTAGAGACAAGCTCAACTTTCAAAACTCACACAGAGGTGGCTCAGGCTACCGGTGCTTTATCGACAGTAAACGGCTTGCGGACGACACGTTTCACGACCAAACCGCCTCGAATGCACTTGGCACAGACGCGAACCTTGGTGGATGTTTCGCCGGTTTGCATCCGGAGCGATTGCAGGTTTGGGCGGAACCAACGCTTGGTGATACCGGTTGTCTTGCGACCGTTACCGCCAAGATACTTCGCCTTACCGCGTTCGACTTTCGAGTTACCTCGAACCGGCTTCTTTCCACAGATTGAACACTGAGCACCCATCGCGTCACCTTTTTTGATCTCGGCGGTCGAGAGTCGCCGAAAACGGCGTCGCAACCTTGAACTCCAATGAAACCACATCCTTGCGGGGGGCGGGAGTATAACGGCGATGCCTTCCGATGCAAGCGGGCCGAGCCTCATCATCGCGCCACTTCTCGGTAAGGGTTTGACGAGGACCGCAGGGGCGGGCGGAGTCTGACAGGGGAGGCTTTTTTGTACAGAGGCTCCTACTGTGTTCGTTCGGCTGCCTGACAGTCAAATTGTGCGATGAAATTGTAACTCTGCAAGTCGAAGCTTCCGGTTGTAGTGAGGGTGATCCTTAACGTTTTTCTCGGCATTGCCGCGATCGTGGTCTGGCTCGGCATTGCAACGGGCGATCCAATCTCGCAGGAATTGAAGGCACTTTGCGGAGTTCGTCGCAGTTCGGCTTGGTCGCCAATGGATCGCTTTTTGATCCTTGAGTTGGGTCGCCTCGGCGAACCTGATCGGCATGGATGAAACACGTCCATGACGCAGATAAGATGCCGCCCCAACGCGGCCATCACGATCTTGTTCGATGGCTGAGCTTACCAATCGTTTTGTCGGACAAGGGTCTTCTGTGGCGTCGCACATCACCGGTCTTTCCTTCAGTGAACTCGTGGCCAAGCTAGCGGCGAGGGAATTGAGTAGCGTCGATGTCACCGCGACATTTCTCGATGCCATCGCCCGCCGTGACCCGAAGATCGGCGCGTTCCTGCATGTGGATCGTGATGGTGCGATGCGACAGGCTGAGGGGGTCGATGCGAAGCGCGCGGCCGGTCAATTCGTGGGGTCTCTCGCTGGCGTGCCGGTCGCGGTGAAGGATGTCATGTGTGCGGTGGGCCAACCGGCAACGTGCGGCAGCAAGATGCTGAAGAGCTTCATCGCGCCGTATGACTCGGGCGCGGTCACAAAATTGAAGCAGGCCGACGCGGTGCTCATCGGTCGCACGAACATGGACGAGTTCGCGATGGGATCGAGCGGCGAGAACTCGGCGTTCGGGCCGACTCGCAATCCGTGGGACACGGATCGCGTCCCCGGTGGATCGAGCAGCGGATCGGCGGCGGCTGTTGCGGCGAGAATGGCTCCGTTGTCACTCGGCAGTGATACCGGCGGTTCGATCCGACAGCCCGCCGGACTGTGCGGCATCGTGGGGCTGAAGCCGACGTATGGACGGGTCTCACGCTACGGCCTGATTGCTTACGCGAGTTCTCTCGATCAGATCGGTCCCTTCGCGACGGATGTCACCGGTGCGGCGATGTTGCTCGAAGCGATCGCCGGTCACGATCCGCGCGACTCCACCTGCGTCAACACTCCGGTCCCCGCATACAGCGCGACGGTTGACCAGCCGCTCGCTGGATTGAAGATCGGCGTCCCGGTCGAACACTTTGCCGAGGGCCTCGATCCCGAGATCGAACGCGCAGTCCGAGAAGCTCTCGCCGTCTACAAGTCGCTCGGCGCGGAGCTAAAGGATGTCCATCTCCCTCATTCCAAGTACGCCATCGCGACCTACTACTTAATCGCCACGTCGGAAGCCTCCAGTAACTTGTCCCGCTACGACGGAGTCCATTACGGGCACCGAGCCGCTCAGTTTGGCAGCCTCATCGAAATGTATGAAGCTAGTCGGGGCGAGGGCTTTGGCGATGAAGTGAAGCGGCGAATCATGCTCGGTGTCTTCGCGCTGTCGGCCGGTTACGCGGACCAGTACTACACGAAGGCTCTTAAAGTGAGACGCCTGATCCGCCAAGACTTCGATGCCGCACTGGTCGATGTGGACGTGATCGCTGGTCCCGTCACACCAACTCCCGCCTACAAGCTCGGCGAAAAATCGAGCGACCCGCTGTCGATGTATCTCGGCGACATCTACACCATCAGCGCGAACCTCGCGGGCCTGCCGGGCATTTCGATCCCCTGCGGCTTCACGACATCGAGCCTGCCCATCGGCCTGCAACTTCAAGCCGCCCCGTTCGCCGAAGAGAAGCTCCTTCGTGCCGCCAGAATGTTTGAACGAGCAACCGACTGGCACAACCGTTCTCCCGCCATCGCATCAACATGAAGCGGGAACCACGAATCTAAAGAGCAGAATTAGAAGACATGAAAGAGCAATCAAGGCTTCCCTGCTTGCTTCTCGTATTCAGATTCGTGTTATTCGTGTTATTCGTGGTTCCCGCAGGGCTCTTCACTTTTCTTCCGTGAAGTACCGTGTCTTCCGTGGTCCATTGCATTTGTTTTGAGAGTCTCATGCCCTACGACATCATCATCGGTCTGGAAGTCCACGTTCAGCTTCAGACTCAAACGAAGATTTTTTGCGGCTGTTCGACCGCCTTCAATCCGGACCATCCCAATGTGCAGACGTGTCCCGTTTGTCTCGGGCTTCCGGGGGCGTTGCCGGTGCTGAACGCGCACGGTTTTGATCTCGCGGTGAAGACGGCGCTCGGGTTGAACTGTGAGATCGCCCGTTTCACCAAGTGGGACCGCAAGCAGTACTTCTATCCCGACCTGCCGAAGGGCTATCAGATCAGCCAGTTCGATCTGCCGTTCAGTCACGATGGTCATGTCGATGTGGTGGTCGAAGGGAGTGACGGCACATCAACCGCTCGCCGCGTTCGCATCCTGCGTGCTCACATGGAAGAGGACGCGGGCAAGAATATGCACGACGAATCGGGGAAGGGCCGCGACAGCCAGGTCGATCTCAATCGAGCCGGGACGCCGCTGGTCGAGATCGTCACTGAACCTGATCTCCGTTCGGCCGCCGAAGCGAAGCGGTTCCTCGAAGAACTGAAGCTGCTTCTCACGTATCTTGAAGTCTCCGACTGCAACATGCAGGAGGGGAGTCTGCGGTGTGATGCCAACGTCAACCTACACGTCCATCAACCCGATGGCTCGAAAATTCCGACGCCGATTGTCGAAGTGAAGAACCTCAACAGCTTCCGCTTCACCGAGCAGGCCATTGAGTTTGAAGTGTCTCGCCAGTGGAATGAGTTTCAAAAGACCGGCATCCGCATGGGAGCCAAAGGGGGCCACAAGGCGACTCGCGGCTTCAACCCGAACAGCGGGACGACGTATATCCTGCGTGAGAAGGAAGAGGCGGCCGACTACCGCTACTTCCCCGATCCCGATCTCGTTCCGGTCATCATCAGTGACGAGAAGTTGGAGTCGATCCGCAACAGCATGTGCGAGCCACCGGCCTCACGGCGCGAGCGGTTTCAGACTCAGTTCGGCCTCACGACCTACGACGCCAGCGTCCTGATCGACCAAGGCCGCGCGATGGCCGACTACTTTGAAGAGGTTGCCAAATCGTGCGGCGACGGCAAGCAAGCGGCCAACTGGATTACTCAAGATGTCCTGCGCGAGATGAACCCGCGCGGGCAAAGCATCGCACAGTTCGCCATCCAACCGCCGATCCTGTCCGCGCTGCTGAGCCGCATCAACGCTAAGCAAATCACGATCAAGTCGGC
>Ga0114966_10001365_pt1 | contig 22668 bp, 21 predicted proteins | sample M_130207_XF_Meta_FD_87029 | JGI IMG/M metagenome (GOLD analysis project Ga0114966, IMG submission 87029) | Freshwater microbial communities from Lake Montjoie, Canada to study carbon cycling - M_130207_XF_MetaG | ecosystem: Environmental > Aquatic > Freshwater > Lake | place: Lake Montjoie... | reverse complement strand
GAAACAGTAAGTCCGGAAGAAATTTTCAATCGAGTTTTGGAAAATGTAAAAATATTCATTAATCACTTCTCAGTAATTAATAATAACAACTTTTCTTATATCAAGACCTATATACAAAAATATAAAGAGCATTCATTAACAATTAATACTTTATATAAAAAGAAAACAGAGAGAGAGTATGAAACGATATTAAATGAAGGTAATGCGAATAAATATATTAAATGGCTTATCAAATAGGGGGCAGCAGCCCCAACACCCCGCAACTAAATATAGAGTGTTTTATTACATATTTTATGTAATAAAAAATATTATATATTGTAAATACTTTCGTACGGGGGGTCAGGGGGCGGACAGCCCCCTTAAACCATAATTATTTTTTTCCTTAATTTGCGCGTCTTCTCTTTCGCCTTGGGCTCATTTACGCCTCCGCATTTAATTTCGTCGTAATCCACTTCGAAAATGTGACACAAGAACCCATATATCTGTTCTAACATTTCTTCGGTGCATTTACCGACGATCAATACACTTCCAGTGCGAAATACCATAAAGGATACTTTGGTTACTTGCGGCGCATCTACATTTCCGCTCCGCTCTTTGGAAGGTTGCGTCCCGTTTTGTACATTATTTAATAACGAGTCATGATAAAACTCGCATTGAATACCAGGATAAGAACACGGATCAAAATTGCTATTTATCTTGTACTTATATTTGAGAAGTTTGTACATTTTTTCGCGGTTAATATAATAGCCGCAACTAAAATTAGAGTTAATCATGACGGTTTCATTTTTTTCGTCAATGAATTGCAGAGATACAGCAGGCTCGGCGGAAGGGGCATCAGCAGGCGCGGCAGCAAGAGCAATAGCGGCAGCATCGGCATTTATTTTTATGACAAGGGGGCTTAAAATTTTCACTAACAACCGCAGCACTTTATCTAACATGTCGGCGTCTTTAATTCCAGGTATTTCCAATTTCCCTGTATTGAAAACTTTGACGTGAATTTCTTTATATACGTCATTGTATAATATGCGCAATATAACTACAAAACAATTGTAAAATGCGCTCTTTTTTTTGCACCGATAACTCGTAATATCTTTTTTACACAGTCCGATGCTTATTTTGCGAATATCCTTATATTTTGATCGTCCGCCTTCCGGTTTATGATTTTGGCTAATGACATAGTCGTCAACATATTCATATTGTCCTTTTTTAATTGTTATTTCGTCCACTTCTTCGGGTGTCGTTGAATTAAATTTCATTTGTTTTTTTACCACTCCAATATGCGGCTCGTGATATTGTATTAACGGAATATTCCAAAATACCGGTTTAAGCTCAATCGGACAATTTAAATAAGCTATTTTGGTTTTCGTGGAAATATTTAAATGCGTACATGGTGGTATTAATTCGCGTCCAGTCGCCGCCGCAACAGGATGAGGAAGAGCTGTACCGATTTTGACTTTATTTAAATCATCTTCGCAAAAATTCGACCAAGCTGAATCGATATCCATACTAATGAGAGTTGTATTGGTTTCTTTAAGTTATTCTATTTCAATTTATTTTCTTAATAGATATAAAAATGTATGAATTGCCAAATTCAGTTATAAATTCTTTACCAATGCCAATTGCTATACCGATTAAAACTAAATTTGAGCAATATAGTTTATTACATGCGCGTTTTGACCCGCCGCAAAATTCACCACCGAGTATGTGGAAGATGCGTTTAAATAAGCGAGTGGGGGTTAAGCCCCCCAACGACAAAAAGAGCTTTGCCCTTTCAAACCCGGTCATTGACAAAAAGAACTGAATTGTTTCAAACATTAAGGACGCTGCCCCTTTCGTCGTGGGGGGACGAAACCCCATTTGAACCTTTCGTCGTGGGGGGCGAAACCCCGTTTGAACCTTTCGTCGTGGGGGGCGACCCCCCTTCAAAAACCAATTATTTAGACATATATAGCAGTCTCATTAAACAGCACATGTAATTTTGATACGGTGTAGCGAATAATATGGTCAATACGCGGTTCGTGTAAATGTATAATAAATTCGGTAAATTTTAAAAAGTTGGCAGTTAAATATTCGGGCTGATTGTGAATGATATAATTTAGGTAATCTTTTATTATATTTTTAATTTCAATGTTGTATTCCAAACTAATTTTATAAAATTGTTGTATCGCAATATCGATATCATTTGCCTTTAAACGGGCTGTCAAATTTATCCAAATTTTATCATCAATGACATCTTTCTGGTGGATAATATATTGATTTGATTGTATGTAATTAATCATACTGCGTATATCCGATTTAAATAAACGCTGTATTGATTTTATTTTTTCATCCGGAATATGCAGATCTTCTTTCTGAGCAATCGATGACAAGAAGTGTATAATTTCGGTTTCAGGGAGTTGGTTAAAACGAATGCGCATAAACTCATTCTGTAACGATTCATCAATGCGACTAATATAATTACAAATTAAACAAAAGCGCACGTTATTATTAAACCCCTGCAGAATATATTTCAAAGCTTGCTGTGCATTTTTTGTCATGTAATCGACTTCATCCAAAATAACAAATTTAACCCCATTATGAAAGAGAGAATTTGAGTTGACAAACTGATATATTTGGCTGCGAATAATGTCGATGCCTCTTTCGTCCGATGCGTTTAAATGGATCATTAGTCCTTTATTCAATTGATTATGTTTCTCTTGGTATTTGTGGATTATATTTATAATTGTCGTTGTTTTTCCAGTACCCGGCGGACCATAAAGTAGAATATTGGGAAAATGGTTCGTTTCAATGATGCGATTGATAATTACCTTATTATAAGGGTCTAAAACAATGTCGTTTAGTTTAGTCGGTCTATATTTTTCAACCCACGGTATGGTTTTATTATTCATTGGATTATTCATTATATAAATTATGCCTCTTTGTATTTATATAATTATAATATCAAATAATTGAATAATAAATATAAATAGAGAACTTTAAATACTAATAATAATAAATGGCTGGAAATATGGAATTGTATGACGATTGTGGCTATTTGGAAATAATCAAAGGATCAATGTATTCTGGAAAAACTACTCGCTTAATGGATATATATCGAAAATATAAATTTTGTAATATCAAGACGATGGTGGTTAATTATGAAAAGGATAATAGATACGATGATAATCTTCTCTCGTCGCATGATCGAATTATGATCCCGTGCATTAAAGCCTTAAACCTTAGTGATATTGTTAAGTTCGGTGAATGGCAACTGGGTCAGCCCGAAATCAGCGGTAAATATGCTGATGAATTTTTAGATACCAAGGCGATTTTAATTAACGAAGGGCAGTTTTTTGCGGATATTGTGAGTTGGGTTACCATTGCCGTTGAAAAATATCACAAGAACGTATATATTTGTGGTTTAAACAGTGATTTTAAGCGTCATAAATTCGGGAATTGGTTAGATTTGGAATTAATAAGTGACAATGTAGTCATGTTGCACTCGTTTTGCAGTCAATGTAAAAGAAGACCGGGCATATTCAGTCATCGGCTTAGCAATGAGGTTGAATTAGAAGTCATTGGTGCGGATTGTTATATTCCGGTTTGTCGGAAATGTTATAATTTGGTCAACCAAAATAAACATTTATGAACCGAAATAAACATTTATGAAAAACCATTTAAATTACTGTATGTAATAATTGTAAATATGTCCGAAGCAATTCAAAAAAAAACACGAACAAGAAAAACAAAGGCAGCTGCACTCATAGAAGTGCAGGCAGCTATGTATGCTTCAGTGCAAGCGGCGGCGGTGGCGGCAGAGATCGCGCATGAGCCAGTACAGATAGTAGCACACGAGGTAGCACACGAGGTAGCACAAGAGGTAGCACAAGAAGTAGCACAAGAGGTAGCACAAGAGGTAGTACAAGAGGTAGCATTAGAAGAAGTACTAGCACCTACAATAGTAGCTCAGGAAATAGAAGCGCCAGCTGCAACAACGGACGTTAAAATACCCAAGAAACGTGGTCGGAAACCAAAAGGTGGAAAAATTGTGCCCAATAATTTTTCATTAGATACTGTTAAAAATCATGAACCAAATATTATAATGCATCTGAAATGCGGTGAAGCCGATTTAACAAAAAATACATTTATTTCATCTCTCGTGTATGAGCCAAATATGACACCCGTAGAAACATTTCGTTTTGAAAATAATAATGAACTGGGCTACAGTGTTATTGATTATGACACGAATGAAACAAATACAAATAATATATCAAATAATATCACTGGCAATAATATATCAAATAATGATAGTATGAATAACGATATATGTAGTGACAAAAAGGGTTTGGTCAGTGAAACCGACGAAGCAAAGATCTTATGGAATAAACTAAAAGAACTAACCTACCAACTCCATACAAACAGCATTTCGGATAAAAAATCCGCTTGCTTTTGGTGCACGTGTGATTTTGACAATCCGACCATTTTAATCCCCAAGTTTGAACTGAATAAAATATATCACTGCTATGGGTGTTTTTGTAGTCCCGAATGCGCAACAGCTTATTTGTTTGAAGAATCCATTGATAATTCTACCCGGTTCGAGCGATATCATTTATTAAACCATATTTATTGTAAAATATATAATTACGATAAAAATATTAAACCGGCACCCAATCCTTATTACACCTTGAATAAATATTATGGAAATCTCTCTATCCAAGAATATCGAAAACTGTTAAAGAATGAAAGGCTGCTCTTGATTGTGGATAAACCGCTATCACGCGTACTACCCGAGTTGCATGAAGATAACGATGACTATGTATTTAATTGTGCGACGATTTCGACCTCGAATAAATTTAAAATACGGCGGAAGACGAAGCAAACTAAAACGGATATTATGACGGAGACTTTTAATATGAAGTAGAACTCAGCCGATTTTTCTACAAAAATTTATATAAAATTAAAAATATTATATTTTATATAAATGAACCTTGTTTATTCCACTGGTGTTTTTTCATTAATCGTACAATTTCTTACGGCTGCTATAGATTTTTATGTTTTAAGTTTAGCTATACCCGGCTCTTTTACATTATTGCGTGAATTACTTATTATGGAAGTATCCGTGCAAGTGATAGAATCCAGTTTTTATATTTGGATGATAAGTAAATTTAATAGTATTAAAAATATTACACCCTTCCGCTATTATGACTGGATGCTTACGACACCAACCATGTTGATTACTTTTATGTTCTATTTAATGTTTTTACGTGATCAAGAAAAAGGTGTGGAAAGTGAACATTTTTTAACCGAATTAAAAAATCATTGGCAGGTGGTTTTGCAAGTTACTTTGTTAGATTGGGCGATGTTATTGGCAGGGTATTTAGGTGAAAAAGAAATATTTTCATATTTAGCTACAACTGTTGTTGGGTTTATACCATTTTTTTTAATGTTTTACCTTATTTATAAAAACTTTGCTACAAAAAGTAGTCTAGGTCACAAAATCTTCTGGTATTTTTCAGGTATTTGGGCATTGTATGGTGTTGCCGCACTCTTATCATATAAGGTGAAAAATGCGTTCTATAATATTCTAGATCTCTTTGCCAAGAACTTCTTTGGTCTCTTTTTAGCGTATGTCTTGTATATGGCGAGTATAAAAAAATAAATTAGAATACTTGTGAAACGATTTCAAGTTCAATATGAAAAAATATATTGATTATATAAATGGATTATGATAACAATACTAAGAAACAATTAAAAACAAAAAAAAATGTAAACAAAAAAATTGCAAATACAAAAATAGCAAATGCAAAAATAGCAAATACAAAAACACATAAAAACAAAAAAAAATATAATATTTTTTATAAAGCCGTTTCGTTCGCATTCAACGAAATTGCGAAAATAAATAAATGGAATAAAAAAACCGCAACAAAAGCAGTGGAGGAATATTTCAATATTATTAAAAACATTAAAAATAAGCCGCAAACAACATTGTCAAAAATGAGCGGCGGAACTCATCCAATGCTTGATACATTCATTAATTGGATGCGCGCAGGAGCATCGTTTGGTCTACATAATGCAATTGGAACATTTGATACACCGTGTAATATAATTATTAGTTTTATTTCTATTGGCACTTGGTGCGTCGTTGTTTATAATACGATTAATAATATTTCGCCAGAAGAAGCAAAACATTCTCTCGCACAACCAGTGCAATATGTATTATTTAATAAACTGCCGGATGCGTATTATATGGAAGAAAAAATAACCAATATTATGATAGATTATGTTGAAACAAAAGTCGGACCGCAAATACCGATATTAGATGTTAATGTATCAACTATTATAGATTTATTAAGAACATTATTTTGGGAATCAACTTTATATAACATTTTTATTGTAAAACAGGTTTCTTGTTTATTAGCGCCATTTATTGTATCATGTAATATAATTTGCCAAATTAATAGGAGCAGGAGCAGGAGCAGTAAGAGCAGTAAGAGCAGCAAAAGCAAGAGCAAGAGCAAGAGCAGTAAAAGCAAATATTTTACACCACCTGATAAAATGTAACAAATTAATTACCAGCACTAGGTTAATTACCAGCACTAGGTTAATTACCAACACTAGGTTAACTACCAGCACTAGGTTAATTACCAGCAACAAGCTAACTTTTTTTTATTAAACTTTATTTTCATAACGGCAAGTTTAATACAAATATCAAATGATATTTTAAATTCGGGTTCTTGGAAAATCTGTCCCTTTGAGGTTGTGTAGATTTGTATTCTGGCAACTATATAATCATAAAATATTTCTAATAATTGTTTAAGTTCTTCATCGTTTTTAAGATTTTTCCCCACATCAATGTAATTTTCACCCTGCGTGAGTAAGTTCATAATCAATAAAACGAGAGAAGGTACATTTTCAACTGAAAATGTCATTGTATTTTGTAAAGTCGTATCGATATATTTATCCAAGGCACTCATGAATGCGTTATCGCGCAATAAACATTCGAAAATAAAAGTGGCATTGTTTATACTTGTTTCAGTGATACTTGCATGTGTACTCATATTTAATCTTATATTTAATTATTAGATTAAATTTATATTAGTTTTATCTATTATTATAGTCTCATTTTTTATTCTCATAATTTCGGGCTGCATCATCCATCAAGCCGCGTATTTCTTTATAAATTTGCTGATTGACTGATGTTTTCGTAATTCCGGATGCGCTTGCATTGATAGAAGCAGAGACGGGCGGCGCCATATATTCGCGAATTACGCTGATCATATTGTTATTATGCTCTTGTAATTTTTGTTGCGCAGTTTCTCGGGTATAATCAGTTTGGCGCATTATCATATTTATATGCTCTTCACTCATTCTATAATATAAATAAAATAAAGTATTTTCTAAATCATATTAAACGAATTTTATATATTAATATAACTGAGGTGAAAATGGAAAGCGAAAGCAGCATCTGTAATATTGCGAATGATATTAACAATGAGGTAAAAGAAATTTTGACAAAGTATTTGTCGCCTCATTTAGCGCAAATGAATCAAGACCGTTTAAATATGAAATATATTGAAAATATTTTACGGGGAATGCCCGAATTTCAACGATTAGAAAAAGAAAATATGGAGTTGCGACGACAATTGGAGACCAAACAGCCGCCTGTATATGAGCTTGTTAATAGTACCGAACGGGTGTCTACTTGTGATAAACCAAATTATTGTATTTATCATGGCGTGACTGTGTGTGCGCCTGTGTGTGCTGCGCTTGTACCCGAACCCGCTGCTCTTGTACCTGCTGCGCCTGTTTCAGAACCCGCTGCGCCTGTGTCTGCTGCGCTTGTGTCTGCTGCGCTTGTACCCGAACCCGCTGCGCTTGAACCTGAGGTCGATAGCACTACCCGTTGTATTAAACTCGATATTATTGAGACACCTATTGTAGAGGATAATATTCCAAATGAAATAGACTTATATAAAGCAGTAGATTTATTGCATATTGTAAATAATGAAGAAGCAGATGAAGAAACTGAAGCTGAGGAAACAGAAGTCGAGGAGGAAACAGAAGCTGAAGAAGAAACAGAAGCCGAAGAGGAAGAAGCCGAGGCAAGCGAAGCAGAGCAGGAGGAAGAAGCCGAAGAGGAGGAGGAAGTAGAGCAAGAGGCAAGCGAAGCCGAGGCAAGCGAAGCAGAGCAGGAAGCCGAGGCAAGCGAAGCCGAACAGGAAGAAGTTGAAGAGGCAAGCGAAGCAGAAGAGGAGGAAGAAGTTGAAGAGGAGGAAGAAGTCGAAGCAGAAGAGGAAGAAGTCGAAGAAGAAGTCGAAGCAAGCGAAGCCGAACAAGAAGAAGTTGACGCAGAGGAAGAAGCCGAAGAAGAAGTGTCATTGATTGTAATTAATGGCATCAGTTACTATACAACAAATGAAACGAGTGGTGACATTTATAAAGTCGACGGAATTGACGATGTTGGCGATCAAGTCGGGAAATTTGTCAATAAAGTAGCCACCTTCTTTTAATTATAATATATATACAATATGATTTAAAATTTTATTGTATATAAAACCATAGATGTTTTGCACTTTTTTTTTTATAGCTGTTCCGACAGCGTTATTTGCATATAACATAATTGACCATTTTTATCCAGGGAAATTAAAAAAAATTGGAATGAAATGTAGCTGGTATGCGCTTGACTTAACTTCACGTTTTGAAATATTTTCCGAAAATAAATTTAAAGATTTAAAATGTATCATATATAAAAAAGCACCAACGCCGAGAACGGCGCATATTAAATTAATACGCGGCGCTACCGAATTCGGCAACTATGAATTAAACGAGTTCTTGGAAATGAAAGAGGGCATTAATGAACCGTGTGATTTTGCTATCTATCAAATGCCGATAAGTGATAAGAAATATGATAACTGTTGCATTCGGTATGAAGATTATAAAGATATAGTGGAAATTAAATACAATAATATATGTTCTTTTAATTTTTTAAATATGGTGCGGTTTCAGTTTACGGATGCCACTACAGGTGTATATAATCTAGATTTTGGTCGAAACCAATTTATTATTGCTGGAAATATATTATTTGACCGCAAGTTTTTAAAATGGTATTTAAAAACAAATAATAATGTCGACCTAGGCGATGACGACAAATATACGGTTTCTTTTATTGATCATAACATGCTCTATAACACGATTGACGAGAATTTTTGCATTGAGATTAAAAAGAACACCTATGAAATAAAGAATATTGCTTCTGCTTCTACATATTCGCTTAACTTTTAAAACTATATATAATATATTATACAAATGATATAAAAAAAATTGATATATATATAATATATATGGCTAGTTCCATACCCAACAAAATGGAAACACCACTCTCGCAAAATACTGATTGCAAATTATATGATAAATGGACTTTATGGGCACATTTGCCTCATGATACCAACTGGACGTTTGAAAGCTACATTCCTATATTAACATTTGATTCGGTTCATGCCATAATAATGTTACTTGAAACAATACCCGAAGAAATGATTACCAACTGTATGCTTTTTATTATGCGTGATGGGATTAAACCGATGTGGGAAGACCCGAAAAATTGAAAAGGGGGTTGTTTTTCATATAAGATTACGAATAAGAGTGTCAGTTCAGTTTGGAAAAATTTATCATATAGTTTAGTTGGCGAGAGTTTAACCGAAGATATAAATGTAAGACCCGGTATAAACGGTATTACCATTTCGCCCAAGAAAAACTTTTGCATTGTGAAGATCTGGTTAGCGACATGTAATCATAAAAATCCGACGGTTATTTCAGATAGTTTAGGCATTTCTAGTCAAGGCTGCTTGTTTAAAACCCATATATCGACTTAAAAAATATGTATAATAAATGCATAATAAATGCATAATAAATAAATGCATAATAAATAAATGCATAATAAATAAATAAATATATATAAATACATAATTTATATATAAGTACATAATGTCATGTGTAATTTGTTTATCAGTATTCAATAATGAATTTGGTTTGCCCTATTGTTTAAATAATATAAAAAAAATAGCACCATGTTTTGATAAATTAAATATAATAGCATTTTATGATATTTCGCAAGATAAATCGTTAGAAATATTAAATAATTTCAAACGCGACAATAATATTGAATTAGATATTATTTTAAATAATAATATAAAATCGAATTCCAGAACTGAAAATATCGCATTTTCTCGTAATTCATTATTAAATTCCATAGAAGAACATTTTGCAAATTATGATTATTTCATAATGATGGATACGAATGAATATTCCTGCATAGGTGATATTAATATAAATGTTTTTAAATATGCGATTGATAACAATGAATTATGGGATGCTATATCATTTGATCGAGAAGCCGGATATTATGATACATGGGCACTCTCATTTGAACCATTTGTATATAGTTTTTTTCATTTTAATAATTGGCGAAAAGTGGTCGAAGAAATGCGAAGCGCTTTTAATCTATTATTAAATGATTATAAGATAAATAAACCGGATAAATTAATACCTGTATATTCGGCATTCAATGGCTTTTCCATTTATAAAACAACTAAATTTTTAAATTGTTCTTATAGTTCGAATATACAAATAAATTTATTTCCACCGGGCAGTATTCAGAAACAAATAATGATAACAAACACACCGATAATTAAAAATTTTAATAACGATTGCGAGCATCGTAAATTTCATTTGGAAGCAATTAAAAAAAATAATGCAAGAATAATGATTTCTACGAAATTTTTATTTTCAAAATTTATTGATCCACCGAATAACCTGCGCGGTCCTGCATAAATTATGCATAAATTATGCATAAAAATATATTATATGAAATTTTGTTCTCTTTTTTTCATATAATAATATTCAAATACTTTTAATTTTATCAATAAATGCGAAATAATTTTTCCCAATCCCTACAAACGAATACATTATACATAGTTAATAACATGTAGTGTATTAATTTTATTGGATTATAACCTTTTAATGTTATTATATTTTTTAAACCTTGTAATTGTCTATATAAAAACCACCTTTCGGGATAATATATACACCCAATGCCAAAATAATTTAAAAAGTCTTTTCTCATATCAAAACCCATCGTTGTGTTTAATTCTAAAATATAAAAATCGGTTCCTTTTAATAATGAGTTTAAATCTTTATATTTAATATCATATCTACCAGCATTAAAATTTGGTATATGATTACTAATATTTTTTATTACATTATTCAATTCCGGCGTTATTAAGTGACTTATTTCTTTACAATTACTTTTATAACCACCATAACATGAACCATCATAAACAGCACTATTTTTCGAATATTTTATAACTATAGATTTAATATTTTTTTCATACAAAATACCAACTTCATTTTTATAAGGAACAAACGTTTGAACCATAATTTCATTAATATTATTATTTTTTTCTAAATATGCAGTGGCTTCGCTTATATTATTAATTAATTCAACATCTTTACCATTTCTGGCACATTTAACCGGTTTAAAAATAACCGGATATTGTAAATTATGTATATTGGTATTTTTTAACATACTCATTTTTGGAATATAATGTGACGGCATATATGACAATAGTGAAAATTTATTTTCAATATTTTGAAACGGGTTTACATTTAAAAAAAGTATCCATACAATTATAAATGATATAAAGATGGATAATTTAATATTTGTTTTAAAAAAATATTTTATGATATACCCGAAAAGTATAATATTTGATACTATAATTATGAATTCATGCATTTTATATAATTATATATAAACATATATAATTATTTTCTAGTGTGTTTTTGTATTTGTCATCCAAAATCGGGGAGGGGGTATGCGCAGCGATGAGGGGTATGCGCAGCGACGAGACAGCCCAAAACGGGGGCGAGGGGGTGTCCCCCTTAGGAAGAAGGCAAACTCGCCAGCGCCAACTTAATCACGCCCAAGCTTGCCACATTGTATTTCACAATCAGCGGCAAATTATTCTCCAAATACATTTCGATTTGGCTGCACAAATTCGTACACTTGATAAAATAACTCAAATTCTTCAACGAAAATTCCCCTTGAATAATTTTGCTGATATCCTGCTTTTGAATGAATTCCATATTCCCGTCTGATTCGGCTCGTCTAATTTCCGCATGCGCAAACCCACCCGTACATTTAAAAATCAGTTCAGCGCCTTCGGCAGTCGCTACCGATTTAATCTCAATCTTATCGGAGATACAAGAGAGATCGCGAATAATCTTCTGAAAATCCACGGAGGGCAAATTAATCACCGAAGAGAATTTCACATCTGGCACATCCAGTTCTTCATTATCCGGCTCAATTAAACGCAACTTTTGAATTTTATGTTGTTTAATCTCTCCATTTTCAAATTTCAGACCGAGGTATTGAACAATGCCGTCCGTATAATCGGCTTCTTCGATATAAATTGTTAAGGTATCGTCATTATCAATGGTGTTAATCAGCTTGAAAAGATGAAACATGTTCACACCGATAATGATTTTATCCATTTTACATTCATACAATTCGAAATTCTGAGCTTCCAAAGAGAGATGAGCAAGAATAGTATGTGATTTATCCATATTGATAATCTTAATACCATCCTTGGTAAAAGTAATATTGGTTTCTAACAGAATATCCTTTAGCGCTGTCATTAACGTGCGAAAAGGCGCAATTTGCACGGTCTGGATCGTTAATATATTTTTACCGGACATGTTTGATATTATAGAAAGGAAAGCTTTAAATTCTATGCGTATTAATTTAATTAATTCTTAAGGTTTTGTTGATTTTACTGTTAAATTTTTTATACTTTTTATTACATTTTTCTTCGTTTGACCTTTTAATGTTGCCGCCATCTTTTCCACTTCAACGTTGGGAAGAGCTTTACCGTATGAGGTTCTTTTAATTAATTGTATTATTTCTAGTTGTTTTAATGGTTCTGCTGCTCCAGTTTTACTCTGATTTTTTTGCGTTTTATTTTTATTTAATCGAATAACTTGAGTATTTAATTTTTCTATGGTATTAGCCAGGCCCAAAATATTAATTTGCTCACGAAATACCTCATTTAAATTTTTGGTTGCCTTTTCTTCGCTAGTTGGAAATTTTTTAATATAATTTTGTACGAATTCTTTATTTACCTTCATGATCATATTACGCATAGTTGCCAACATTTCATAATAAAGTTCTTTCTCTTCTGTACTGTTAGCAACTTCTCTAACTGTATTAATTTTTTTTTGCAAGTCGATAAGCGTTTCTTTTTGTGAATCAATATATTGTTTCATTTGTTTTAAATAATCAACTCGTCCATCCCATACGGATGTTTTTTGCAATGATAGTTTTTTAGAACTTTTTTTGCTAGGTCTAGCACTATCGTACAATGTTGTGTCGTCAATCTCAATATCATCATTTCGAAGAGTAAAATTTTGACGTCCAAATCCATAACCTCTCTCTGGGGACCCCATTGTGCTTTTTTCAGGAAATCCGTAATCACCAATTGATTTCACACTAACAACTGGTGTATTATCGCCGCCCTTAACGCGTCGTCTAGTATACCTTTTGCCTTTGCCTGTATACCGTTTGCCTTTGCTCGCACCCTTGCTTCTACTTTTTACCATATTCTTTTATATATTATTACTATATAAATAATGTATAAATTGGCAATGAAAATGTTTTATGTTACAATAATTATTGCGACTATCCTGAGTTTATATCTATTGGTACATCTCATTTATAATAAGAAACACAAAGATATTAATGCCTGGTGGTTTCCCATGTTGCTAGCCATTTTAATAGAACTTTATGTAGTTAAACAATATTAAAGCTAATCTCTCTATTTAAATACTACAATGGACAATGAAGAGGGTTTGGGGGTTTCGCCCCCCCACGACGAATTAGGCGAAGCCGGGATTGAAAGGGCAGAGCCCTTCGGGATTGAAAGGGTGGAACCCTTCCTTCACGAAATATTAGCTGGACTTATAACTAAACATAAAGACAATGAATATGTATATGGTCGTTTAGTCAATTATATTGAAAACCTATTACCCGTCGCTTTAGACAACGCGACCGAGATCAATAAGCTTCGCGAAGAACGGCGAAATAAGTTAAGCGCCAACCGCGATGAATTTACTTCAAGTTTTTTACAAAAGAATAATTATTTCTATAGCCCACAAACTGAACTTTTCCTCCACTACGACGGGCTCCATTTCGTCCTTCATAACGAAGATGATATTCAACATCAAATTCTCACTACTATTTCTTCTGAAAAATGCTTGCGCGAGTGGAAACATAAGGTCAATAAAAACATTATTAAACGCATTAAAGAGCGCTCCCCGCTAAATGCTATCCCCGAGTCGGTCACCATTCAATTCGTGATAAATGCACTCTGCCCGTCAATATTTCCCACTCGTAATCAGACTAAATATTTTCTAACAATTATTGGGGAATGTCTAGCACATAAAACTTGCGACAATGCCCCTTCGCTCATTTATATATTTCCCCTCCCCTTGAAAGAAATCATTAGAGAGATTGGAAATCAATGTTATACCTATTTTGGAATGCCAAACATATTTACCAACATCAAATTCAAATATTATGATCATACTTATAATGATTGCCGGCTCTTAGCGATCGAAAGAACGTCGGGACGTAAAAAAATAGATATACCATTAATTTTTACCAAATATATGTTGGATTTCTTGTGTGTTGCGGCGCATTATGCGACCCGGTATGGCACTGCCGATAATTTTTTAAATCAGTGCAATGAAGCAAAATTAGTCGAACACGCTTTGTTCTTGAAAAAAAATACGTCCGAGAGTATTGTGGGAAAATTTATAGAAAAGTCCTTGACTTTGACAGTATGCAGCTCCTCAACGATTGATTTCAAAAACATGATTTTCTTGTGGAAAAAATATCTGGATGAATGCGGTATACCGAATATTCTTTTCCAAGAAGCTTTAAAAACCTTTCTAAAAGCCAAACTGGTTTATGATGAAACCAAAGAGTGTTTTATGGGCGTTACGAGTATACAATTACCAGTGGTTTCACAATTTATTAAGTTCTGGGAAGAAACGATTATTGAAAATGATGGCACTAACGTAGAAGGCACTATTGTAGAAGGCACTATCATTGATGACGATGAATTAGAAATAGATGAACTATGTGCGTTATTTAAACAATGGACGAGTGTTGGCAAGGCTTTAATAAATGATGCGTTTATTATTGAACTCATTCAACATTTTTACCCGGACGTAGTGATCGAAGACCATAAATATATTTTACACGTTAAATGCAAATTATGGAACAAACGGGTCGAGGTTGTAAACGTAATGAAATTATTTCAGACCTATCAGCAGTTAAATACTATTGCTGCAAATGCTACAACTTCTACAAATGCCAATACCATATATGAAGTGTATGATTTCTATTGTTCCTTAAATAAAAATAAACAAAATTTATTGGTCAGTAAAAGGTATTTTGAAAAAATAGCGATTGATGTTATTATTGATGATATTGATATTAAGTTGCCTTGATTATTAAATAATAAAATAAATAATAAAATATTAAGATAGATATTTTATTATCATGTGAAACGGTATCATGTGAAACGGTACACATATTTACTTTCGACCCTTGCGCGTCTTGCGGCTCGCAGTGCCACTCTTGATAAAGCCGAATTTCCCCTTCTTGGTTAAAAACCCAGCTTTCACTAAACGTTTCTCACGTTTGGCGGTAGTGTGCTTGCGCTTGGAAACGATACGTCCATTTTTGTTCATCAATAAATCTTCTTTACATAAACAACCCGGGGTTTGGCGAGCAGTGCCATGCCAGACTTGGGCGCGCGAACCTTCCAACTTTTCGTATGTCTTGCCGTGAATATGATACTTCCCGTCAGCCGCTTTCATATGCTTTTTAACCATTTTATATATGTATCCAGAGAAAATATAATAAAATATAATAAAAGCGCTAAATAATAACAACGAAATTAAAACGCATTTCTTGGCGGCGCGCCACTTCCGCCTGGTCCGCCTTGAGCCGAATAACCAAACGCATTTATATTATTATAAGCAATCGTCGAACTGCCGTAATTTGGACCGCGTCCGCGCACCAATTCCGAATAGCGCAAGGCAGAGGTGTTGCTAGAGTTATTAATATTTCCACCAAACCAGACATTTTTTGTTTTAACTGCCGGTTGGCAAATATATTTGCAATTATATTTACTAGATGACATTCTTTATTCTTATATTCTTATAGCATAAATTTTATTATCCGTTGCGCTGATATAAATCGTACCATCACTACTCAGTACCGGTGGCGCTAAACGTCCGTCAGCTACATTTATTACCCAACTATCAGTGCCATCAGTGTTTAAACAATGTAATATTCCGTCATTTTTCAGCCAGCCATTTGCAGGTGTATTTTGTGTCTGAATTGATGCTACATATATTTTTCCATTCACATCAATTATCGGTGAAGTATAATAACAATTTGAATTAATATATCTCCATATTTGGTCACCCGTTACACGATTTATGGCGTAAATATATGCAATCGTGCTGAGGTAAATGACATCACCTCGCACTGCAGGCGTATTGTAAAAAGGACCAATTTGCGGATCATACGAGTTTTGCCAAAGGATAGCGCCCGTTAAGCCATTTAAATAATACAATTCGCCATCCATATAAGAACCATTGCCAATAATGACATTATTGGAAGCATCGATGGTCGCCGACGTATAAATCGGGTGAACTAAATCAGGCAAAGTTGTATTCGTTGAGCGCTGCCATTTTTGCACGCCCGTAAAACTATTAACCCCATACACATATCCATCATCCGACCCAAAATAAATATATCCATTTGTGCTGAGTGCGGGCGAGGAATTGACATTGGCACCCGTTTGAAAAAATGGTGATAGCCATTTGTTGTAAGCCGTAAACCCGGCATCGCCAATGGCATAAACTCGCGTACCGGCTCCAAAATAAATACTACCAGTCGCATTGTCTATAATGGGCGATGATTGTAAAGGGTAACCGGCATAAAAAGACCATTTTATTGAACCATCCGCTGGACGTAAGGCGTATAAATAGCCTTCATTTGAACCAATATATATGGTGCCATCTATTGCTATGGCGGGTGTCGTATACATTGAGTTGGGCGAAGTTAAGAAACCCGTCGGATTGGCGCTATTTGCTACTCGTACGTTCCATTTCGTCAGCCCCGTGGCGGAATACAAAGCATAGACGTAGCCGTCATTGGATCCGAGATACATTATACCATCATTCGAAATAGAAATAGACGGCGATACAAATAAGTTTCCGGATACAAAAGGCACTGAAACAATACTCGTAGGTTCGGCGACAGGACCGGCATAAGCGCTCTGACCGGTGTGTTGCGAGTTTAACATATACATTTGCACAATGGGTTGGTTAACCGACGGCGGAGTGCTATTACCGCTTAAATCGTATATTTTTCCATCATTTGCCCCAAAATAAATATTACCAACATCGTTAATGATCGGCATGGACTGAATAGAACCTCCGACTTGATATCGCCATTTAAACGTGCGCCGGGCACCATCGATGGCGTATAAATAATTATTTCTAGCACCAAAATAAACATTATTACTGGCGTCAATCATTGGTATTGAATTATTATAAACGGTTGGCGTTAGTCCTGACACATCGATTGGATAGGTCCAATCCAATGTTCCATTTGAACTATCGATTACGTTTAAGGAATTTGTTGACGTGCAATAAATAAAATTATCAGTGCCGATGGAGATTTCTGACAAACTCACATCAAATACATCAATACTGCTCCATCTGGCATTACCATTACTAATATCATATGCATGTATTTTCCCTTTATCGGTACTAATAAACACGGTGGATTTGGATGCGGTATTGCTATATCCGACTGAAGGCGATTTGTAAAAATCAGCCGATATTGTATTGGTCCAACGAAGCGTGGGAATAATTTTATTCGCTATATGGTTCGTGGACAAATCAATCACGTAAACCGACGAACTAACTGAGTCGTTGGTGGTGGTATAATATAATTTATTATAAGATAGATCAAATGCCGGTGTACCGGTTACTGGAATATTCGAGACGATGGTAGGATACTCCCACGCAAGCACGCCTTGTTCTGTGCCATCGGATAAAGCATAAATCGTGCCATTTGCCGTTCCAAAATAAATATTTCTATTGTTGTCTAAAACTGGCGAGGTGGAGGGATTACTATCTACTTGATATTGCCATTTTTTCCCCGCTGATGTATCATTATCAGAGAGGGCAAAAAAATATTTATTCGCCAAAGCCGTTGTTGCTGATATGTAAATCGTACCCTCCGGTATAATAGCTGGTGTTCCGATAAAGGTAAAGCCTTCAATAATATATCGCCATTTAAATATAAACAGGTGATCAAATGCATAAAGTGATCCGTCACCAGATACAATATATATTTCACCATCGCCTCCAATAACTCCCGAATTTGGATTGTTTAAACCATTCGTATTATAGAATTTTGTTTCGCTACTCGGCGGAATTAGAAAAGGCGCAATATATGGACTTTTTCCCGTGTGTTGCGAATTTAACATAAATTGTGGAACTAACGCTGGGGGGTATAATGGAGTGGCGTTCCATAAAACCAAAATATTTCCATCTTGTCCATTCGTATTGCTTGTTCCGCCTGCTCCTCCACTTGTATTAAATATGGATATATTTGCGTTGGTATAACTTCCTCCGCCGCCGCCGCCACCGATTTTTCCACCGGCAGCACCTCCATATCCGGCTCCGCCTCCGCCGCCCGCAAAGCTGCCGCCACTTCCGCCTCCACCGCCAATATATGAAAACGCCCCACTACTATCAATAAAATCATAGCCATTTACGCCACCATTTATTCCGCCCACGCCGGCGTTCCCTGATAAATCTGTGTTTCCGCCTTCCCCATAGCCAGACCCACTACCGGAAAATCCGATACTACTAAAAGCACTATCATCATCCACTGGATTACCGATACCGCCACTTGCGCCGCCATTTGAACCGGCAGTTGTGCCCCCACCCCCACCACCGCCAGCAACAACCTCTATCGCCCGATTTCCACAGGCATCTACATAAAAAACACTACTCATCCCGCCGCCGCCCCCGGAATTTAATCCGTTTAAGGTCGTTCCGGCGCCCCCATTATTAAATAGTGTACCTCCAACACTTCTACCACCGGTTTGCAATGGTGGTGCTTTTCCACCGCTACCGACATTAATCACGACATTGAAACTGCCATCTCGCCTTAAATCTCTAAAATTTGCATATACATAAGCTCCATTGCCTCCACTACTATTATTACTACCACCGCCGCCACCGCCCGTAACAATAAAATAGGCGGATGTTATAAGATCGGGTTTTACCCAATATTGCGTAGTGCCGGTATATGTAAAATTTTGACTATTATCGTATAGCGCCATATATAATATATTTTATACATATAAAATGTATATTGTATAAAAATGTATAAAAAATGTATAATTAAAATAAAAATTGAAAAATGATTTAATGATTTAATAATAATATATATAACGAACTAATCTACAATGGCTTCATCTTCTACAATGCAAATGGAAACGGCACAAGTCCAAGCGACAGCAGTAGTCCAAGCACCGGTTGTTAATAAAAAAAAGTCAGCGACCAAGACAACGTCAGCGACCAAGACAACGTCAGCGTCTAAAACAAAAAAAAATACAGAAGAAGATGAACTGGCTCAAAAATATCAGAAAAAAACTGATAAACAACACGTGCTTGATGCGCCTGATACATATACGGGTTCAATGACGATGACAGATTACGATACCTTCGTGTTTAATACAAAGGGCGCTGCCCTTTCAAACCCGACCGCAAGCGGAATTGCCAAGGGAGCTGCCATTTCAAACCCAAAGGGTTCCACCCTTTCAACCCCGGCTTCGCCTACTTCGTCGTTGGGGGGCGAAACCCCCAGTGAAACCCCCTGCGCTGTTGGGGGGCAAGACCCACAAATTGTATCTAAACAAATAACCATTGTGCCAGGGCTTTATAAAATCGTCGATGAAGCGGTGGTTAATGCCCGCGACCAAGTCGTGCGTATGAAAGATCTTATTGACAAAGGGCAAGCGGATGTTTTACCAGTCACCGAGATCGACATCACACTTGACGAAAAAGAAGGGATTATCACTATGTATAACAACGGGAACGGCATTGATATCGCTAAACATCCCGCTGAGGACATTTGGATCCCCGAACTCATTTTCGCTCATTTGCGCACGTCCACGAATTACGATAAAACCCAAAAAAAAACAACGGGCGGTAAGAACGGGTTTGGTATCAAATTGGCTTTTATCTGGTCGACTTGGGCGCGCATTGAAACCGTCGATCATATTCGTGGTTTAAAATACGTTCAAGAGTTTGAAGATAATCTCAACATCATTAAAACCCCGTCCGTGACAAAGTGCAGTAAAAAACCCTATACAATTGTATCCTTTAAGCCGGATTACGCTCGGATGGGTCTGCCTGGTCTAACCCCCGATATGCTTGCGCTCTTGAAGCGGCGGGTCTTTGATTTGGCTGCGGTAACCGATAAATCGGTAAAGGTAAAGTATAATAGCGAGTTAGTGCCCGTGAAAACCTTCTTGCAATACGTGGATTTATATGTCGGTAACAAAGCGATGACCGACCGGGTTCACGAAGAAGCGAATGAACGCTGGGAGTATGTGGTGTGTTTGGCGCCCAAAGAAGAATTTACCCAAGTCTCTTTTGTGAATGGTATTTTCACTGGTAAAGGCGGTAAACATGTCGAATATCTCTTAAACCAAATTGTCCGCAAAATGACGGCTTTTATTAAACTGAAGAAAAAGATTGATGTTAAACCAAACACCATCAAAGAACAAATATTCCTCTTTGTGCGCTGCGTTATTGATAACCCGGCGTTTGATAGTCAAACCAAGGATTATATGAATACGCCTGTTGGGGAGTTCGGTTCAACATGTGAAATCAGTGACAAGTTTATTGAAAAGGTTGCCAAGATGGGCGTTATGGACGCCGCTTGCGCTTTAACTGAAGTGAAAACGACCAAGACAATTAAAAAGCAAGACGGCGTAAAAAGCAAGACGGTGCGCGGTATTCCAAAATTGGTGGACGCCAATGACGCCGGCGGACCCAATAGCGAAAACTGTATTCTCATTCTCTGTGAAGGAGATTCAGCCAAAGCGGGTATTATGAGTGGTTTATCTACGACCGACCGAAATACCATCGGTGTTTATCCATTGCGCGGAAAGTTGTTTAACGTGCGAGGGGAAACGCCCAAACGGATTTCCGAAGTAAAAGAAATACACGAAATCAAACAAATTGTCGCCCTTGAAGCGGGGAAAAAATATACACTCGCTGAAGCCAAAAAATCCTTGCGCTACGGGAAAATCGTCTTTATGACAGATCAAGATTTAGACGGCAGTCATATTAAGGGATTATGTATTAACCTCTTTGACTCCGAGTGGGAAACATTACTGTCCATTCCGGGTTTTATCGGGTTTATGAATACACCGATTATTAAAGCCAAGAAAGGGACACAGACCGAAATGTTGTTCTACAATGACGGCGAATACGAAGAGTGGAAAGCCGTCAATAATACCAAAGGCTGGACCTTCAAATACTACAAGGGGTTAGGTACAAGCACGGGCAAGGAATTTAAAGAATATTTTGCCAATAAGAAAATCGTAAACTTTGTCAGCACTGGCGAAAACAGTCGGGATGCCATTGACAAAGTCTTTAATAAAAAAAGAGCGGGTGACCGCAAAGAATGGTTGGAGCAATATGACCGCACACTCTATCTCAATACCAATAAGTCCGAAGTTTCTTATGAAGAATTTATCGCCGAGGAGATGATCCATTTCTCCAAATACGATTGCGAGCGCTCTATTCCTAACGGCATTGATGGGCTGAAAACCAGTCAGCGGAAAATTCTCTATACCTGTCTGGCGCGGCGCTTGACGTCGGAAGTGAAAGTAGCGCAGCTCGGCGGTGCAGTCTCGGAAAAAAGTCGCTATCACCATGGCGAGCAGAGTTTGTATGGCGCAATTATTAACATGGCGCAGAACTTTGTGGGTTCAAATAATATAAATTTGCTCGAACCCAATGGGCAGTTTGGCACCCGGTTGCAGGGTGGTGATGATGCGGCATCGGAAAGGTATATTTGCACACAATTAAGTGAATTAACCCGACTGATTTATCCTGAGGCGGACGATGATATCTTAATTTATAAAGACGATGATGGCACCCAAGTGGAGCCGATGTTTTATGTACCGATTATTCCTATGCAATTAATAAATGGCGGTAAAGGCATTGGTACGGGCTTTAGCACAGATATTATGAATTACAATCCCTTAGCGGTGATTGACTATGTTGTGAATGTCTTGCAAGGGCACAATACAAATACAGCCCAAGCCCTCGTACCTTATTATGACGGATTTAAAGGGGTAATTTCGTCGATTAGCGAAGGCAAGTATTTAATCAAAGGGGTATATGAAGTGTTATCGGACAAACAAGTGCGTGTGACCGAATTACCGATCGGTGTTTGGACCGATGATTATAAAAAATACATTGAAGATTTAATCGATGTCAAGCCGACAAGCTCAG
>Ga0114966_10001364_pt1 | contig 22671 bp, 17 predicted proteins | sample M_130207_XF_Meta_FD_87029 | JGI IMG/M metagenome (GOLD analysis project Ga0114966, IMG submission 87029) | Freshwater microbial communities from Lake Montjoie, Canada to study carbon cycling - M_130207_XF_MetaG | ecosystem: Environmental > Aquatic > Freshwater > Lake | place: Lake Montjoie... | reverse complement strand
GCACGCCGGTCTTCGCAATGAACAACACCGCATCGACAAACAGACGGTTGTCTCTCCCCGACTGCCCCGGGTCTCCGACCTGACCAGGCAGCAGCCCTTCAATCCGGTTCCATTGTCCATCCGGGAGTGCATGACGAGGCGACATGCCGGGTTCCTTCCCTGATCCACTTGGAAACTCCTAACCTTCCAATGCAACGCTAGGTATCCTCCTTTTCGCCGCTCTTTCTTGATAGAGGAATGTCCACACGGCCTAGGGCCACCTCGAACTCGGGCAGGGCATCCTTCACCGCAGGGCCGATCCCTTCGAGGGCCTTGACAATTCGTTCGCGTGTGAACCGTGCGACCTCGTCGGATCTGCTCCCAGCGTCAGGTTTGAGATCTGGGTCGTCCGACTTCAACAATTCAATGGCCAGTTATCAGTAATCGGAGGTCACTGGCGGCGGGGACGTTCATGTGACTCTCCGTATTGCGAGGTCGCTCTTTGAATCGCTTGGTGGGCGTGTTGTAGTCGTGTGTGGCCAAGAGGAGATGGTTGCGGGGATCCTTCCTTCGCAGGGCATGGAAACGAATCTGGCCTTTGGTCAGATCGACATCGGCGCGGACTATGCGGTGAGACCAGACCTGGTTGATGTCGAAGGTGTGTTCCAACACGACAGCCGGCCCTTTGACGTTGGTTTCTCGGACGAAGATCACGGTCCCTTTCAGCGGCTGTTGCGGGTTCAGTCGCCAGCTCTTGCGGAATGCTCTGCGCGTGGGAGCATCTTCGATGCGTACCACGTAGCGTCGGCGATGTGCGGCCACAAAGCGGTTCGATTGAGCCCCCACCTCGTCTCGATTGCGGAACGTGAAGCGCGACCAGACCGCCTCTTGCCAGCGACGGTCGAAGGCTTCGATGTCGGCTTGAAAATTCCCGGCACAGCGGCGGCGGGGGCGGCGCGAACACCGGAGTGACCTTCAGCGACAGGCACATCCGAGTGAATCGGCCCAGGCTGTCGGGCCACCGGTGGGTGCCGTGAAAGACCGTTCCGTTGTCGAACTTCGCGTAGCGCGGAAGACCACCTCGCGCCAATCTTCGAGCAGGCACTCGACCGTGACTTTCGCGGCGATTTGTGCGGTCGGCCACGCCGCGCACAGTCCGCCGTGCAGGCAGATTCCGGCCAGGACATTCACGCCGGTCCCGGCGTAAATGTCCTGGTCTTCGATGGCGTCGAAGTTGTCCATCTCGGCGCGTTTGTCGGCGAGCTCGGACAGGAACCATCCCGGAAGCGGAGCCGTTCGTCGAACTCGTTTGCGACCATCCAACGCACCGCGTCGCGACTAGATCCGCACGAGAGTGGCCACGGCCGGGACTACTCGCTCGCCGCGCTGTTGCAACTCCCGGTGAATGGCCTCGGGGCCGTACTCCCCCAGATCGCTCTTGGTTCGCAATTGACGCCGGATCACGAGCACCCGCTGCTCGACCCCCGCCTTGGTCCGCCGCGGCGACACACGCCCCCCCGCCGGTCGAGCCACCCAGTCCACCTGCTCCAGCGGCAAATCCCCCGCGCGAGAAACCCAACGCTGCACGGTGCTCAGCGACACCCGAAACGACCACACCACAGCCCGCTGACAGAATCCCATCACGAACTTGCGACAACATCATCCACCGACGATCCACGACCGTCACTTTGACCGCCACTTTTTTTCACGAACCCGACTCCCCGTGTGATTGAAGACCAAGCAACAGCTCCCCAGCTTAGAAACTGGCTCGAAACAACTTCCTCGTTTAACCGCAAGCGAAAGGCGAGCGCGGAGGGCTGACACAGGGCCTCAACTCCGTACCGCCTCCGCGCTCGTCTTTGGCTTGCGGTTAAACGAGCGACTGGAAATCGGGAAGTTATTTTGAGCCAGCTCCTTACTAACATCCGATCACTGAGAGTTGCCCGACCTCGGAATACTGAGAGTCACACGACGCCACACGCCGCAAGTGACCTCCGATGACTGACTAACTGGCCCCTAAAGCGTAGAGTAGGCGGCTCGCCCGCTCGCGTTTCTCGAAGAAACCGTAGGCGAGCCGCCTGTGCTATTTTTTTCAACAGGCTGATAGATCGACTGCCTGATTTGTGCAGATGTAGTGTGGGCTGTGCCCACCATTCCGCAACCGATTGTGGTGGGCACAGCCCACATTACGAGAAGATCGAGTGGCGGGCGGCGCGTTTTCAGTAATTCAAGGTCTCTGGTCGCCGCCCGGTTACCTTGGTCGTAGAGCCACATCAAAATGCACGCCTTCCTGCACACACTCGGAGCTCTTGTCGTCCTGCCGTACTTGCTCCTGGCAGCAGCCTTTTTACTTATCGGCGAGGTCGCGAAAGCACGAGGGCTGCTCGCGCTGATTGATGTCGTCGTCAACCATGTCAACTGGATTCTTCTTTGGGGAATCTATGCCGCAGCCGCTTTTTGGGTCTTGCTCATCGTTGCGGGATTTCTCCCCTCTTTTCAACGAATCAGCGCGGCTAGCCTGTTCTTGATCGCCCTTGGCAGTCTGAGTGTCATCTGTACGCTGCACTCGACAAGGATTGGACTCGGAGAGGTCACATTTCTCCTGCCGTGCATCGCAGTGCTAGTGATGAGCGCGTGGCTTTTCGTCCGCGCTGGCACGCCGCCCGGAGCGAGTTAGCAGCCTGTTGAAAAAGTCGTAGCAATGGCGGATCGCCTGTGCTTTTCAACTAGAAAAGCAAGCAGGCGAGCCGCCTACTCTACGTTTTTCAACAGGCTGTTAGTGCGACCGGACTACAGAGCCGGGAGTGTGGCCGATACGATGCGGCCATGAATTCACCGACCCCCAAGCACATCGCTCGTGATGAACTGGCTCTGAACTATCTCGACGCACTGCCATATCCGCCGTACCCGGTCCAAGAGGAGGCGTTGCTGGCATGGTTTGATGCCAACGACGGAGTGATGGTCTGTGCTCCGACGGGGACGGGGAAGACGTTGATTGCCGAAGCGGCGGCGTATGAGGCACTGCACACCGGGCAGACGATTTACTACACGACGCCGCTGATCGCGCTGACCGAGCAGAAGTTCACCGAGCTGCAGGCGTCGGCCGAACGTTGGGGATTTCGCCGCGAGCAAGTCGGCCTCGTGACGGGCAACCGTCGCGTGAACCCCGATGCGACGGTTCTCGTCGTCGTCGCCGAGATCTTGCTGAACCGGTTGCTCAACTCGCACTGGGCCGCGCATGAAGAGGCCGAAGCGGAGAAGACGCGCGAGCGGGATCGCGAGGCGGATCGCGTCGCTGAATGGGGGAGCGAGGGGATCGGTGATGGAACGCCGAACGCGGGAGCAACGGCTGTTGTCGCGACAGCGAACGGCGTGGCGAGCCTCGTTCAGAATGTTCCGGCCGTGACGACGACCTCATCGAGCGAGACCGATCTCATCGGTTGGGACTCCGATGAGTCGGACGCAGTACCCGCAAAGCACGCACTCACGAGGTCGGCCGCTCCCAGAGTTCACGCGGCTGACTCGCGCGGCAACAACTCTGCGTCCGCCGCTTCAGCCACCGCGTCGTCGCCACCACCGTCCGCCGCGCTCGACTTCGATCGCGTTTCGGCCGTCGTGATGGATGAGTTCCATAACTTTTCGGATCCCGAGCGCGGCATCGTGTGGGAGTTCTCGCTGTCGCTGTTGCCGCCGCACGTCAGGCTGCTGCTGTTGTCGGCGACGATCGGCAATGCCAGCAACTTCGTTGGATGGTGCCGCAAGATACACGGCCGGTCACTTCAGTTGGTGCAGAGCCTCGATCGGCGCGTGCCGCTCAGTTTTCGCTGGGTTCCCGACAAGCTGTTGACCGAGCATCTGGAAGAGATGGCCGCCGGTGACGACGAGATGCGTCGCACGCCGGCACTGGTCTTTTGCTTCAATCGCGATGAGTGCTGGAATGTCGCCGAGGAATTGAAAGGCAAGTCGATGCTCGCCTCGGGCCAGCAGAAGCGGCTCGTAGCGGAGATCGAGAAGCTCGAATGGTCGAAGGGAGCGGGGACGAAGCTCAAGCAGCTATTGATGCGCGGCGTCGGCGTGCATCACGCGGGGATCCTGCCCAAGCACAAGCGGATCGTCGAGGACCTCTTCCAGCAGAAGTTGCTCACGATCTGTGTTTGCACGGAAACGCTCGCGGCGGGGATCAACCTCCCCGCGCGAGCGGTCGTGTTGCCGTCTCTGCTCAAAGGAAAGCCGGGTGAACAGAAGATCATCGATCCCAGTTCGGCTCACCAAATCTTCGGACGCGCGGGCCGACCGCAGTTCGACACGGAAGGCTTCGTCTATGTCGTCGCTCATGAAGACGACGTGCGCATCCTGAGATGGAAGGCACAGTACGACCAGATCCCCGAAGACACGAAGGATTTCAATCTCATCCGCGCGAAGAAGGCTCTCAAGAAGAAGATGCCGACGCGCAGCAACGACCGGCAGTATTGGAACGAACCGCAGTTCGAGAAGCTGCGGTTTGCACAGCCGGGAGACCTTGCCAGTCGCGGGCCGCTGCCGTGGCGGATGCTCGCGTACATGCTGCAACTCTCGCCCGAAGTCGATCGTTTGAGAAAGCTCGTCCACAAACGGCTGATGGACCCGAAGCAATTGGAGGCGAGCGAGAAGCAACTCGACCGGATGCTACTCACGCTGCACGCGGGTGACTTCGTGAAGCTCGATCCGCCGCCACCGCCGCCGCCCGAGATCGTCAAGCCCGGTGAGGCTCCCGCGCCCACCGTGGAGGCACCGGCGAAAGTCTCGTGGCTGTCGCAGCAGCTTCAGACGGCGGTCGATAAGAAGTTTGAAGAGGCGACCGGAAAGAAGGTCGAGAAGGTCGTCGAGGACAAAGACAAGAATCGCTATCGCCCGGTGATGGCACACCCGACCGAACGGCTCGAACAGCTCTTCGTCTTTCGTGGCGTGAACCCGCTCTACGGGATGTTCCTGCTGGAACACATTGGCTACGCGAATCGCATGGAACGGCTGCTCGTCATCGAAAGCGTGTTGGAGTTGCCTCGTGCCTTGATCCGCCACGTCCGCGTTCCACCGCCACACAAGCTCCCACCGGGACCGCTCGCGTTGGAACGGGTCGATATCGAACTCATCCAACGCGGCTTGATCGCAGCGCAAGACCTCTATCCCGAGTTTGATCCCGACATCCCATTTGAAGATCGCAAATACGCGCCGTCGCTGGCCGACAAAATGCGGATGCTGTTCGAGTCCGACTACCCTGATGTTCCCGAAGTCTCCGTTCAGCCGGTCATGGTGGCCGCCGATCTGCTCGAAAACTTCAACGACGACTTCTGGCTGTTCGTTTCAGTGAAAGACCTCTCCAAGCAAGAGGGCCTGATCTTCCGCCACCTGCTCCGACTCGTGCTGTTGCTCGACGAGTTCAAGCAGGTCACACCCGCAGGCATGGACCCGAACGTCTGGCAGGACGAACTGCGCGAGATCGCCGAACGCCTAACCACCTGCTGCCGTGCCGTCGATTCCAACTGCACCGATACGATGCTCGCCCAAGAAGACGAAGGCGACTTCATCGAACACACCCAGCCGCAGCCCAAGCGTTAAGTCAGCACCACGCCCCCTTCGTGCGTTGAAAGCTCAAGACGCTGTTGAAAAACGTAGAGCAGGCGGCGGGCCTGGCATGGCCCGCGTTCGGCCATCGCAATACGACAGGTGGAGGAACATTCGTTCCAAACAGAAGTTTTGCGAGCGGAGAAATCACTACCAGAAAGACTCTTCACAGCGGTGGAGGTGACGGCCTACTGTGTGCCGCCGAACCGATCCAACCGTTTGAACACACTGAGAATGCCATGCCTGAGAAACCGCCGCTGACTCCCGAGCGAATGCAGATTCTGATCTGTGTCAGCAACCGTTTGCTGATGGCGTTGGGAATGTTGATGGCGTTGTTGATTCCCGGTGCGCTGCTGACATATTGGTTTGGCGCGGTCATCGTGGGCGCAGTCCCGATGATGACGTTGCTGGTTGGTGCTCTTGGTGGGTTTGTGGGCCTGCAAAGGCGGCTCGGCCAATTGGCGGACGAAGATCTGACGCTCATGTCGAAGTCGTGGGTCTTCACGTTTTTGTCGCCGCTGGTCGGAGGAATCTTGGCTACCCTGACGTATGTGTTGTTCATCTCGGGGTTGCTGACGGGGGACCTCTTCCCCAAGTTCGTCTCAGACAAGCTGCCGTCCGCCGTGCAAGGAATCGAGATTCTGTTCAGCATTCACGGCGAAGCGACGGACTATGCGAAACTGATTTTCTGGTGCTTCCTCGCGGGCTACTCGGAACGTTTCGCCACGGACATTCTCGCCCATTTTGAATCGAGTGGCTCGCGGCCGACTCAGCGTCCGTGAACGAGCCTTCCTGCGTCACCCACTCGCTCTCATGCAACGACGATAGAAATCATCATCCACTCCTCTCGGGATCATTTTTCCATGCGGCGTCTACTGTTGATCGGTCTGTTGACGGTGAGTCTGAGCGGTTGCGGTCGGCGTCCTGGACCTCCCGTTCCGAAGATGCAAGAGGTCACTGCGGTGGCGACGGCTCAGCCGGCGGATGTCCCCGATTTGAACTGGTCCTCGGATGATTGGCCGATGTGGCGCGGAGCCAACGCGGATGGAGTTTCGACCGGGGCTGCGGTGCCAACGAAGTGGTCTGAGACGGAGAACGTAGTTTGGAAAACGAAGGTCCCGGGGCGAGGTCATTCGTCGCCGACAATTGTGGGGGACCGCATCTATTTGGAAACGGCTGATGAGCAACAGCAGGTTCAGTCGGTGCTGTGTCTCGATCGAGCGGACGGTCGGCAGGTCTGGCAGAAGGAACTACATCGCGGTCAGTTTGAGACCGCGATGCATGGGGAGAACACGCAGGCCACCAGCACAATCGCCTGCGATGGTGAGCGACTGTTCGTTCTCTTTCTGAACGATCGCAAGATCTGGGCGACGGCACTCGACCTAGATGGCCATCAAGTCTGGCAGACCGAGGTCGGATCATTCGGATCGAAGTTCGGATACTCGGCATCACCCACGCTGCATAAGTCGCTGGTGCTGATTGCGGCGGATCACGGACAAGGTGGATTTGTCGCCGCGCTGAATCGTCTGACCGGCGACATCGCCTGGCGCAAACAGCGACCGGCCAAGTCGAGCTATGCCTCGCCGCGCGTCGTCTCACTCGGTGGCCGCGATCAATTGGTGTTGTGCGGCGGGAATCTCGTCGCGAGTTTCGATCCGATCACGGGTGAGTCGCTCTGGTCCACTCCCGGCACAGCGGAGGCGGCGGTCGGGACGTTGGTTGTTGCCGACGACTTGGTCTTCGCCAGCGGCGGCTATCCCGAACAGGAGACGCTGGCAATCAAGCCGGACGGCTCGGTCGCGTGGCGGAACAAAGCCAAGTCGTACTGCCCGTCGTTGCTCGCCCATGAGGGGCATTTGTACATGGTCAGCGACGACGGCGTCGCTCGCTGTTACGAAGGGGCGACCGGCACCAAGAAGTGGGAGAAACGGATTGGTGGCAATTTTCGTGTGTCGCCGGTTCTTTCCGACGGCCACATCATTTCAACCGACATGTCCGGCAAGACAACCGTCTTCAGTGCGGCTCCCAACCAATATGAACTCGTCGCCGAGAACCAACTTGGAACGGAGGGCTTCGCCAGCCCCGGCATCAGTCGAGGTCAGCTCTTTCTGCGTGTGGCTGACGCTGCGAACGGTCCTCGCCAAGAATGGCTGTACTGCATCGGCACGAAGTAGCTGCGCTCTGAAAATGCTGGACCACACCCGTTCGCTCGGTCCATCGAGCCGCGCTGTGCTTCCCACAACAAATGTCTCTCTCTCTCTCTCTCTTCCAAGCGACTGATTTCATGCTGAGCTGGCTTCGACGATACGCCCCGATCTTCAAATGGCTGTTGGCGGTGGGCCTGCTGACGGCGCTGTTCTGGTTCAATCGCGAGGGGCTGGCGGACTTGGGTCGCCGTGAGATCGGATGGTCGTTGTTCGCGGCGGCGGTCGGTGTGAGATTCGGTTCGCTGTGCCTGACCTTCTTGAGATGGTGGTTGCTCGTCACGGGGATCGGTCTACCGTTCACGGTGAAGGAGGCGTTTCGGCTGGGACTGCTTGGAGAAGCCTGCAATTTTGTCGGCCCCGGCGCGGCGGGCGGCGATCTGGTCAAAGCGGTCTGGTTGGCGAAGGACTCTCCCGGACGGCGTGCTTCGGCCGTGGCGACCGTGCTGCTTGATCGCGTACTCGGATTGTGGGCCTTGTTCGCCGCCGGTGCCGTCGCGTCACTGCTACCAGTTGGTACGAAGCCCGGCCCTGAGATGGCGTGGGCGGTGCGAGTCCTGTGGGGCGGAACTATCGCCGGATTGATCGGCATCACGCTGCTGTTGATCCCGGCGGTGACTCGCTCGCGGCTGATGAGTTGGATCACGACGTGGCCGGTCGTCGGTCGGATCGCGAAGGAACTGATCGACTCGATCAGCCTCTATCAGGGACGCCCCTCAGCCATCATCATGGCGGGAGTGCTGAGTCTGCTCGGTCACGTCGGGTTTCTCAGTTCGTTCTATCTGTGCGCGATGGCGCTGCACGGTTCATTGGGGGCAGATGCGGGGCAGGCGATTCCCGGATACATCGACCACCTCGTAGGGCTGCCTCTGCCCGAAGCACTGAGCGCCGCGATGCCCACTCCCGGCGGGATTGGAGCGTTGGAAGGTGCGTTGGCGTGGTTCTATCAACAGCACCAGCAGACCGTACTCCCCGGCAGCACGGCCGCCATGCTGGAGTCCGCCCGTTTGAACGGACTGCTCACCGCGCTGGCTTACCGCATGACCGCGCTGTTGGTGGGAGCCTGCGGCATCGTCTTCTACTTCTCAGCGAAGCGGGATATTCCGGCCGCCGAACCCAGTCCGGAATAAAGCGAGCGGCAAGACTTAATTTACCCAAAGTAGACGTGTCACTCCGTGACACGAACCGTTCCCTACACGGAGTGTCGGGTCTACTTTCTCTTGCCGGTCGCCTAACGGCCAGCCAAGCACGCTCTCAGGGGCGATCCGCGAAGAAATGGCCTTTCAGGAGGTCACGGTTACGGCTTTACGTGGCCGTGAGAAGCTGGCGGGTCGTAGGCTTTTGCGTGCCCCACTTCACTGACTTGGGTCCACGTGAAAGGATCGCCCCCCCATTTCGCAGGGAGAACCCCTATGGGATTCGCTGGCTTGAGGTTTAGTACTTCACACTGATCCGGCATGGACAAGAGCGTCTTGATTCAAACGTTCTTGGAGGATGTGAAAGCTCAACAGTAGACAGTGGTGCTGACCGGCCGCTGCTACGAACAAGAGTCAGACCCATTCAAGGCGCTCGACAGCCTGATCGATTCACTGGCCGACTACCTCGGCAAACTTCCCGTGGAGGTTGTCCGACAAGTTATCCCGGAAGAAAGTCTCCCGCCGGTTCGCCTGTTCCCCGTGATGGGGCAGGTTCCCGGCATGACCGACGCGGGGAAGCCCGCGATCGACAATGTCGATCAGCAAGAGATGCGGCAGCGTGCCATGAACGCGATGCGGGAGTTGCTGAAATGGCTCGGTGCGCGGCAACCGGTGGTGTTGTACATTGATGATCTCCAATGGGGGAATGTTGATGGTGCCGTTCTGCTGGCCGACCTCGTTCGACCGCCGGATTCACTGTGCGTCATGCTGCTTGGCTCCTACCGTAGCGAGAACATCGGCACCAGCTAGTGCTTAAAGACGTTGGCGAGCGCGTACACGACAGGCTTGGTGCATCCTCATCGGCAAGAATTGGCTGTCGAGGCGTTGCTGGAGCACGACGCGACTCAGTTGGCGCGGCTGCTCCTCAAGCGTGACGACAGGACTTCCCTCTGGTTTGCGAGCAAGATCGCCAAGGAATCCGGAGGCTGTCCGCTTTTCGTTTGGGAATTGCCGCAGCACGTTCAAGAAGATCCCAATAACACCGACCAAACGCTGGCGCTGGATGAAGTGATTTGGATCCGTGTAAACCGCCTGCCGGAAGAAACGCGACAGCTCTTGGAGCTGATCGCTGTCGCGGGGCGACCTCTCGTCGTGACAGCAGCCTATCAAGCATTGGGGATCGGGACCAAAGGCCAGAATCTGCTCATTCAGCTGCGGACTCGCAAACTCATTCGTAAGACCGAATCAGAGGCCGCTTCGACCCTCGTCGAAGTTTATCACGATCGCATTCGCGAATCGGTCGTGAGTCATTTGGAGGAACCCGCGCCGAAATCGCTACAACCTGACTCTCGCCGAGACGATTCTGAAAATCAGCGGCCTCTCGGCGGAGAGCATGCTAGTTCATCTGGTGAGTGCGACGTGCTGATCCTGCGCGTGTCAGGGCCGTTCCACGAATTCATCGACGTTGAAGAGGACGCTGATCGTTGCGGTCAGAGCCGCCAGTTCGTCGGGTGCGAAGTGGGAATTGACGGGGCTTTCGCCCGCTTGCAGGGCTTGGAGTGCTGCGGTCGGTTGTTGTTGAAATCCCTTGCGGCGTCGATCGAATCCGCGGACCAGCGCGGACAATTCGGTGTCGTTTGGCGAGCGAGACAGTACGTGCCGGAAGGCCCAAGTGATGCGCGACTCGGCCGACGTGCCGCCGTCTTGCAGCGTGCGTTCGGCGAGAACTCGGGCCGCTTCGAGGTACGTCACGTCGTTCATCAGGTTGAGGGCTTGAAGCGGCGTGTTCGTGCGCGGGAGTTTGACACGGCAGAAGTCGCGGCTCGATGCGTCGAAGAGGGCGAGGCCCGGCGTGGTGACAGTTCGCTTCTGAAAGGTGTAGAGACTGCGACGGTAGAGGCTCGCCCCGTGATCCTGCACATAGACGGACATCGGGCCGGGAACCGTTTCCGCGCTGAGTTCCTCCCACAAACCGGGCGGCTGGTACGGCTTGACGCTCGGGCCACCGAGCGACTCGACCAGCAGGCCACTCGACGCCAACGCCGCGTCGCGAATCATCTCGGCCGAAAGTCGAAAACGCGGCCCGCGTGCAAGCCACTGGTTGCTGGGGTCTCGCGCAAGCATCCCTTCGTCGATCCGAGAGGACTGCCGGTACGTGGCCGAAGTGACGAGTTGGCGGAGAGTCCGCTTAATGTCGAAACGGAGTCGAGAGTCCAGAGTTGAGAGACGAGAGCCAGACGAAGACAGTGCAACCTCGTTCGAATCTGACTCACCCTTTCCTGCTCTTGACTCCCGACTTTCCGCCCTCGACTCTCCCGCAAACTCGACCGCCAGCCAATCCAGCAACTCGGGATGGCTCGGCAAATCGCCTTGAACGCCGAAGTCTTCCGAGGTCTTCACAAGCCCGTTGCCGAACAACATCTGCCAGAGCCGGTTGACGGCGACGCGCGCGGTGAGCGGGTTCTCGGGTGCGACGAGCCACTGCGCAAGGCCCAAGCGATTCCGGAGCTGATCAGACTGATCATTCCGATTTGTCGGTGCCTTGGCCATCAACACCGCAGGCAACCCCGCTTGAACGATCTCCCCCGGTTTGTTGTATTCGCCGCGAGTCAGAATGTGCGTCTCACGCAATCCCGGCACGTCCTGCATCACCATCGTCGTGGGGATCGTTGCGAGATACGCCTCGTAGCGAGCGCGGGTGTCGAGCACGAGTTGCCTCGCGCCGCGTTCGGCTTCCCGTGCGTGATGTCTCAGATAGAACTCACGCAGCTTGGCGAGGTGTGCAGGCGACGCAATGTTGCCGAGTTTGCCGGAGGCGATCTGCGAGATCGAGTCTCCCGCCGCGAGCGACAGCGCGACCTCGTCAGTCAGTCGGCCTCGATAGAGTCGCAGTTCATCAATCGCTCCCTCGAACGGCCCAGCGCTACCACCCGCTCCGATGACGAGCGGCAACTTGACACGGATCGGATTGCTGAGCAAGTCGATGATCACGGTAAGTTCCGCGCGTGCGCCATTCACGCGAATCGAGACGCCACGCGCGGCACTCGATCCGTCGTAGGAGACGAACAGATGCGACCAGCGGTCGGTGGCGAGCGGCTCCTTTGTCTCGACTCGGATCAAGTCGTCGAGGATGCGTCCGGAAAAAAGGGCCTGCAACCGGCCGGACTCTTCGATGCGAAGTTCATATCCGCGCGAGGCATTCTCGTGGTCCATGCGGGCGAGGATCGTCATCGTCTTATTCCCGCTCGGCTTCACCCAACAGGAGATCGCAAACGATTCGTCCTCGCCGAAGTCTCCGACATCGCCCGCATCGAGCCACCGTTTTCCATTGAACTCTGCTGCTTGGCCGATGCGTCCGCCGGTGAATTGTGCTGGGCCGTCGTGCCATGTCGCATCGCTCGTTTTGAAAGAGGGAACTTCTACGCCCTCGACGTTTACTTTCTCAGAGGCAACCGGCGGCTTTACTAGTCGCGACACATGACCGTCGCCATCGAACGGGATGACTGAGTCCAATCCCACACCAAAGCTCCAGTCCACCGACTTCTCGCCGCTGGCGATCCCGGCGGACAGTCGCGTCATCCCGTTTTTCACGGCTGGAGCCATCGCGTCCCAGTTGGCTCGCGCCGCATCGGCCTCGCGTTCCAAAGCCGTCAGTTTGAGTTGCTGGTCCGCTGTGGGAGCGGGGAGATACGGCATCGAATTGTTGTTGCGAATGTACTTGCCCGGCTCGGGGACTTGATTGAAGAACGCGAACAGTTGGTAGAACTCGCGCTGGCTGATCGGGTCGTATTTGTGATCGTGACAACGGGCACAGCCGATTGTCAGACCGAGCCACACGGTTGAGGTCGTCTCGACGCGATCGACGACATACTCGACGCGAAACTCCTCGGGAATGATCCCCCCTTCGGCGTTGCCGCGATGATTGCGGTTGAAGCCGGTCGCGATCAGGCGGTCGTCGGCGACGATGGGAAGCGCGTTCGCTGCGGTCGCCGCATTTCCTGTCCCCTCGCCCTTTGCCTTGGAGGGGAGAGGGTTAGGGGTTCTTTCTTCGCTTGTTCCCTCCCCTCGGCGGGGAAGAGAAAAGTCGCCTTCAATTCGGGGAGCGTTGTCACCACTCGGCCCCCTCACCCTAACCCTCTCCCTCGAAGACGGGGGAGAGGGGACCAGAGTAGAAACTGGGACGGAAGTATCCCCGCGTGGCAGGAGGTCTCCCGCCAACTGATCGATCGTGAACTCATCAAACGGCTGATTGCGGTTAAAGGCCTCGATCACCCAGTCTCGGTAACGCCACATGAAGCGCGGCCCGTCCGTCTGGTAGCCGTTCGTGTCGGCATAGCGTGCGGCGTCGAGCCAGATCGTGGCCATCCGTTCCCCGTAGCGGGGCGACGCCAACAGCCGGTCGATCTGTTTCTCAAAGGCATCCGGCGACGAGTCACCGACGAACGCATCGACCTCTTCAGGGGAAGGTGACAGTCCGATGAGATCGAACGACGCGCGACGCAGCAATGTGGACCGATCTGCTTCCGGAGCCGCGATCAACCGTTCTCGATCGAGCTGCGCGCGGATGAATTGATCGACCGGGCCTCGCGCCGCTGCCGACTGCTCTGTTGTCGGCGGGACCGTGGCTCGCGGGGCAAGGAACGACCAGTGAGGCTGATAGACCGCCCCGTCGTCGAGCCATCTCTTCAGTAGGTCGATCTCGCGCGGTGAGAGCTTCGCGCCGCTGTTCGGCGGCGGCATGACTTCCTCTGGATCGGCTGACATCACACGACGGAGAGACTCACTGCTGGAGCTGCTCCCCGGAGCGAAGGCTCGCGTTCCGCCATCACGTTCCGCTACAGCCGACTCGCGCATGTCGAGTCGCAGTCCGGCCTGTCGTTTGGCTGAATCGGGACCGTGACAAGTGAAGCACTTGTCCGACAGGATCGATCGGATATCGCGGTTGAATTCGACACGTGGTACGGCCGTTAGTTCTGCTGCCAACAGCGTGCGCACGCCGTTCATCGCCACGATCAGGATCAGCCAACTGCACGCCCGAAGGATCGACTGGCTCATGAAGCAACTTCCACTCAATGGAGACACAGGTCAGCACACAGACAAGCTAGCCACACGCTTTGATGGTCGCAACCGCGCTCGCGCCCTGTGCGGGGCCATCGGCTTTTTGAGGTTGGGTGCCACGGTCACGGAGTTTCGACGTGGCCGTGTTGATGACGTGAAGGCTGTTTTTTAACCACACGGCCACGTCGAAGCTCCGTGACCGTGGCACCCCTTCTTTCAGATTCAACAAGGCAATGGCCCTGCGTCCTATACCGGCATCACAGCGACTCCAGCAGTTCCCGCATCTCGGCGGCAGCGTGATCGTCACCGGTCCGTTGTGCGGCAGCCATTCCTTGCCTCAACACGGCGCGAGCGTCTTCGTCTTCGCCGTCCTCCGCCAGCAACTGCCCGCGACGGAAATACGCCGGAACGTGGTCGGGAAACCGCACGTTCATATCGGCAAGTCGCTGCAACCCTGCGGGGCGGTCGGCTCCCTTGGTGAGCTCCAGCGCGAGGGCATAGTGCAGGAAAGTGTCATCCGGTTCAGTGGCCAGCATTTCTTCCAGTTGTTCGCGTCGTGACATGAGTGGGGAGCTTCGTTGAGGAGAAGGAAGGAGCGCAGCCGTAAGGCGACCGGCAAGACTTGTCTGCCCCACACCAACTTGAAGTGTAAACGAGGGCGAAGTCGATCGATGTCCTCGTTCACACCTCGGGTTGGTGTCTAAAGGTAAACAATTTGTTGCCGGTCGCCGTGTGGAGCATGCATCGACAAGGTGCGGAGCATACCGCCGAACGGCAATTGATGCGGGTGGTTGATGAATCGACCGCGCCGAGACTGCCGATGTCCGTCGAATATCCGTCGTGCAAGAGACCTCGCCTCGGCCGACTTCACTCAAGCTTCGGGCGAATCTCCAAAACGGCACAACTCATCCAATCGGTCGCGTTTCAGTCTGCCCAGCCTGTCGGTCTGTCGGGCTGGGCAAGTTATGCGTCATGAGGAGGTGCAGTATCAAGCGCCCCGCAGCGGCTCGTCGATGCAAAGCCCTGCGGAGGGCCGATGGATCGGTCTCCAAAGCCGCTTCGGCGGAATGGTTAGACACGGGTCCAGCCAAAGGCGGCAGTCTGAGGGGCCTACGGGTCTCTGAGTTCGTCGGCTGCGAGGGATTGTGGCAAACGCGAAGACCGTACACCTTTTGATCGAACCTGAGCGGCCCACGAGTAGACCTTCCCCATGACAAAGCGGTTTCTCTCACTCTCAGCCTGGTGTGCTCTGACCCTGTGTACAGGGTCGGCGCTGCTGTCGGCTAATGATCGCCAAACGCCACTGACACGAGCCGCCGCACGGGCGATTCCTTCGGTTGGGAACATCCACACCGAAAAGTCAGCCAACCCGCGAGACAACGTGTTCTCATCGGACAAAGGCCGCAAGATCAACGGCATGGGAACCGGCGTCGTCGTGGACGAACGCGGTTACATGATCACGAATTATCACGTCGTCGCCGACGTGGACACGATTCGGGTCGAGTTCGCCGACAAGAGCAGCTATCTGGCTCGCAAGATCAACGCCGATCGCGTCAACGATCTGGCACTGATCAAGATCGAAGCGACAAAGCCGCTGAAAGTAATCCCGCACGGCACCTCGTCTGACCTGATGGTCTGCGAATCGGTGATCGCGATCGGCAATCCGTTTGGTTACGAAGGAACCGCAACTGTCGGCTACATCAGCGCTCTCGGACGCGATGTCGAAGCGAACGAAACGCAGTTCTACAAGAACCTCATTCAGACCGATGCCGCCATCAACCCCGGTAACAGCGGTGGGCCGCTCGTGAATGTGGAAGGCGAAGTGATCGGGATCAACGTCGCGATTCGGGCCGGTGCCCAGAAAATCGGCTTTGCGATTCCGATCGACGATGCCCGAGTCATCATCGAACGCCTGATGAGTGTCGAGCAACTGGACCGCACGTATCACGGACTCATTCCGCGAAACGTCAAGTCGGCCGCTTCGCGCATGTTGATGGTCGATGGGACTCAACCCGACAGCCCGGCAGCGACGGCGGGCCTCAAGAACGGCGACGTGATTCTGCACGCGGGTGAGATCGACATCGTGGACGGTGCCGACTGGGAACGGGCACTGCTCGGCCGACCGGTCGGTGACAAGATCGAGATCACCGTTCGACGCAGTGACAAAGTAGAAAAAGCGATCCTCATCTTGGCGGCTTACACTGGCGGTCGCTCGAATCTGAACCTCGACACGACACCTTCACGCCCCGTGGCAACGACCGCGCCGAGTACCGGTGCGGACGAACGCTTCTGGCAGCAACTTGGTGTGAAGATGTCGACCCTTCCCGAATCGCAGAAGAATCTCGTCGGTCCCAAATACCGAGGCGGGATGCGAGTGATGGATGTTCGCGACGGCGGCCCTTCCGCATCGAACGGCATTCAAAAGGGAGACATTCTTGTCGGACTCGACAAGTGGGAAACGATGTCGCCCGACAACATCGGCTGGATTCTGCAACAGCCCAACACGCAGAACCAAGACGGCCAAGTGTCACTGAAGTTCTTCGTGATTCGCGGAACGGAAACTCGCTACGGCTTCCTTCCCGTCACGTTGCCTCAACGAGTCGCCGCTGGAGTGACGACGGGCATAAACTGAAGTCCGGCCGCAGGCGGCCACCGCAGCAAACTACAAGACAACGAACCAGGCCCCGAGCTTCAATGTTCGGGGCCTGGTTCGTTGTGTCATTCTCCCGCTATCAGCTTCCCACCGAACTGACTCTTCAGCTTTGCCAACTTGGGCGAGATCACCGCTTGGCAATAAGACTGGCGTGAGTTCGCTTGGAAGTAGCCTTGGTGATAGGCCTCCGCTGCGAAGAACGTTGCGGCGGGAACGACCTGCGTCACAATCTTTCCGTGCCACGGACCGCTCGCGTTCAGTTCATCAATCTTGCGTTCGGCCCTTTCTCGCTGATGCTCTGAGTGGCAGAAGATCGCCGAGCGGTATTGCGTTCCCACATCGGCCCCCTGTTGGTTGAGCGTCGTGGGATTGTGCGTCGCGAAGAAGACCTCCAGCAGATCGTCGAACGAGATGATCTGCGGATCGAACTCGATCTGTACGACTTCCGCATGTCCGGTCTTTCCGGTGCAAATCTGCTCATAAGTCGGCGCGGTCGTCGTCCCACCGCAGTAGCCCGACTCAACGGCAGACACGCCGCGCAGTTGCTCGAACACGGCCTCCACACACCAGAAGCAGCCCGCTCCCAGAGTCGCCAGTTCTCGCGAGGGTGCGGTAGCCGAGGATTCTGTACTCATGTTCGTTCTCCCGTGAAATTCAGCGACCTGGTCCTGCGGGCTTCTTGAAGACCGGAACCAACTCCATCGTGACCACCGTTCCCACCGGCGGAATCCGCTCAGTGAAGGCTTCAAACATCAGCGTGTCATTGGTGGCACTACTCTCGATGGCGAGGTCCAACGTGGCGGTCGTGAAGTTGGCGACGCAGATCAGATCGCCCGCCTCGGCGAGATAGAACTTCTCGCCCGTGTTCGCATCGGTCGTGAAGCCACTCCCCGCAAAGACCCACTTCGCATCGAGTTGCCGAATCTGAGTCTGGGCGTGGATCGACTTGATCGCCTTCTGAAACGGGGCCTCTTTGGACAGCTTCAGTATTTCGTCACGCTGTGTGTCACTCATGGGACCGAACCAAAGGAGTTCGTTCCGTTTGTCATCCCACTTCAGATCTTCGTTCACGGGGACTGAGAACCCCTTCGGCGCGGGATCGAGCTTCTCAACGAAGTACCGTCGCGTCGCATGACGGACCCAAGATTGAGCCGGGTCGCGATGCAGCTTGCCGTCGGCATCGGTCCAAGTGAAGAAGATGTCGATCTGCTGTCCGGTCGCGGATTTGTACTCGGGAACGAACTGTGCCGGGCTGCCGACTTCCGCCCCGAGTGCGATCAGCCCCGCATGAATCACCTGCGCCTTGGCATCGACCGACAGCAGTGACTCATGTTCCTTGGTCTGTTTGAGACAGACGAGCATCTCCAGCAAGCCTTCTCGCAAGACGACGGTAGACTTTACGAGGAGCCGCTTCCCCTTGAGATCGATCTGTACCGTCCCCGACTTGTTCAACGGACTCAACCCGTCATCCTTGGCGGAGTCCTTTGCGGGCGGAACCGGCTTGGCCTTCGGCTCGTCCCCGTGGCAGACTCGCCCCGCGAACATGGCCAAGCACATCAGAAATAGGCTGGAAGTTTTTGGCAGCATGACGTTGATCCTCTTCGCCAATGGAACATGCTTCGGTGCAAATCCGAATGGCTGAGTACACGGGGCAAGCGACAGCTAGCCTCTGGATGACGGAACCGATGTTAGCGTTCGTGACCCAGAGCCGAAAGCAGTCGGTTCGTGACAGAGAGAGCGACTGGCTCCCTTGGTCAACGATCAGGGCCATCGCTTTTTTCGATATCGAGTGGGACCCGTGGCAATTCACCGCGCCGGCCCACTCTGATTTCTCGACGATTCTCGATGGTGTGCTGGCGCTCGAAGCGAGCTGTCCCACCCTACGCCGAAACAGGGGATGGCCCTGCGTGTTGCTCAGGCTGCGAGACATCGCGAGGGCGCTTTGTTAGATTCCAATTCCTCAGTCAAACACTCCAAGGAGTTCTCATGAGATCGCTGGCGGTCCTACTTGTTGTCGCGAGTTGCCTTGCGCCGGGTTGGTGCGCCGCGTCCAAGGCGGTTGCGACCGATGAACGGGTTGCGACCGAGTTCTTCGAGAAGAAGATACGGCCGCTGTTGGCGAAGCACTGTTACGAGTGTCACGCTCGTGACAAGGCGGGGGACAGCGGGGAGTTGGCCGTCGATTCGCGAGCCGCCCTACTGAAGGGAGGCGACCGCGGGCCGATCATTGTGGCGGGCAAACCCGAGGAGAGCATGCTGCTCAAGGCCGTGAAGTACAGCGATCCCAAGTTGCAGATGCCTCCCGAAGGGAAGCTGCCGGACGCCGAGATCGAACTCCTCAACAAGTGGATCACTGATGGTGCCTTCGTCCCCGAGTATGGAGTCGCGGCGGAGAAGAAGGCGAAAGAAATCGACTGGACTGTTGCGAGGCAGTTCTGGTCGGTGAGGCCACTGGGGCGCGTGGCCATTCCGGAGTCGCCGAATGCCGCACTGGCCAATCCCCTCGACTCGTTCATCGTGGCCAAGCTCCACGAAAACGGTCTCGCGCCGTCGGCGATGGCGGACAAGCGGACGCTCATCCGGCGCTTGTCATTCGATCTGATCGGCCTGCCGCCGAGTCTCGACGATGTCGCCGAGTTTCTCGCCGACGAGCGGCCCGACGCTTACGAACGGCTCGTCGATCAGTTCCTCGCCTCGCCTCACTTTGGTGAGCGGTGGGCGCGGTACTGGCTCGACCTAGCCCGCTACGTGGACGACACGCCCGACTGGCAGAAGACGACCGAGCAGGCATGGCTCTATCGCGACTGGGTTGTGCGGGCCTTCAACGAGGACCGGCCGTATGACGAATTTGTCAAACTGCAACTCGCTGCGGACATGACTCCGAACCTGGCTCCCGAGGACTACGCGGCGCTCGGCTTCATCGGGCTGAGCCCGCAGTATTGGAAGGAACTCAAGCTCGCGCCGTCGGTCATCGAAGTCATCGTGGCCGACGAGTGGGACGAGCGGCTCGACGCGGTCTCACGCACGTTTCTCGGTCTGACGGTCGCGTGTGCCCGCTGTCACGATCACAAGTTCGATCCGATCACGACGCGCGACTACTACGCGCTCGCGGGAGTCTTCGCCAGCACCGACCTCTCCGACCGACCGCTCCTGCCGTCACCATTGGCCGAGCAGGTGCGCGAGGCCCGCCGCAAAGTCGACTCGCTCAAGGAGAGTCTCAAGAAGATCAAGGAAAAGGAGTCGGAAGAAGCCAAGAAGATCGAACAGCACATCGCCGACATCCGCGCCGCGACGCCGCAGATCGACTCGCCGATGGCCCCGACGATTGAAGAGGCGAGCGTGTTCGTCGTGGCCGACGGGCCGGACGCGACGAAGCTCGACATCCGCAAACGTCAGCCGCGCGATCTCCCCGTCTTCCGTCGCGGCAACCCGGCCAACCCCGGCGAGATCGTGCCGCGCCGGTTTCTCGAACTCTTTTCACACCGCGTCGGGAATGCCCGTAGGATGGACGCCTCGTCCGTCCGCGACACTGCGGTGACGGACGGACAAGGCGTCCATCCTACGGTCGATTCCGGCTCAGTCGCATCCGAGCAACCTCGCCGCTTCCAACACGGCAGCGGACGAGGTGAGCTTGCCGACGCCATCATGCACGAGGCACAGGCCCTCACCGCGCGAGTCATCGTGAATCGAATCTGGTCGCACCACTTCGGCCGCGGTCTGGTGCGAACTCCCAGCGACTTCGGCCAGCAGGGCGAGCGGCCGAGTCATCCGGAACTGCTCGATTGGTTGTCAGCGGAATTGAGAGGAGGGGGCAAGGAAAGCGGGGGACAGAGGGAGAGGATGCTCTCTGATTCCGGTTGGATGTTGAAGCGTTTACATCGATCGATCGTGACATCCGGCACGTACAGGCAATCATCGAAAGTGGATGATTCAGTCTCCTCTTCCCCCTCTCTTGATGTCTCCCCCTCTCTCGCCCTCGATCCCGACAACCAACTCTTGTGGCGGATGAACCGTCGCAGGCTCGACATCGAATCGTGGCGCGACGCGATGCTCGACGTGGCGGGGAACCTCAACGACGCGCTGGGCGGCCCCGCGCTCAACCTCGATCTGCCGACGAACCGCCGTCGCACGCTCTATGGCAAGATCGGCCGCGAAGAGCAAAACGACATGCTGCGCACGTTCGACTTCCCGCCACCTACAGCCCACAGTCCCGCGCGCGATGTGACCACCACGCCGCTGCAACAGCTCTTTGTGCTGAACAGCACGTTCGTGGAGTCTCAAGCCGCCGCGATCACGTCCGGCCTGGCCGACGGTTCGATGGACGAGAGGATGACGACCGTCTACCAGCGTTTGTTTCAGCGAAATCCCAGCGCCGACGAACGGCGCATCGGAACCGCCTTCCTAACTCCGGCCTCTCCCGAACGCGGGCGGTCCTACGTGAAGGCGCTGCTCGGGTTGAACGAGTTTTTGTTCGTGGATTGATCTGTGTTTGACCGTGGTGAGCCGGGCGGCGTCAGCCCCCGGACTTCGTCAATGAAGAGTCCGGTGCCTAACGCCGCCCGGCTCAACCGTGATCTTTGTTTTTCCGGCAGGTGAGATGAACGAGGCCACAATGCCAAGCAAACAATCCGATATCTCTTCGTCACTCTCTCGTCGCCACATGCTCCAAACTTTGGGAGGCGGCTTCGGGGCCGTTGGCTTGGCCGGCCTGTTGAATCAGGCGTCGGCGAAGGAACTCGCGGCGCATGTTGCTCCCCGCGCAAAGCGGGTCATTCACCTCTTCATGAACGGCGGGCCGTTTGGTCCCGACTTCCTCGATCCGAAGCCGGGCGTCGTGAAGTTTGAAGGACAGCGGCCCGCAGAACTCGATTCGTTTCGAACCGAGCGAAAGACCGCAGGCTTGCTGCCGTCTCCCTTTCAGTTCGCGCCGCACGGCGAGAGCGGCGTGCCGGTCAGCGAACTGCTGCCGCACTTTGCCGAGTGCATCGACGATGTCTGCGTGTTGAGGTCCGTCTACACCGACAATCCCAACCACGGTCCGGCCCTGCTGCTGATGAACAACGGCACGATCGTCCCGACTCGACCCAGCATGGGGTCGTGGTTTTCATATGGCCTCGGGACCGAGAACGAGAGTCTGCCGGGATACGTCGTCCTTTGTCCGGGCCGTCCCGTGCGGTTCTCGATCCTCTGGACGAGTGCCTTCCTGCCGGGCGAGCATCAAGGGACGTACATCAACCACTCGAACCTCGATCCGCAGAAGCTCATCCCGTATCTGCGCAACGCCAGCCATTCGGCCGATGAGCAACAGCGGCAACTCGAACTGATGCGGGCGCTCAACGGCCAGCATCTGAAGGAGCGGAGCGAAGACAAGCAACTCGAATCGCGCATCACGGCGATGGAGACCGCGTTCCGCATGCAGTTCGCCGCGACCGAAGCCTTCGACCTGAATTACGAACCGAAACACATCCGCGAGGAGTACGGATCGAGCCACTTCGCGAACGGCTGTCTGCTGGCGAGGCGTCTGGCCGAGCGAGGCGTCCGGTTCACGCAGGTCTACTACGGCGACGGCCAGCCGTGGGACACTCACAACGATCACAACAACTCGGTGAAGAAGCTGGCGAAGGACATCGACCAGCCAATGGCCGCGCTGCTGCGCGACCTCAAGCGGCGCGGGATGCTCGACGAAACGCTCGTCATCTGGGGCGGCGAGTTCGGCCGCACGCCCACAACAGAAAACGGCAACGGCCGCGACCACAATCACTACGGATTCACGATGTGGCTCGCGGGCGGAGGCATCCGCGGCGGCATGACCTTCGGCGAAACCGACGACTTCGGTTTCCAGGCCGTCCACAACCGAGTCCACATCCACGACCTCCACGCCACCATCCTGCACCAACTCGGCCTGAACCACGAACGCCTCACCTACCGCTACGCCGGCCGAGACTTCCGCCTGACCGATGTCGCAGGCAAGGTGCTACACGATGTGATTGCGTGATGAGTTGTTGCAGGATGCGTAGTGCCTCCGGAACGTGCCGGGAGT
>Ga0114966_10001362_pt1 | contig 22676 bp, 15 predicted proteins | sample M_130207_XF_Meta_FD_87029 | JGI IMG/M metagenome (GOLD analysis project Ga0114966, IMG submission 87029) | Freshwater microbial communities from Lake Montjoie, Canada to study carbon cycling - M_130207_XF_MetaG | ecosystem: Environmental > Aquatic > Freshwater > Lake | place: Lake Montjoie... | reverse complement strand
CAGCTCAAAATGTTCTAATAATTCTTTTGGAAAAAACAGCTTTAAGGCTTCCTTATCTAATGACATTTTTTATTCGCAAAATAAAAAAAAATTGCCTTGCTCCCTATAAAATGTTGTTGACCCTGTTAATATCCTATGAGTGTAACCAAAATTGCTTACAATGTATGACAGCTTGATTAAATCCCCAGTAGGCACTGTGGGGGGAGGCTAATTTAAAACTAAAATGATCGACATCAATAGTTGAAGTCTTGATTTTTTGTTTCTTTTGTATCACGACAAAAGAAAAAATGCTAATTTATATTACAATTATTAAATCCCCGCTTTTTAGCGTTGATAATGCTTTATCAAGGGTTTCACAATTTACGGTTGATTTCTGAAATATTCGCTAATAAAGGGTATAAAAAAACTACCGAACTATTTATAATTGTACGCAATTTTGTTTACACTCATATCCTATTTAACAGGTGGTATAGTAGTATTGTTAGTAGGTGCCGCTTTGGTAGCATTTATAGGTACTGCTACAGGAGCTGTTGTATTTATTGGTGTGTTTACAGGTGCTTGGTTTCCACCTTCTTCTGCTTTTTGGCGAACAACGGATTCCGTTGCTTTTTCGTTTCCTTCCGCTGGTTTATTATATGCCGTTGAAATTAAACTTAGAAATAATAAGGCAATGGCTAATGTCCAAGTCGCCTTTTCTAAAAAATCTCCCGTTTTGCGAACTCCCATTACTTGATTGGAAGAGGAGAAAGAGGATGCTAATCCACCTCCTTTAGAGTTTTGAACTAATACTACTAGTATTAAAAGTATGCACACTATAATTATTAATATTGATATAACGGTTCCCATAGTTTTTATTTTTGCTGATTAATAAGTTTTCGTAAATTTTTAATTTGGGCTGCAAAGTAAAGCCTTTTTTCTGGATATTTCAAGCGTAAGTTTTCATATGCTTGTAAAGCCTTGCTGTAATTGCCTTGCATTACAAATATTTTTGCTAAAGTTTCACTCACAAATGTAATATCGTCTGCTAAACTCTGCTTTGCCATATTTACTGCATTGTAAAATTCAGTCTTTGGTTTTGACATTTTAGGCGCTTCTCGCAAGAATTTATCTATTAAATCTGCAGCATCTATGTTACTTGTTTTTTCTTCCGATATATTTTCAACAGGTTCTATTTCGATAGCATTAGTTTTGTAATTCAACCATTCTATGAAAGAATGTGGTTTTGTGCTATCAAAATTATACTCGCTTGTAACTGAATAAGAATTTTCTTTTTCTGTTGGCCCCTGTATTTTAGTATTAAAATCTGTTCTTTGCTCGGTCGGTATATTTAATATGAAATTTGATGGCCTTATTTCAATATTCTCTTTAAAATCATCATTGTTTTTAGTGTTAAAATCAGAATTCGAAATGTCAATCTCTGTTTTTGAAATTGCCGCCTGTGCTACATATTCTATTACTATATCATCAGCAATTTGTAAATCTTTAGTTTCAATTTTTGAATTGTTTTGAACTACTTGTTCCTCAGCATTATTATCAATTGAGGCATCAATCTTTTCTGTATTAATTGCAATCTCCTCGGCTGTCTCAATTACAATAGCTTGTAAAATATTTTCTTCTGTTTTTTCTACGTTAAGGGCTTCCTCTTTTTGAATTTTTATAATTTCTTCATTTTTTATTTCAGCCTTTTCTATGGTAATTTCTTCTGCTTTTTCAATTATTACAGTTTGTTTTAGAATTATTTCCGGTATCTCTAAAACAACTTTTTCAATCGTTTCTAATTGGTTTCTTTCTATACTATTTTCATTTTGTATTGGAGCGGCCCCTTCCTGCACTATTTTATATTCAATTACTGCATTGTTTTTATCCTGCTCTATGTTTATAACTGCTTCAGTTGTCTTTATGGCTTGATTTATCAAACCTTTCGGCTTGGTAATTAATTTATATAGAATTTTGCGGTCTGTAGCGAAAGTCGCTGCTATTTTCAATTGATTATTATAAAGTATGCTTTCTTGATTATGCAAACTTTTAGCATACAGCATATGTGCCGTTTGAAAATAAGGGAAAGTAATCAGCAGCTCTGAAAGTAAAATATCATCCTTGCCTGATAATTTATCAGGATTTTCCATAAAGGATATAAATTGATTGCGATTCATAAAAAAAAGTATTGCCGATTTTTCCTTATTAAATGTTTTTACAGCCCTTTAAAAATTATTAAATATATTTTTCTCCTACTACTAATTTTTTTAACTGTAAATTATTTTATTGCAGCCGAATCTTGTATTTATATTTTTTTATTACCAATCATTCAAAGCTTTGTTAAATATATCTTGAACCAATTGCTCGTTAATTGATTGTATTAACTGCTCCTCAACCTCTGCTAAACTTTGGGTGCTCGAATAATCAAAAAAACGTGTGAAGGATTGTTCAAAATCTTTTTTTTCATCAAAGGAACAGGTGTACTTTACATCTACTGTTATCGTTAATCTATTTAATGCTGCCTGGTCTGTATTTTGGATAGCTATAGGGGAAGTTGAATAATTTGTTACACTTCCCCCAAAAGATAAATCTCCTCCTTTATTAATAAGTCCTAAGCGAGTTTGTGTACTTAACTTGTTGCGCAGGGCTTCAGTAAATGTTTGGCTCAATGTTGGTGGAGCTAGTGATGCATTGTTTTGGAAATATTGAACAGAAACAGTTTTAGCCTCCGGAGGGATGGAAGCACCACTAAATGAGTAGCTCATCTTGCAACCCAAAATTAAACTTATCATAAAAGAAGCAAGAAAAATTATTCCTCCTTGATAGTTTAGCTGTTTTATTTTTTTTATTATTATATTCAATTTTAAAATTTAGTTCTAATTATTTAGAAGTAAAAACAAACAACAAATTGTATTATTTTATGTCAAATTCATTAATTTTACGATAGAGTGTTCGTTCTGATATGCCTAATTCTTTAGCAGCATTTTTGCGTTTCCCTTTGTGTTTTATTAATGCTTTTTTTATCATATCCTCTTCAATTTCATGCAAGGATAAATTTTCTTCAGTTTCAACATCATCTGCAGAATTGTCCTTTTTTACGCTGGAACGGAAACCGTTTTTTATAATTTCTGGCTGATCTTCCATGCTGTCATGCGACTTTGTAGCGTCACCAAACCCCAATTGTATTGTAGCTTCAGTGCTATCAACTTCATGAAATAGTTTTTTTATTAAGGATGCGTTTTTAGGATGAAAATCCTGTTCCTCTTGGTTGTCATTTCCAATTAATTCGACTACAATCTTTTTTAGATCCTGCAAATCTTTTTTCATGTCAAATAACACTTTATATAATAAATCTCGTTCATTAAAATCTCCTCCATTGCTTGTATTATTAATGACCATTGGTAATTGAGATGTTGAACGTTGGGGCAAATACCCTCGAATTATTTCTCCATTAATTTCGCGCTGCTTTTCAATAACGGAAATTTGTTCTGTTATATTTTTTAATTGTCTTACATTTCCTTGCCAATGATAGTTTATTAATAGTTGCTCTGCCTCCGTATTTAACTTTATTGATGGCATGCGATATTTTGCCGAGAAATCAGCAGCAAATTTTCGAAATAATAAAAATATATCTTGCTTGCGGTCCCGTAATGGTGGAACAATTATCGGAACGGTATTCAAACGATAATATAAATCTTCCCGAAGCTTCCCCTTTTCTATGGCTTGTATAATGTTTACATTAGTAGCAGCTACAACCCTTACATCAGTTTTTAATACTTTGGATGAACCAACTTTAATGAATTCACCACTTTCCAAAACCCTTAGCAAACGCGCTTGCGTTGCCAAAGGCATTTCAGCAACTTCGTCCAAAAAAATGGTGCCTCCGTTTGCTACTTCAAAATAACCTTTGCGCGCTTCGTATGCCCCGGTAAATGAACCTTTTTCGTGTCCAAAAAGTTCCGAATCTATTGTCCCTTCTGGTATCGCACCGCAGTTCACTGCTATGTACTGGCCGTGTTTTCGTGCACTTAAATGATGGATTATTTGAGGGAAAACTTCTTTCCCTGTGCCACTTTCTCCGGTAATTAAAACAGTTAAATCAGTTGGCGCAACCTGTTTCGCTATCTCTATCGCCCTATCTAAAGACGCCGAACCTCCTATAATTGCGAAACGGTTTTTTATTTCCTGTATTGTCATATTTTTCTAAAAAATAATTTAAAAAAAATAAAATCGATGAATAAATTATGCAGTAAATTTTATTTATGGTGTTTTCAAAAATATTTATAAAATACTGTAAAAAGTAAAGTTTATAAAAAACGTTTAGTTATTCAACAACCACCCCAATTAATGTAGCATTAGTACAATCTGTTGCCAATACATTTACATAATCACCCGGCTTGTAATTCCCTTTAGGAAACACTACCGTAGTGTTTTGTGAATTTCTTCCCGATAATTCACTGGAAGATTTTTTCGATATCCTTTCTGCCAATACCCTATGAATTTTACCAAGGCCTGCTCTCGTTCTTTCTCCTGAGTGTATTTGTTGTAAGGCCACAATTTCTTGTAATCTGCGTTTTTTTACCTCCTCAGGAACATCATCCTTGTATTTTCTCTCCGCCAAGGTTTTTGGACGTTCGCTATAGGAATACATGTATGCAAAATTATATCTCACCCATTCCATTAAGGATAGGGTGTCTTTATGGTCTTCTTCTGTTTCAGTACAAAATCCGGTAATAGAATCAGTTGAAATTGCACAGCCTGGAATAATTCTGCGTATCGCTTCTATCCTTTCCATATACCATTCTCGCGTATAACCACGATTCATCATTCCCAAAATTCTAGAGTTCCCTGATTGTACTGGCAAGTGAATATAGTTGCATATATTTTCGTGTTTATTAACCATGTGTAAAACATCGTCATTCATATCCTTAGGGTGAGAAGTGCTGAAACGAACCCTCAAATTGGGGTTTACCATAGCTACCTTTTCTAATAATTGGGCAAATGAAGTCGCACTCTTAAACTCCTCTGTCGAAAGATTTTCTTTTTTTAACCCGCCTCCTGTCCATAAGTATGAATCTACATTTTGTCCCAAAAGTGTAACTTCTCGGTACCCATCGCCATATAACTCTTGCGCCTCTTTTAAAATTGTTTCCGGATCTCGACTCCGCTCCCGTCCTCGTGTAAATGGTACTACACAAAAGGAGCACATGTTGTCGCAGCCTCTTGTTATACTTATAAAGGCTGTTACTCCATTCGAATCTAATCGTACGGGAGCAATATCGGCATAGGTTTCCTCCTTCGATAGTAATACATTTACTGCCTTTTGTCCGCTTTCTGCTATTTCAATTAATTCAGGTAAACTACGATACGAATCTGGCCCTACTACTATATCAACTAATTTTTCCTCCTCTAAAAGTTTCGATTTTAAACGCTCTGCCATGCAACCCAAAACGCCAATTATTAAATCAGGATTTGTTTTTTTTACTTTTTTAAAATCTGTTAATCTCTTACGAACACGCATTTCTGCTCCATCTCTTATTGCGCAGGTATTCATAAATATAACATCTGCTTCATTGAAATCTTTTGTTGTTGTAAAGCCTTCCTTACTCAATATAGAAACTATAATTTCACTATCCGAAAAATTCATTGCACAGCCATAACTTTCCAAAAACAATTTTTTACCAATTGGCTTTATTGGATTTTCTATTAAACTGGCCTCGCCTTGTTTACTTTTTTCAATTATTTTTTCAACACTCATATTTTATTTTATATTTGCGCCCGATTTTGTCCAGACTTAAAATTTGGATTACAAAGGTAATTAAAATAAAATAGGTGACAAAATGGCGCAATATCTGCTTTGTTTTTAGTAATAAAAATTTATTTTTATAATCATTTTGGAAATCTTTTATGGCAACTCTAATTACATTTTCTTTTCTTTGCAATTATTAATAAACTTGATTTGAAATTTTTGTAATGATAATTTTTATATTTTTTTAATATTGTGAAACGTTTATAAAAGGTGAAAGAAGGCTTTAATTTTAATACTTCAAATTTAAATTAACATATGAGCAAGAATTTAGTTATTGTGGAGTCACCAGCAAAGGCGAAAACCATTGAGGGCTTTTTAGGAGACGGTTTTATTGTAAAATCTAGCTATGGCCATGTGCGCGATTTAGCAAAAAAAGGTTTTGGTGTGGATGTTGAAAATAATTTCGCTCCTAACTATGAAATTTCTCCTGATAAACTAAAAATAGTTGCCGATTTAAAAAAAATAGCCAAAGGGGCTAGCACCGTATGGCTTGCTACTGACGAGGATCGTGAGGGTGAAGCTATTTCTTGGCATTTATTCGAATCGTTAAATCTCAATGAGGAAAATACAAAAAGAATTGTTTTTCATGAAATTACCAAAACCGCTATTAAAAATGCAATTGCAAATCCTCGTAATATTGATAAACATTTGGTAGATGCGCAGCAAGCGCGCCGAATCTTAGACCGTTTGGTAGGTTTTGAACTTTCTCCTGTTTTATGGAAAAAAATTCGGCCATCCTTATCCGCAGGGCGCGTTCAGTCTGTTGCTGTGCGATTGATAGTCGATCGCGAACGCGATATAATGAATTTTAATAGCACTTCCTCTTATAAAGTTTCTGCTAATTTTATTTCTGGAAGTTCATTAGTTAAAGCGGAGCTAGGTGTTAAATTTAAATCATTGGAAGAGGCCCTTGTTTTTTTAAAAAAATGCTCCACAGCTGATTTTAAAATTGAAAGTGTTGAAACAAAACCCTCTAAAAAGTCCCCCTCTGCTCCTTTCACAACTTCTACCTTGCAGCAAGAAGCTAGTCGTAAACTAGGTTTTTCAGTTGCCCAAACAATGGTAGTCGCGCAACGATTATATGAAAGTGGTAATATCACCTATATGAGAACCGATTCCGTGAATCTCTCTGAAACTGCTATAAACCAGGCTAAAGAGGCAATTACTGGAAATTACGGAGCTAAATATTTCAATTTCCGTCAATATAAAACTAAATCAAAAGGTGCACAGGAAGCTCACGAAGCTATCCGCCCTTCCTATATCGATAAGCCTACAATAGTAGGCGATGCTGCCGATAAACGTTTATACGAATTGATTTGGAAACGTACCATTGCTTCCCAAATGAGTGACGCCGAATTAGAAAAAACTACTGCTGTAATTACTGTATCGGGTGCTGCTGAAAAATTTATTGCTCAAGGCGAAGTATTAAAATTCGATGGCTTCCTTAAAATTTATTTGGAAGGAACGGATGATGAAGCCGAAGAAAATCAAGAGGGCATGTTGCCTCCTTTAGTAGCAGGAGAGCTGCTATTATCAAATGATATTACCGCCACACAGCGATATACACACCATGCTGCTAGATACACCGAAGCTAGTTTAGTGAAAAAGTTAGAAGAGCTGGGCATTGGACGCCCATCAACTTATGCCCCTACTATTTCAACTATTCAAAAGCGTGAATATGTTGTGAAAGAAGATAGGGAAGGGGTGCAGCGTAATTTTAATGTAGCAACTTTAAAAGCAGGGCAGATTATTGAAGAAGTTAAAACTGAGGGTACTGGTGCTGAAAAATCTAAATTGTTCCCTACGGATATAGGAATGGTTGTTACTGATTTTTTATTAGCGCAATTCCCTCAAATTATGGATTTCAATTTTACGGCAAAGGTGGAAGAAGAATTTGACGAGATTGCGGAAGGGAAAATTTCATGGACCAAAATGCTCAATGAGTTTTATAAGCCATTTCATAAAAATGTAGTGGAGACTTCTGAAAATTCGGAGCGCGCCTCTGGAGAAAGACTTTTAGGACTCGATCCGCTTACTGAAAAAAATATTTATGTAAGAATAGGGCGGTATGGACCAATGGCACAACTTGGTGAAGGTAATGACGAAAATAATAAACCTAAATTTGCTGGTCTTAGAAAAGATCAACGCATCGATACAATTACACTAGAAGAAGCGCTCGACTTATTTAAACTGCCTCGCACAGTTGGTGAATTTGAATCTAAAGAGATGGTAGTGGCTGTTGGCCGATTTGGCCCTTATGTGCGACACAACAGTGTTTTTGTTTCTTTGAAAAAAGAAGATGACCCAATGACAATTTCTTCTGATCGTGCAATAGAATTAATTTTGGCAAAACGTCAAGCAGAAATTGATAAATACATCAAATCGTTCCCGGAAAATCCAGAGGTGCAATTGTTAAATGGCCGCTGGGGCCCTTATTTGGTAATAGATAGTGTTAATTTTAAATTGCCTAAAGGGACCGATCCAATTTTATTGTCCTTGCAAGAATGTATGGATATTGCCGCAGACCCTAAAAATGCAAGTAAAGGCAGTCGTTTTAAGAAAAAAGAAAAATCAAAACCTTTTAAACAAAAAATAACAAAACCAATACCAACCAAAAAAGTTGCAGCCAAAAAAGTAGCAGCTAAAAAAGTTGTTTTAAAAAAGAAATAAGTTTTTTTGTTTTTTTTAACTATTTATAACAAAGTAAAGCTTTCAAAATAATTTCGACAAAACAGATATATTAATAAAAACAAACGATTTCATTTTTTTGAAAAAAAATATCCTTATGAAACCGCGCATGAGGAAGGTACAAAAGCGATGCAGGGTTGCAGGTGGTGAGGAATCGTTTGTTGTTAATTTTTTCTTTCTGGAGCCTGCCCTGAGCTTTTGCCGAAGGGTAGCAAGACAAAAGAAAAACACACAGTTTTTGAACCATTTAATTTGCGGATTTATTTCGAAAACTTTACTTAGTTTGAAAAACAATACGCAGGTGCATTTTAGCTTGATTTATTTACCCAATTGCAATTAATTCAAAATTCGTTATTTTTCGAAACATCTTTTATTCTAACAAAAAAGGTATGCAAGAATATTTTACCCCTATCGACATAAATGATTTTAGTGGAAAAGCACAGTACTCAAATACATCCTTCGCTAACCTAATCACCTCCTACACACTAGGTTCAGAATTTCCAAACTTGGATCACACACACCTTGCAATTATTGGAGTTGAGGAGGATCGCAAAGCAATAAATAATGAAGGCTGCGGCCTCGCACCCGATTATATACGAGAAAACTTATATAAATTATTTCAAGGTAATTATAATTCTAAAATTGTTGATTTAGGAAATATTAAAAAGGGAAATACTATTGATGACAGTTATTTTGCTTTAACGGATGTGCTTTCTCAATTGCTAAAAAAAAATATTATACCAATTTTGTTAGGCGGTGGGCAGGATTTAACCTACTGTAACTATTCAGCCTATAAAAGTCTTGAACAAACAATAAATATTGTTGCTATCGACTCTTGTTTCGATTTTGGTGATGGCGAGAAGGAACTAGATTCTCAAAGTTACCTCAGTAGAATAATTTTGCATAAACCTAATATACTTTTTAATTATAGTAATATAGGCTATCAAACTTATTTTGTAGAACAGAATGCCATACAACTGATGGATAAATTGCATTTTGATTCCCATAGGTTAGGGCAAGTGCGCTCAAAAATTGAAGATGTAGAGCCTATTGTGAGAAATGCAGATGTGGTAAGTTTTGATATTTCTGCTGTTCGCCAATGTGATGCGCCGGGAAATGGTAACGCCTCTCCTAACGGTTTTTATGGTGATGAAGCTTGTCAAATTGCTAGGTACGCCGGACTAAGCGATAAATTGTCTTCCATTGGATTTTATGAAATGAACCCCGTTTTCGATACAGCCAATCAAACTTCTCACCTTGTGGCACAAATGATTTGGTGTTTTATTGATGGATTTTATAACCGAAAAAAAGATTATCCGATTATTGATAAATCAGAATATACAAAATACAGGGTATCCATAAAAGACCATAATCATGAAATTGTGTTTTATAAAAGCAATAAAAGCGATCGGTGGTGGATGGACGTCCCTTATCCCCTAAATCATCAAATTAAATACGAACGTCACCACATGATCCCCTGCTCTTACAGCGATTACGAGACAGCTTGCCAGGATGAAATGCCCGACAGGTGGTGGCAAACTTATCAGAAATTAGGGTAGTTTTAAAAATATATTTTCATTTTTAAACAATAAAGTCCCTAAATAATTTGTTTTTATAAACATAATACCTAATTTAGCGACCTAAAACTGTAATGAAATTTATTAATTGTTAATTTTTTAACAAGTATAAAGATGAAGAAAAGCATTGTTGTCGTCGTATTTATTATTACTGGAATTGTAACCTTTGCTCAGCAAGATGCACAGTTCAGTATGAATATGTTTAATCGTTTAGCTGTTAATCCAGCCTATGCAGGTATGAATAAAGCACTCTGTGCTACTTTATTATATCGACAGCAATGGACAAGTTTCCCTGGCGCGCCTAGAACTGGACTTTTAAGTGTAGATTTTGGCGAAGTATTATTTGGCGGGGTTGGCCTTACAATTGATCAAGATCAGCTAGGATTTGATAGAACCTTAAAAGCAAAATTAGCTTATTCCTTCCATTTACCTCTAGGACCAGGTACTTTAGGCATTGGTATAGATGCAGGGATGATTCAAAAAGCTTTATCTGGTGATTTTATTGCACCCGATGGTAGTACCACTACGGCACCAGGAATAGATCAAGCCATACCTTGGTCTGGTACTTCCGCATTAACTTATGATGTAGGTTTAGGACTATATTATACTACTAATAGATTATTCGTAGGTTTATCTTCTATGCACTTACCAGAACAACAGTTATCTAAAAAAACAGCCACCTATGATTTTAATTATAAAGTAGCTCGGCATTATTATATAATGGCTGGATATACATTCCAATTGAGCCCTGCTTTTGATTTAACCCCTTCCGTATTAGCTAAGTCAGATGCTTCTGCTACACAATTGGATTTAAATTTAATTACAAAATGGCAGAAACTAGTTTTTGCTGGATTCTCCTATCGTATTAGTGATGCAATGGTAGCTATCGTAGGATTAGAAAGAAGCTTCAGCCCTAAACTTACGGCAAAATTTGCTTACTCTTATGATATTACTACCTCTGCTATTAAAAACCATAGCAATGGTTCGCATGAAATAATGTTAGGGTTTTGTTATAAAATTAAGGCCGATCCTAAACAGACAAGCCATATGAATGTTAGGTTTTTATAAGTATACATTTAGTAATAATATTTGTTGAAAGCATTATTTTACTTTATTTTTTTGTAAGCATTTTGTTAATTTTTTGTATAAAAGAAATTTGTCATTAAAAACAATCAACATGAAAAAGTTCATCTTCTTAGGTTTAGTGCTAATTGTAGCCTTAATAGGTTGTAAAAGCGGTAGTAACGGAGAATTAATGGGTGTTCAGGGCCGTCCTGAATGGTTCGATGTGGATCCCTTTGGTATGATGCATATCCCAATGGGAAGTTATAACATGGGACCTAGTGATGAGGATGCCCCTTATGCGCATACAACAAAATCTAAAACAGTTTCTGTTCAAGCATTCTATATCGATCAAACAGAAATATCTAATAATGAGTATCGTCAATTTGTTTATCATGTAAGAGATTCTATCGCTCACCGCGCTTTATTTGAAGGAGGAATGGCCGATCATGGTATTGAAACAGATGGTTATGAGCAAGCAATTGACCCTCCATTAGTAAATTGGGACGAAAATATTAGATATAATGAACAGGATGTTAGAGAACTTTTAGAGTTTATGTATTATCCGCCTGAGGAAAGGTTCTATAGAAGAAGAGAATTGGATACTCGAAAGTTGAATTTCGAATATTATTGGATTAACTTGCGTTTAGCTGCCGCAAAATCTAATAGATTTAGGCCAGTGAAGTCCCCGGACGAAAAAACGGGTCTGGATTTTATTAATGGATACCAATCAACAAGTACTGGTGATAATAAAACATTAGGGCAGTACAATGTAAAAGATGAAACTTCTGATGGTAGCGGTAAATACAGTATTAGGGAAAGAAATGATAAAGATAGAAGTGTCTTTATTGTAAAAGATATCATAAATGTTTATCCTGATACTTTAGCTTGGGTTCATGATTTTACGTATGCTTTTAATGAACCAATGACCAATATGTATTTTTGGCACCCAGCTTATGACGATTACCCAGTTGTTGGCGTTACGTGGAAACAAGCTCGTGCATTTTGCATCTGGAGAACACATTTATTTAATAATTACCTTATTAGCAATGGACAATCGTTTGTTAATGATTTTCGCTTGCCTACTGAATCAGAATGGGAATATGCTGCACGTGGAGGAAACGCTTTAAGCCCTTATCCTTGGGGGGGTACCTACATTAGAAACGCCCGTGGATGTTTCTTAGGGAACTTTAAACCAATGCGCGGAAGTTATATTGATGACGGAGGTTTCCATACTGTAAAAGTTATTTCATATAACCCTAATAATTATGGTTTATATTGTATGGCAGGTAATGTTGCCGAATGGACAAGTAATGCATTTGATGAGTCAGCGTATGATTTTTCCCATGATTTAAATTCTGATTATGTTTACGAAGCGCAAGATAATGAAGCTAATGTTTTGAAACGTAAAGTTATTAGAGGGGGATCTTGGAAGGATATTGGTTATTACATGCAAACAAGTACAAGAACATACGAATATCAAGATACTTCTAAATGTTATATTGGTTTTCGTTGTGTTCAAACTTATCTTGGTCGCGCTAAAGGGGATGATATTTAATAACTGTCATTCGATAGTATAATACATGTTTGCAAATTGAATAGTAAAATTAAAATATATAATAATTAAAGTATAAATTTTTAAATTAAAATTATGGCAGGTCTAATAGGTAGTAAAGGTTGGAAACAGTTTATGGCCAAATTATATGGTATCGGTGCCGCAGTTGTAATTACAGGTGCGATGTTTAAAATTATGCACTGGCCAGGTGCAGGGCCTATGCTAGTTATAGGTTTATCTACCGAAGTTATTATATTCTTTTTTTCAGCCTTTGAGCCTCTGCATGAAGAAATAGATTGGTCATTAGTTTATCCTGAATTAGCATATATGAAAGGCGAAGAGGCTGTAGGCATAGAAAGTGAAGAGGTGGATGTAGAGGAAGAAGAAAAAGGTTCTTTAATTGAACAACTTGATAACATGCTGGAAGAGGCTAAAATTGGCCCTGAACTTATTGAAAGTTTAGGTTTGGGAATACAACAGCTGAGTGACCAAACAGGTAAATTGAATAATATTACCGATGCTGGTGTAGCTTCTAGTGAATTTGCTGTAAATATGAAATCGGCATCTCAAACTGTTGGTAATTTTACCGAATCGTATAATAAGGTTACTGGTAATATTTTAAATTCTGCTGAACAACTAACAGGATCTTATGATAAGGCTATAAATACCATGCAATCCTCTACTGAGAAATTATCTCACTCTTATGGCAAAGCTTCCCTTGCTATGGAAAACATGGCAACTTCTAATGAAAGCTCCCAAGTTTTTTATGGAAAAGAATTAGAGAAAATATCGAAAAATTTAACTGCATTAAATGCTTCTTATGAATTACAATTGCAAAGCTCTAATGAACATTTAAAAACTACTTCCACTTTCCATAATGGTTTGGAAAATTTATTCCAAAATTTAAATGATTCTGTTGAGGATACTAGAAAGTATAAAGAACAAATTGCACAACTTTCTATTAACTTAGAATCTTTGAATACAGTTTATGGTAATATGTTAACTGCAATGAGAAAATAATTTTTAGGCGCCGCTAACTTTAGCTAATCCTTTCCCCTATAAAATGGTGATAGTATTTCCTTTAGATAGTCTAGCATACCTTTTGAATTAAAATTATAATTAATAATAATTTTGCTTCATATTTTATTGCCTACTTTAATAGCAGGATTTATAAATATGATTTTGAAAAAAAAATATAAACTATGTCAGGTGCAAAAGAAACCCCAAGGCAAAAAATGATTGGTATGATGTATTTGGTGCTAACAGCTTTGTTAGCAATGAATATTTCAAAAGATGTGTTACTTGCTTTTATTACTGTAGAAAGTGGGCTAAATGCTACAAATAAAAATTTCGATCAAAAAAATGATGTTTTGTACTCAAAATTTGACAAGGCATTGGCCGAAAATAAAACTAAAACTAAACCCTGGTCCGACAAGGCATATAAAGTTAGAGAGGAAGCAAAAAAATTATGTAAGTATATTGATGAGTCTAAAGCAGAGTTATATCAATTAGCGCAACCCGAATTAAATAAACAGGCTGCCGATACTTTTAAGTTAATTAATGGAACATCCAATGATAATTATGACATCCCTACAAATTATTTGATTGGCCCTGAAGTATCCGCACCTACTGGTAGAGGTGTTCTTATTAAAAAAAGAATTGCCTCCTTTAAAAAGCTATTAATGGACCTTGTCCCCGAAAAAGATAGGGCTGGATTTAAAATAGGCTTGCACACCGAAGATGTATATGAACACCATGTCGAAAAAGTTGTTCCTTGGGAAGTATATAATTTTGACCATACTACCATGGCTGCCTGTATGGCTCTTTTAGCTGGTGTTAAAAATGAAATTAAAAATGCCGAAAGTGATCTCGTTACTTTGTTATTAAGGGCAATTGACGCAGGCGATTTTAAATTTGACATAGTTACAGCTAAAGTTGTTGCACCTACTAGTTATGTTGTTTTAGGAGAAGAATATGTGGCCGATATATTTGTTGCTGCATATAGCTCTACTACTGATCCGGAAGTATTAGTTGGGGATGTTGATACAGCAAAAAATACGATTAGAGGCACCCCTCAAGTTGTACCTGTTTCGGCAGGTTTGGGTAAATATTCTGTTAGAGCTACATCCGAAGGATTGCAACGTTGGGGTGGGGTTGTAAATATTAAGGCACCAGACGGAAGCATTCGTCCCTATTCCTTTGAATCAAGTTATATGGTGGCAAGGCCTTCTTTTGCTGTTTCTCCTACTAAAATGAACGTTTTTTATATTGGTGTTGATAATCCTGTTGCTATTTCGGCTGCAGGGGTAGCGCCAATGAATGTTGTAGCTACTTTGGCTGGCGATGGTACCATTACTAATAAAGGACAAGGAAATTATCAGGTTAACGTTAGGGGGGGGAAATCTTGTATAGTTAATGTTGCCGCAAAGGATCCTAAAACAAATGCTACAAAATCAATAGGACCAGGTATGGAATTTCGTGTTAAAAAAGTCCCAAGTCCTAACTCGAAATTTGCTGGTGTTGTAGGGGATGGGTCTGTTACTAAAGGTGAATTAATGGCTGCCGGTGGTGTTATTGCTGATTTAAGTGATTTCGTTTTCGACTTAAAATTCCCCATTACTAAATGGACCATGTCAATGAATATTAATGGACTATTTAATGATGTGATGGCAAAAGGACCTGCAATTACAAATGATATGAAAGCGATGCTTTTAAAAGTTAAAAAAGGATCTAAAATATTAATTGAGGAAGTTTATGTTGTTGCACCCGATGGGCCTAGAAAAATACCTGGATGCATTATTAAGGTGAAATAAAATTTTATTCATTTTTTTGCGTTATATTTTAATAGCTAAAGGACTCATAAATTATTGAATTAAAAATTAACAAAAGGAGGCCGTACCATGAAAAAAATAAACTATAGGATAGTAATGTTAATCATTGCTGTTATTGCATTTGAAAGTAATGCTCAAGAGGTAATTAAGCCAGCAGCTCGTTTAGATGGTATTTATGTAAAAGAAAATACCAATACCCGTAGAGCTATTCCATATGCCTATTTGCGTGAAGCGGATGTAATGTGGAGTAAAAGAGTTTGGCGCATGATTGATTTAAAAGAAAAAATAAACTTTCCATTATACTACCCTACATCCCCATTATCGGATAGGAAAAGCTTGTATGATGTAATAAAAGACGGTGCATTAAAAGAAGGTACTGTTAAGTGTTTTAGTTCTACTGACGATGATTTTAGAATTGAAATGACAAAAAGCGAAATTGAGGCCAAGGTTTCGGCATGGGATTCACTTAATCAGGTGGATGATGTTAATAATCCTGGAAATATGATTATTTCTCCAGTTCAAAAGGATGTTACCTCCGAAGAAATTACTAAATATAAAATTAAAGAAGATTGGTTTTTTGATAAACAGCGTTCCGTTTTAGATGTTCGAATAATAGGTCTTTTAGTTATTACTGCTAAGGTAGCAGAGGGTGGTGGGGAGTCCCTTGGTGATGCTGGATTATTTTGGGTCTATTTTCCTGAAATTAGACCATTATTGGCTAACCAAGAAGTATACATGCGTCATAACGATTCGGAAAGAAGAACATTGGAAGACATATTTTGGAAGCGCATGTTTTCAAGTTATGTAGTTAAAGAAAGCAATGTTTATGATAGATCTATTGGTGATTATACATCTGGTATCAATGCATTGTTTGAAGCAGAGCGTGTAAAAGAAGATATTTTTAAATTTGAACACGATTTGTGGCATTTTTAATCTATTTTATTATGTAAATAAAACCTCCTTAGTTAAAAACAAGGAGGTTTTTTTTGAAATAATTTTATAATTCGACCTAATAAAAATTTCCCCCAAAAAAAAGGATTCAAATTAGCAGAAGATTTTCTGTAAAAGACCATAAAAAGCCTGATAAGTTTTAAATTTTTATTATAAACTATTGAAGTTTTCTAAATAAACTCTCAAATTAAATGGTTCAACAACTGTGTGTTTTTCTTTTGTTTTGATACCCTTCGGCAAAAGCTCAGGAGAGGCTGCTCCAGAAACAAAAAATCAAGAACAAATGTTTCCTCCCCTCCTGCTGCCATGCATCGCGTTTGTTCATTCCTCACGCTCGTTTTTCATAAGGATATTTTTTGCAAAAAAATGAAATCACCTGTTTTTATTAATATATCTGTTTTATAAAAATTATTTTGAAAGCCTTACTAAGTGATAATAATAAATTTTAATAATGAAAATAAAACTAGGAAAATACAAACATTATAAAGGCAAAGATTACGAAGTAATCGGCCTTGCTAAACACAGCGAAACACTAGAGGAAATGGTTGTTTATAAAGCATTGTATCAAGAGCAAGGATTGAATTTGTGGGTTCGGCCTTTAAAAATGTTTAAAGAGAAAATAACGCTAGATGGCATAAGAATCCCTCGATTTACATTCTGTTGCAAATAACATTATTTTTGTTTACCTTCGTAATAAAGAATTTCATTTTTAGTGAATTTTAATATTTTAAAATCTAGAAATCATGAAAGCAAGCAAATCCCTCTTTGTATTTTACATTGTAACATTTACCGGATTACTCACAAGTACCGCTATTGCTCAAAACGCTGTAGGTTCGGATATTCTTGATGTGAATAATATTAAAACTACAATCAACGCTAATGGTCAGCTTTTTGGTAGCCTTCAAAATATTCCTGAATCAGAAAAAAGAAGTTTTGAAATTAAGAATACTGAAAATAAACATGCAATTCGTATTGCAGGAATATGGATGGGTGGTAAAGCGGCTAATAATTATCATATTTATGCTCCTACTTTTGGGGAGTGGGGAAGAGATGTTTTTCCTGGTCCAGTAATGAAAAAAGAGTTTTACAACGAAGCGGAGGACGCCAAATGGAATAGAGTTTGGAAAATTTCAAAAGAAATAATAAAAAATCATATTACAAATTTTGCCAGCAAAGGTTATACCTTATCCGAAGAAATTTCTAATTGGCCTGCCTCGGGGGATATTGATAAAGGTCAATCACCAAATCTTGCACCTTTTGTGGATGTTAATGCGAACGGAATTTATGATCCAATGAATGGCGACTACCCATCTATAAAAGGGGATGAAGCTATTCTGTTTATATTTAACGACCATAGAGGGCAGCATACCGAGTCGGGTACAAATAAAATGGGGGTGGAAGTAATTGGCTTGGCTTATGCCTATGCTTTACCATTCAATAAAACATATAATAATACAATTTTTGTTGATTATACTGTGATTAATCATTCGGGGGAGGATTATAGTGAAACGAAGTTGGGCGTGTTTACAGATATTGATCTTGGAGCAAATATATTTGATGAATACCAAGGTATAGATATAAAACGCAATATGTATTATGGGTACAACGCAGAAAATAAAAATCCGGAAATGTTTGGAAATAGCAAAACGCCATATTTGTCTGTTACTCTTTTAAACGAGCCCTTTACAGGCTATATGACTTATAATAACGATTTAAATGTGAATGGTAATCCAATGTCGCCCTTAGATTATTACTTGTATTTAAATGGCTATTGGAAAGATGGTTATATGATTTCCAAGGGAGGCTTTGGTAAAGGAGGCAAAGACCGCACAAGCTTTATGTATGATGGCAATCCTATTTCTGGTAGCGGATGGAACGAAAAGTCGGTAAATAATGTACCTGGTGATAGAAGAGGTTTAGGAATAATTGGACCTTTTGAATTTAAAAAAGGGCATGTCAAGAAAATTTCTGTGGCTTATAATTTTGCCAATGATTTTGAAAAGCTGCAAAACAATGCTGATAAATTCACCTATGATTATAAAAATAACTCAGGCCCTTTTGCTCCAGAAGCTCCTGCATTCGCTAATAATTTGGGATTAAATGAAATGAAACCAATGGATATGATTGTATATCCAAATCCTGCCAATGCCCTATCAACAATATTTTTCGACAATCCCGATAGTGAAAAATACAGTTTAAATGTTTACGATATTAACGGCAGGAAAGTGTTGTCGGAAAATCAATTAAAAGGAACACAGTACCAAATTAATACTGCTAAATTTGAAAAAGGGCTCTATGTTATAGAATTAGTTTTTAAGGATAGACGCAACAGTTTGAGGTTAGTAGTGCAATAAATAAAAAAAATATTTTTTTATTTTCAAAATGCCAATGAATTAGCTGATAAGATATTGCGAAATTATTTATTTTTGGATATTATAATTTTAATATTTATTTTTCCGTACTATTTAAAAATATTTTTAGTACGTCTTTCGAAAACAGTTAATTCAAAATTTTAAAAATGAAAACACTCCTTTTAATTCTTTCTATTTGCAGCCTGTCCATTTACGCCCAGTCTTCCGTAAAAAAAGCCCGTGCGAATAATCAAAAAGATTCAATTAAAGTAGAAATTAAAAATTTAGGATCTGTAATCAACTCTCCATTTTCAGATTATGCCCCGCTTATTTCATCGGACGGAACCTCACTGGTTTTTACCTCTCAGCGCCCATTAAATAATAAGGATTATTTAAAAGGAAGAGGAGGACTAGAAAATGTTTATATTTCCTATTATGACGATAAAAATTCAAGATGGTTAGTTACTTTTATGTTTGAATCCGTTATTAATTCCTTGGATATTGATAATTCTGCAATTGCATTATCAAATGATGGGCAAAAAATGCTGCTTTATCGAGGAGGTAATATTCAAAATGCAAATGGTGATATCCTTGAATCATTATTGTCTGGCAATGAATGGTCGGACCCCACAAGATTGTCGCCGCAAATTAACAGCGATGAAAATGAAACATCTGCAAGTATTTCTCCTGATGGAAAAACAATATATTTTATAAGCGACAGGGCATATGGAATTGGTGGTAAAGATATTTGGTATTGCACACAAAATGAAAGTGGAGATTGGAACGAAGCGGTAAATATGGGGAATTTATTAAATAGTTCAGAAGCTGAAGAGTCTGTGTTTATACATCCTAATGGAAAAGTTTTATTTTTTAGTTCTAAAGGTCATAACGCTATTGGCGGATTTGATATTTACATGTCCGTATTTGACGAAACTACTCAAACTTGGGCTAAACCCGAAAATTTAGGCTATCCTATTAATTCTGTTGGAGATGAAATTTATTTTGTAATGCAAGCAAATGGAAAAACAGGGTATTATGCGTCTTCTATGGCTGGCGGGAATGGCGATTTAGATATATATTCCATTTCATTTTTAGAAGATATCATGAAAAAAAACATGACACAAATTATGGGTAAAGTTATTAATAAATCAGATAATCCTGTTGGATCTACAATCGTAATTAAAAATAAAAGTACAGATAAATTAATAGGCAGCTTTAAGTCTAATAAAGCTAGTGGAAAATATATTGTTTCAGTTCCTCCTGGAAAAAAATACGAATTGGAAATTACTTCAGATGGATACAAAACAGATACAATTTCTTTAGATATACCATTTAAAGCGGGCTATCAAGAATATATAAAAGATATTGTTTTAGATCCAAAATGATTGAAATTAGTTATACTGATGTGAATAAATATTCCCATTACCTAATAGATAAAAAAATAAGATTTTAATAATTAGTATTAGTTAAAATATTTTACAGACTTTTGTATATGAAGTTACACCTTGCAATTTGTATATGCATATTTTCTCAATTAGTTAATGCACAGTCAAATCAATTGTTTGATAAAGGCAATTCAGGTTTTCAAAGAGAGTCTGTAATTATTAAAAATACAGGGTCTAAAGTTAATTCTCCTTTTTCAGATTTTGCTCCACTTATTTCTGCTAATGGATTAACGATGGTGTTCACTTCACGCAGGGTTATACCTTCAGCCTTTACTACTCTTAATAAGGTGATGGAAAAAAACATAGATCTAAAAGATGGTAATCCCGCTATTTATATTACCCATTACGACAAAGCCAATCAAACGTGGTTAGATCCAATAATTCTTGAATCAAGCATTAATCTTCCTGGTATTGACAATACGGCATTGGCATTATCCAATGATGGGCAGAAAATGTTGTTATATAGAGGGGGAGTTAATAAAAATATTAATAAAGGAGTTTTTGAATCTAAACTTATAGGCAATAAATGGTCTGTTCCAACTAGATTGCAAGCGCCAATTAGTTGCGATTATATTGATTGTTTTGAAACATCCGCCAGCTATTCACCCGACGAAAAAACAATTTTTTTTGTAAGTAATAGAAAAGGAGGGCTTGGCGGACAAGATATTTGGTATAGCAAAAAAGATGAATCTGGAAGGTGGAAGGAAGCAATAAATTTAGGAGAATCTATTAATAGTAAGGAAGATGAAGGAAGTGTATTTATGCATCAAAATGGGAATACGTTATTTTTTAGTTCTAAGGGGCACAATTCAATAGGAGGATTCGATGTTTTTGTTTCCCACTTTGATGGAAATTCTAATAGCTGGTCAAAAGCAGAAAGTCTTGGAAGTCCTATTAATACTAAAGGAGACGACACCTATTTTGTTATGACGGCAAATGGTAAATATGCTTTTTATTCTTCATCAAATAATAAGGAACTGGCAGATAACGATATTTTTAGCGTTAGGATGGATAAAAGTAAATTTTTAAAAGATAATATTCTATTGTTAACCGGAATGGTAATTGGTGAAAATGGGCTGGGGATAGAATCAGAAATTGTTGTTAAAGAAAAATCAACAGGCATAGAAATCGGCACCGTCAATTCAAATAAGTTGACTGGAAAATATCTCCTAGCACTGCCTTTAAATAAAGACCTTCAATTAAATTTTACGGATGTTAATAATGGAAAAATTAATGCCACTATTAAAAATTCCGGAAAACAAGAATATTATGAAATTGAGAAAAATGTAGATATGTTGCCTAAGGAGGTGAATTTATTGAGCAAGGTTTTTGATGAGAATGGAGCCCCATTAAGTGGTGTTTTAGTTGAGCTTTATGAAAATGTAAGCAAACAACAGCTGAGTGGTAAAATTCGAACAAACAGTGATGGAGAAGCAAAATTTACTGTTCCATTTGAAAAAAAATTCACAATTGTTTTTAAAAAATTTGGCTATTTTTTTCAATCTGTTAATTTTTCTATTCCTCAATCTTTTGGTTCAGAAACAAAGGAGATTGGAAATATTGTTTTGCAAAAAATAGAAGTTGATAAATTGTCTGTTTTAAACAATATAACTTTTGATTTTAATCAAAAGGTTCTAGAGCAAGAATCATTTTTGGATCTAGATAATATAATATCATTAATTAATGATATGAGCACTCTTTGTTTAGAAATATCAAGTCATACAGATAATTCTGGATTTCAAGATAACATGAAAGTTTCTAAAAAAAGAGCTAAAGAGCTAATGGATTATTTAATTATTAAAGGATGCGAAAAAAAGCGGTTAACGTATAAAAATTTTGGCGCCATTTACCCAGTTGCTGCAAATGATACTGAAGAAGGACGCCTAAAAAATAACAGGATAGAACTAAAAGTTGTTAAAGTTGATTGGGAAATTGAAAAAGAGCTAGGGGCTAATAAGTTAAAAGAGGAACTAACAATTATAAAACCTGCAGATAATGTTAATAATAAAAATGAAGAAAATTCAGAAGAATTTAATGATACACTAGAAAATTCTTTAACTAATAAAACGGAATTAAAACCCGACAATGAAATAGATTTTTTAGCAAGTATTCAATATCAAGAAAATAACGATAAAAACTCTTCTACAATAAATAGTTCATTAAAAACTAATAAAAAAAACGGTTTAACAGAAAATGAACAACTAGAAAGTAATGTAAACCCGAAAAGTATAACAGAAATTGAAGATAAAAAAAGCATAGCAGTCAATTCAGTTGATAGAGATAAAAAACCTTTGGAAGGAGGAACAATTTTGCAAACAAATAATACTACTGTAACAATTGTTAAAAAAGATGAAAATAAGGAAGAGGAAGAAGTGGAAGAAGAGGAGGAACAAGTTTTAGAAAACCAACAAAATAAACCAGCTGAAAACAT
>Ga0114966_10001357_pt1 | contig 22707 bp, 15 predicted proteins | sample M_130207_XF_Meta_FD_87029 | JGI IMG/M metagenome (GOLD analysis project Ga0114966, IMG submission 87029) | Freshwater microbial communities from Lake Montjoie, Canada to study carbon cycling - M_130207_XF_MetaG | ecosystem: Environmental > Aquatic > Freshwater > Lake | place: Lake Montjoie... | reverse complement strand
TCTAATCGTCTTTGAGATTCGACAATTTGGTCGGAATCCATTATCTCTCCTCCACCACCCATTACATCACATTCACCCTGGCTATTTTCAACATCACGCGCTTCCCCATGTAAAAATCTTACAACTTCATCTACGCTATTCTGTGAATCTTGCGAAGGTTGGCTATCAGGATCTATATTTACAGGGTCTTGTCTTAACAACTCATTTAATTGTCTTTCAAAAACACCTATACTAGCTGTTATTATGTTACTTAAACTATCATATGTAGCATCAGGTAATTCGGCTATAAGTACAGCCGCATTTAATATAATGTCTACTACATCATCTAATGTCATATTTAAGATTTGACCTGCACTTCGTCCGACGGATACTAATCCTTCTTGGTCTTTTGCAACACTAATAAGCGCATCAGAAGCACCGGCATTTCTTCCCTGAAATCCTGCAATAACCGAAGGGACAACAGCTGCAGTTGCTGCACCCACTGCAAATGCGCCAGTTAATGTAAGCAATCCAGCTTGAGGTCCAATTCCATCTAATAAATTTAATCCTGCTCCTAATTGCCCTAATACATTGAATGCCATTGTAGCTGCTCCACATGTAAGTGATGATAAATATCCAAAAATAGGAACACCTACACTGCTTGCCATAACACCTGCTCCTACAACAGTTGCTGTATTTGGAATTGTTACTTGTGCTAATGCTTCGCGCATTACTCGTGTTAAATCGGCGCGATCAATACCGCGTTCAGTTACACCTCGAAGTGTTAATAAAATACTACGTATTTTTGCTCGTAATTCTCTCTTCTGTGCAGAAGAAAGCCTTTGCCCTCCTCTCATACGTCTACCACGTTTCTGCATTTTTCTTGTTCTTCTACTTCCACTCTTTTTAACTGGCATTATATACTATACATATATTATATTTTATCATACTCACAATTTCTAAATATAATTGTAATATTATACTTTCACAGAATTTACTACCGCTTCAATTTCCAAAATATCCAATTCTGGCAATTCTACATGCGACTCCCAGAAATATCGAGTATACGCCCATACAAATTCACAATCGGTTGGATACCACTCTAAATGATTCTTTTTCAACTCTTCATACAATGGTTTAGGTAAAAAATGTAAACTTTGTCTAGGCAATACATAACATAATTGGGTATATGGAGATACCGCACACGATGTATTTTCTTTAATAAATGTAGTATCAAAATACGGAATATATTTAACTAAATCTTGCAATAATGGCGGATAATTATACTGATACGTCCATCTCCAATCAGAACATCCGGTAGTATAATATTTCATAGTCCATTCGAGTCCCTGTAAATAATTAATAGAAATCTGTTTACATCTTTCATCCGTTCTATCCACATTCAACAAACATTTATAATATCGTGATTGCCATGATGTCTTAAACGGGTTAATATATTTCTCCAATTCGCGCTCATACGTTGGAATTGCTTCAAATTTAATATACTTCTGTTCCGGCGTTTCATCTGGAATATGATTTTTCTCGCGTCTATCTCTTGCCTTTGTCTCCGTCTTAATAAAATCTTCTTCTGAATTTGCTAAAAACTCAACCATTTTTCTTACATTTTTCCAATAAATTCTCTTTCCGTCTGTCAAATTCTCATTCGTATTCCCAATTGTTGCCTTATACGCATTCAACATCTTATCAACACCGCCCGTTCTAATATTTACCGCAGGAAAATGAGGCATAAAATCATTTCCCAGGAAAAAACATAGAAAAATATAGTCGTAAATACGATTTTTCTGTTGCATAGTTGTTAGTTCAACTCCATTATTCATATCCAATGTAATAATTTCGGCTAGAAGAGGAATATCCATTAAATATGTTTCATTTGGTTCTAGTGAATTATCGATTGATTTAATAAACTCCGGCGTTTCTCGAAACAAATAAATATTTTTATTGATAGGTAAATGACTAATTGACAACATAATAAGGTCAGCATCTAATCCATATACTACACTGATATCCCTCGGCACATCGACCGATACAACTGGCGTATGTGTCCTGATATATTCGAAAATCTTATGTTCTCCTTCACCTGGATCACTACTCGTTGAAACAATTATTTCCTGAACGTTATATTTTGACAAATTAGTTAAAGAGTTGTCGAAATATTCGCTAATTCCAGAATTGAGTTCGTCCATAAACTGCGTTCCAGGCGTAATTGCAGTCGTATTCCACCCATTTGCCTTTTCTGCTGCACCCTTCTTAAAAATAGCAGAAGAAATTTCATTTTGATACCACGATTTGTACCTTCTAATTCGCTGTTGTTCTAATTTAGCTACTGGAGCAACCCCATCAAATGCAATATAGATAAGCTTATCCGGTCCAATCAAATTAATATATTCAACGATTTTACTAATTACGCGATTAATAATAGTTTTACTGGCACTTTCAGTTAACGTCGTAAAATCAATATTATGAACTGAATCATAAATGATAGAATTACAGTCCAAATATAAACTATTTATCCGTAAACTGTTTTTTACTAACTTCTTTATAATTGATTTATGATTCTTGACTATATATGAAAAATAACTCGGAATTCCCATTTTATCTATATCATATTATATTTATATATTTAATATATTTCTTTATATGTTATATGGTCCGACACTTTGGACCAGTCACTACATAATTATACCAAACAAATCATATTCGTTCAATGGACGCAATTTTCTAATATAATTAAATATATATATAATAAATGAACGAAAAAAAAGAATTATTATCATCCATCGATAATAATATTAAAATAAATATATTACCAATACCTCCATCAAATGTTCCTGGGTTAATTGAAAAAAAAATAGAATTTTTCCAGGATGTTATTCAAAAAACAATATTAAATTTGCATAAAAATAAATTGACCGATATTTTAGGAGTAAGTGAAGTAAATGCATGTATTAATGCCTTAAATTCTTTAAGTATAAAAATCAGTCAACTTATAAATGATTTACCAACTAATATGAATACAGATATATTAATAACTGCTCTTCAAACTATAAACAACGACTTATCTAGTATATTAAAAATATTTGGTACACATTCATTTGATGATTTATTAAATATTTGTTTTGGAAATAACAATATTGCTGTCTCCGATACGGATATACTTAAATACGATTTATTAAAAAAATACTTCCATCCTACTAATTATAAAGTGATTATACCTAAAATTAAATCACCTACAGCAACAACTGTTTCTGACAATAAATTTAAAAAGGCTAGTTTTGTAGATGATTATACAACAGATAAAACGAGCCATCTCGATTGCAGTGACATATCATTGCACGTAAAACCATTTTATTTAAAAGTTCATGGAATAAAAGTATATATTCACAACCCCACATTAAAAACTACATTATTAGTTCAAGGAGTTGTGGATGATATAATGATTGAATTTTTAAACAATAAATTTATAAATACAAAAACATGCGAAATTAAAGATAATATACCATCCGGTGCAAATTTTCAAATTGATATATTTAACAAGTTTATAACATCCCTGACATTGAAAGATTATTTAACATTAGATTATACGGATATTTATCATAAATATAATGGATATATCAATCAATATAAAACATTGAAACAAAAAGTATTATCCAATATAGTTAATGAATTCATAACATCTGAATTATTTTTAAAACGCAATATGTTAATACAATTATTGATTAATTCAGATAATTATGATAACAAATATATGGCCTATTTATTGTATGACGTGTTGTCAAATGATACTAATGGTTCGGTAGATACTCAAGAACAAATAATATTATTTGACAGTTTTCCGTGGGCGATTAAACATTATTTCCGCGACGCAATGAAAAAAACAGTTCAATATACCAATGATTTATCTAATTTTGATATTAATAAAATACCGTTAGAACAACAAATATGTATGTTAAAGGCAAATGATAACGTAAAAGAAAAGGCGATGATAAAATTAAAAGAAGTCAAAGCAAAATCAGAAGATACGGGATCTAAAGCACGACAATATTTGGACGGATTATTGAAAATTCCATTTAGTAGTTATGTTAAAGAACCTATTATGAATATAATGGATGAAAATAGACAACAATTTTTAGAATTAATAAATAATTCACATTTGGATAAATCTAAATTATCCATTCCTATTAAAGATAAATATACAAGTATTGAAATAGTGAAATACATTAAATCCATCAGAACTAAATTTCTGTGTAAAAATACAACACCGACAAATATGGATATATCATCTTCTACAAATGTCATTGATTCATATCAAATGAATATAAAAAATATCAAACATATTTTGACAACCGCAGATAAAAATGGTCTAATTATGAATATTATGAAATTGAATAATATTATAACAATTCATAAATTAAAGAATATACATATTCTATCCTATTCCAATAAAAACAAAACACACTTACGAAATACAATTACAACTTTTATTGACAAATGTATCAATATCCACCATTTTGTTTTACATGAACTTAATAAATTGTGTAATATACCCGCATTACAAATACCTGTAGAAATACCCAACGTGATTCAAGTAGCAACAGATTTAGATAAATCTGAAACTACTATAATTAAAGGAGTAGACAAGATTGAAGGTAATTTCAACAAAATTACAGAATACATATCTAATGTAAAATCAATACTAGATACTGCCGTACACGGACATGAAAAAGCTAAAGGACAAATAGAACGAATTATCGCTCAATGGGTAAATGGAAACCACGATGGATACTGTTTTGGATTTGAAGGCGCTCCAGGGTTAGGCAAAACTTCTCTCGCAAAAAGAGGATTATCAAATTGTCTGAAGGATGAGAATGGTAACAGCAGACCATTTGCTATGATTGCAATGGGAGGAGATGCAAATGGTAGCACATTACACGGACATAATTATACATATGTAGGGTCTACGTGGGGAAGTATCGTGCAAATATTAATGGATAAAAAGTGTATGAATCCTATTATTTTCATTGATGAGGTCGATAAAATTAGTAAGACAGAACATGGAAGAGAAATTGTGGGGATTTTAACACATTTATTAGATTCTACTCAAAATGATACGTTTCAAGATAAATATTTTTCGGGAATTGATTTGGATTTATCTAAGGTATTATTTATTCTATCATATAATGATGTAGACGCAATAGATAAAATATTATTAGATCGTATTCATAGAATCAAATTCACGAATTTATCATTAGAAGATAAACTTATTATTGCAAATACGCATATGCTTCCAGAAATATATAAGAAATTTGGATTAGATGGAATGATACATTTTGACAATAAAACACTCGAGTACCTTATTGAAAATTATACATGTGAAGCTGGTGTGAGAAAAATGAAAGAACGTTTATTTGAAATTGTAGGTGAAATAAATATAGATATTCTTAAGAATCAATCGCAATACAGTGGCAATTTCCCAATTGAAATTACCATTGAAAATATTAAGACCAAATATTTTAAAGATAGACAGGAAGTGCGTATTAAAAAAATCACGATGGAAAGTCAAGTTGGAATAGCAAATGGAATGTGGGCGAATGCGGCAGGTCAAGGCGGAACACTTCCAATTGAAGCCAAATTTTATCCATGCTCTACCTTTTTAAATTTGAAATTAACTGGAATGCAGGGCGATGTTATGCAAGAATCTATGAATGTAGCTCTCACATTAGCGTACAGTCTCACATCACCAGAACAACAGTGCTCGATCAATAAACAATATAATTCGGCAGATACATCGACTAATAAATGGGGTATTCATTTGCATACACCTGAAGGCAGTGTTTCCAAAAATGGACCGTCTGCGGGATCATGTATAACCACTGTTATTTATAGTTTATTGAATAATAAAAAAATAAAATATAATTTTGCAATGACTGGAGAAATATCGTTAGATGGTTCTGTAACCGCAATCGGTGGATTAGACCATAAAATATTAGGTTCAATAAAAGCGGGTGTTAGTGCATTCATTTACCCTGAAGAAAATAAACGTGATTTCGATCAGTTAATGGAAAAGTATGGACCAGGGAAAACAAATATTCTCGATAGCGTTCAATTTTATCCAGTGAAACGTATTGAAGAAATATTCAAATTAATATTGGAAGATTAGAATATTATAAAGTTGGGTTACTTCAAATTTTAGGCACAATAATATAATTTATTATTATAAATTATAATATACATATAAATATAATGCAATCAGTTCAAAATAATCCTCATAAAAGTGTCAATTTATTCAAACCTATCAGTTTTATCATTTTTATTACATTTTACAGCCCAATTATTCTTGCAATGGGATGTCTGGGAATGTCTTTTATTTTTCAAAATTTTAAAGGGTTCCTTTACATATTTTGGCTTTTGGTTGTATCATTCATGAGGGAAGCAGTTTTAATGTGGTCCGGTATTGATCCAAACAATGCAATAGATAAACCTGCTATTTGTTCGATGGCGCAATGGAAATTTAGCCATTACGGTGCATCTGGATACAGTATTTTCTTATTTGGATTTACTATAGTATACGTATGTCTACCTATGTTTGTGAATAAAGATGTCAATATGTGGTTATTTGGAGGATTATTGGCGTATTTATTGACAGATATTGGAGTAAGATATACTGAAAAATGTATATCAGGTATGACAGATGTCTTTGTAGAATTATTGCCGGGAGCTATGTTAGGAGCACTTATTACGACTATCCTTTACTCTATCGGAAAATCCGATTTATTATTTTTCAATGAAATATCTAGCAATAAAACATTTTGTTCGATGCCTAAAAAACAAACATTTAAATGTTCCGTATATAAAAATGGTGAATTAATTGGCAGTTCAAATAGTTAAAATTCTAAAAAGTATTCCGAATTATATAAAAAATTGAAGATATTTAACAACTTGATATTTTTAGTATAACTTAATAATATCAAATTTCAAAGAATTCGAAACAATGAATTTATTCATTCTTTCATTATGTGTAAAAAAATGCGCGGAGTATATGTTTGATAAACATGTTTCTAAAATTATTCTAGAAGCCGTCCAAATGTTAAGCACCGCAAAACATTTACTGGACGAACAGGGTGTAATAGATAATAATTTAACAGATAAAATATATAAAATCGCACACAAAAATCATCCGGTCACAAAATGGATACGTGAATCTCAACTCAATTATATATGGACGTTGGATTTGGTGGAAGCAATGCATAATGAATGGAAGTATAGATACGGACACCCTGCTGAAAAACAACATAAATCATACTTAGTTTCACTCATATTAAAAGAGCACATACCATCAACAGATAAATTTGAAAAAAAAGAATTAACATCCTTTGCATTAGCTATGCCAGATACCTACAAATCTCTAAATGCAATACAGTCTTATAGAAAATATTATATGAGCCCGGATAAACAAAAAATTGCATCATGGACTAAACGAGATAAACCAAAATGGTATTATACTATAGAGGAATTAGAAATGGCAAATGATATAAAACTCAAACAAAATAAAAACAAATCCCCAAAAAAACTCAGAAGATTAATTATTGTAGAATCGGTCCAAACAATCTAAATAAAATATTTTATGTTTTCAACTATCCATTTTTTAAAATCCTGTATAACCATTTTCCGCTGAAAACTATCCGTCAACAATTTTAAATTTCCTCGGGTTTGATACACGCTTATAAAATTATTGTATGCAGCAATTATATTTTTATCCGCATATGCTGAACTTACTTGATCGCGATTAAATAATGGTTTATTTTTTCGTTTATTTACAACGTTATGAAAAATATAAAGCAGATTTTGTAAATCTTCTTTATTTTTAATTCCATTAAAATTTACCTGTGCTAAAAAGGCAGTTGCATGTCGAGAACAATCAGGGCATGGCAATGAAGAACAAATACGTTTAATAAATACAAACAGTTGTGGAGATAATTCACTAAACTTATCTGGATTTATTTTTTCTGCGAAGATATGAAATAGCGTCCAAACTGGAGGACCCCATGCAGTTGGTGGTGACATTATAATTATAATTAGATAATAATATATAAAGATTTACTATTATATTATAATTAATACAAAATGTCTACAAAATATATTATTGAAGGAGGTTTAGATTTTTATGATGAATTATATAAATCATTGGATGAAGAAAGCACTAATCAACATGAAAACAATGTTATCGATGTAGCAGATGCTAAATATAATTTATGTCTAATTACTAATAGTGAACTTACTGAAAATTTTGTAACACTAGAATGCAACCATAAATTTAATTATTTACCATTATATAATGATATCGCAAATCATAAAAAGAAATATAATAATATGGAACGAAAGATATTGAAAACAACTGAAATAAGATGTCCCTATTGCAGACACGTTCAGACCTCATTATTACCATATTATGAAAATATGGGCGTTAAAAAAGTACACGGTGTTAATTTCTTTGATGAAACATTGTTTAAACATTCGTATCATGATTTAGATACCGACGAATATTTAGATGGTCCATGCTCGCATACTGTTATAACACACCAAGGACAAGTCTACAAGTGTAATAGTATACTGGTAGTTTCATTCCCAGAAATAAAAAAATTTTACTGTAAATATCACAAGTATTGTGGAATAAAAGAGACCGCTAAAAATAAAAAGATTAAAGATGCATTGGAATTAAAAAAATTGGCGGCGGAAGCCAAACAAAAAATAGCCCAGGAAAAGGCGGCGCAAAAAGAATCCGTTAAGCTAGCCAAATTAGCAGTTAAAGCGGCAAAGGATGAAGCTAAAACTGCTGCTAAATTGGTGAAAAATAGTAAGGTTGTGTCAAAAAAAGAAGCATCAGAAACTACATCAACAGATAATAATAAGTGCATTCAAATATTAAAAACGGGTGCTAATAAAGGAGAACAATGCGGATGTAAAATTTCCCAAAATAATTTATGTACTCGACATTACAATCTGAATACCAAAGTTTATACAGTATAATTTATTTAGCATGGCATATATAACATAAAATATGTATCATGCAATAAAATATGTATAATATAAAATAATATATAAATACATAATGTATATATACACAACCCACATTTAAAAAATGGATACAAAAGAACAATTAGTTGCCAGTATTAAAGAATGGTTAAAAAATGACACAGAAATATCACAATTACAATCTGAAATAAAAGAAAGAAGGACTAAAAAAAAGGTACTTACCGAAGTGTTAATGAATACAATGAAACAAAATGATATCGATTGTTTTGATATTAATGGTGGAAGTTTGGTGTATAAAAAAACAACCTCAAAAAAACCAATAAATGCAAAATCATTATTTGGTGCACTTCAATCATTTTATTCATCAAATCCAGCACAAGCAGAACAAGTAACAAAATTTATTATGGAAAGTCGCGAAGAACAAATCAAAGAAACAGTTATTCGTAAAATAGATAAATAAGAAATAAATAATAAAATTATATATAATTTCAATATATATAATTTCAATATAAATAAATGACATTATATATCTAATAATGACAACTATATATGATAGTCAAACAGACGACTCTGATATAAGTGATGATGACAATAGTGAAGAATATAAAGAAATACGCGAACGATTAGAAGAATTGTATAAAGAGGACAAAGCATCAACTCTATTCAAATTCATAGATGATGTCAATATAAAAAAAACAGAAGTCAAATCACATGTACCTCAAGATGAAGTTTCTCCAAACAGCTGTCATTATAATATCGACGATTCATTAATTACAGACACAACTATTGGCGAATACATCAATGCATACCAATTGGATTCGGGTACTATTCATATGTGCGCGTATCATATTAATAGACAGGGAAAATATCCATTTATACAGTATATATTACAAAAAAATAACGAGTTACATGAAAAATACCCAAATATGGCAACATTTCCATCATTTAATTTTGGATTAAATACATCTGCTATATTATATCAGTGCGACTGTATATTGAAAATTATGTTTACAGCATATTGTAAAAATATTAATGAGTACGGTAATTCTATTTATATGTATAAAGGGTTCGTGCATCAGGATAATAATTTTTATTTGTTTTTCGATTGTTCTCAATTTCAGTTAATAAGTCATAAACTAAGCGAACGAAATGATTTATGGTTAGTATTAATGGACGAATTAGTTAACCATAAATCGGTATGCCATTTTAAAATAAAGGATAATGTTACACAATTCTTTTTGACAAATAAAGAATTCATGTATTTAACAGATGATGAAAATAATTACATAGAATGTCCTATTGTAGTATATACAGGATGTCATGATAGATTAGTTAATTTTAAACTCACATTCGGACAGGCAGTAGATGACAATGGTTCAATTGGACCATATTATTATTATACTGATTATAATTATGCAGTAGAATTGGCTACATGGTCTAAAAATAGAACGGTTGAAATAGTAAATCAAATACAGTTGACAGATGAAACCGGGAAATATACTAAAGGCGGAATTGTTCGATTTGCATTGTTTGCTGGTAATATGATATTATATTCAAATATAGAAAGAAATATAGATGATGCCGCCGACGTAAATACTGATTTATTTAATAGTGCAAATAATACAGAATGTATTTATGTTAATAATATAGTAGCAGATAATGCTATACCTTTTTGGATTGTAAAAGATCATGATCGGGAGATACCGTTAACATCACATGTTATAAAACATGGAAAAATGATGTAAATGTAATGATAAAAATACAAAATAAAGTTATATATAATTATTTAATTTCTTGCATAATTATATCATGATGTCATTATCAAAAATAGTAGGTATATTAGGATTTACAATAGTCATCACTTATATCATGATTCAATTATTTAGTTTTTATGAAGTAAGTCCTAGTTCATATGGCACATATTTAGCTTTTTATTTATTTCTAATATTATCAACTATTATTTTACAATCGGAATAAAATTTACATAACTTATGGTAGAATCTAACTAACTAATTATACTATATTTAACTCACTTAAATATAGTTTTTGTATTTATACACATGAATAATACAGAAAAAAATGATGGTCCCAAAGGACACACTAGTTGCAATATGTCTGTACTAGATAACATTCCACACGGACCAACTACATTTGACAATATTAGCACTACACTATACAATCATGAAGGTCCTACTGCTAATGCAGGCGGACCACTACCAACAGATAATACAAATAGTATACCATATGAGACTGGCGCAACTGCGGATGTTGGACCCGAGGTATATGAATTGGCTCGAAAGTTAGCCGAAGAATCTGCAGGAGCTACTGCAAAGTAGATGATTTATCGAAGTATTATACCATATCACTTACACCATTATTATTCATCTGATCGTTTCTATATGTTTCAATTAATGAAAGCAGTATATCCATATCCATTTTTTCTTTCAAATTATCAATAATTTCGCTATCCATAGCAGGTCGATGATTATATTCGAAAAAAGAACGTTTAAAATCAATTACTAATGATTTATTTAACTCAATAATTTGTTGTTGTTTAGATTCTTTCAATACTTTTGCATTCAATAATTCAACCATTTCTTTATTTTGATTATCTTCACTAAACCATGGATTTCTATATTTATCGGTTGAAATTAATACATCGCATATTTCAGGTTTTACGATCATTGTAAAATCCTCTGCATTTTTAAACGCATCTTTAAAACTTTGTATTATTTTATCGGGAATAACCGGACTTGTTTCCATTAATCGATCAAATTCTTCTTTACATGTTTTCAACATGACGAGTACTTGAGTTCTCTCTAATGGATGTTTAGCTAGTTCAATTTTAACGTTTCTATAGAATTTATCCCATGCAATGCTGCTTACTCTATGAGCTTCATTTAATTGTGTTATTTTTAAAAATTGTTGGATAGTACTTATAATAGCCGCTAAAATATTAAATCCACCGACACCCATGACATAATAATTTTGATAATTTTCAGGTACACGGGTTTGAGCGAAATTAGCTGTTCCGGTTAACGTGGAAATAATAATTACGGGTATAGTATACCATGTATTTAGACTATAATACATAGCATTCGCTTTTGAATGAAGCCATCGATAACACATTGCCTTATCAGCCCATTCAATAAGAATACGTTCATGTTCGACAGACCATTTGATATTAATGTTTATATCAGTTAAGGAATCATCGTTTTTTTTTGCTGCATCAGAGCTATCATCTGGACTATTTTTAGATATGGCGCTAGATATATTGGCGGTCATTCTAAATAGTATTTTAATCTATGGCTATAATAAAATTTATTAAAATATTATAATTATGATATAATTACAAAATTATATTATAAATAAATAATATGGATATTAGATTAAATCAATTAAAAGAAGACTTTATGAATATATCCAAATTAAAGGATGAGAATATTGTAACGCTTGGAATTCTTTCTCATAAAATAAATAAACTGAAAGAATTATATGCCGAATTTATTAAAAATAATAAACAAAATATGTTTATTTTCGGGTTAGATTCTTTTCATTTCCAGGGAAAATTAATTGATATTGAATATGATGATATGAATCGTCTTTTTTTAGCTATTACTAATCGCATGTACTGCGAGTATTTTAAATTATATAAAATAATTATTGAGTACATATCAAAAAATATAACCGACCAAAAATTGCTAGATTTAATTAAAGTTAATAATAATTATCCTATTTATAAAGATTTAGAACCATTTAAAGTATACGATTTTACACTTATACAAAATATTCATGAAATTATCATTACTTTATTATATTCTATTAACAGTTGTGTAATAAATAAAGAATCTGAACTAAACATGTATAAGATAAAAAACAATACAGGTCTTAATATTGACAATTTTGTTAATACTTTTAATTTCAATATTATTATTATGAGAGAAAAACTGACATTATTTGTTACATATATTGAATTTTTTCATAAATTACACAATAAATATTTTAAACGATTCACTACTAAAGTACAATTAATGTTCGGTCAAATTAATCATGATATTACTTTTGAAGATACGGACCAAACTAAAAAAATTAAACGCAATAGTCTATTAACTACAATAAAGGGAGAACATGTAGATATGAAGGTACTTCAAGAAATTAAAAATAGTATTAATGGTGCAGATAATTCATCTGTATCTTCAAATGAAAAAGATTCGCCTAAAAATGTAGAAAATGAGAATAATAAACCATCTATAATCCTATCTATGTTTCCAGGGATTGTAGATGAAAATGATAAAATGAAATCAACTGATAGTAATGATACATTAGAATCTGAAAATATAATTATTACTCCCGAAGAAATCGTAAAAGAGGAGGTAACTGAACCAATTGTTAATGTATCCAACGAGCCTGAATTAATATTAAAAGAGGAAACTGTTGATGAAAAGGTAGACGAAGTCGAACACATTGAAGAACCTGTACGAGAACAAAAAGAAGAAAAAGAAGAAAAAGAACAATTAGAACAATTAGAACAAAAAGAACATCATAAAGATATAATAGAAATAAAAGAAAATAGTGTAGATGATTTGTCTGTATTAACAATGGATAGTTCTTCAAATGCAGGATCAGTAGATCCATCTCCATCAGCACCAGAACCTAAGAAAAAACGTACATATAAACCTAGACAGCCTAAAAAATAATAGTTATTTTTAACGGAGTTACATGATATATTTGTCATATCATGCTATTCATGTATTATTTGAATAGTATGATAAATAATTTACAGCATAAAGTTATCATGTATATTTAAGATCACTGTATGCATAAATAATCGAATTAGTATAACATATATTTATCTGAAAATCTTTCCATTACCGGTAATTCTTAATTTTTTAGATCTTATATTAAATGAACTATTTGTAAGCTGAGATGATACATTGATAGTATTTGATAATGTGATTGCTGACGTATTCGAAGATGTAAACACTGATAATATACCAGCAGCATTTGTAGGATTCATTGTATTTAAATGAATACATCCATTGAATGCTATGCTGCTAACAGATGTAACTGATTTTGGAATAATGATTGCAAGTATATTATTTTTGATTCCATCAATATTAAATGCATTATCTCCAATATTTGTTTGATTTATCTGAGAAATATAAATATCGCCTGCCCCCGTTGTATTAATATATGTATATACTAATCCATTGATATTGGTAGTTGGTTTTGTAAATGAATTTGTTGTTACTGTTAATATTATACATGACAAATTGGAGGATAATAAATCTGTTAATGCAAACCTTGCAATTGATAACTGAGATATAAAAGATACTGGTATGTTTCCAGAATTTATTTGCGTAACAAAATATTGTGAATTAAAACCAACATTTGTTAACGCCGAAAAATTATTACTATAACATAATATTGTAGGGTCAATTGTAATATATATTCTATATGGGGTAGTATCGACAGCATATATAGTTACATAATCTGTGTAAGTAGTATTTATAGGCACTTTACTAATAGAATTCAATACATAATTAAATTGTCCGTCAGCAGTTAATGTATATTTTCCATAACTATTTCCACTATTTGTAGGGGTGGATACGGCATTAAATGTAGTAGTTACGTTAACGTATTTAAAATATACTTCAAATGAAGATTTGGATGCTACATATAATATAGGTAATGTTATTTCACGATTAGAAACATTTACTTCAACATCTCTAAGTATTGTAATAGTAACACAATCTACAAATATAGTTCCATCAACACTAGTTACCGAAAATTTATCATATACATTTTGTCCTAACTCTAATGCAATAATTGCAGATTGATTTGCAATATAACTCCAATTACCATTTACATTGATTGAAAATACACCGTAGGTTCCTGCAGTATTATTTTGCGCCCTGCATAAAGATTCATTATTATTTATATCAGTTACTGTAATGGTACCACTTGCGGTTTGAGCTAAAATAGAATTTGGGTCTACAATTATTAACCCAGTTAAACTTTCTCTAGGTGTACTATTAATACTTGCAGGTGTATTTTCATCAGTAAGTGTAATAGTGACACAGTTATCAAATATTGTTCCATCAGTACTTGTTACTGAGAATTTTTCAGTTTTTGTATAACCTCCACGTATAGTATTTGCAATACTTGGAATTGTTGTATAAGACCAATTACCATTTACATCAATTGAAAAAGTCCCGTATATTCCGGGGATATTATTTTGTAATTTACAACCCGCCTCGTCTGTATTTGGATCAACTATTACAACTTTTCCATATACTACTTGACCTACGGTAGCATTATGATCTACTTGTAATGACTTAGCTACTGTTGAAGATATACTATCAACAATTGCAGGAGTATTTACAGGTGTAATGGTAATAGGAATATTGAAGGAAAACAGAGTTTTGTCTTTACTAGTTACTGTAAAGGTATCGACTGCTGGATTTCCTTGAACTAACGCAATAATCTTACTTTGGTTTGCGGTGTAAATCCAGTTACCAGAAACATCAATCGTGAAAGATCCGCAAGTTCCTTGTACGTTAGTTTGTGCATTACATTCATTTTCATCAGTATTTGGATCAGTCACTATAACTCTTCCAGACGCTGTTTGCGGTGAAGTAGCATAAGGATTTACAGTTATCGCGCCAGACAAATTTCCTGATTTAGTTGCAGGAGTATTTACAGGTGTAATGGTAATAGGAATATTGAAGGAGAACAGAGTTTTGTCTTTAGTAGTTACTGTAAAGGTATCGACTACTGGCTTTCCTTCAACTAACGCAATAATCTTACTTTGGTTTGCGGTGTAAATCCAGTTACCAGAAACATCAATCGTGAAAGATCCGTAATCTCCTTGTACGTTAGTTTGCGCGTTACATTCATTTTCACCAGTATTTGGATCAGTCACTATAACGCTTCCAGACGCTGTTTGCGGTGAAGTAGCATAAGGATTTACAGTTATTGCGCCAGACAAATTTCCTGTAGGAGTACTGTTGGTATTTGCAGCGGTATTTGTACCAGTAATATTAAATGTCATAATTTGAGATACACCTGTAACACCTGTACTACACGTAAATGTATCTGTTTTAGTAACCCCATCTTTAATTGCTATGATAGGATTCATGGATAAATCGTAATTGCAGTTACCAGAAATATCAATAGAAAATGTCCCATATGTACCTAGTATAGTTTGTGGCGTAAAACTAGTTGTATCATTAGAATCAAATTTATTTACATTTAATATTCCATTTAATGTTGAAGATACAATTGTATTAGAATCAGTATTATTAAAAGTATTTGTCATAGGAATGTATTTAAGATTATATGTTGTCTGTCCGGATGTTACCGAAATAGTAGGAGAATCATATGCACCTATTATATTAATAGTTATAGCTGTTGTTACAATAGTTTTAGGTATATTAGATGTGCCATCACGAGCAGTTATATTAGGAAATGATAAATTAACTTGTTGTCCTAGATTTAACTCTTTATGGGCGTTATTCATAATAAACGACCAATTACCATTTACATCAATTGAAAATGTGCCGTATACACCTGTTACAGATTGCGCGGTAAATGCACTTCCACCGCTATTATATGTAGAAATATTAAGTTTACCTGTAACAGTTTGTGCAGTAGTATTTTGCGTTATAGTTGCAGATACAGGTGATGGAGTAATTACTGCTTGAGTTACCGGATATACTGGTTCCCACGGCGAAACATATGTATTATAAAGAATTCCGCTTACTTTACTAGATAAATTAGTATACAATGAGGATGTTATAACCCCGTCTGTAAATATAGTTAAGTTTGGATAATTTCCTGTTAATTTAATAGTTTTTATATTTGATGATAAATAAAGAGCAGTTAGTGATGGAATATAACTAGCTGAAGAATACCATATAATATCATCAAAAGACGTTAAACTACTAGGACTTGCTATAGCTATAGTTGATAGACTTGAACATCCATAAAAATTAGCATCGCCAGTAATACTTGTAACAGAACTTGGAATAGTTATACGTTGTATACTCGCACAATACATAAATGCGCGAGTCCCTATTGAAGTTACGCCATCTGGAATATTTATTGACGTTATAGTATAACAATTATAAAATGCAAAATTTCCAATATTCTTTAATGAACTTGAGGTTGGAATTGTTACTGTTGCTAAACTAGTACATTGATTAAATGCAGCAGTACTAATATTAGTTACCGTTGATGGAATATTTATAGATGTTAATTTCGTACAGCTATCAAATGCATAAGAACCAATATAGGTAACACCATTTTGAAGATTTATTGTTGATAAATTACTACACTGATAAAATGCATAATCATTAATAGATGTAAGTAAACTCAAAGGTTCTATTAATACGGTTGTTAAATTCGTACACGACTGAAATGCCGAGTCATAAATAATTTTAACACTAGATGGAATATTTAGTGATATTAATTTTGAACACTGACGAAATGTGTTAACACCAATAGCAGTTAATGAACTTGGCGTTGAACATGTTACTGTCAATAAATTCGTACATCCATTAAATGCGGCCGAGTTCATACTTATCATACTAGCTGGAATAGTTAATGATGTTATACCAGTACAACTAGCAAATGCATCAGTTCCAATATATTTAACTCCTTCAGAAATAGTTACACTTTTTAACCCATAGCAATATGCAAACACTGTATTACCTATACTAACTACTGAACTTGGAATAATTAATGATACTAGATTTCTGCAGGTATAAAATGCATTATTACCAATATTTGTCAATAAACTTGAATCTGCAAATGTTAATGTTGATAAACTCGTACAATAATTAAATGCATTTACGCCAATAGTTAGTACTGATCTTGGAATTGTTATAGAAGTTAATCCATTACAATTATTAAATGCACTATCACCAATACTAGAAATTAAACTCGAATTTATAAATATTACCCGTGATAAAGTGAAGCAATTAACAAATGCATTTGCACCAATGCTTGTTATACCAGATAATAATATAATTGTTGAAAAAGTTGTAATGTATTGAAATGTTGTAGGTATAGTTGAAATTATTCCATTGTAATATAAATAATTATTCAAAACAGTATACCCTGTAGTTGTTGGTGCAGTACCCGAAAACTGAAGAATAAAATTACTTTGTTTTAAATTATATCCACTAGGAAAAGTATTATATATAAGACCGCTAGTAATACTTGCGTCAGTGATAATTGTTGCAGATGAATAAATACCATTAAATGCATTACTACCAATACTTGTAACAGATGATGGAATAATGATTGATGATAGACTCGAGCAGCCGTTAAATGCATTGCTACTAATACTTGTTGTGCTTAGTGGAATAAATACAGACGATATCCCAGAACATCCATAAAATGTGCTATTGCCAATACTTGTTAATAAACTTGGAAGAGCAAATGTCAATGATGATACACTAGAACAACCACTGAATGCACTATCCTCAATACTTGTAACACTTGACGGGATACTTATTGTCAATAACCCAGAGCACCCATTAAATGCACTATTACTAATAATTGTAACTCCTGAAAGCATAAAAATATTTGTTAGTGTTGTAGTATTTTGAAATGTTGTAGGTACACTTGAAAGTAAACCGTTATAATAAAGATAATTAGTATCAAAACTAATATATCCACTATTTCCAGTTGGAGTTGGGCCAGAAAATTGAAGAATAAAATTACTAAGTTTTAAATAATTACTAGAAGTTAAATTCGTATATCCTAATTGAACGCCACCTGTTAGTGCATAACTACCATATATAGGACCACTGGTAGCATCAGTAACAATAGTTGGAATAGTTCCGCCTCGATAAATTTGACTAAATGCAGTAGTCCCAATACTAGTTACTGAACTTGGAATGACTATTGTCTTTAGACCAGTGCAATAATTAAATGAATTATTAGCAATAGTTGTCACTGAAGTTGGAAATATTATCGATCTTAAACTCGTACAATTTTCAAAATTAGTTTCAATAGTTGTTATACCGTATGGAATATTTATTGATTCTAAATAATTACAATCAGCAAAAGAATTACTTCCAATATATGTAACACTTGATGGAAGAATTATTGATCTTACCCCAGAACTATAAAATGAAGTAGGTCCAATATATGTAACTGATGATGGAATAGTTATAGATAATAGACTCCTACAACTACGGAATGTTTCTGTAGAAATACTTGTAATTGAACTTGGAATATTTACAGATTTTAGACTAGTGCAATTTTGAAATGCATTATTACCAATAGTTGTAACGCCTTCTGGAATAAGTACAGTTAATAAACTAGTACAGTTATAAAATGTGCTATTCCCAATATATGTAACACCTGATGAAATATTTATGGATAATAGACTCGTACAATTATAAAATGCATTATCACCAATGCTTGTAATTAACATTTGTTGGAGTCTATCTACTACTATTAGCCCAGAACAATTATAAAATGCATTAGCTGCAATGCTTGTTATACCAGATAATAATATAATTGTTGAAAAAGTTGTAATATATTGAAATGTTGTGGGTATAGTTGAAATTAACCCATTATAACATAAATAATTATTCAAACCAGTATACCCTGTAGTTGTTGGTGCAACACCTACAAACTGAAGAATAAAATTACTTTGTTTTAAATTATATCCACTAGGAAAAGTATTATATATAAGACCGCTACTAATATTTGAATCCGTAATAATTGTTGCTGATGAAGAAATGCCATTAAATGCATTACTACCAATACTTGTAACAGATGACGGAATAATCAATGTTGATAGACTCGAGCAGCCATTAAATGCATTATCTCCAATACTTGTTACTGTAGTTGGAATAAATACAGACGATATCCTAGAACAGCCATAAAAAGCGCTATTACCAATAGTTGTTAATAAACTTGGAAGAGCAAATGTCAATGATGATACACTAGAACAACCATTAAATGCACTATCCTCAATACTTGTAACACTTGACGGGATACTTATTGTCGATAACCCAGAGCATCCACTAAATGCGCTATTACTAATACTTATAAATCCTGAACTAATACTCGTAACTCCTAAAAGCATAATAACATTTGTTAGTGTTGTATTATTTTGAAATGTCGTAGGTACACTTGAAAATAAACCGTTATAATAAAGATAATTAGTATCAAAACTAATATACCCGCTCTTCCCAGATGGCGCTGCACCAGAAAATTGAAGAATAAAATTACTAAGTTTTAAATAATTACTAGATGTTAAATTCGTATATCCTAACTGATTACCATTTGCTAGTGCGCCACCATATATAGGGCCGCTGGTAGCATCAGTAACAATAGTTGGAATAGTTCCGCCTCGATAAATTTGACTAAATGCACTACCTCCAATACTAGTTACAGAACTTGGAATGACTAGTGTCTTTAGACTAGTACAATAATTAAATGAATTATTAGCAATAGTTGTTACTGAAGTTGGAAATATTATCGATCTTAAACTTACACAACCTTCAAAATTATATTCTATAGTTGTTATACCGTATGGAATATTTATTGATTCTAAATAATTACAATTATGAAAAGAAGCACTTCCAATAGAAGTAACACTTGATGGAAGAATTACTGATTTTAACATAGAAGAATTAATAAATGCGCTACTAGCAATACTCGTAACTCCTGGAGGAGATACATAATTATTACTAGTAATACGAGTATATGTTACGCCACCATAAGTATACGTGCCAGGATCTGTTCTAAAAGTAAGAATTACACGAGTGTTTGCTATAATTGTTACTGATTCAGGAACCCCGTAAAATGCGCCACTACCAATACTCGCGAGAGAAGGTGGGATGGTTATCGATGTAATACTATTACAACTAAAAAATGCGCCAGCACTAATACTTGTAACTAAAGACGGGATAATTATGGATGCCAGCCTAGTACAATCTTGAAACGCACTCGCGCCAATACTCGCGACTTTAGACGTTTCTGAAAATGTTACAGATGTCAGACCACTACAATTTTGAAATGTACTATCCCCAATTCCGGTAACACTTGAAGGGATTGTCAATGAGGTTAGTTTCGCACATCCGTAAAATGTAGCATTACCTAGTGATGTAATATTACTTGGGAAATTAATAGTTAATAAATTCGTACAACGTTGAAATGCTCTATCCGCAATACTTGTCACTGAAACTGGGAGTGATACTGAAATTAAAGTTGCAACATCGCCAAATGCAGCATAACCAATACTTGAGATCCCTGCGGGAGATACATAAGTAAATGTGCTGGTATCGCTAGTACGAGTATATGTCACACCGCCGTAACTATATGTGCCAGGGTCGGTATTAAAAACAATAGTTATGCTATCACCCATTATAATATAATTAAATATAATAAATAATACCAAATATTATATAAAATAAAAATTGATTAACTTGATTATAAATAGATTAAGTCAAACAATAAGAATAAGATGGAGCGCCGAATTAATAAAAGAATCGATACATATTTTACTACATTCAAAGATAATATTCGTGATAAAACAACAGAATTAGGGATAAAACACGATCAGTTGAATCATTTATTGCAATATATTTATGATTATGACCGTCTTAATTTACAAAAAGAAGATTTTATGAAACGTAAGAGAGTAAAGAACGTGGTTCCGTTTTTCGACAGATGTTGTGCCAATCGGGCGAACAGCGAACAGTGCACGCGCCGGAAAAAGGTCGATTCCGAGTATTGTGGTACGCATATGAAAGGAACTCCACACGGGATCATTCAGGATGAAATCGACGAGGAAGGTAAGGAAAAGCAATTGCACCAGAAGGTGGAAGTATGGGCGCAGGAAATTCAGGGGATTATCTATTATATTGATAAGAACGCGAATGTGTACCAAGCAGAAGATATTGTGAATAATAAAATAAATCCTCTGATTATCGCAAAGTACGTGAAGACCGGCGATCATTACTCGATTCCACAGTTCGGACTATCTTAATACAAGCAATATCAATAGCAACAAAAAATGTAAAAAAGAAAACAAAACAATGTAAAAAAGAAAAAATATTATACGCAAAACTAATATAATATTTTTATAGATATAGACAATAAAGAAAGATATATAAATGGATGAAGTAGTTAGACAAATATTAATAAAAGCAGGAATCCATTTTACAGTGGTGGAAGAATTAAACGGTCTGTGTATTCCCAGAGAGCAGTTATTGAATGATTTCGTGTATGAACTGATAAAGCCTCAAATTCCTGAACTAAAAACAGTATTAAGTTCCACATTACTTACTAGTCTACAAAAAGAAGCTAAAATAAAACAAAAATGGCCTCTACTAAATCTAGTAAGACAGTTATTAAATGTATATGGGTTTCAAATGCGCCCTATTCGTAAAAGTAACGGGTACACAAAAGAAGGAGTAAAAAAGTTCAAACGATTTTTTTTAATTATGCCAATAATCAACCCTAATAAAAAAGATGAACTCAGTTTAGAAAATATGGAGGAAGAACTATGAAAATAAAAATTTATCGACTGTTGTTTTTACGCAAAATAGGTGATGTAATATAATTCCTAAAATAAAAAGTATTGAGGCACTACGAAAATATGATATTTTGAATATCATTGATATAAAAATAGCAGCAATTAAGGTC
>Ga0114966_10001355_pt1 | contig 22723 bp, 35 predicted proteins | sample M_130207_XF_Meta_FD_87029 | JGI IMG/M metagenome (GOLD analysis project Ga0114966, IMG submission 87029) | Freshwater microbial communities from Lake Montjoie, Canada to study carbon cycling - M_130207_XF_MetaG | ecosystem: Environmental > Aquatic > Freshwater > Lake | place: Lake Montjoie... | reverse complement strand
TATTTTTTAATCACATTGTCCTGTTTTTTAATCACATTAAACTTGTTATTATCTACCTTGTTATGAATAAACTCAGTTTTGTCTGCATCAATCCCAAAATAAGAAATATCTTGACTATAGGGATTTAACGACTTGTCATCAATATAAATATCCGCGTAAGGTTTACCAAATAAAAGTTCGTCGTATTCAATGTTATATTTATCCAAGGTTTGGATTGTGACAAGAGCGTATTCATTTATTTTATTCCCGCGTTCTAGACCGCGTGAGGTATGAATAATGATTTCGTGGCCTATTTTTTTTAAGTTTTTTAATAGAGATATCATTTTAAAAATGGGTTTTACAGTAGTATAATCATTGGGAATAACAGGATAGGTTACAAGTGTATTATCCAAGTCAAAACATATTCTTAATTTTTTTGATTGAAGTTCATTATTATTTCCGATAAACTTGGAGTAATGAATATACATAGAATGAATCTCTATTGAATCATCTAACATCAAGTTATAAATCTGTGAAAAGTAAAAGGAATGATTGACTTTGATATTTTCCTCAATGAGTTTTTTTGCATATTTCTTAAAAATGCTTGCACTTTTAAACCCGTAAATACCGCAACAATAATTTTCAGATATTTTAACCTTTTCTTCTATTCGCGTTACCAATTTATTTTCAATTTGAATAAAAGAAAATCCATCATCAGAAAGGTCTGAACCATATCCAATAAAATTGTTGCAATAATCGTCTAATTTAGGTATGTGATGAACATTGTCATTGTCAATAAAGAGTATGGGTTCGTTTCCCAATTCTGGAAGCCCTACTAACGCGGATTCAACGGGACCACGGGTAAGGTAATCTATTTTAGAAAAATAAATGGTTTTGTCTTTGAAAAGATACGAGACAATTTCTTCAAAATTATATTCTTCTAAAAAAATGTTATAAAAAATATATATTTCGTTACTGGGTATGTTATCTATGATATATTCTATCATATATTTTCCGTTTATGTAATTCAAAGGTGTTGGTAAGGAGTAATCTTTTTCGGTTTTTATACCGCCACATAAAATAATATACTTCATTATTATCTTATATATAGCGATTCTATTTATTATCGTTCTAATCTACATAAATATCTGTTAAACGTTGTAAAAGGATGATTCTTCGTAATAATGTTTTGCAGGCTGTTCTAAATACGAATCTCTCATTCCTTTATAGATAGGACAATCTAAACCGCGTCTATTACCTTTATTACCATAATCTTCGGGATTTGTTTTTTCTGTCGTGTGTTCTTTTTTATTTTCAGGACGGCCTGAAATAACATAAAAAGGATTTAGGTCAAGATAGGTATTTGAGTCAAAACGTTTGTCCGTCATAAAGCCTAAATCGTCATTGGTTAATTTATATTGTTTTTTGTAATAAGTCCACGCCTTGTGGTTCAATATGAAATTTTCATCTAAAATATTAAAATGCTTTTTGGGAACATATAAAATCATATCAACCACCTCGGGGTCTTTCTTCTCGGTAAACCCGCAATGTCCTGTATAAAAGTTATGGGCTAAAAAGTTGACCTTATCTGATTTTAAATCTAACACATCAAAAAAATCCTTCTTTAAAAATAGATCTATACGAACAAATAATACAAAATCGTATTGGTCCATTTTTAATTCGTTCATATTTTTTATGCAATTTTTAATCAAGGAATCTCTACCGTCAGTAGATTTTCCTCTTACCTTTATAGTATTTAAAATAATATCAAAGGGATTATACCATATCTTAAACTGTGACTCATATTTGCTATGATACGAACAAACTAGAGAGTCTATATCATATCCTTTCTCGGTAAGAACCTTATTTAATTTTATGTGCGACTTTGAGGCGTATAACTGATTGTTATAGCCTTTTACTGTATCTTGGATGCTTGATAAATTGGGGCCATCTCTAAATCCTCCTCCATAATAAACAAGCAAACCTTTTTTGTTTGATTTATGTGTAAAGGGTTCTTGAGTTTTATAAATTAAAAGAATAGAAAAAAGGATAAGGATAAGAAGGATAAGATACATATATAATATGTATACAATAATTAAACACCCAGGTCTCTCATTAAGCATATACTCGTCATCATCATAATTTCTCCATCAATGTACTTCATCAAATTATATTTCTCTTGAATGTTTTGTTCTATATTTTCTATTCGTACAAAATGACACACTTTCTCGCGAACATAAGAATAGTCATTGCCTTCTTCATCTTGCCAACTTGATATTTTATACAAATATCTCCAATATCTTTCGTCACATTGTCTCATTTCTGGAATGGTCAGACTCTTCTTTTTACTCCACTCTTGCAAACAAACGTACTCATCTATTTCACTCATATTATTAAAGATAATTGGTTGTTAATTTTAAAATCAATTTTAATAGTATATGTATTCCAAAAAGTCCGATAAGTTTAAAAAACTTTTAAGAATTCGGGAGACTCTAGAAAAAGAATCCGACCAATTTCCTGAAGCCTTGTGTGATTGCGCTACGCGCCTCATTTACGATGAGATTCCCTTTATTACAATTATGAATGGTCGGTTTAATGGTATACCACACGTATGGGCGTACGATATGGAGCAAAAGGTTCATATAGACCTTACCTTAGACCAATTTGACCCAGATTTTAAACCTATTACTATTGTAACAACAGATGAAGCCATACGATTGGGATATGAATTAGGAACTTTAACAGATTGGGGGAGATTGTTTGAAAATAACTTTTTATCTTTAAACAAGGAGATTGGAGGAAACAAAACAATGAGAAATGTTCTAAGGTCTTTAAAACGAACAAAGACACGTTCGCGTTTCAAGTTTTGGTAATGAGTTCCTCTTTAAATTGATACTTACCGATGTGATATTTTTGAAGCCATTTTTACAGTATTTGAAGAGGTGAAACAAAGAAGGAGTATGTATCTTCAATCTTTGGCCACGACCGTATAAAATGTTGCACGTTTTCAGGAAACCTGGTAATGTGTTCCTCTTTAAATTGATACTTACCGATGTGATATTTTTGAAGCCATTCTTTCTCAGACAGGTCAGAGACATTTAAAGAAGAATCCATAGGAGTTTGGTTTTCCATTTTACAATATATCCTATTTTATTAATTCAATATTGAATTAAATTTTAAAAATCTTTATGAATATGTTTCAAAAGAATATCCAAATGAGACGACATAATACGCAAGTCTTCAACCTTGTCTGCATCATATACTTTGATTTTCTTATCTTCAATGGCCTCCTTTAATCGGTGTACCGAATTGATATAGACCTGTATCTTATCGCTCATTCCTTTTGACTTTGCAATTATCATATAGCCCAATTTTTCAAATACACTTTTAAACCATTTGTTTATTCCTTTCAAGGTTACATCCCCTACTTTTCCAGGTATTTTACGATTTTTAAGAGTTCTCATTATATATAATAATAGAAATTAACTTATAAAAAATGTTTTATACTATGAAATGAAAGTTCACATTTTGGGTGATGTGGGTGTTGGTAAAACATCTCTTATCCATTTACTACAAAACCGCGAATTTGATAGTAAGTATATGCCGACTACCAAATATGAATATTACGAATTTTATCATAACCTATTGCAATATCAGATATGGGATACACCAATGGATGAAAAATATAATGTAGATTATAATTTATGCGAGTTAGTTTTAATCTTGTTTGATGTCACTCGTCCAGATACGTTTACAAATGCGTGTTTTTGGCACAATAAAATCCGCGAGACCTCAAAGACGCCTATTTTGTTTATAGCAAACAAGTGTGATATTCAAAAAATATATTATAAAGAAAATTTAGACAAGCCGTGTTTAAACATCTCTGTTAAAACCCAGTACAATTGTGATAAGTTGACGTTTAAAATAAATGAGTTGTTTGAGTTATGGTAATTGGTCAAAGCCTACGGCTAAGCTTCAGCAACCTTTGGTAGCCTTCAGCAACCTTCGGTCAAATCTCATTCAATTCTTTAAGTGCAATTGTTCTATATGTTTTGTAATCACAGAACCGATTGAAATAGGAGCAATAAAATCCATTATAAAAATACTTAATGTATCTATCCAACTTGTCTCGTTCCACGAGTTTACTAAACAAGACGGACGTACAAGTTCTTTCGCCAAGGTGTTCTGTGCTATAAATATACGTAGATAACGTCAAAACCCCGTCTTTATATGTTAAAACGGCTTGACCGTAATCATACAAAATTCCACCGTGTTCAGTAAGGTCTTGCAAATAATAAGAACTTACACAATCCATATATTTATTCATAGTTCTTATTTTTATAGATTTCATTTTATAAAAAAGTTTTGCAATTAGTTTCATATCAATTTTTATGATACTAATAAAATGAATCTCTTCATAGACGAGAGAATGACAAATATAGATGATTTATTTAACAAACTAAAAAGTAAAGAAGGAATTGTCTATATTAAAGTGTGTATGTCGCCTGTTATTTGTGCAAGTATACACTTTACAAGTGTATCGCAAGATATAAAGGAAATTATTAGAAACCATTTGACAGAAGTGGGTTATTATAGTTATTTTGAGATTTGGAAAAATATATAATATAACTAATGATTAAATCCTTTGTTTCTGTCATACCATACATTAAAGAAAATACTCTTATTATTTGCGATATAGACGATACCTTTTTAAAATACGAAAAGGGGTTTAATTATTTTAAAAATTATAAGGACGCAGGAAAGATGTATAGAGAATACAAAAAAACAAATTACCCTAAATTTACAGATTATTCTGGGTTTATGCAAATGATGCATCATTTAGACAAAGGAGAGCTTGTCTTTTTAACAGCGCGTAAATTGGAGGAAGAAAATGATACGCGAAAAGAATTTTCTTATTTAGGAATAAATTATGATTATTTTAAGGTATTTTATACAGGCGATAGGATATCAAAGGGTTCATTTATTAAGAAGAATTTCAAGATTAAGGGTAAGAATGTAATCTTTATAGATGATTTTATAGGAAATATAGAGTCTGTCTCAAAAATACCATCCATCAAATGTTTTAAATTTATATAGTATATATATAATGTTCAGATTTGGAAAAAAGTCGCGTATCTATCACGTACCTGTTCACCAGACACGTACTGCAAAAAAAGGCCGTTCAGTAGCACGTAATACAAGACAACAGTCGCGTAAAAATTATACAAAGAGAACTAGAACTATTAAAGGTGGCTTCTTTGATAAGTTAACGGCAGGCTTTAAAAAGCTAACTCAATAAGTATTTTAAAATATGTTAATCAAGAAGATTAATATATTTTTGTTCCTGGTGAGAGTTGAACTCACGACCTACGGCTCATAAGACCATCGCTCTAACCAACTGAGCTACAGGAACATTATCACAGGCGGGATTCGAACCCGCGAAGCCGAAGCACAAGCTCTTAAGGCTTGCCCATTTGACCACTCTGGTACTGTGATTGTGATATCCAGCTGATATACATATAACTATACTTACTCTTTATATTCATTTATTTTTATTTTTATTTTTATTTTTCTCTGTTTTTCCAATTTTTCTCTTTACCAATCTATTTTTAAGGGTAATGGTACGTCTACGTCTAGGTAAAGGCTTTTGATTATATTCTTGTGTAATGTTGGGTATACGGTTATCTATTGGATTGTAATAAGACATGTGTTTTTGTGAAGGGTCGCGTGGTACGCAAATATAGCCGCAGAAATTCTTATAATTTAAGGACCCATAATCACGAGACGCAAACTCGGGATTTTGAATAAGATTATTTTTAGCATCATAGGCAGTACTAGGTTTATATCCAGGCTTATGCGTCCAATAACCCTCGTCATTTAAACGATAGTAATGATAATCTCTTCCAGGTGCAACAACAATCGCGCCTTTATAGGTATCTTTCGGACATTTTTTTTCATATGTAGAACGTTTAATACTTGGATTATCAGACAAGGTTCTTTTTACAATTTCAGGACAATTAAAGTCTTTGGTTTTTAAAGCAGGCAGACCTGCAGCATATCCTGGTTGAGACCTTCTACAGAATTCATTGGATTTTAATTCTTTTACACATAACTTTTTTGCACCCTCACTTTTTAAATTAAGTAAATAAGAATAACAATTATGACTCTCTCTCGTGTATGTATCTTCATTATATGATTTATCATGGAGTGATAAAGGAATCCTCATACATTATATAAATAAATAATAATGTTGAATTTATAAAAATTTAAACTATCTATTTATAATGGAAGAATTAAACGTAGATAAATATTCAGTTTCAGAACTTAAAAAGATGTTTACCAAACATAGTGGAATCAATTGCTTAAACGATTTTACAGTACAAGATATAGAAGACAGTAAAAAAAGATTGTTTATGAAAATGCACGAAACTCACAACAAAGAACAGTTGAAGGAATTTTTGGATAAAGCCGCAGAAAAAATAATTTCCGATAAATTCTTGGGAGGGATAAAAGAAACTCAGGGAGTAGTTGTGAAAAATACAGTCCGAGACAATTTGAACGCAGATTACAAAAATACAATCACCCGATTAATATTAATAGACTCGCAATATAGACCCGACTTGTTAAAAGAACCAACTGATTATATTTGCACCCTTAACGAAAAAATAGTCAATACCGTTTCACTTAATATTGAAAATATACAAATACCTCTTACTTTTTATAACATTGAAAGCAGAAAGGGTAATAATAGATTTAGCCTCACGATAACAGAACCAAATTTAACGTTTGCTACTACAAATGTTGTATTACCAGATGGTAATTATACCTTGGATGAAATTTTAACCTATATATCAACAGGAACATCCATTACTGCAACAAAGGGAACAAAAACAGGGCTTATCACCATTAGCACTGGTTTAAGTGCAGCTCATTCAGTTAAAATAGACTTTATGCCAGAGGGAGTTAAACTAAATACATCTCTAGGTTGGTATTTGGGTTTCAGAACGATTACAGGCAATTCAGTTGTCTCGTCAGACGCCGAGTATACTCTAGAATATAGTTTTAGACACACCACGCCTATAACAGGTATAGCGGTAGCCATGGCACCAAAAATAAAGTATTTTGTTGTCGTGGTAGAAGATTTTAATAAGACACAAACAGCAGATACGTTAGTACAAGTTCAATTAGACCCTTTGATATCAACACCTACATCCTATTTTGGAGATAGACGTCTTACAAAGGCTCAGATTTGTACGAAGGAAAAACAAAATCAGGCCGTTAATAGTTTACAATTTCAAAATCAGCGTTTAGAGGTTAACGCGCCAAATCAAATACTTGGCGTATTTACATTAGATAGTTCAAAACTAAACTGGGGGGATATTTATTTTAGTGACAAATGCAAATATGTTCGCGAGTATCACAGTCCAACTAATTTGGAAAGACTGCAAGTAAAAATATATGACGATACGGGGTTTTTATTAAATTTAAATGGTAACAATTGGTACATGACACTTATGACTGAAAATGTCTATAAGTATTAATTTTTAAGCGCACTCATAAACCCTTCTTCTGTTCTAGGGCCTTCATAGGGAACAGGCTTTCCATTTTTAAATAGGATAATGGTTGGGTAGCCATCTATATTATATTTTTTTGAAATTTCCTCATTCTTCTTTTTATCTTCGTCCGTGTCTTTGTCACTTCCTCCAATATTTATATTAATCATCGTAAGACCATTTTCAGATGCATTTTTAGAGGCCTTTTCCCACGTCGGCTTTAATTTTTTGCAATGTCCGCACCAGTCTGCATAAAATAAAACAAGAGACTTTTTATCTGGACCAATATATTGTTCAAGGTTATCAGGTTTTACATCTTGAAACCCTTCCTTCAAGTAGGTTGAATAAAAGTAAAAGAGAACGATTAGGATGAAAAGCAAAAGCGCAATACGCGGTAAATTCTTTGGTTTTACGTAGGTTTTGAGAGATTTAAGTTTTTTTGTTATTTTATCCATTAGAATAGGGTAATATTATTTAGTCGTAATAATCGGCTCTTAATGGAGTTAATATTTTTTCTAATAAAGGGTCCCAGATTAATTTTAATACACTAAAAAGTGTGGGAACTTCTCCTTGAATTGATTCACGAGGTATTTCTCTAATACCTGCATCAAAAAATTTATTAATAGGATATATTGCATCATTATAAGCATTTGCACCAACTTCAGTAACCTTATTAAGTCCTGGAATAACATTATCATTTATAACCCATCTAAATTGACCCCATAAGTAAAAGGCCACCCATATAATTAGACAAAAAACAAAAAGGTAAATCAACATTACCCAAAGATGCCATCTAGAAATAATAAAATATACAATATTAATCAATATTATAACAACAAGACAGAATCCTAAAACTAATATGCGAAGCGGATTAAAAATAAGAGACAATACAAACGACATCATTCCCTGATACGAAAACATCTGACCTGTTTGTTGTCCTTCACTTTGTTGACCTTCGGTTTGTTTAAGTATAGTGTTCTGTATATAATTGTAGGTCCAAACATAAGCGGGATTAAATATTTTTGTATTTAAAAAATCATTTACAAATTTAAGTGATTGAGTAGCGTTCATTATATAAGTATTTTAAAAGTTAATAAAGTAATACAACTATTACTTTATTAAAACGCTTCATGTAGGGATCGAACCTACGACCTAACGGTTAACAGCCGTTCGCTCTAACCAACTGAGCTAATGAAGCAAAATCTATGGCGGGACTCGAACCCACAACCTTCAGATTAGAAGTCTGACGCGCTATCCATTGCGCTACATAGACAAGTTTGTCTGTAATAGACAATATAACATATAGGAGTTGTTTAATTGGTTTTTTTCATAATTAATATTTTCGGTCTAGAATATAATGCATATTCAACAAGGAGATGTTTATCACGTGGAAGGAGGAATTGTAAAACACCGTAAAATGAATGACGAAGAACTAAAAAATATGATCGGACATATAAGACTAAATACTGGATTCTCACTACCCGACCAACTTATTCAGGATTTTATGAACGATGGGTCTATTGTGCCATCCTTTAAAAAGTGTGTGCATTTTAATAGAAATGATTTTAATTCAATGGTCCAACACTTGAAGGTAAAAAGGAAGAAACTTCCAAGAAGAATAACAAAAAAGAATTCAATCCATCAAGATTCCAAGAACGATGTAAAAACAAGACCCAGCTCTAAACCTAGACCTAAACTTAGACCTAAACTTAGACCTAAAAGAACAGTGAAGAGTATAAAGTCCCTAAAAAAATCAATTAAATAATAGATTACTTACTCTATAATGATATTCTTTAATTACCTTGGATACATTTCTATTTATTTAATTGGTATTGGACTTGGATTTTTATTTGTTCCTTTTGTTATAAGAAAAAATGATAATGAACAAGAAGGAATAGAATTGGATGACTTATACAATAAACTTTTTATTAGTACTAAATTTCTAGAAGAAGTTATTGAAGCGCCTGAATCCAATTTAACGGAGGAAGAATTGTCTCAACTAAAAGAAAAGGTGTTGACCTATGAGATTCCGTATCTTAAATACAATGTCATTATGTATTATGATTCAGAATTTAATGCATTTATGTATTATTCAAATGCAGATATTGTTTATAAATATCTAGATATTGTTTGTCGTAAATATGTGCTGGAATTTAATTGCAAACAAATATATAAATTTTCTGAAGAAACAAAGGCAGTTGAAACTCCTACGATAGTTCAACGTGGTCCCTTTGTTACAAAGACCGAACGTATTCTATTAGAAAAAGATACAAACCGTATTATTTATAAAGGTAAGTTTGATGATTACAACAAAAAGGAGACCAATCCTCCAAAAGAGATTACTTATCAGGAGTTTTTGCTTTTGCAGCGAGAAACTCCAGATACCCAATTGAAAGAGTCAAATTAAAGGATGATTCTAATTTTTTTACAGCAATATCATATGCTATTTTTTGAAAAGGAGTAAGTTGTTTTACGTATTCCTTTTCTAATTCTTTCAAGTCTTCTTTTTCTTGTTCCATTTTACCTATTCTATATTACTTATAATTAAATCAATTTTTAATATCCCCAAATTTTTACATCATATAAATGTACTTTAAAAGTAATCCCATCCACAATGGCTTCATCTTTTTCAGACATTTCGTCACAACCTGGAAACTGAGTGCAAACTCTTCTGTTATATTCAATCGGAAGTTTAATGCCTTCTTGCATCGTATAATACGTCCATTTGTCTCGGCCTATTTTTCGTCCAAACAAGGGGAGTCTTATTCCTTGAGAAGTTAAATATCCCAATTGTCTAAACTCGGCGTCGTTATACCTTAACGGAGGAGTATATAAATTTCTTAGAGTGTCTGTTGTGTCTACGGGCTCTGCGCGGACTTGTAATACAGGCGAGTCACAAGTTGAACAAGATGAAGACAAAGTTGAAGAGGGTCTATAAAAAAAGGAAAGAATGAATAAAATAATAATAATAAAAAGATAAATTGGATTACGCATAATATATGATGACATTATAATGTTTCTTGTTGTACTTTTATTTTTAGTTATTTTATTTTATCCATACAAGGAACATTTTTTAGATACGAAAAGTGTTGATAAGTTACACGTTGATTTTGATGATATATTTGAAAAAAGTAGTAACAGTATTAGAGATGATTATGATAATTATATCAAACTTTATAAAGAACTATATGATGTTAAATAAAATACTATTCTTATTCAAATGGATGTCAAACAATTATACAGATTGACAACACAAAAAAATATTCTAGAAAAATATGATTTACCACATACTTTTTTTACAGACCCTCATACGGTGTTGGATGAAGAAACTTGTTTACACGAGATACTATGTATTTTAATAAACTATAGATTGCATTTCCCAGAGGATTCTTCTGACTTTGGCGAAATGATTGATTCAAAGTCGGGTGAATCTATACGTTATCCAAAACTTCAGATTGTTAGTAAAGTAAGACCTCCATATGTAAAAGACGCGTCTAATCCATTAATTAACCTGATATGCTTTATGAGAGCATACGCAAGTCATACCTACAGTTATAAGGGAAATTTTAGAATTTATTTTATGGATGTTTTTAATGTATTTTATCATATGAATTAGATTTAGTATTTTATTAAATACATAATATTTAAGAATGAGTAATGAAAATGTTAAAATTCTTCTTGAGAAGATTCAAAAAAAATTACAAAAATCCGCATTTAAAGACTTGGCAATTGTTGAAAAAATGAATGAACAATTTGAAAATAAACTTATGGAACAAGATAATAATATAGACTTTAACGACTTTATTAAAAATATAGAAACGGATACTAATCCAGCCAGTCAGGCAATGGCTAAAAAATTAAGAGTTGCTTATTTATATATAAATTTGGACGAACCTATAATTAGAGTAAATGTGGAAGCAGAAGTAAAGGCTGTAGAAGTATTACCAGAAGTAAAACCAGTAGTACCAGCTTCGGTGCTAGAAAACGTAGAAGCAGATAAAGTTGCAAAGGAAAAAGAAGAAGCAGAAGCAAAATCAGCAGAAGATAAAGTTGCAAAGGAAAAAGAAGAAGCAGAGGCAAAATTAGCAGAAGATAAAGTTGCAAAGGAAAAAGAAGAAGCAGAAGCAAAAACAAAAGCAGAAGATAAAGTTGCAAAGGAAAAAGAAGAAGCAGAGGCAAAAATAAAAGCAGAAGCAGAAGCGGCAGCAGAAGCAGAGGCAAAAATAAAAGCAGATAAAGTCGCACAGACAGAAGCAGCATCAGGAGCACCAGTTGTGTCACCTGCACCAGGACCAGGTCCATCAGAAATAGGAGCAGCACCAGTAATACCACCAGGAATACAAGCAGCGCTACAATCAGCAGGACCCGCAGGAGGACAAGCAGCACTACCACCAGGAATACAATCAGCACTAGCTTCACTAGGAACAGGACCCGCAGGAGCACAAGGAACAGGACCCGCAGGAGCACAAGGAACAGGACCCGCAGGAATACCAGGACTAGCAGGACTAATGTCAGGAACAGGAGGACAAGGAACAGGAGGACCAGATGTAAAAGCAGCACTAGCCGCCGCAGAAAAAGCAGCACCAATTGCAACGAGATTCGCAAAATCAGCGGCAAAATTTGCAGGAATTAAAATACCAACTTAGGAAGGAGAATATCGCTTATCTTCATACCGCGTAAATGTAGTTGGAAACTCTTTATCTCCTATAATACGATAAGTATCAAGAAATTCCTGATACTTAACTTCAAACTCCTTTTTTTTTTTATTTAATAAACTTTTTTCATTTTCATCATTAAGACCTACCACTTTAATTGCATCTGCAAAATTATAGGTTGTAGACATTATACTAAAAAAATATTTTTAAAGCTTCATTTTACCCTTCTTTTTTTCCGAAGAAGCAAGTTTTAAAACGTCCCTAAAAGATTTTTCAGGGTTTAACTTTTTCACCTTCATTACAAATAAATTCCAATCAGACAACTTTCGCTTTGTCTTGTTCTTTTTCGTTTTAACCTTTTTTGTTTTATGAGCCATAGTATATTATAAATATATATTAAAGTAATTTAAAATGTTTAAAGTTAGTAAGGTGAGTAAAATTATAAAAAAATAATTCTTCTTAAAGTATAATGTCTTGTAGTATTATTATTCCAACATTTAATCGTAAAAAGTTTGAAAGATTGATAGAATTCAATATTTGTAATCAAACGTATAAAAATATTATAGAAGTAGTGATTGCGGATGATGGAAATGAAAGTGAGAACCTAGAACTTACCATCCCCTATAAAATAAAATACATTAAATGTTCCCGTATGAGTATAGGAAACAAAAGAAATTTATTAGTGGAACATTCCTCTGGAGAATATATAGCGCATTTTGATACAGATGATATATATTTTCCAACCTTTATAGAACATTCTATTGAGACAATGATTCAAAAGAAGAAGAACGCGATTGGTACAAGCGATATGTATTTTATGTTTAAGGATGGACACACAGGCGGAATGCGAAACCCGTTATTAAGTATGGCAAATGAGGCAACGCTTGTTTACAAGAAAAGTTTCTGGCAAGAAGGTAGGTTTAGTTCTAATAATACAAGCGAAGGAATAAAATTTTTAAAGGGGCGACACTGGGAAGTGGCTCATTCCGAAATTGATAAAGTAATGTTATGTTTATGTCACGATGAAAATACAGTAGACAAGGAAATATGGAGACAAAAAAATATTGTAAACACACCTTCTTTAGTCGCGTATCATAAAATACTAAATGATTTAGGATATGTTTTGCGATAAAAATTACGAAAAAAACTGTTAGGTTAATACAATGTACGTAGTATCCTTTAAGGCGTGTTTTAACGAAAATGCAACTATATTAGCATCCAGACTAAAAATCCCTTTTGTAACAGACCTATCTCCTAAAAGTGATGATATTATGATTGTATTCGGTGCAATTGAACAAGCAGATAAGTTGGTTCTTATTCAAAAAAACATTGGTTGCACGTATATCATTATTCAGAGCGAGAAGTTTGAAAGTGATGCTTTTGATAATAAATATTATGTAGAACTTCTAGAAAGTAATCCTATTCTGGATTGGAGCCGAGTAAATACTGAAAAACTAAAGTCTAAACTAAACACCAAGGTATTTTCCTTTTATTTCTATGATTTCTTGGGAAATAATGAACTCCCTTCTTTTGAATCAAGACCGATTGATTTCTTTTTTACAGGAGAACCTGATGAAATACAAAAGGCGTTATTAGAAGAATTTAAAAAAACAAATCCTTCGTCTACCTTTGAGTTTGATAAGACCTATGAAAACCCACAAGATTTGTTTAATAAATTAAAGATGGTAAAATATGTCATTCAAATGTCAAGTAAATCTACTCCAGATACTTATACGATACACAGGGCAATGTCTGCGGGTTGTGAGGTGTTAAGTGTTGATATGGATGCATCTATTTCACCAAAATACCGTAGTTACGTACATATTGTAAACAGACTCACAGATTTCACATTGCTTTTAGAAATAGAAAAACGTGGAAATTATGAGAAGTTTATGAATGAATATGGATTAATTGAAATAGAAAATAACTTGAGGTCTATCATCTTTGCACATAAAACAATTGTAGAAAGTAAAAAGCCAAAAACTGACTTTTCAGATATGCTTGAAAAAAAATTGAAGCCTGAAAATAAGTTTTTAAATGAGCAAAATGATGATTCATCGGTTCAAGTGCTCGTCTGAATTAAATAATAAAATAATGGAATTTTCAGATATTCATAAATTTGATGATAAAGATACGTTGATTGAAAAGTTTTCGTCTTGGATAGAGACGGAAGAGATGAAAATAATTCTAGAAAAAGAGTCTAACTTTTTGCAGAGGTTTGATTATGACACTCCTATCAATGTAAAAATATTTAAGAGCATTAAATATTATTACATTAAAAAGTATTTGAAGCCAGAACCCAAGAAGGAAGTGCGTGAAAGAGTCGTACAAAGGCTACCCAAGGAACTTAAAGAAAGTATTCAAAAGGACCTTGAGGAACATTTTCAACAGGACCCAGGGTTCCGTCCTGCTGCAACCTTTAAGGAATTTGACTATGATAAAACCATTTCGGAGTCTGCTGTAAAAAAGTGTTATAACAACCAATACTATCAATTAAAGCATAAAAAATATGATGCTACTGTAAATGCCTAATCGTTTTTTGGCTTCTGGAGCTTATGGTTGTGTTTATTATCCAGGTTATGATTGTAATGGCAAAAAAATAAATAACAGGGAATATGTTACAAAGTTGGTTGAAAATAATTTTGTAACACTAACCGAATATACTGTTGGAAAACTCATAAAAAAAATTCCTGAATATTCGCGTCATTTTGTCGTTGTAAGTAAACATTGTCCCATTACAAAAAGTAATTTAACACTTATGAAAAAGGGATGTAAAATGGTTGATAAAAAAGAACAGCATAAATACATGCTGCTGTATTCAAAATATGTTAAGTCTATAGAATTATGCGATTATCTTGTAGAAAATAAAAATGTTAATAAATTTATTCGTACCTATTTTTTATTGACGGAAAAGTTAAATATCCTTACTGAAAGCGGAATTGTCCACAATGATTTGCATTTTGGAAACGTATTATTTTCATTAGATACTTCTAACCTATATCTGATTGATTTTGGAATGGCCATTATTTTAGAAAAAAATTTTATTGATGGTAAATTAAATATGGGTTATTTGAAAAAATGGTTGTTTCATTTCAATCCAAACTGGGCTTGGTGGCCTTTAGATTATCATTTTTTATGCTATTTATTTCATAATGGTCCATTAACAAAAAATATCATTGCAGATACAATTGAAATTTATTTATCTAACAAAATGTTCAAGTTATTTAATAGTAATTACACGGAAATCTATAAAAAAGAATCCGAGGATTTTTTCGTAAAATTGACAGAAATGACACGTGAAGAAGGTATTATCTTTCTTCTTGGATTTTGTAAAACCTGGGATTATTATAAGTGTTGTTTACATTATATTGATTATATTTACAACATAGTTGAGAAAAGTAAAGAAATAAATGAATTAAATGAACTACTTGTTTTATTTATTCATCCAAATCCCGAAAAAAGACCGTCCTTAATTGAACAGCGTATTATTAATAAAAAATTCTTGAATAAACAAAGCATAAATAAAACCATAAGTATAAGTATGCATAATTCATATCATTCAAAAGTTAAAAAGTCGCAATTAATAGAAAGTATAAAATAATAAAAATTGAATTGAAAGTATTTGTATGATTTAAGTTATATAACAAAAGATGGTGAAGAACATTACTGGCGGAAAGAAAGCAAAGCAGAGCGGGCGCAAAAGTTTCGTGGGGTCTAACAGACTCAAGACCGCGCAAGATAGTTGCGAGATGTATGCAATTGTTTTGAAAATGATGGGCGGTCGCGTTTGCGAGGTAAAATGCAATGACGGCGTGATTCGTTTGTGTCATATACGCGGCGTCTTTAGCGGTAAAAACAAGGGAGCTAACTTTATAAGAAAGGGAGTCTGGGTGCTAGTAGGTCTTCGCGAGTGGGCTTCTGTCATTGAGGGAAAACGGCAAGACTGTGACTTGATTTGTGTTTATTCCGATAAAGACAAGGAACAATTACTTCAACTAAGTGTGAATCTTTCCGTTTTACAAAAAGAGGAAAATATTTTGAATGAGGTTGATGAAAAGTTTGATACATCTATTATCATAGAAAATGGTCCTGACGTAGACTTTGATGACATCTAAAATAAGTATAATGTAGGTTCTAACCTTTTTTTAATCATTTTAAACATTAATTTTAAGAGTCCTTTTTGATGGATTCAAAGAAGTTTTTCGGGATTTTTTTGCTTGGTCACTTGATAAAAAAACAAATACCGAATTATGATGTTGAAACAACTCAAGACTTGGCGGAAATGGAATAGCCGTTACTTGCGTGTAAGTCGTAAAAGGAACATTTGCATTTTTTACAAAATCTTCTATTTGGTCTTCCTTTGTCTCAACCTTGTAACTGTAAATACTGGAGACATTATAACGCCTGCCCGTATCTATTCGGTGGCTTATAATCTCTGCCATAAAATCCTCTCGTGTTAATACGCCCAATTTTAAAGGGATTACTGATTTTTTATATTGTTCACAATGACCGTTTATCACATAAAAAAAATAGATATTTACAAATTGGTTAATAGACTTTTTGAAATAACCTGACTCGCATAAGGAGGTAAGTTTATCAAAATTTTCCAATTCTTTTGTAGGTTGCGGCAGATTCATTGGTATTTATCAAGAAATTAAATTTCATCTTCAAACTCATCATCTTCATCATTATCTTCCTCTTCTTCTTCAAAAACCTCTTCCTCAACCTCTTCCTCGGATTCAGTTAGAGGAACTTCTTCTTCTGAAATATAATTTGCATCATATTCTCGTCTTTCATTCTTTTGGTTTTCAAGACGAATCACGCAGTTTGATAAATGACGGTCAAGTTTAAGATTTTCCCAATATTGGTCTTCTTCCAATCTTTCTTCGGGTGTTAAACTATCAATTATTTTTGACTTGGTAAGAAGTATTAAACCTTTTTTCATTGGCTTTTTCTTGGTGGAATTAATTACATTTTTAAATAATTTTGCAAAATCCATTTTTGATTCTTCAGTCGGCTTTGAAACAACCAAAACGGGGAAATTGCTTATGTCTGTCTCGGGAACCTTTGGACCTTTGGTCTTATCAGGTTTGGAAGAGACAGTTCGCAAATGAGGAGGAATGTAACTTTTTGACATTGTACTTATATTTATACTATTGTTATAAGTTTTTTATATAATTCAATTTTAATGAATATTGATAAATTACAATTTGACTATTATCATTTAAAAGAACCGGTAACAACTCCCTTTAAAATAACAAATGAAGTCTATAAATTGAATATTCCAAAAATTATAGAACAACTTATCGTCATTATAGAAATTTTACTAAAAGAAGGTTATACCTTGTCTTATATATGCCCCGCGGACTTTGTCTTAAAAGATAACATTCTTTTTTTAAATGAGACAGGTCATATTGTAAAAATAGATGAACCTATTAAAATAAGCAAAAAGGATGATTGCTTTCATTCAAAGGGGTTGAAGGCAACTATAAAAAGAACCTATGCTTCTGTAGGTCTATTTATATTTTATTTATACACCCGAAAGGTTAAGACCTCTTTAAAAGAGGAAGATTATGGAAAATTGGTAGGCACGAAAGCCTATTATTTCATAAAAAATACTCAAGAATCTAATCCAATCTTATTTTATTTATAATATCTATATGTCTATTACAACTTTAAAAAAGAAACATAGCGCCACGTATAATATTTCAGGCGGAACAGGATTTTCTCTCAACAACTCAAGACGAGTTGAGTCTCATTCGGGCGAACAAAGAACACAAACTTCTATGAGAGGTCTAGGATACCGCGGACACGGTAGAGGTGATTTCAATAATGTAATTCCTATACAAAGTAATTATGTAAATTACGACCCCTTTGATAAAGGTGCAATCTCTGTAAAAAATACAAGAGGTATGCTTACTACCCGATTTAAATGGTTGAATAGCACCTATCCCGCGTCTACCGTTCAGGACTTGAATACGAATGACTATGAGCAATATTACGCGAATAAAATCGGGAAGATAACAAAGAATGACTTTTGGAAAATAAGCGCAGATGGACTCACGTGCGAAAAAATACCAGTTAATAGCGGGGAATGTACTAACTCTACAAACTTCCCGACTCATCTTCACCGAAAAAGTAACACCGCGTGTTATCAGGTATCAAACTTTGTAAAAAGACCACAGACAGATTATCAGAATTATTACAAGACCCAATTTTTAAATAATAATAATATTCCCGTGCCTCCAAAACTACAGCATTATCCGCCTAAGTTTTCAACCTCTAAACATTGTTGCGTAGATTTAGCACCGCCCTCTTACACCGATTTCATAAATAATTTAACTTGCAAATAGTATATGAGGACATTGAAAGAATATTTTAAAAACCGAAATCTTACACGCAAAAAATATTCGTATTTTAAAGAAAACCTTATAAACTATTTAACCCCTGAAGAATTACAGAAGTTACCTTTCAAAAATAACATTGAAAAATACAAAAAAAAGCATAACTATAATTTAGATATACCGCGTATCAAAATAAAACGCCCTGTCATAGATAGAAATCTTGTAGAAGAAATAAGAAAGCATTTTAAACCCCAAGAATATATCTTTAACGAAGATGAAAAGGTAATTGTCTCAACTCCTGATTCAAAATCCGGTTATAAAGTATTAAAGGAATTGGGGTGTAAAAATACAACCATTTTAGATTTACATCATTTAGGAAAGGGGTTTCCCTATTTTAATGTTGCTTCTATGGAGCTTAGTCCCTCGGGTGAAAATTTGTTGTTAACGATTGATTTTATTGGGAGCCGTATCTATCATTTATTTATTAAACCTATTTATTCAAATGAATTAACTGAAATAGAAATTCCTAACGAAAAGATGATACAAACTACCAACCTACTTTCTACTGCATCCTCGCAAACTGCCTACTGGGTAAATGACAATGAAATTATTTATGCAAGTATCAATAAGTATTACAACGATTCAACCATTTATCTCTACGACATTAGTAAAAAGAAACACAAATTTATCTATAAAACTAAACCTGGATTCTTTATAGATATTAAAATTTTAAATAGCAATCTTTATATCATAGCAAACATACAGACCTATGATAGTGACGAAATTTACCTGATAGATATGGATAGTTATAAAATGAATAAAACCCCTATTATAAAACGTCAGGACTCTGTTAAATATAATTATATCAATCACGAAAAAGGATTATGGCATTTACAGATTCAACGTAAGGGAGTAGACACCATTGAGACAAGCACAGACTTGAAGCATTTTAAAATCCTTTATAAAAATGATAAACCCTATGAACAAATACTTGAGTTTGATTACTATAATGAGTGTTATCTATTTACTCTAGCGACTCTTACAGGAATAAAATTATATGCATTAAAATGTGATAAATTAGTATTGATTGATAAAAGCGAGATGGACCATTTAAGCATTGAATACTTTACATCTATCAAAAATGAGGCTTGCATCTATAGACATAAATATACTTGTCCGTATCAGAAACAGACCCTTTCATTGGATACTATGACGCTTTCTCCTGTAAAAATGAATCCACGATATATAGAAAAGGAATTGTATATACGTAAAGATTTGAGAGTGACATTGATTTATAAAACGGAACCACATTTGTCTCGGTGTTTGTTGCGCGGATACGGCGGGTACAATACCTATGAGTCTGCTCACGAATGCTCTTACTATTATCCCTTGATTGAGCGCGGATTTGTGATTGCAATATCTCATTTGAGAGGCGGTGGTGAATACGGATTCAAGGGCTATTCAGAGGGAAGACGCGGGCATAAAAAAAATACGTTCTCTGATTTTATTGAGACGGCTCACTTTCTCTTCTCTAAGAAGATTACTTGCCGAGACAAGTTAGCAATTTGGGGAAGGAGTTTTGGCGGTCTACTTATCTCTTCCGTGCTAAATACGGAACCTGACTTGTGTAAAGTTGCATTGTTAGGCGTGCCCTTTGTATCTACGATTAAAACATTAAAGACTTATAAAACTCCTCTTGGTTTAGAGACGCAATCTGAATTAGGAAACCCCGACAAAGTAAACCGTTATCTTAAAAGCTATGACCCGATTCAAAATATAAAGGATGCTTCTTATCCAAATATGTTAATTTATACGAATATTAATGACACTCTTGTACCTTACAATGAACCGTATGAATATTATAAAAAAATGAAGGAACTACCTGTCTATACCTCCGGGAAACACGATATTTCTTTTTTTATGGATTATCGGTTCGGACATACACAAGGGTCTTTGATAAAAGATAAAAGCGAACACTATGGTCTGCTTTTTACTTTCCTATTAAAATATATATGAATGACAGTTTTTGGGAAGCAAATAGCGATAGCACGGAACACGTGGATAAGGTTACGATTGAAGAATTGAAATTAAAATTATTGCATCATTATGACCCCAGCATTATTCATAAATATTCTTCCGCATTAGATATTATTGCGTGCTTTATAAAGGCACAATCTTTTTTATACAATGAATCCAGTAATTATTGCAAATACCGATTAAATCTATTAATGTTTCCGTGTATTTTTTTATCCACGCTCTGCAGTGTCTTTTCGTCCTTTTCACAAAGGTTTGAATACGGGATTCTAATCATTGGCGGAGTCAATGCTGTCGTCGCCTTTTTATTAGCCATTGTAAATTACTTAAAATTGGACGCCGCAGCAGAGGCTCATCATATCTCTAGTAATCATTTTTCGCGGTTAAAGATATTATTGGAATTTACCTCTGGCGAAACATTATTGTTTGAAAACCCATTATTACAACAAAATGGATTAGAAAAGGAGGTTGATAATTGGTCAAGGGTACACGACCCTGAAAATATGGAAGAACAGAAACTTATTTATAAAAATAATGTAAATGAAACAATAAAGGAACTACAAGACAATCTTATTAAATCATTACAGACCAAGATTAATGCAATAAAGGAAAGGGTGATTGAAATACGCGAAAATAATAGGTTTGCCATTCCACAGGCCATTATTGACCATTATCCTATCATTTTTAACATCAATATCTTTTCCTTTATAAAAACAGTGGAAGATTATCGTATGGGAATCATTAGTTCTCTTAAAAATATTTTAAACGAAATAAGGTTTTTAAACAGCAAACAAATGACGGATTCAGAAAAAGAACGTGTAAAGTCTTTGTATCTAAACAAAAACTATATTATTAATGAACTCATTATGTTAACAAGCACACACAATCTAATTGAGGTTTTATTTCAACAAGAAATCAAAAATCATTATATCTATAAAAAATATTATCCTTTATTTGTGTTGCAGGCATTTTCTAATTTTTTTCGGTGTAAAAGCGAGACCTTTTTTTTACCAAAGGAATATAAAAATCCGTATGATTGCGGGTTTATTGATAAAACAAATAAGTCTCTTTTAAGAAAGATATTGAATATTAACGAGTAAACAAGTTACAAGAGTTTAAAAAGTTTTACTTGTCACGAGTAGGAATAGGTTGTTTCAGTTGCCATAATATAGCAGATGTATTGTTAAAATATTGCATATCCAATTTTATGTCTTGATATAAAAATTCACTGTATTTTGGGTCATAAAATGGGTCTTCAAGGGTTGCTAATCTTTTAACCAGTGGGTCTAGTGTATCGTTATTTACTGAAATAGGGTCATATTGATTTTTAAGTCCCTCCTTTAAACGTATGATATATACATAAAATAAAAATATAATAAGAACCAATATTATTGTAATCATTTATATATATATATATAAATTAATGACACAATGTATTAATACTGATAATAAAATACAGATTGTTAAAAAAGCGTTATCCGATAATGGTTTATCAGAGAATACTTTATCCAATAGTGGGTTTAAAAAAATACATATTAATGGAATTTCTTCAAAAGGGAATACAAATACAAGAGACGAAATAGAGGGAACGGGAACGATTAACTTACAAAAATGTAAGGACAAACTTACTCCAACGCCTGCAAACATAAATAATGCTTATGATAAATCAACCGCTTTAGCCGATGAACAAGTAAAAGAGATGGAGAAATTAAAAAATCCATCTCTTGCATCAAGAGCAGTGTCAAGTATTCTTTATAATAAAGAAGACCCTCAGCCTAATTATTTTGAACCCACTAGCAAATATTCTAAAATTATTATTGGTATCATAACAGGGTTCTTTACCATTTTTATTATTTATTCTCTTGTAAAAACTTTAGGAGTATGGCCATCTTTGAAAACTCTTGGGTTTTTGTTTAAAAGATTATTTGTTTTTATTTTTATTGTAAGTCTTATTATATTTACGTATAGTATTTTTATATGGATTTTTTTCATCGGAAAAATACTTATTAAATATATTATCTATGCAATAGACCCTTTGAAACATCCTACTGTAGATGAAAGACATCATAGTTTACTGCAATGGATTATTTTACCACAAACTTATTTAATAGCATCTAGAACCTATTTCATACTTGCATCACTCATTATTTTTCTCTTT
>Ga0114966_10001353_pt1 | contig 22738 bp, 19 predicted proteins | sample M_130207_XF_Meta_FD_87029 | JGI IMG/M metagenome (GOLD analysis project Ga0114966, IMG submission 87029) | Freshwater microbial communities from Lake Montjoie, Canada to study carbon cycling - M_130207_XF_MetaG | ecosystem: Environmental > Aquatic > Freshwater > Lake | place: Lake Montjoie... | reverse complement strand
CCGGTGACGTTAAAGATGCGGCCAAGGATGCCGTCGCCCACGGGGACGCTGATCGGTGCGCCAGTCGCGGTGACCGGCAGGCCGCGCTTGAGGCCCTCGCAGCCGCTCATGGCGATGGCGCGAACCCAGCCTTCGCCGAGATGCTGCTGCACTTCGAGGACGAGCTTGGTCTCAACTCCGTTGACCGTGAACAGAATCTCAAGCGCTTCGTAGATTTTCGGGAAGATGCCCGAGACGGAAAAATCGACGTCCACAACGGGGCCGATGACTTGGACGATGGTGCCGGTATTGCTCATAAGGAATGTGGGATGGGTTAGGAAAAGGGTTAGCCGAGCGCCATTTGGGCGGTCGTGATTTCGAGAAGTTCGGTGGTGATCGCGGCTTGACGGACCTTGTTGTATTCGAGGGTGAGGTCTTTGATGAGTTGCTTGGCGTTATCCGTCGCGCTCTTCATCGCCACCATCCGGGCGCTGTGCTCGGAAGCGCGGGAATCGAGAACCATCTGATAGACTTGGAAATAAACGTGGTGCGGCAGGACCGCGCTGAGCACTTCGCCGATGGCTGGCTCGAAGCTGTATTCCACACTTTCACCCTGCGTCGCCTCGACTTTGCCCGCGTCGTGCGCGCCGCTGATGCCGGTGGAAACTTCGAGGGAGGTAATGGGCAGGATCGTCTTCACCGTCGGCGTCTGGGTGAGGGTGTTGACGAAGTCCGTAAAGACGACCGTCACCTTATCCACTTCGCCGCTGACGAACTTATTCATGCAGAACTTCGACACCGTCTTGGTTTCGAGAAAGGCCGGCGCGTCCCGTAGCTCAAACTCGGCGGCGATGGTGCGATTGGTCCGGGCGAGATACTGCGAACCCTTGCGGCCGCAGGCGACAAAGATCGTCTTCGCCGGATCAAACTTCGCCACTTCACGCAGCAGGTTCGTGTTCAGAGCGCCGCACAGGCCTTTGTCGGTGCTGATCACGAGCACGAGTTCCTTTTTCACCTCACGCGCGACGAGCAACTCGTGCGCACCTTCCTCCGCACCCGCGGCGACGGAACGCAACACTTTCGCGAGCAACTCGGCATAAGCCCGGCCAGCGACGGCGACCTGCTGGGCCTTGCGCATTTTCGCCGCGGCCACCATCTGCATGGCCTTGGTGATCTGCGAAGTGTTTTTGACCGACTTGATGCGTCGGCGGATGTCGCGCGTGTTCGCGGCCATGGGTTAGCGGTAGCTGGACTTAAACTCGCTGAGGGCGGCCTTGAGATCGGCGGTGATGTCGTCGTTGATCGCGCCGGTGTCGCGGATCTTGGCGAGCACAGCGTCTTTCCGCGTGGCAAAGTAGTCCTGCAGCTTGAGCTGGAAGTCTTTGATCTTATCGACAGCCACGTCGTCCATGTAGCCATTCTGCATCGACCAAAGTGTGGTGACCATGACTTCGGTGGCGAGCGGGTTGTATTGCACCTGCTTGAAGAGTTCGACGATGCGCGCGCCGCGATCGAGGATCGACTTGGTCTTGGCGTCGAGGTCGCTGCCAAACTGCGCGAAGGCCGCGAGTTCGCGGAACTGGGCGAGGTCGCCCTTGATCTTACCGGCGACTTGCTTCACCGCTTTGATCTGCGCGGCGGAACCCACGCGACTTACCGATAGACCCACCGACACAGCGGGGCGGATGCCTTGGTAGAAAAGATCGGTTTCGAGATAAATCTGGCCGTCGGTGATGGAGATGACGTTCGTCGGGATGTAGGCCGAAACGTCGCCGGCCTGCGTCTCGATGATCGGGAGCGCGGTGACGGAGCCGTTGCCATTCTTTTCATCCACGCGGGCGCTGCGCTCGAGCAGGCGGCTGTGGAGATAGAACACGTCGCCGGGATAAGCCTCGCGACCGGACGGGCGCTTGAGGAGCAGCGAGACCTGGCGGTAGGCCACGGCATGCTTGGAAAGGTCATCATAGACGATGAGCGCATCCATGCCGTTATCCATGAACCACTCACCCATCGCCGCACCGGAGAACGGCGCGAGGTATTGGTTCGTGGCGGTGTCGGATGCGGGTGCCGAAACAATGATCGTGTAAGGCATCGCGCCAGCGGCTTCGAGGACGGCAAGCGAGCGGGCGATGTTCGAGTTTTTCTGTCCGATGCCAACGTAGATGGAATAGAGCGGGCGGAAGCCGGGCTTGCCTTCGTTGGCCTTGTTGATGCGCGCCTGGTTGATGATCGTGTCGATGGCGATCGTCGTCTTGCCAGTGGCGCGGTCGCCGATGATGAGTTCGCGCTGGCCGCGGCCGACGGGGATCATCGCGTCGATGGCCATGATGCCGGTCTGCACGGGTTGGCTGACGGATTTCCGCTTGATGATGCCGGGCGCGACTTTTTCGACCGGGTAAATCGCGGAGGCGGTGATCGGGCCTTTGCCATCGACCGGAGCGCCGAGCGTATCGACCACGCGGCCGAGCAGACCTTTGCCCACGGGCACGGAGAGGAGGCGTCCGGTCGTTTTGACTTCGACGCCTTCGACCACGCCCTTTTCGTCGCCGAGCAGGATGCAACCGACTTCGCCTTCTTCGAGGTTGAGAGCCAGACCGTAGAGGCCGCCGGGAAATTCGATCAACTCGTTGAGCATGACGTCGCTCAGACCTTCGATGCGGGCGACGCCGTCGCCGATTTCGCGGACGATGCCGACGTTGGACTTGGTCGTCGAGGTCTTGAGACCGCTGATTTGGGATTCGAGTTCTTGCAGGATGCTGCTCATGGTGTTGGGCTAATTAGGCGTGGGTAAGTTGAGTTTCGAGGCGGGCGAGACGTTCGCGGACGGAGCTGTCGAAAACGTCGCTGCCGATCTTGATGCGCAGCCCGCCGAGGAGTTCGGGCGTGGTCTTGAATTCAATGGTGAGGTCGTTGCCGTACTTGGCGCGGAGATTGGCCAGCAAATGGTCGCCGGCCTGCTTATCCAGCGGGGTGGCGCTTTCGACTACGGCATGATGCTTGCCGACTTCGAGCCGGACGAGGCGTTGATATTCTTTGAGAATACCGACAAAGCTGCGGGGCTTGCTCGCAATGACCTTGCTAACCACCGCGGAGACCTTCTTCTGATCCAGCCGACCATTGGTCAGGCTGAGTTGAAAAAGTCCCTTGGTCAGCTTGCGTGCGTCTTTGTCGAGCTTCATGGCGGTGGGTCAGGAAGCCTAGGCGGCGACTTCGCGCGCGGCTTCTTCGGAGAGGCGTTTCTGATCGTCGGCGGTGAGCACCTTGCCGGTGACCTTTGCGGTCGTCCCGATGACAAGACGACCGACCTCGCGTTTCAGATCGGCGAGCATTTTGGTGTGCTCCAGGGCGGCCGCCTCGCGGGCTTTGGTGAGAATCTGCTCGGCCTCGCTGATCGCACGCTGCGTTTCGCGGTCTTTCACCACAGCGGCGCTGGCGCGAGCTTCGTCGATCATCTTCTGAGCCTCGGCGTTCGCCTTGGTGAGAATCTCCTGATAGCGCTGCTCGGACTCGGTAAGCTGCTGCTTGATCTTATCGGCGTTCGCCAAGCCGTCGGCGATGCGCTTGCGGCGCTCTTCGAGGATGGTGAGGATCGGCTTGTAGGCAAATTTTTGGAGGAGAAATGCGACGATGCAGAAGCTGATGATGTGCGAGAAGAAGAGCCAGGCATTGAAGCCAAAGGTCTCTCCGGTGCGCTGGGCACTCTCGGCGAGGCTGTCCACGATGCCGCCTTCCGCGGCAAGGAGAGGGATGAAAGTCATAAGATGGTGAACGGAGAAAACAGCAAAAGCTGCGCGGGGCCGCGAACGGCCCCGCGCAACTAAATTACTTCACGAGGAAGATGGCGAAGAACACGATGCCTTCAGCGAAGGCTGTGCTCAGAATCGCCTGCACAAGGATCGGGGTGGCCGCGCCGGGATTCCGGCCGACCGCTTCCGACGCCTTCATGCCGATGAAACCTACGCCCAGTGCGGCGCCGAGAGCGGCGAGACCGACGTGGAGGTTTCCGGACATTTCCGCGATGATGGTTGCAGTTGTCATAATGTTTCCTTTGGTTTGCTGTTTTTTCCGACGATCCCCGCGGGTTGCCCACGGTCCGACCGGCGAAATTGGTTTCTTAGTAGAAAGCTAGTGGTGCCCCTCCTCGTGCTGGCAGATGAGCAGTGTGAAAACGGCCGTGAGGAGCATGAAAACGAGTGCCTGCACGAGGCCGACGAGCAACTCCATGAAATAGAACGGCACCGGAATCAGCCAACCCAGCGACGGCACCAAGACAGCCATCGATTCGAGCATGTTCTCACCGGCAAAGACATTGCCGTAGAGACGGAAGCTCAATGACACCGGTCGGAACATGATCGAAACGATTTCGAGAAAGCCAACGAGGATGAAAACAACGATCATCATCGCCTTCATAAAACCTTCGGTCTTCCCCTTTGGCCCAAAGATGTGCAGCACGAACCCGCCCGGTCCGTTCGCCTGCAATGCCCAGACGACCCAGCAGACGAAGAAGATAACCGCCATGGCCAGCGTCATATTCAGATCCGCATTGACGCCGCGGAAAAGCGGGCGGGAAATGTGATCAAGACCGCCCTGCGCGTTAGGAATGCCCCAGCCAATAGTCCCGACGCCGGGAATCAAGCCCGCCCAGTTGGTAAACAGAATGAAGATGAAGATCGTGGCGAAGAACCAGAACGTCTTTTTGACCAAGTCAGGCCCGATGATGCTCTCCAGAAAGTTATGGAGGCTCTCCACGAGCCACTCCCAAAAATTCTGCGCGCCGTCCGGCACGTCCTTGATGGAGCGGGTGGCGTATTGCGCGAAACCAATGACGCCGATCGCCACGATCCAGGTCACGATCATCGAATTGGTCACGCTAAAAGGGCCGACCTGAATCCGCGGAGCATCCGGACTCAGACCATGGTGCTTGTGCTCCGCGTGCGCGCCGTGCCCGGCCTCTCCGGCATGCGCCTCGTCCGCGGCGAGCGCAACCGCGCCCAACCCCGCCAGCACCAGGACGAAGGTCAGCGCCAGCAAGCGAATCGCCCGACCGAAACCGGTCAGCGCATGGATGTAATGGACGGAATTGCTCATTGCCAAAATTGGGACATGACCTGAAGCGCGTGTCGTCGAGCGAATCGACCGTGAAACTCACCGCGAGGGGGAGATTTCGCGCCCACCCGCTTCGGGTAATGCGAGGCGGATGAAACAACGAACTCTGCGACGAGGCAAGCGCTTTGTGAAATTTTTCACAAAGTGCTCCGGCCCTGCCGACGAAAGCAGGGGCGGCACCTCGCGAAAACCAACTACGGCAGAGGTGCCGTGGAGACTTCCGTCGCCCGGAGGATCGGTTCGTTGTCGTCCTGAAACACGTCGCGGAACAGCTTGCCGTCGATCAAGTCGCTGTGCGTGTCGATTCGTCCGTAGGTGGACTTTTGATTCGCCGTCTGGCCCGCTTCGTTGGAGACAAAAAATCCTTTGCCCGGAACCATGACGATCCCCGAGAGCGCGGCCTGCTTGTTATTGCCAAAGGGCGAAAGTTCCAACTCCTCCCACGGCACATTGAGATTGCCGAGCACGTTCAACTCATCATCGAGCACGGTAATCGCCCGCTCCTGCCACCGGGTGACCAGCACACGCTTGCCATCGATCGCCACATCCATCGGGCTTCTTACGGCCACCGATTTCACGTCCTGCGCGCCCGGTTTTATTTTAAAAACCTTGCCCCCCTTCAAATCCGCCACCCAGATATTTCCCTTCGCATCCACCTTGATGCCCCGCAGGTCGCTCGCGCCCGGCACCTTGAATACGCCGGAGCCGCCGAGGCCAGCCAAAGTCGCCGAACTCAAGCCGTCGCCATTTTCCTTCACGACCCAGCGGGAAATCGAACCGTCATCCCGGTCGGAACCGTAAAGCACCAACTCGGCCCCTTCGCGCGCCGTGGCCACGCTATCGGCGATGCCGGCAGGAATCCGCAGCAGCCTGGTTTCCAGCGCCGCGTCGTAAACGTGGATCGCGCTGTTGTCGCAAATATAGACGCGCCCCTTGTCATCCGTGGCGATCCCTTTGGCCAAAATCCCCGGCAGCAGCGCCACCGTCCCCCGCTCGAAATCCGCAACGTCGATCTGAATCCGCCGCACCTCCCCGGTGTTGTTGAAACTGTGGTGATAGCCCGCGTAGAGGTATTTATAATCGGGCGAAATCGCCAATCCGCGGTTGTGGCGGGGAGACACCGTCTGTGGCCGCCCCAAGACTGTCCGGCTGGTATCCACGAGATATTGCACCGTCCATTTGTAGGCATCGCCAGCCGACGCGGAGACCTCGCCGAGCCACAGCGCAAATTGGATGGCGATGACCGATTTGACCGTGGTTGTGAACAAATGAGTGCGGCGTGAGGAGAACATCAAAGTAGGGTGAGCATGGAATTCGTCGGGGTTTGGAGGTGGGACAAATTGGGCAGCAAGGTGTGCAATAGGCTGCGGGTTGTCAACGGGGTCTGTGAATCAGGGCCGAAACCGCCTCATTAAGCCCCTCCAAAAGGGCGTGCGCGGCACCTCCGGGAGCGTCGAATCGTGATCTCTCGCAGCCTCGGGGACGAAGATAGGCGCTTGACGAATGAGCAGGCACTGCAACTCCCGCACCGTCGTTTCGACCGAAAATTTCGCCACCGCTGACTGCCGTGCGCGGGTGGCCAACCGCTCGCCGAGCGCGGCATCGAGCACGAGCCGCTCCATCGCCGCGGCCAGCGCTGCCGGGTCGCCCGGCGGCGTCAGCAGCCCGTCTTCACCAGCAGCGATCATCTCCGGCACGCCCGCCACCGTCGTCGAAATCACCGGCACCCCGGCGAGCATCGCCTCGATGATGACCGTCGGCAGGTTGTCGCTCCCGCCGTCCGCCTCGACGACACACGGCAGCACGAAAAGCTGCGCCTGCGCCAGCAGCCGACGCACTTCCGTCTGCGGACGCGGCCCCAGCAACCGCACCATCCCGCCGAGCTGTCTCGCTTCGATCTGCCCCAGCAACTCCGCCTCCAACGGCCCGCCGCCCACGATCTCGCAGGCAAACGCCACCCCGCGATCCCGCAACAGCGCACACGCCGCAATCAAATCACCGAACCCCTTTTTCTCCACGTATCGCCCCACCGAAAGAATCCTCGGCACCGCGCCCGCCGGCTCGCGCGGGAGGAAACCGTCGAGCGCGATCCCATTGAACACACGGAAAATCCGGCCGCGCGCCGCCGGATATGTCGCCTCCATCCAGCGCCGTGCGTGATCCGTCTCCGTGACCACAAACCGCGCACCGGCCACCAGGTCGGCATGGGAAACCGGGAAGTCGGTCGCGCAAAAAATGTCGTTGGCGTGTCCCGTGAAACTGTAGCTGAAACCGCCCAGCTCCCGCAGCCACCACGCCGTCCGCGCCGCCACCCCGCCGAAGTGCGCGTGAACGTGCCGCACCCCGCGCTCCCGCAGCCGCGGCGCCAGCCAGATCGCCTCGAAAATCCGCTGCGAGTCCCCTGCCCCGCGATGCTTCGCCATCGCCCGCCGCGCCCGCCGACCCAGCTTTCCCGCCGCGCGCTCCGCATCCACCTCGGCCCGCAGCGCCTTTTCCTCCGGCAGATAGAAAACCTCCGCGTCCATCTCCGCCGTGAGGTCCACCGGATCATCTGGCCGCCGGATCGACACCAGCCACGGCTCCATCCCCCGCCGCACCATCTCCGCCGCCTCGCGATAGACAAAAGTCTGCACGAACGAAGGAAAGCGCTCGAAGAGATAGGCGAAGCTGTTCATCGGAAACTTCAAACTCCGAAGCACGAAATCCGAAACAAATTCCAATTTTCGGAAATCTCCAAAAACCAAGCGGCCGCCAGCGCGTGCGCCCATTCGCTTGCCACCGTTTTACTCATTTCAGATTCGTGGCGGATTTCGTGCTTCGGATTTCGGATTTTTTCATCCCCCGCGCTTCATCATAAAACCCCTCCAGCTTCTCAATCGCCCGCCCTTGCTCAAACTCCTCCCGCACCGTCCGCGCCGCCGCCTGCCCCAGGATGTAGAGGAAATCCGTCTCCGCCGTGAGCTGCTGCATCGCTGCAAAGAGCGCCGCGTCATCGCGCTCCGGCACGAGCAGGCCCGTGCGCTCGTGCGTCACCGCCTCGGGGATGCCGCCGTGCGTCGTCGCGAGCACCGGCAGACCGGTCGCCATCGCCTCCAGCATGGAGTTCGGCACGCCCTCCTGATTCTGGTCCGGCGGCATTTCGCTCGGGTGGAGAAAAACGTGTGAACCCGCATAAAGCGCCGCCAGCTCCGCCTGCGAGAGAAACCCGCGCAACTCCACCGCCTCCCCCAGCCCGAGTTCGCCGATCATCCCCTCCAGCTCCGTCCGCATCGGCCCGTCCCCCGCGATGCGGAACTTCGCCCGCGGATGCAGCGCGTGAAATTTCGCAAACGCCCGCAACGCCGTCCGTAGCCCTTTTTTCGCCACCAGCCGGCACGCCTGAACGAACCGCCACGAACCGTCCGCCGGCATTGGTCGCTGCTGAAAAGGAAAGTCCCCCAGCGGGATGCCCGTCCGGTTGAGCCGCAGCTTTTCCCGCGGGCAACCCCAGCGCTCCAGCTCCGCGAAAAGCGACCGCGACCGCGCCAGCACCAGCGGCACCGCCTGGAGCAGCGCCCGCATCTGGTCATCGTAGCCCGCCTGCTCCGGGCGCGCCTGGATGTCCATCCCGTGAAACGACACCACGCACGGCCTTTTCCACTCCCGCACCAGCGGCAGCAGATGCACCCCCGTGTGGCCGAAATAGATGTGCATCAGGTCCGCCGGACGCCGCGCGAGCACCTTCAGAATCACCTGCAATTCGCCGCGGTAAAAAACCGCTGGCCGGCGCGCCACATACTTCAGCCAAAAGCGCTTCGCGAAATTCTTTCGCGCCCGCGACAGCTCCTCGATCTCCGGAAAAGGAAACTGCTCCGCGCACCTCCGTTCCCGCGTGAGCACGAACGTCGAGTAGCGCCGCAGCCCAGTCACCTGCCGGTAAATGTGCAGCATCTCCGGCTTCAGAAACGTCGTGCAATAGCTCGCCACGACGGGCTTGAGGGAGGGCGCAGGGGTTTCAGACATCGGGCTGCGACTCTTGAAAAGGCCCGCCGCTTTGTCGAGGCCCGACACCAGCCCCCGCCCGCCTCCTCCTTCTCCTTCCGTTCTAGCTAAGGGAATCCACGTTGCCCGATTTTCCCCGTTGCCGCCGCGGTTGCTCCGTGCGACGCACTTCGCCTCTCAAATCCACATTCCATGAGTCAATCCCGCCGCAGCTTCCTCAAATCCTCCCTCGCCGCCAGCGCCGCACTTTCCCTGCCGGCCCGCCTTTACGCCGACGCCGTGGGCGCGAACAGCGACATCCGACTCGGACTGGTCGGCTTCAATGGCCGCGGCCGCGAACTCATGGGCTCTTTCCTCCCGTGCAAGGGCGCCCGCTTCGTGGCGCTATGCGACGTGGACAGCGCGGTGCTCGACAGGGGCGTGGCGGCGTTTGCAGAGAAAGGCCACACGGTGACGCCGTATCGCGACATCCGAAAAATGCTCGAAAACAAGGACATCGACGCCGTCATCCTGGCCACGCCCAACCACTGGCACGCACTCGGCGCGATCTGGGCCATCCAGGCGGGCAAAGACGTGTATGTGGAAAAGCCCGTGTCGCACAACGTGTGGGAAGGCCGCCAGCTCGTGAAGGCGGCCGAGGCGCACGGCAAGATCGTGCAAATGGGCGTGCAGAGCCGCTCCGGCGGCGGAATCGCCGAGGCGCTGGAGTGGGTGAAAGACGCGCCGCTCGGCAAACTGCAATACGCCCGCGGGCTTTGCTACAAACCCCGCCCGAGCATCGGCAAAGCCGAGGGCGAACAGCCCATCCCGGAGACCATCGACTACGATCTGTGGTGCGGCCCCGCGGCCAAACTCCCGCTCAACCGCACGCGCCTGCACTACAACTGGCACTGGGTCTGGAACACCGGCAACGGCGACCTCGGCAACCAGGGCATCCACCAGATGGACATCGCCCGCCGCTTCCTCGGCGAAGACGCGCTCTCACCGGCGGTCTTCGCCATCGGCGGACGGCTTGGCTACGTGGACGACGGCGAAACGCCAAACTCACTCATCGTTTTCCACGACTACAAAAAGGCTCCCTTGATTTTTGAAGTGCGCGGCCTGCCTTCCAAAGCCGCCGGGGTGAAAACCGGGGCCGATGGCACCGAAGTGAAAGTGCCCGCCGGCCCGGTGGACAAATATCGCGGCGCCAGCGTGGGCGTGATCGTGCAGTACGAAAACGGCCACCTCCTCTGCCCGGACTACAACAACGCGGTCGCCTTTGACGCCGACGGAAAGGAAATCCGGAAATTCTCCCGGCCCGCTCCCGAGAGCCACTACGCGAATTTCCTCAAGGCCGTGCGCAGCCGGAAGACCGCCGACCTCAACGGCAAAGTCATCGACGGTCACATCTCCAGCGCGCTCTGCCACACCGGCAACATCGCCTACCAGGTCGGCAAAAAATCCCGCCCCGCGGAAATCGCCGAGAAGATCAAAGGCAGCAAGGACGCGATGGATTCCCTCGACCGTCTCACCGCCCATCTGGCCGCGAACGACTTGGACCTCACGAAGGAGCAACTCACCTTTGGCGAGCACCTGAAGTTCGATCCGGCGACCGAGAAATTCATCGGCCACGCCGCCGCCGACAAGCTCCTCACCCGCGAATACCGCGCGCCCTTCATCGTCCCCGAGAAAATTTAACTCCACTCCCATGCGCCTCCTTCCTGCCCTGACCGCCTTCCTTCTCACCGCCGCACTCCACGCCGCACCGCTCGCACCCGTCCCGCTCTGGCCGGACGGCGCGCCCGGCGCACTCGGCGACACAGACGACGACAAACCCACCCTCACCGCCTTTCTTCCGGCACCGGAAAAAGCCACCGGCGCGGCCCTCGTCATCTGCCCCGGCGGCGGCTACGGCGGACTCTCCGCGCACGAAGGCGCAGGCTACGCCGAATGGCTCGCGGAAAACGGCATCGTCGGCATCGTTTTGAAATCCCGCCTCGGCTCGAAAGGCTACCGGCATCCCGCGATGCTCAACGACGCCGCGCGCGCCCTCCGCCTCACGCGGGCCAAGGCCGACGAGTGGAAGATCGACCCAAAGCGCGTGGGCATCATGGGATCCAGCGCGGGCGGGCATCTCGCCTCCACGCTGCTCACGCATTTCGACGCGGGCCAGGCCGAAGCCACCGACCCGGTCGAGCGCCTCAGCTCGCGCCCCGACCTCGGCATCCTGTGCTACCCCGTCATCACGATGGGGCCGCACACCCACGGCGGCTCGCGGAGAAACCTCCTTGGCGACAACCCCGCGCCGGAACTCGTCGAGCTGCTCTCGAATGAAAAACAGGTCACGAAAGAGACGCCGAAATGCTTCATCTGGCACACGTGGGAGGACAGTTCCGTGAAGGTGGAAAACGCCCTCGAGTTTGCCGCCGCGCTGCGCAAAGCCGGCGTGCGCTTCGACCTGCACATCTATGAAAAAGGCCGCCACGGCATGGGCCTCGGCGGCGGGCGGGCCGGCGGCCCGCCGCATCCGTGGGCCGCGGACTGCCTGTTCTGGCTGAAGACGCAGGGCTTCGCGAAGTAACCCGCGGCCGCGCGCTCAACCCAGCACCGCGCGAAGCTCACGCGCGCGCGCGCCGTGGGTGGCGTCGTCGATCACTTCGGTGGCGTTGCGGCCGGCAGGATCGGGGAGCGTGATCCACGAGCGGCAGCCGCCGTAGCGCGGGGAGTCGGGGAAGACAAATGGCTCCGCGAAGCGGGCCACGCGCACGAAGGCGAGGCTGACGCCGGGGTTCTCGTCCTGCCGGAAGCGCTTTTCGATTTCCGCTTCCTGCCAAAGGTGGAACGGCGCGAGGGCGCGCACTTTCTCCCAGTCGGTCACCTCCACCGTCCACTCGACCTGCACGCGGAGCCAGACCTCGTGCTGGCCGTCGGCGCGCGGCGCGGGGAGCGGCGTGGCGGACGGGAGTCTGAGCTTCGCCACCTGCTCGTGAAAGAGCGTGGGGAAAAGCAGAAACTCCGGGTGCTCAAAACGAAAGCCCGCGCGGCCCTCGGCGATGCCGCCTTTGCGAATGATGATGCTCTGCTCCCCGCGCCCGAGTGCGTCGCAGATCAGCGTCCATTCCTTGAAACCGAAGCTCATCGCGGTGCGCTCGCGGTCTGCGCGGCCGGGCTGGCCGCGATGACTTGCAGCTCGTTGATCGACCACGACGCTTTGCGGTTTGAGTCGGCGGTGAGCGCGATGCGGAGGAACTTCGCGCGGGTGGGCGGGAAGTTGATTTCCGTCACCGGGGCCGCGCCGCTGCCCGCGGCCACCGGGTTGCCCCAGGTCACCCCGTCGTTGGACAGCGTGACTTCGTAGCCGCGGGGAAATTCCTTGGCGGTTTTGGCGTTGTCGAGCACCACGCCGACGACCTCGCTGGCGAGGGGCAACTCGATCTGAAACCACATGCCGCGCGCCTGCGGAGCGCCGGTGTTGAAACGCGAGTCGCCGTTGCCATCGACCGCCGCCATGCAGCCGTCGAGCCCGTGGCTGGCCGTGAGTTTCCAGTCCTTGCGATTCGCCAGCGGCTGCGGCAGCGAGGCGCGCAGGTCAGTGATCGTCCACGGCTGCGTGCGCGCTTTCGTCGCCGCGCGCAGCGCCGCCACCTCCGCCGGGTTCACCAGCCCGGCGCGGTTGCCGAAATTCGTCCGCACGTAGCTGAGCACGCCCGCGATCCACGCGTCGTCGTTCGTCGCCATCGCGATCATCTGGCCTTCGTATTTCTTCCCGTCGATGTCGCCGACGAGGCCGTGGAGCAGGACCTTGATCGCGCCATCCTGATGACCCGTGATGGTCTTCGTCCCGACGAGCGACGGCGCGAGCATCGCTCCCGGCGCGGCTCCGGCCATTGGCAGTCCCTTGGCCTCCGTGCCGTGGCACGTCGCGCAGAGCGTCTTGAAATTCGTCTCGCCCGTTTTGTAGAGCGCGAGCTGCTCCGGTGTGAGCGGCAACCCGCCGGCGGGCGGCGGCGGCGGCGGAACCGCGCCCACGAGCTTCACGCCGCGCGCGGGGTGCGCCGTCGCGACCGCGCCGACCGCGGTGCGCCAGTCGGGGTAATCCAGCCGCTTCGCCGTGAGGATGGCCTGGATGAGCACATTTTCGTCCCCGTCTTTCATCGCGGCAGTCACGTCCGCGGCGAGCGATTGGTCGCCGGCTTTGTAAAGCGACTCACCCACGCGCAGCGCGGCGATGCGGAGCTGCGGATGCGGGTCTTTCAGCTTCTCGCGGACGAGCGCGGGCGTGAGCGCGCCGAGACCTTCCAGCGTCCAGAGCGCGTGCAGGCGCGCGAAGTAATTCTTGTCCGTGCGCGCCATCGCGGTCAGCGCGGGGGCCACGGATTTGTCCTGTTTCAAAACGAGGAGCTTCTGCGCGGTGTCGCGCCACCAGCCGTTCGGGTGGCCGAGATGCGCCACGAGTTGCGCGGGCGTTTCCGCGTTCATGCGCGGCTGCGGGCCGGGCTTCGTGGTGTCATGCACGAGCCGCCAGATGCGCCCGAAGCCCACCACTTTGTCGAGCTGGTGCTGCTCCACCACTTTGCGCAGATACGAGCCAGGCCGCACCCAGTTCCCCTCCTGGATGATGCCGCGATACATGTCCACGATGTAGAGCGTGCCGTCGGGCGCGTTGGTGATATCCAGCGGGCGGAAGAGCGGGTCGGACGAGCGGAGAAACTCCGACTTCGCCTCCTGATGCGGATTGCTCAGCACGGTGATGCCCTCCTGCACGTCCAACTTCGCGCGGCGCACCAGCCGCCCCACCGGCTCGCCCATGAAAAAGTTTCCGCGCAGCTCCGCGGGCAGCCGGTCCCCGCGATACACGTCGCAGCCGGTCCCCGCGGTGAGATGATTCAGCGTCCCGTCGGCGCGGTGCCGGCCAGGTCCGCCCTGCACATCGCTCAATCCGATGAGCGGCCACACTTCCATGAAGCCCGGCGCCTTTTGCTCGCCCGGATTGAACGCTCCATACAGCACCGGCTGCTGGAAACTCACCGGCCCCTGCTCGCCGCCCGCGTTGACGAAAATCATCTTCCCGTGATCGTCCTGGCACAGGCCCCACTGCCCGCCGTTCGCCGCCACCTTTTCCTTCACCGCGCCCGTCGGCGTCCAGCGTAGGCGGTAGTCGTTGTAGGTCGAATACAGCGTGTTATCGATGTTCCAAAGCAGCCCGTTCGGCTGATGCTCCAGATTTCCCCCGCGCCTGCCGCCGACGTAAAACGGCTCCTTTTTGTCCGACACGCCGTCGCCATCCGTGTCGGCGTAAATGAAGAGATCGTTCGTGTTCGTTTCGCCCACGATGATGCGCCCCTTGTCCAGCGTCGCGAGCATCCGCGGCAGCATCACGTTGTCGAGGAAGACGGTGTGCTTGTCATACACGCCGTCGCCTTTCGACGACCAATGCAGCGACACGCGGCTCGTCGGCGTCAACTGCTCCTTGCCGTCGATCTCCTGCATGTAGCTGCGCATCTCGGCGACAAACATCCGCCCGTCGCCATCGAACACGGCGATGACCGGCTCCTTGATCTGCGGCTCGGCCATGACCAATTCGAGGCGGTAGCCGGGCGGGAGTTGGAAGGTCTTGAGTTCGTCCTGCGGGCTCTTCGCCTGCACGGGCGGCATGGGCGGAATTTCCTCCGCCTGCGCTGGCGGAGAGTGCGTGGTGAAAAGGCCGGCGCAGAGCGTGGCGAGGATGAGGGTGGAAATGCGGGTGCTTGTTATCATGGGACGTTTGGAACTGCCGGATGGGCTGGTGAGGTCTTCGTCTTAATCTTTCTCCGACAGGAGGGGGAAATAAGAAAGGCTAAGAGGCAGAAGGGTCGCCGTGGGGACGGGCGGGGCGGCTTACGCGAGCGTCGGGAAATCCGCGAGGCCCAGCGGGCTGGCGAGAAGCACAAGGACAAGAAGAAAAAGAAGAAGGACGACGACGATTGAGTCGCGCATCGGGCGTTTTCGCGCAGGTGGTCGGTCTCTCCGCAGGGTGGAAAGTCAGCCTCCCGAGCTGTCACTTCCGGGGCGGAAAAGGCGGGACATCAGGCCGATGCGATGCACCAGGACGGCGAGGACCGCGCCGGCCAGCATCACGAGGGCGAGTTCGCCGATGCTTTGGATGACGAGCCACCAATGTCCGGCGGTCAGCAAGAAGGCGGCACCGGCGACGAAGGCGATTTTTGCGCCTCCGGTTGCGGGCGCGAGCGCGCCGCCGAAGCACTTTCCTGCGACCGCCCTAATCCTACTGGCCAGGGCTCGCCGGTGCTTCATGGCTGGTCTTTCAATAAAATGGCAGGAAAGGAAAGCCAGCGTCCAGGTGAGGGCGAGCGCCGTGACGAAGAGAAACATGGGGTCCGTGGTGCCGGTGAGTTGCCGGAGGAGCTGCTCGACGGGCCAGCCGTAGAGATAGAGGCCGTAGGAGCAGTCGCCGATTTTCCCGGCGAGCTTCGAGCCGGGGTTTTGACGCTCGCCGAAGAAGACGACGAGATAGGCACCCAGCACGGCGAAGGCCTGGGTCTGGAGGTGAAACACACCGGCCATGACCAGCAGGAAGACGCTGGCGACGGCCATGGTGCGGTTCGTGCCGTAACGCGCGTGGACCCACTGCATCAAGACGCCGCCGGCGAAGTAGGGGAGCGTGAAGGCGATGCCGAGGACGTGCGCGGTCACGAAGGGGGAGGTCCAGGTGCCGATGGCCACCGCCACGACGACCCATGTGGCGAGGGTGGCCGACCGGCACGTGGTCCAGACGAGCAGCAGAAAAACATAACTCAAGGCCTCGTATCTGAGCGACCAAAGGGAGCCGTTTACTTGCTTTGCTAACTCTCCGTCGTAACCGAAAACACCAGGCAGGATCCAGTCGGTGAAAAGATTGACCGAGTGGACAGGGAATGACCACGTGGTGGATGAGGAGAAGTAAGTGCCCCACGGGACCGCAGTGCAGATCGGCCCGATCACAAAGGCGGTGACCAGGGCGCAGGCGGCAAAGGCGGGGACGATGCGCAGCGTGCGGTTGACGGCGTAGGTGAGGATGCTGGGGTTAAAGCGCAGGGAGCGGGAGAGGAGGAAGCCGCTGATGATGAAAAATGTGGCGACCCCGTAGTCGCCGAGGACGCCGAGGACTTTCCGCCCACCCAGAAGCTGGACGACCAACCCATTCTCATCGGTGCCACCGGCGATGACAAAAGCGTGCGACAGGATGACGGCAATGGCCGCGACGAGGCGGATGCCATCGAAGCCGGCAAAGTGATCAGCCTTCGCGTTGGGTGGCGCTTTCGTCGGGTCTGAGTGAGTCGGTTGGGTGGGCATGGTTTTCCCCGCGAAGGCACTAAGCCGCACCAGGATTTGCGCCGCAGGATGGCCAACCGCCTCCCGTTTCCGAACTCTTTTTTTTCGCACGGGCGGCGTGCTCTGCGATTGCCAAAGCAACCGGGGCCGTGCTCTATCGCGGCGCATGTCCGTCCACACCCGAGCCCTCGCCTATTTTCGCCCGCATCTGCGCGCGACGGTCGGCGCGATGCTGCTCACGGTGGCCGGGAGCGCCCTCAACATCCTCCGGCCCTGGCCGCTCGCATTCATCGTGGACAAGCTGCTGCCGGCGCAAGCGACCGGCACCCATGGCCTGATGCTCTTGGGGCATGACCTCGGAGCGTTCAGTCTGGTGACGATCCTGACGGCAGTTTGCGCTCTCATGGTGGTCTTTCACGTGCTGGCCGGGGGCGTCGGCTATTTGGCCAGCCTCACGACGATCCGGTGCGGCTTGCAGGTGGTCCTCGCCTTGCGCACGGAACTCTATGCCTTCCTCCACTCGCTCCCGCTAAAGTTCCACGATCAGCGGCGCAGTGCCGACAGCAGTTTCCGCGTCGCCTACGATTCGCAGACGCTGCAGACGATCTACACCGACTGGTTCGTCGTCTTCAAATCGGTCGTCGGTTTGGTGGGGACGTTCGGCGCGATGTGGATGTTCGATCGGGGTATCGCGCTGCTGTCCCTCGTCATGCTGCCGTTTTTGATGCTCGCGATATTCATCTACGCGAAACGGATTCGCGATCAGTCCACGCGGATCGCCGAGCGCGAAAGCGGGGTGCTGACCGTGGCTCAGGAGGGGCTGAGTTCGATCCGGATGGTGCAGGCGTTTGGGCGCGAGGATTACGAAGTCGGCCAGTTCAATGCCAAGGCCCAGAGCAGTCTCGACGCGACCCTGGAACACAATGCGACCACCATGAAAAGCTCCCTGCTCGCGGGGACGATTGTCGCGATCAGCTCCGCGGCGATGTTTTACGTCGGCGCCCGGCATGTGATGGCGGGTACGCTGACCGTCGGGCAGATCTGGTACCTCTCCACCCTCCTGATCATGCTCTATCAGCCGCTCGAAGGTCTGGCCTACCTGGCCTGGTCCATGGAGGGCGCTTCGGCGGGAGTGCGGCGCTGCTTCGAGGTCCTCGACCAGCAAAACGACGTGCCGGATTTGCCCAATGCGCAGGCCGTGACCGAAGCGCGCGGGGAGCTGACTTTTGAAAACGTGGCGTTTGGCTACACTGCCGACCGGCTCATTCTGAAGAGCGTCAACGTGCACGTGGAGCAGGGCCAGACGGTGGCGTTTGTCGGCGGGACGGGCGCGGGGAAAAGCACGCTGCTCGCGCTGGTGCCGCGGTTTTACGATTCCACGGCGGGGCGGGTCTTGCTGGATGGTCGCGACGTGCGCGAGATCACGAAGAAGTCGCTGCGCAACTGCGTCAGCATCGTGCTCCAGGACACGCTCCTTTTTTCCACCAGCGTGCGGGAAAACATCGCTTACAGCCGGCCCGGCGCCACGGAGGCGGAGGTCATCGAGGCGGCGAAACGCGCGCAGGCGCACGAGTTCATCATGGCGCTGCCCGAGGGCTACGGCAGCATGGTGGGCGAGCGCGGCGGGCACCTGAGCGTGGGACAGCGGCAGCGCCTTGGCATCGCGCGCGCGTTTTTGAAAAATGCGCCGATCCTCGTGCTCGACGAGCCGACCAGCGCGCTCGATCCGACGACCGAGGCCGCGATCATGGCCACCCTCGAGGAACTCATGCGTGGGCGGACGACGCTCATCATCACGCACCGGATCGCGACCGTGCACGACGTGGACAAAATCGTCGTGCTCGCGGACGGCACGGCGGTCGAGGAAGGTCAGGGGCCGGAGCTGGTCGCGCGGGGCGGGCACTACGCGGAACTCTATCATTCCGCGCATCTCGGTGAGAAAAATCCGTGAATAGGAAGTTTCTGCTGGCCGTCCGTCTGCGGCCAAATGTAGTCCCAAATGAGTCTAGCAATTATTTCTGCAAACATTGAACCAACCAATTCCGATTCGTCCGCATCGCCGGACCGCATGCGCTGTCCGCGCCCGGCAGGGGCAGTAAAGCGGGCACCCCAGAGTCTTTGAAGCAGATGGCATTTTCCCGTCGCCGCATTGTTGTTCTCGGCACCATGGCCGCCGATCCCTACGCCGGCATGGCGTGGATGCACATGCAGATCGCCGCCGGTCTGCTCCGGCTCGGGCATGATGTTTACTATCTGGAGACGTCGTCCTTTTGGCCCTACGATCCGGTGCGCGGCAGCTTCGTGTGCGATTCGGATTACGCGCTGCCCTACCTCGCCCGCGTGGCCGAGCGCTTTGGGCTCGGGGACCGCTGGGCCTACCGCCGGAGTTACTCGGACCGGGCGTGGCTCGGGCCGGCCGGTTCGCGGGGCGACGCCTTGCTGGTCGAGTCCGACGCGGTGCTCAATGTCGGTGGCGCGACCCGCCTCGCGGAGGACCATCTCACTGCCAAGCGCCTCATTTACTTCGGCACCGATCCGGTCATTCACGAACTCGGCTACGCCAATGGCGACGCCATCGCGCGCGCCATCGTGGACGAGCACGAAGCGTGTGTGACTTACGGGGAAAACATCGGCACCCCCGGCTGCCCGATTCCGCCGCTGCCCCGCCTGCAGGCGCACACCCGCCAGGCGATCCTGCTTGATCGCTGGCCCACCGACGCGCCCACGCGGCCGCACTGGAGCACCGTCGCAAACTGGAAGCAGACCGGCAAAGACCTCGTCTTCAATGGCGAGACTTACTACTGGAGCAAACACCATGAGTTTCAGAAATTCCTCGATCTCCCCCAGCGGGTGTCGCCCCCGATCGAGCTGGCTTTCAACCTCGCCGCCGTGGACGCGGAAACGCGCACGATGCTCGCGGGGCGGGGCTTCACACTCGGCGACGCCGCCACGTTCACGACCGATCCTTTTCCGTATCACGACTACGTCTGCGCCTCGCGCGGCGAGTGGACCGTGGCGAAAGATCAGAACGTGCGGCTGAACAGCGGCTGGTTCAGCGAGCGGAGCGCCTGCTATCTCGCGGCGGGGCGGCCGGTCATCACGCAGAACACCGGATTCGGCCGCACGCTGCCCACGGGCGAGGGACTTTTCGCCTTCGACACGCTCGACGAAATCGTGGCGGCTTTCGAGGCGGTCGAGGCGGACTACGCGCGGCACAGCCGCGCGGCGCGGCGGATCGCGGAGGAATACTTCGATGCGGAGAAGGTCCTCGCACGGCTGCTCAAGGACCTGGGGCTATGAGTGTCTCTGGCGCGGATGAGTCCGGGCGGTCGCTCATCGTCAATGCCGATGACTTTGGGCAAAGCCACGGCATCAATCAGGGCGTCGCCCTCGCGCACACGGATGGGATCGTGACCAGTGCGAGCATGATGGTGCGTTGGCCGGCGGTTTCCGAGGCGGTCGTTTGGGCGCGGGCGCGGAGTGGCTTCAGCCTAGGTTTGCACCTCGACCTCGGCGAATGGCGCTACGACGTGGCGACCTTTTCCTGGGTGCCGGTTTACGAGGTGGTGCCGCTCGACGACGCGGAGTTGGTCTATGCCGAAGTGCGCGCGCAGTGCGACCGCTTCGTGGAACTCGTCGGACGCGGCCCGACGCACCTTGATTCCCACCAGCACGTCCATCTGCGCGAGCCGATTCGGGCCATCGTGCTCGAAGAGGCGGCGCGCCTCGGAGCGCCCGTCCGGTCGGCGGCCAGCCCGGCCTGCTATTCGGGGGCTTTTTACGGCCAAAGCAGTGGGGGCTGGCCGGTGCCCGCGGCGATTCAGCCGGAGGCGCTCATCGCTCTGCTGGAGAAACTCCCGCCAGGACTAACCGAACTCGGGTGCCATCCCGCCACCGAGGTGGATTTCACCACGATGTATCGCGATGAGCGGATTCAGGAACTGTCCACCTTGACCGATCCCGCCGTGCAGGCCGCCGCCCGGCGATTGGGCATCAAGCTGGTGCCCTTCCCGGAGCCCGACCGAACCGTGACTGCGTGAGAAACTTCCCGCAGAACCTCTGGCCAAGGACTAGCGCGCCAGTCAGAGTCGAAAAAGCGTCAACCCCTAGCCGTTACCAACCACCAAAGTGCAAAATCAAAATCCCAGCCGCGAGATGAAAAGTTTTGAAGAACTGATGTCCCTGTCGCCGTCATCACCCTTCGGCGTCTATACTTACTACTGCGACAATTTGGGCGACCACATCCAGACGCTCGCGCTCCTGCAGCATGTCCGCCCGAGCAAATTGCTCAAGCGCGACCGTTTGACGCCTCATCCCGACCTTTCTCTCGTCTCCAACGGCTGGCTCACCTCGGGCCGCTTTGCTCAGCCGAGTGAGTTTCGCGGCGTGAAGCATGTGGGTATCCACCTTGCGCCCCATGTCCGCACTCCGGAGATGCTGGAGTCGCTGAAGCCCTGCGGGGTGATCGGCTGTCGCGATACCGTGACGCAGAAATACCTTTCCGAACACGGCATTCCCACCCATCTGACCCGGTGCGCGACGCTGACTTATCCCACCTATCACGGGAGCCGGGAAGGCGTGATCAGCGTGGATCTCGACCCGGAGGCTCATGCCTTGGTGGCCTCCCGCTACCCGGATTCGATCCATCTTTCCCACGACCTCAAACCCTTCGAGCCCGAAGAAGTCACCGAGGAGGATGTCGTGGAGCAATATCGGAAAGCCTATGGCTTGCTCATGCGCTATCGCACGGCGGAACTCGTCATCACCACGCGAGTCCACGCGACCCTGCCGTGCATCGCCTTTGGGACACCGGTCATCTATGTGGGCGTGCTGAATGAAGAGGATGATCGCGTCAGTATTTTTGACGGCATCGGCGTCAAGATCGCCACCGAAGAACTCCGGCGCGGGGAGGCCAGCGCGCTGGACAAGCCGCCGGTCGTCAATGCCGATCCCTTCCGCAACGGATACTTGAGCTTTCTCGAAACCTGCCTCAAAGAGCTAAACCCATGAGCCAGTTTCCCATCATTAACGCCGTCATGGCCGACGCCCTGACGTATCTCGAAGAAGCTGCCTTGGAGGATCTCCATGGCCAAGTCCGGCGGATCGAAGAGCAAGCCGTCCCCGGCCTCCTCATCGAAGCGGGTTGTGCCTTGGGTGGGTCGGCCATCGTGCTGGCAGCGGTCAAGTCGCCGCTCCGTCAGCTCAATGTGTATGATGTCTTCGGCGTCATCCCGGCACCCTCCGAGCGCGACGGTCAGGATGTGCTCGACCGTTATCAGGTCATCATGAGCGGCCAGTCCGAAGGCATCGCGGGACAGAAGTATTACGGCTACGAGGAAAACCTCTTCGACAAGGTGACCCAGAGCTTCGCCCACCACGGATTTCCGATTGCGGCGAATAGCGTCCATCTCATTAAAGGCCTGTTTCAGGACACGCTGCAAATCCAGGAACCGGTCGCCCTCGCTCACGTGGACGGCGACTGGTATGAATCCGTCACGGTTTGCCTGCAACGGATCGCGCCCCATCTTTCTCCCGGCGGCGTCCTCGTGATCGATGACTACGGCGCATGGTCCGGCTGTCGCCAGGCGGTGGACGAATACTTCCGCGACAAGTCCGGCGACTTCGAGTTCGTCCAGCGGTCGCGCCTCCACATCGTCCGCAAGTAACGCCCGGTCCCGGCGGCGCGCGCTGAAGCTCGCGCCGACGCGGCTGTTCCCGCGGAACAGCACCATTGACCCAAGGCGGAGTCCTCACCTATTGCGGGTTACAATCATGCAGCAAAATGAGGACATTCGTGAGACTTCCGCGCCCCCGCGTCGGCCGGTGGCGCTGATCTGGGTCGGCTTTTGGCTGGCGTTGATTTTGGTGGGGGCAAAGGCGCTGTCGCTCGGGCCTCCGTCGGACTGGGGCTGGGCGGTGCGGCTCACGGTGGTTTCGTTTCGCGACGTGATCTTTGCGCTCTCCTTCGGTGCGATAGGCGAGGCGATCGCCTGGCTGCTGCGGGGGAGGGTGCGGCTCGCGTCCACGGTGCGCGGTCTGGTCGTGGCGGGAGGCGCTCTGTGTGCGGTGTATGCGGTGGTCGCGTACGGCGTTTTCGTGGCGCTGGAGCGCCCGCTGAGTTTCGATGTGCTGCGGCTCATGCGCGGTGCAGCGGTGCAGTCGTCGATCACCGACCGGCTCACTTGGCCGATCATCCTCGCGCTCGTCGGCACGCCGCTGGCGCTGCTGGCCGGCGCGTTACTGGCTTCGCGGAAGCGCACGTTTCCGCCCTTGATCCTCGGGACGGCGGCGTTCTGGATCGTGGTCGGCGCGTGCAATACCTCGGACGCCGCCGCCGATCCGAAGAACCGGCGCCTCTTCCTCTGCCCGCATCTGGAAT